>Ga0154020_10001826_pt1 | contig 26055 bp, 25 predicted proteins | sample Klosneuvirus_201_FD_109709 | JGI IMG/M metagenome (GOLD analysis project Ga0154020, IMG submission 109709) | Active sludge microbial communities from wastewater, Klosterneuburg, Austria - Klosneuvirus_20160825_MG | ecosystem: Engineered > WWTP > Aerobic digester > Activated sludge | place...
AAAGTGACGGACACAGCTTTGATCAAAGTTCGCGCTGGACGAGTTCGCTCTGATGAACGAAAAGGAAACTTTACCAATTGGTCTGAACAGGAAGCGGAAGTTAAGGCGATGAAGACTCGTGTAGCTCCAACGACTGTCAATGTCTCATTTCCTGCCGACGGTTCGTTCGTAGATCACGATCGACTGGTGTACCTGGGCCTGATTGACAATGACACACGCGAAGAACGCTTCTATAAGATCATTCTGGGACAGGGGCTTTATGGGTTTCATCATTCCTGCCGACGTCGTTCACATGGCGTTTGGTTTCAAGTGCCCAAAGACGAATGGGCTCGTTTGCAATAACCCAATCATCTCACCATTCTGATTCTGTGCTACAGATAGAGTGCGATCGGCAAAAGCGGCAGATCCAGTTACCGGAACCCTTTGTGCTTCGTTAGATTCGTATATTGAGCTTCTGAGCACATCGGGAAATGGCTTGGTCCTGCGTTAGGGATGTGCAGGGTGCGCAGCAGTCCGGCCTGCCGGACCGAGCGAATGCGGAGCCCGGAGTAGCCCGGGCCCGAAAGGGCAACGCCCGGTTTTGAATCCTGAATTCGCTCGAAGATTTCGACCTTGGCAGAACGCTGTTACTCGTCGATTTCCATCTCAATCTCCGCTTCCACTTCAGTTTGCAGTTCGAGTACTGCGGTTCTCAAGGGTTCGTAGATTGGAATCTCTTGTCCCACAATTTCGAACGTGACAGCCAATGTGTATCGAGCGACCGTTTCGGGGTCTTTACTCCAGCCCTGATGGCCCCGCACGGCGATACAAAAGTCGTCTGGAAGGGTGTTTGATTTTAGGATTGTCCAATCTTTCTGAACAGTTCCTACGTTGCGGCGAATGTCTGGAATGGCCCCCCAGTTGCCACGAGATTCGATTGTCCAGCCCAGGCCGCCCGGACTTTTTGGCGCTGTTGCATCTCTCTTGACTGCCCGGTCACGAAATTCAGTAAACCGTTCTTGCTGGCCACTGCTGATCCAGTCCAGCCACGTAGCCAGATAACCCTGTCGGGTGCGACGTGTTCGACGAGGCGCTGCCACATAGGAAAGAGTCACATCGATGCGAATATCGAAGTCATCGGCCTGTGAACGAAGTTTGGATGGAACGGGGACCTGGTAGATATGGCAATCGCCGGGACTAAGTGATTGTTCATCATGCGTGATGAGTGTCGTTCGAAAGTCCGAATTCGTTGTGGCCCGTTCAATGTCCGGGATACCGAACCCAAGCCGCCTGAGAACGTTTGCCTGTTCCTCACGTGACAGCCGCGACGCCCACACGGGCCAGCGGGCTGACTGGACAATGAGCGCGCGATACAGAAGGCAGGATTCGTCGGGGAGAATTGACTGTAATCTCGCAGCAATTCTGGAGACTTTGGGTGCTGCAAAGGACGTACCCACTTCATCGCGATCAAGGGCGGGGCCACCGTGCAGCGTTGAACGAACGAGTTCCGGGTAGCGGTCGCGACCAAGCATCGGAACATCCACGTCGGCTGGATTGTTACCACTGACCAGAAAATCGCCTCCGTATTCCACGACTTCCGGCTTGATGGAATCCCAGATTCCCAACCCTACACGACTGAAGGCCGAGGGGTGACCGTCTTCCGTGGCGATGCTTCGCCAGTCGTCATGTTCGAACGGCCCGTAGGCGACCGATCCCACAGTCAGAGCCTGCAAGCTCTGGCCGGGATTGGCCACTCTGCAAACCGGCTCGCTCAGGTAATCTGGATATGGCTTACCCGCCGCCAGAAGTTCGGCAACTCCTGAATGTGGAGCTGGCCGCGACGATTTCAAATTGCCAGAGCTTTGGATGATCAAAATATCGTAGTCGTTGCTGAGAAGATCGATCTCAGCACCCCATGCGGACATGTGACGTGTCCGACAGGGCGAGTCGGCGTTGATCGACTGGTTGAAAATGCGTGTCTTGCGTCGGCCCTCATTGAACCGTTTCACGATTTCTCGGAGCACGAATGGCGGAAAAACCGACTGCGGCATACCACAGTTCTTGTCGAGAACCCGAGCATTCTGGATCTAAGTTTCGAGTTGCACTTCACCGGCCTTCGGAATCACGTCGCCGTGCAACACAGCTCCGGCCACGCGTGTTCCGTGACCGCCTGGACGAACGTAGTCAGCAACGTCGGTATCCGAAATGCCCGGCAGAAAGCAGTGAGACGTTGCTTTGTCGATGCCCGGTTCCAGCAAGAAATGCTCTTCCTGAATTCCGCTATCGATGACGCAGACTGCGGGTGCCGTCTCCGGCGGAGGCAGTACGGTCAGTTGCGATTGCACGACCTTGAGATCACGGGCGACCTGCTGCGGAGTTTCAATATCGTCCGGCTCGACAACTTCGAAGATGTACGGGTAACTGAGGACAAGGTCTTTGAGCCCGTTGCCTGAAATCCTCAGACGCAGTGTAAAGCTGTCGGGAAGCGTGAGTGCCTTTACATCGACATTATCGACATTCATCAGCACTTCGCCGCCGTAATGATCGATGATACCGTGAATTGCCTGAATCCGTTCGTCTTTGAGGGCGTCCCATTTGTCATAGGCTTCAATGCGGCGGTTCGACCATTCGTTCTCTTTACGCGCCCATGTCTCGTCTTTCCATCGTGGGTTTCGATTCGGCTTGTTGGGGATCTCCCATGTGCCCACGCATCCCACACTCACATCGCAAATGTTGATCGAATTGTCAGCAATCGAGCGCCACTCGTTGAGCAGCGAATCTGACAAGATCAGACGAAGACGTTCTTCCTGCGTAAAGTCCTCTCGAAGTTCGTGGATTCTCGCAACGCTTCCCGAACCGGTGACACTGGTGACAAAGTCAGTCAGCTTTTTCCGAAGCACCGTCAAGTCAATGTCATCCGAGGCGACGATGACAAAGCCGTCTTCCTCTTCACAAACAATTTCGAACTCAAACTGTTTCCGGAGATCATCCAGGTCAAGCGAAGTATCCACCTTCAGCAGGAGAGGGATGCCCGAGATTGAAGGCAGACCAGCCTGCTCGCGAGCAATTTGCTTTGACTTCCAGTTCGAGGTTACGCGTGTTGCGTTTGTCGATAACCCGTCAGAATGCGTTGGCCGATGAGTTTTGTTCGCCTGCGTGAGCGGGTTTTCATCCTGGGGAGCCTGGGGGAAACGCGCCGGTCCCTGCTCGCGTAGTACAAGCGGCAGGTATTCGAACTTGTGGGTCGGAGGCATTGGTTAGTCCCGTTCCCTCACGTCGTTTCCATGCTCCAACTCACTTATTGCTTTCAGGAGCAATGACTCCGTGACCACTTTCTCGCCACGCAGAACGGCAGCCTTGGCAGCATCCTGAGCCGCTTTGACGGTCATCGCTGCGGACGCCCCAGTGAGCTTCTCAACCGCTTTCGCCCAGTTCATACCGTCTGACAACTTGACCGAAGACAATGTCGTCCGCAGAAGTTTTTCGATCTCAGCAGTCCCAGGTAACGGAACCTGAAACACGTCATCAAATCGCCGAAACACGGCATCGTCGAGCGACGATTCCACGTTCGTTGTTGCCACAAGTAAACCAGGAGCATCGTATTCCTCCATCAACTGCAGCAGAGAATTGACGATTCGGGCCGCTTCACCAATGTCCTTCGAGTTGGATCGAGAACGAGCAATGAAATCGCATTCGTCCAAAAGCAGCACACAGGGACGTTCTCCTGCGGCCTCGAACACAGCACGTAGATTCGCCGCTGATTCGCCGAAGTAGGATGAAAGCAGAGAATCGAACCGCATCTTCAACAATGGCAGTCCGGTGTTCCACGCCAGTCGTTTCGCTCCCAATGACTTTCCGCAACCAGGAGGGCCATACAGCAGAACCGTTTTTCGATTTCGCAACCCATACGCACCCAGTCTTTCGCGAGCGGCGTACTCACGTTCGACTCTCGCGAAACGTTCTTCGATCGCAGGTGGTAGCACCATGTGATGTTCCAACGCATCACGAGGAACCAACGTGGCGAGAAGTTCGCCGTACCGCCGACTCAACGGCAATTCCTTGAGGCCTCGATCGCTGTCTGTTGTCGGACGAGCGTTCGCTTTCTTCTGTCGCGACTGTTTGAGGATTGTCTCAAGTTGATCAGCGAGGCGCGTGTGGCCACTTTGACGCTCCGCAACTACGACCTTCTGCGCGAGTCGTTCCAAATCATCCTGGGAGCCATCGGCGATGGCCCGCATGATGCGTTTAATAAAATCGGCGTTCATTCCTGTCGCCCCCTCAAATCGTTTGTATCGTTGCCGCCTCCCGAACGCGAATTCAAGTGGCGAATAAGTTGAGTCGTCATTCAGACTCTTCCAGCCTGTAACACCATCCGTCCGTTTGCTTCTCGGCACGAATCTGGTTCCCACGTTCCCGCAATGCGCAAACGGCACGGGAGATGGTTGGGACTGAGACGCCCAATTCGTCCGCGATCAAGGGAGTTGAATAGCCGCCTCGTCGAATAATCTGCAGCACTGATTCAAGCCGTTGTTCGATTTCCAGCGAGCGCTGATACAGCATCGTTCCGGTCCTTTGTATCATTCGATACCATCGAGTCTATCGTCTTTTGATAGACTTGATCATGAATCATCGCTTGAAGACCGTGGCAAGTCAATCGGCTTAAATTGGGCGTCGTTTGTCTCGGAAGTGCCACGCAGATCAGGCGAGCGGTGTATGTGGAGAGGACACACCCAGCGGATAGCCATGCCCGGCGGATAGCGTTGTCGGACATTTTTTAATGAAGATGAATCCGATTTGTTGGCGCGAACAACCGGTACCGAGATCCATCGAATGGGATTTATTCAAGGCTCAGCTTGAGTAATTCGCCTCAACAACTCGCTTCGTAGCAGTGGACTTCGCAGCAAGAATCGAGGGCAACTTCAATTCTTGTGGCGGTGACACGCGAACCCAGCCGTTGGCGTAGGCCGTGACGACGCGACCGTGTGAAAGCCATTCTCGTCGAGCATGCTCCGCCAGGTGTGGGGTTGGGTCTGGGCCTGCAAACGACGACATATTGGCAAAAAGTGTTATGCGACTTCTGAGAGTCTGATGCGGTTGAACTGGATGCCAATGGTCCAGTTCAACAGGAACGCCCAGGATGCAGTTCGAATGCGACTTGTGCTCTCCGGCTTCAAAGAACGGGACGTTCTCCGTGTGAGTCTTTCCTGCCGCACTACAGGAAAACAGCGGGGACAGGTTGACGGTCTCACTGTGTCCGTTGAGGACACTTCCGGCAATCTGCTCGGTGAATTGCAGCAATGGATCCAGGTCGCTGCCGGTATGGGAGAGTTTGTGAAGAGTGTTGGTGATCAATGGCCGTGAATGGTGCTGTCCGAATAAGCCGATGCCCATTGGCTGCCCGGCTCTCATCCATTTGTGACAACCGGTAACGACGAAATCAGCAACAGCGACACTCTCGTCGATCGGGACATGGCAGAATGCCTGCGCCGCGTCGATGAGAACAAACTGGAGCTGGCTGATTCGTCGGATTCGCTCGACGATGGCCCGAATTGGGACACGGATTCCCAAATGGTCCACCGCTGGCAGGAATAGCCCGTCGCAATGGTTGTCGGCGTATGCTCTGGCCAGGAACGACGTGACATCGTCCGCAGTCCATCTAAGATGGAAAATGGCATTTCGCAGTGGGACCGTCGTGACGCGGCCACCTGAAGCGAATGCCTGCCGCGTAACGGCGTCCTGATACGTGGGCCAGCTCAGGTCTGTCGTCAGAACGTTTCGGCAGACCTGAAACATGCTGCGAGCGGCAAGTTGCACCAGCGACAGCGAACGGCTGGCGAGCAGCACGTTCCATTCATACGGAGCACCTGCCAGCTGGCGGAGGGACTGTTTGAGTCCTCCAACACGAGTCCACGGCTTCAGGTCAGGGAAGCGATCCTGATAAGAATCCGGCCATGCGTCGTAGCCGTGTTTTAGGAATTCTTCGAAGTACAGCGTTGAGGGTTCTTCGGCCGTGAGTCGAACGAAGTCTATTTGTGCATCTCTGGCGGCTGGTAACGTCTGGCCCAGCCGCGCCGTATCCAGATAAAGGAGCGGTGCCAAGCCTGTACTTTCTACCCGGCCTCAAACGACTTCGGCTCGGGTACCAGATCACTTTATCGATCAATTTCGTACCGATCCAGATATCCTGCGAAAGATTCTGAGTACACGGCCAAACGATTCCAACGACCGTCGGCCTCCGCAACAGAGTCGAAATCGAATTCCAGACGAAAGCGGATGGTGCGAGCGTGTTCGTCCAGCTCCTGAGTCCCCACGGCTCGTGAACCATAGATGCCAATATCGGCCAGCAGGTCAGGTTCGGCAGTGAGGGCGGATTCTCGCACAAAACTGATTTGGATTCCGCAGGCGTATTGTTCGTGAATCCACTGCCGCAGAGATTCCACGGGCCAGACGTCGTGAGGTGGCCACAGGTGGTCGGCAATGATGGCGATGCGTTCAATGCTGACTTGACCGGTACTCTGTAGTTCGATGTTCACAGCCATGCTCTTGCGACCGGGTTCGTCCTGCCAATACGCAGCCGACTGAATCCAGGCGACCGAACGATAACGGTACAGCCCTGCACTTCGCAGCAATCGTTCGTACACAATTCGCCATGTTTCGGTTCCCTCAAACATCAGCAAGCCATTGGCCAAAGCATCGACTCGGCGAACCGTTTCGTCGAGGGATTCCAACGAGAGTACTCTGAAGATCGGATCGCGTGACTGACTGATTTTCAGGAGGGAGTCGATGAGGAGTCGATAGCGTGTGAAGAGCTCCTCATCGCAAGCCAGGGCAAATGGCTGTTCGAGCAGTGCGAGGTTTGAGGGAATGTGCGGTCTTTTGTGCAGCAAGGACCAGCTGACACCAACAAGACCGGCAATCATCAGGCATTGCAGTAGCGGAGTTGCCTGTATGCCAAGAATGAAGCACAGCCCAACGATCGCGACAACTGCTGCGGCGGTCGTGATGACCGGTGACTGGCTGAGTAAGGTTCGCAGTGGCCGTTGCATTGTTCTCCGTTTGTTTACAGTTTCGGTGCCAGGGATTTCTTCGATGAAGGAGAGTGGCGGTGGTGCCGCTCTCCAACCTCTGCAGCATTGTCGCACGGTGTGCAACTGGCCGCTCAGGACGTCCAATCGACTGGTGTCGGGCAATCAGCTTTGATTGTCGTCACCATGATCGGCCTGGCCGTTCCCGTTCGATCCGCTTGGCTGGCTGTAGATCCACGAATGAGCCTGATCGCAGACTTTTGCCACAAGGGGCATGTCGTCGCGGCCAAAGCTGGTCGTGTCTTTCCAGTCGTCGCCGTCCTTGTACAGACGCGTGATGGTCACGTTGTGACGTACTCCGTTGTCAGTCTGGTTCTGCCAGATGGCCGCACGAATGCGGCCCATACGGATTTCGTGAACCGGACGTGTTTTTGTTTCACGCGTCTGCGTTCGATTACGTGTCGTCGTGGTCATGTTGTTTACTTTCAACTAAGCAATGAAAAGAAGACGGGCCTCACAGTGAAGCCCGTCACAGTGCAGCAAAAATTGTTGCGAGCTACTTTGTCGCCCGCAACACTTTGAGGCAGCATTCTTTGGCTGCCGTTCGGTGAGCGTCCTGATCCATTGTCGGATCATTGGACGTCACAGGTGGGAAACCTCCGCGAGCGAGCCAGCCCAGCAGGGACTCGGCGCGGTCGCGAGTGATTTCCATGTCACTGCAGCGAATCGCGTCCTGCAGTTCGTTCCAGGTGGCTTGAGGGTCCATTGGGCACCTCAGGCTGAAAGCACAAGTGACAGCAGCCGGGCAACCTTTTGATCAGCTTCAGCCCGATCCGCTGCATATTTGGCTCGCTGAGTCAGTCGCGTCAGTGCATCCACAAGCGAAAAGATTGTGAATCCGCCCTGCGCCCGAGCGATCTCCATCGCATCCTTGATGAAGTGCTGCGGAATACCGTGCTTGAGCAGTTCCTTCTGAACGGATTCCGCATCAGAACCCAGTCGAGTCTGCATGGCCTTGCGAAGAACGCTGGCGAAGGCATCACGTCGATCATCCCGTTTGGCAACCAACGCGCGGATGTGATCACGGATGTCGTTCAGCCCTTCATGCACACTGGCAGTGTGCTTGCGGGTGAACTCGACCACATTCACGGCATCCCACACGATGTGGTTCTGACAGATTCGCTGGAACCAAAACGACTGCATTCCCAGTGAACGTCGTCCGACTTCGGAATTCCAGACAAAGAAACCCGGGGCGAACTCCTCGCCGTCGATTTCAACCCAACCGGTCGGATCAATCAGGAAACAGAACATGTCCTGCTCACCGCAGTACAGTCCGGTTCCACCATTGAACGCCGTTTGAGGTGGCTGGAAATCTGTGGCCACATCGCGAACGACTTCCAGCAGTTCGGCGTTCCACAGCCGTGTGTAAGACACACCGTGCAGAGACCGAATCGTCTGACCAGTGGTCAGCAGCTGAATCGGCTTGTTGCTTGACGGCAGAGTATCCCGAAACGCTGACTGAGCTGTCTCAGGCCGGAAACGGTTGACCGTTTCCTTGCTCATACCTGCCATACGGCACAACTGACTGAACGACCAGTCCGTCATGTTGACGTTGTCGCCGCTTTCCAGCGTGAGCTGCAGTCCATCGTCGGCCACATGCGGTGACAACAGCTGAGGCCGCTGCCAGACATCGGTCGAATACTGCCGTTCCTGCCGGCAGTGATCATGCAGTTCCTTGAGCGACGCGAATGTGTCGTCGGGACTGCGTCGAAAGAGTTCCCGGTTAGCTCGTGTCAATTCAACCATCTGTATCTGCTCCTCAAACTTTTCAAATCGTTGGGTGCCAAAGTCACAGCGTTCACCGGCACCCGGCTGGTGAACGCCACAACTCTGGCAACAAAGGCACGGCCCTTGAGACCGATTCGAATTGCCGCAGGGCGATTCAGTTCCCATTGGCCACATGGCCATGCGGGAAGGATCGAGTCTGAGCGGCATGAGGAAACAGAACGTGTCGGGCATCAGAGCCATCGCTCCTCGCCAGACAAAAACCAATGGCACCACCGCCCTCTCGGCTGAAGAAATGCAGAGCAATTTTCGTCAGTCAAGTGGCGGTTGTTGAACTACTCAGATGGCTTGAAATGAAGGAACAGCACAAAGTCTGATTTCCTTACCACGATCTGACGGAATTGTCATGTTTTGCTGACGGCGCATGGGCTGCTGCTGAACTTCCGCAGTGAACTCGCTGAGTTATCCGGCGTGGCGAAGCTGAACAGCCGGGAGATCGTCGTGATACGGCACAATGAATCCGTATTCACGAGCCTGCTGCTGCAAGTGGTCAAGCCCTTCTCGTTTCCAGCCGAGTGCAATCTCCATCTGGATGAGGTCTGCGGTCTCAGAGGGAAGGACAGCCCAGACGCAAGCGACTTTGCCTTTCTGCCGTTTCGCGCGCCGCCACAGGAATTGGACCGTGGCCGGATCTTCCGAGCATAAAAGTTCGATTCCGCGCTGACTTACGATTCCGACGAATGATTTCATCATGGTTGATCTGTACCACAGAGATATCAGAAACGCAAAACAATCTCACAGCGCGTGACAATGATCCACCAGTCATGGCAGATTCCTGTCATGTCACCGCTGTTCATCGTGATCGCCTCCGTTTGTCTGATGTTTCCTCGACATGCGTCAATCGTGTTCGGTGTCTTGTATCTGGTGACGTGGTGGGGAAGACGTCGTTGATCACGATCGCCACGTCCTGCAGCGAATTGACCGACGGCGTGCTGATAACCTTGCGACGTCTATTGAGCAGAGTCTAAATCTTCCCGTTCGAACGAGAAGCCGCTGAAGCTGCCATTGGCAACCACTGCGGCCTCTCTGCGTGTGAACTATACTTTGGGCAGTTGAGTTCCTGCCCAGCGGACTCAGGCAACCAGTGATTCTTCTGGCACGTCAGCGTTAGCCTGCGACAGAGCTTCGATCATTCGCGTGGCTGTCTTCTGAATGCGTTCCAAAGATGCCATCAACGTGGATTCGTTCCCGCAATACATCTGGATGTAGTCTGAACTGCGTGTGGAACAATCCAGTCCGAACGATCGACAGACGACATACGCCACGGCTTCAGCTTCTGTCTCTCGAACCGTCTTCGGCAGCGATTTACGTTGCTCTTGATCGTGCATCCATTCGTGGCTCAATTCATGGGCCAGTACAGCGAAGCATTCTGCAGGCGGCAAGCCGTCCGCAATCGCGATCTCGCCCTTTCGTGAAACTCCTTTCACACCATGCTCCAGAGCTTCGTACTTCAGACCGATTCCATTCGCCTGGATCAGACGTTCCAGGCCACTCAGCAGGTCGCCGGGATTGCCGTTGATGGTTGCCAGTTCAGGCAACTCATCACCTTCTGTCTGACTCACGTCGAACACGTGAACGATCTTGAAACCGCGAATCGTGCTTTTGTCCTCTTTACTGACATCCGATGATGAACTTTGCCGTGGGCCATTGTCATCAGACTTGCGATACGTCAGCGGAGCCATGATGCCGATGCCTTTTTCACCTTTGCGAACATGTCGTCCCTGCTTCAGCCATCGCTGGAAGCCTGCGACAAACGTCGCCTCGGGCATCTGAAATGCAATCAGCAGGCTGTTGCTCCATGAGTAGTTGTGAAACCGACTCATCGCATCCAGATACTTCAGCAGCGAGTCACTGCGACCCGCTTTGAGTTCTTCCTGCAATGCGGCAATTGCCTGATCAGCCAGTTGTTTTGCTTCTTCTTTTTTCATGATGAGTGTCTCCAAATCCTGGAATGCTGCATCCGGCATCTGCAGCCTGTGAAAAGGATGCGGGCCTGCCGGCGGCCCGAATTTGAGCCGGACACGGCAAGTCAAGGTGGAGCCTTTCGCGCAGCGAAAGCAGCAGCGGACGCCAACGGCGGTCGCGGACCTTGACGCCGTGGCATAATGAGAAGGGCCGAGCGGAGAACCCCTCTTGGTGTTGTTCAATTCCGCATGCGGATTGCCTGCGATGGGAGAGTCGAATTTGTTCTACCGCTGAGAATCGCGATAGATGCTCATCGAATTGACGCGGTAGGGCATTTCAATTGTCCTCCTTCTGGCATTGCGGACAGATTCCGAGGTGTGTGTACCATTCGAATGCGGATCGCGTCTTATCGTCCGCAGGAACTTCCTTTCGGGAATCTGCCAGACTCTGAACCTCCGTCACGTCTTTCCATGTCGTTGGAATACTGCTGACTTCGTCGCCTTCGTCCGTGTCACATCCACTGCAGGCCAATCGAATTCGTTTGGGCATGAGAGTGCCTTTAACTGTTACAGGATCCTGAAAAACCAATCGAAAACCGATGCACGCCACCGGCATCAAGCTTCCGCGAGACCGGAAGCCTGGTGCCGTGTGACTTTCGACAAACTCAGCACGGATGTTGAAGAGAGCGACGTTCGGCAACTGCGTTCGAGGCAGTACCGAGAAGCAGAGACATGCATGGGAAACCGTTCTGTAACCGCAGATCACTTCCGGCGCAAAAAGGGGGACGCGAGCCACTGGTGGAGTTGTCGCCGCCAATGATTCGCGTCCCGTCTGGTCAGTCTTTGCCGTCGTCATCAGTGAATTGAAGGAGTCCGCTGATCAGCAGTTCTTCAATTCCATACACGGCTCGTTCCCCGCAGGATTCACAGACGTATTGCCGGGCATCCGGTTCGACTCCAGAGGCTTCGTCACCACATTGGGTGCAGTAGCCTCCATAGTTCTCGGACATCTGTGCGTAGGTTTCCTGTGAGATTCGAATGACTTGTGACTGTTGCATGGGATCCATCTCCGAGCCATTCAGCCGACTGTCTTCCTGGCCAATGAGTTGATCGATGGGCCCGTCGGCGGCCCACGGTTGGGCCAACGCGGCATAGTCAAGGTGGAGCCTTTCGCGCAGCGAAAGCAGCAGACGCCACAGGCGTCGGACCTTGACGCCGCGTTACACTGAGAAAGCCGACGACGGGATAGGCTTTTCGAAAATTCTAAAACCGAATCATGCACGTCATCTGCATCCGTTCACTGCATGGTTTTGCAGTCGAAGAATGCGATGACTGAAATGTGCTGCCCGAGCTGTGAGCGACATGTCGCTTCTATGGAGAGATCCCGACCCTGTTCATGCCACAATTCCGAGCCTTGATCAAGCGGTGGTGACGGAATGCTGCAACTGTGGCATTGTGCATGAGCGAGGGAAAACGGACGCTGGCTCTGCGGGGACGCAACCAGCCAGGGATACTCTCGCCGAAGCGTCGGAGTGACGTTTGAGGTCAGCGTGACTCGGCAGGCCCTGCCACCGATCACGCTGGCCTGTTTTCTTCAATCATTGGTAACTATTGACAATCGCCAGAAGGTTTTGCCCCGCGGTCTGGCCGTACCAAAGACCGCACCTCACGCCGATTTCACAGCCAGTACTGCGGACCCCCAACACTTTGATGCGAGCCAATGCCTCAAGAAAATCCCGGGGTCCGGGGCAGCGCCCCGGCGTGCGAATTCGGCGAGTGCCAAATGCGATCGATCGCGAAGTCGGAGATCGTTGATTCAGCAACGCGCTCTGCCAGTATGGACCGCGTTAGGGATGCGGAGGGTGCGCAGCAGTCCGCAGGACCGAGCATTCGCGAAGCCTGAAGCTCCCCGGCCCGGCAGGGCAACGCCCAAATCCAAACCATCTAAACAGAAATGCGTTCGACGATATTGCGAGTCACCCTGCGTTGACGACGGTCATAGAGCCGCGTCGTTCGAGGATCAGAGTGGCCTGCCAAGTATTGGACATCCGCCAGGGGAACCCCCTGCTCCAGCAAATCCGTGATCGTGGTCACTCTCAGCGAGTGAGGTGACAGTCGCGTGGAAAGCCCGGCATCCCGTAGACGCCGTTTCATCATGCGGGCCATGTCATCCGCTGTCATTCGATTCATCGTCAGGCGCTTTGACCTACGAACGGTTGTCCGAAACATTGGCGATGATGGATCGGCATACAGTAAGCCAGATCGCTCCAGATACTCCTGAAGAAACACCTGTAAGTCGTGGCGGACCGGGATCTCCCGAATCTTGCCACCCTTTTCATGAAATCGAAGACAGAACTGTTCGGCCACTTCGTAAAAGTCGCGACGACACAACCGAGCCACCGCTCCCACACGCGCCGCCGTGTAAATCAGAACGCCGATTACCGCTCGATCACGCTGACCAACTTCATTCGCCGTACAGATCGAATGCATCAATTGACGAGCGTGCTTGACTGAAATCTCCGGCGTCTTGCCCTCAACAACCTGATGCCGTTCGCTGCGAACCGACAACGCAGGATTCAGCACGATGACATGCCGCAAAACCAGCTCATCAAAAAATCGTCGCAACGCAGCCAAATGCAACTTCTTCGTCGGAGCCGCCACCGGCAATCCATCCAGGTAACGCCCCACATGCCCCGGTGTCACCCGAACCAGATCAAGGCCGTGCAAATCCATCCATCGGAAGAACAACCGCACAGAATGCAAGTACGCCTTCCGAGTAAACGGATTCCGAATCCGACCATAAAGGAACTCGTCCCAGGCAAACCGGGCTGCCGCTCCGGCATCGCAAATCAACGCGGGGACTGACTCCACGGGATCAACAGCGACAACTCCAGCGCCGCCGCCGCCCACGATCACATTCGCTCGGTCATCCATACTCCTCCGTGATAAATCACATTCGTGCTTGCAATGGAATCCATACGCCGAGTCTGGCTGCATTCCGTTTGCTCGTGGAATCAGACATCGGTCCAGCAACCGGTTGCGACGAACAACGACCAACGGATTCACTCACCCGGCACCAGCCGGATTCCCGCAGCCCTGTGAGTTTTTCGACGCTCTATCCATAGCGCCGGATAACGTCTTTTGTCCAGCACCATTGACACTCGTTTGCATCAACCTGATTCCTAGATCCATCGTCTCAGTATTACATTTCACAATCACGACTCCCGATAACGCATCCTCACCGACGAGTCCGCCCGCACCACAAAACTGTACGGCTGCACCATGGGACACCATTTCCCGGGACGAAATCGGACGGATCATGATCTGACAGAGATCACCGCACCGTCACGACTGGGACGTACCTGCATCAAATCGCGAAAATGCTCCGATTTCCATCAAGAATGGAATGCGTGACATAGTCACGCGATCGACTCTAGCTATACTTGCGCCTCAAATCTCCCCAGGTGAAAGACGATCCGCAATGCCAAGAGACAACTACATCATCACTTCCGACGACGAATTTCACGCCACATTCTACCTGAGCGGTCGGTTACGCAATTTCGGCTTCAAGTTTCGTGATTCTGTTTCGACTACACAGGCCGAAAGCGACTATCGAGCTGCTGCCTGCGAAAAGACAAAAGCGACGCGAGCCGCCTCACTGAACGTTTGGTGCGAGAGGTATCTGTCAAAGACTGACTGGCGTAGACTCAAGACCGCAATCTGCAAACGCCGTGAACGCTGGCGACGCTGCGAAGAGACAAAGACTGTGACTTTGTCAGCAAAAGCTCACAGGCTGCTCACACAGATTTCAAAACGTGACACAGTCACATTCTCACAGGCACTGGAACACTACCTCTCCAAAGCCCTGAATTCTGCCCGCAGAAGTGCTGGAGGTCGAAAGTCTCGCTGACCGGCAGCCGAATCGCCATGTTGCTTCCACAATTATCGCAAAACTCCCCAATTCAGTGACTGCAGCGGCCATAGAATTCTGTTCTTTAAACCTTCAAATGGCGTCAGCGGAGTATTGATAACTCCGTGTAGCATAATCCACTTGCTCAATCAGGACATGCCCTCCTGATCTGCAACTGGCTGCGACTCTCGCATCCAAAGTCATTCCACAGCATTACGCGCAGCTTGCAGAACGATTGTTGGAGAACGCGACTCTCAGTGACTCCATGTCGCACAACAATTTGCCATCCTTGGTAACCATGTCTCGCCGTCAATTTGATTCCACCAACGGCATCTATCTCACATCGTCAGCACTACCTTGGATTCTTTCCCGTTTCTGTAGTTTGCATTCCAAACGAAGGCCCAAGACCAGACTGACTATCAAAGGGTCCGATAGGTAGGCAGGTAGTCGACGTGCCCTCAATTTGCATTGCCTGCTGCCGCAACCCTGGCCCCGTACCAATCCACGTTGACCATCGCCGTTTTTTTTCCTCGGAACCATTCATCGTAATCTCCACATCCAGCATCAAAAGCTCCGGTTCGTTGCCGTCACACACAAGAAAGTCGATGGTCAGTGGTCTGTCTTGATTTGGGAAGATCTTTCCTGATGCTGGGTTCAGCGGGTAAGACAATCGCATTGATGGTTCACGCTCCCAGATGTCGAGATCGTGTGCAATGAGAAGTACGTCTGTAGCCTCTAAATCCCGCATATTCGCGATATCTTTCACGATCTGTGAAGCGTTGGCTGGCATTGCACCAACCAGATCAAACTCGTACTTAATAAGCCTCTTCTTCCACTCGATGGGCAGTTTTCCCTTGCGCATAGTAAACTCAATGTTTGACACCTCAACAGGAACGCGTCCGGCGGTGGCGAAGATTAAAGAAAGAGTCCCACGGCGCATGCTTGTTGGTCGTTGATCGGCATTGAAATTGGAATAGTCGCGGCCAAATTGCACGCTCCCTTTGATTTGCAAAGCTCCCACAGATCCTTCATTTACGTCCAACTTTGCCTTCGCCGCCTGTGCTTCTGCATTATTGATTTGTGCCTCCTCGCTCCTTTTGCTTACAGCGTTGATTCCATATAGAAATATTCCAGCTAACACCAATTGAGGGAGCAGGATTTCCAGCAATCGAATCCATCGAGGCTCTGGAGAGTCCTCTTTTTCTTTTGGTTTGGTGGGTGTCTGCTCAGACATGTTATTCCTTTGAAAACGGCGCTACTGAATTGCTAAGGAAACGTTCAACGTATCAATTCGGATCACAGAACATTCAAGAGACCAAACATTTCTGCGAGAGCAATGAATGGGGACCATGTTGGTGCTGAAAACTGCTTCTTCTCAGCACATCTGTCCTGATACATGCCATTAAAAGCCCACTATTCCCCGCCGTCGAGACTCCGTCACTTCGATGCGAGCCATGCCTCCAAAAATCCAGAAGTGTGGGACAGCGGCAAGTAAAGGATGGAAGTGCCTCGATCAGGGACCAAGCCGCTCGGCAAAACTTCCAAACGGCAGCCGAAAGCGGTGATTCTGCTCCCAATCGAGTTTGATGGCATCGGCCTCATCGACGGAAAGTGCTCCGTGCTGGATGAGAAGTACAATCAGGGATTCGGTCGTAAGAATGGACAGGTTCAGGCCAAGGCTGGCAACCTTTTTTGTTGCCCGTTTGTCGTCGATTGCCAGTGTGAGCTGGCGATGTACTGCGACCGCAATTGCTGAACATTCGCCAACACCAAGCCCTGTTGCAGTGAGCTTCGCGAAGAGCTGCACCTCCGCCATGTCGGAAACGGTGATTTCTTCAAGTATCTGTGCAGTGAAAGCCTGCTCCAGACGCTGCAGTTGTTCGTGATAATGTGCTGTGATTTCCGCACGAACGTGGTCTGTGACAACGAAGCGATGAGTCGGCACACCTGCCAGCAAGCCAGTCCGGTCGAGGACGAGGAAGTTGATCAGGACGCTTGTGTCCGTGATGACGACAGTTTTGCACATCGAGTTCCATCCGTGAGGCGGTCCGAAGTTATGCGGCCTCCGCCAACGTCAAGAGATCCTTGGCTGAGAAGTCAAGCAGTGTACTGAGGTCACGCAATTTGCCCTTTGAAATCTCTTCTCGACGGTAGGCTTCCAATGCCAAATGCACAACCTGACTGACAATCTCGCGATCCGGCTTTCGTTGATCATGACCTTCCAGGTCAATGAGGACCTCCAGCAGTTCCAGATATTGTTTGCCGAAGTTTTCCTTGTCGCGGAGTTCGGTGAACTCGCCTTCATTGACGATGGACAAACTTTTCAGGCGGAAGAGTGCTGCTTGATAGCTGACGCTGAAATGGTGAGCGAGGGCGGCAGTGTCTTCATACGTCAAGACCTGAGAGCGAGGAGCGGCTCTGCGAGATGCCTTCACTTCCTCAGCGTTTTGTTCAGCAGTTGGGTCGTAGACGGTTTGCTCGATAAGGCTTGGGCCAGCCTTGAAACGAGAGTTGAGAAAGGCCCAGACTCCAGTACGTGGAAGTAGGAATGCCGCCGCGAATGCATTTGCTCGAACTTCTGAAAGATTGCGTCGATTCTCTTCGCGAGAAACGGTCGCCGGGTCTCTGCGGTCAAGTAAAGCGTGTGCGTATTCGTGCGCATAGGAGAAACGCTTCCGTGCACGCGGGTGTCCAAAGTTCACCAGAATGAACAATCCAATCGATGAGTGCTGGAGAAAGAGTCCAGACATGTCATCGGGAAGTTCTGCACCCGATGCCCAGATGTTTTGATTGTTGATCAGGTCGGACATGTCAGGAATTGGATTATGCCCCAACGAAAGGCGGCGACGTTCCTGCTCAGCAACGAAGTTTCCCTGCTCAACTGCGTCCATGACGTTTCGTGGTTGAGGCAGGTCATATGAAGGTGGGCCGATGTGGGGAGGTCGGTCGAGAAGATGCTCAAGTTCGACGCCTGCACGGCAGATTCCCAAATACCGAGACACGTCTGATTGCCACGGCATGTCCTGCCCTTCAACCTGAGCGGCACGAAACAGGGCAACCAGCACATCCTCCTCCTCGGATCTCGGTTCTGAGTCAAAGAAGCTGGCGATCGGGCGTCCGTAGAGCTGAGCGAGTTTGGCGAGTTCCAGGGTGCTGACGGCTCGATTACCGGATTCGAACTGGACAATGGCAGTTCGGGGGAGTTCCAAGGACTTGGCGACCTGCTCCTGAGTCAAACTGGCTGCGGTTCGGGCGTCCTTTAACCTGGACGCTAAGGTCATTTGATTGATGTTCATAGTGTTTCTCCCTGTTTGTGGCCGCGAATATTGGTCCGACCGTATCGGGGAGGGTGCTCCTCCATTCTTCTGATCCCATTGTTACATGATCGGATCTTTATTGCAAGCTCTTGACTTTTATGTTTGATTATCGAACAATGCTGGTGCGGGTCAGAATCAAATTGGCGACTCCGGTTCTCAGCTCGTTGGTTTGTAGTGATTTACGTCACTCAAAGAAGAATGTGCATGTGATTCCGAGCGGGAATGGATGGGCAGGGAAGCCAGAAGGGGCCGCACCCAGTCCATGTTCTGAATAGATGCCAAAATGGCCCAAGAATGGTTGAAGAGAGAGTTTATGGCAAATATTTCTAGTGGGTTCGATGAGTATGCGTTGCGGGCACGAGTGGCTCCCACCCTTGTAGTTATTGTGATTCCTGTGATCGGGCTACTTTGCTGGTTTCCGACATTTTCCACAACGCAACTCACGCTGGCGGCGGCTTTGTCAACGGTCTTGGTGGCGATGTTCTCTCAATTTGGTCGCGACCAGGGCAGGGCACTTCAGCCCGCGCTGTATTCCCGCTGGGGCGGCCAACCTTCCGTGCAATTGCTGCGTTATCGCTCCGGCCTGTTGGCCAAAGAGACGCGCGAGCGATATCGACAAAAACTGGAAAGTATCAACGCCAGTCTTCGACTTCCCTCGGAATTGGAAGAATTTGGAAATCCGGACGAGGCCGATCGTCGTTACGACTCGGTGTGTTTGTTCTTGAGAGACTCCACTCGCAGTAAGTCAACATTTCCCTTGATCTTCGCTGAAAACGTCAATTATGGGTTTCGGCGTAATCTTTTGGCAATGAAGCCCGCTGGCATTGTCTTAAGCCTTGCGGGGGCGATTTCGAGCTTACTTGCGACTGTCATCGGACTGAAGGGCGATGCCTTCAGTCCCCCGCCAGTTCCGTTCGTCGCCGCGATTCTCAATGCGACGATGCTCACATGGTGGTGTCTACGAATCAATTCTGAGTGGGTGCGGGTTGCCGCATTTGCATATGCTGAGCGACTGTTGGGCTCATGTGATTTCCTTCCGGGGGCAATGTCGCCTCCGAAGTCCGTAGCCGCTGAAGCATCAAAGGAGTAAGCAATGACGAACGTCGCGCAGAAGGTGTTATGGCCAACGGACTCGAATGTATTGATTCGTGTGGGGATGTTTTATGTTGGGCAAGGTGATTCATCGGTCGTGTTGGTCAAGGACGGCAATAACTACAAAACTGTATTAGTCGATATCAATCGGGACAAAGAGGGGAATAATGGAATCAATGTTCCCAAGTTAATGAAAGACCTACTGGCGGACCAGGAAGGCCGTCTCGATCTCTTCGTCAACACACATCCGCACAACGACCATCTGGACGACATCACAGAACTGTCTAAATCGGTGGATATCCACGAGGTCTGGGAATCTGGTCATGTGCCAGGAAAAGACGACAAGGCATCCTACGACGAATTGCAGGCCGTTATCAAAAAAGTGAAGAAGAAACACGGGAATGAGGCCGCCAGTGAAATGCAAGCAAGTCGAAGCCCCATCTCCTTCGGTGACGCGGAAGTCTATGTGCTTTCACCAGCGGAACATGTGAAAGACGACATTGCTGACGAGGATAAGGCCGGACGTAGACGCCGCATCCATGAACATTGTGCCGTACTGCGATTTGGCAAGGACTCTACCTGGGTGTTGTTCACCGGCGATGCGGATCGAACCGCTTGGGAAGAGCACATCACCGACTATCATAAAGTGCGGCTGCCATCACAAATTCTCAGTGCCTCACACCACGGCTCGCGCACCTTCTTTAAGCAAAAGGAAGAAGACGAACCGTACATGAAAGCCCTGGAGACGATTGATCCCAAGTATGTGGTCGTTTCCGCGCCCAAGCAATCAGAAAGTCGGCATGGACATCCGCATGACGACGCGATTGAACTTTACGAAGACCATGTTGGCAAGGAGAACGTGCTGCACACTGGTGCAAACTGCGAGTCATACATCTGCGACATATTTACGGACGGCACCTATGAAGTGCGCACCGATACGAGTCTGGTTGATGAGTACGGACGTGATAACGATGACGATGAAAAGAAAACCGGGAACAAAACCAACGCGAGCAGGATCAGCGTCCGCGCAGCCGCACCTACCATTGCAACCAAACTGGATCGTCGGCCGATGGGGAGCCGATAATGGAAAGCTGGTATACCCGGCATCCTCAATGGTTTGCCGCTGAGCTGGAAGCACTTCGACGAGCCTACCCTCGTTTCATACTTGACGAAAGGATGCTCCATGAGGGGATGGTGGTTCTCTATGGAGAATTGATTGTTCGTCCGCCGGGTGGATCGAAGCGGCATCCGATGCGAGTCCTCTTCCCATCCAACTCGCCGTATGCATTTCCGTCAGTCACACCGATCCAATCGATGCCAACTTTCGATGAATATGGCGTCGCGCAGTCACACCCGGATGCAGAGATTTTTGACCATCGCCATCAGATGCCCGATGGAGCACTATGCCTCTTCCAGTACGAAACTCGGGTTGAGGAAGGCGGCGAGACGATCCGCGTGGTGGATGTGCTGAAGCGTGCTGAAGCCTGGTTGATGGGACACGCGACCGGCCGCTGGCCACCGGACTCCCGCGAAAGCGAGCTTCAATCGCATTTCTATCGATCCAAAGGCGAGATGCTTCTCAGCAGGACGTTTTATTCAGAGCGCCTTCACGGGTATGGCGAATTCTTCGCAGTGCGCGATGTTCATCGTTTCTATGTCGGTAAAAGCCAACATGAGCCGCCCTTGATCATGACGGCAGCCACGGTGTCGACTGGGATTTATGAAGTAATCGATGCAAGGAAAGATCTTGAACATATTTTCCCTTGGTTGACGAATGACGCATGGGAACCACAAGCGTTCATTGAATTGCAAGAACGGCAGAGGAAGGCGAAGCAAGTCGAGTTCGGTGAAGTGGCACGAGTCAGCGGGTATTGGTGGGAACTAAAATCAGAGCCGAACGTATTCAGGGAGGGAAAAGGGCTGTTAGGCGTTCTCTCCGAGTATGCTAGCAATGGTGACGTATGGCAGATGGTTAGTTCAGCTTTAGGATCAGACCTCACCATTAAAAAGGTTCAACGTATAGGTCTTTGCTATCCCGGCCGGAATGGGCGGCGGGAGTGGCTGTTTGTCGCCGTGGGGGCCGGGCCGCTGGAGATTCGAGGCGAGCCTGCCTTGCTGTCTGAGGATGAGAAACGAGCGCGCTTTGAAAGAGCGTCGGTTGTTTGCATCCCCGCGCATGGCTTGACGCCAAAAGACATTCATCTTCGCAATGAAACCGTCATCTCCTCGCAGATTTCTGAAAAGAAGGTCGCTTTTTTTGGAGTTGGAGCGCTGGGATCAAAGGTCGCGGAACTGCTTGCACAGGCCGGAGTTTCAAACTTCAAGCTCTGCGATGGGGACGTGCTAAATGTTGGCAATGTTGCACGCCACGTTGGCGGGTTGAGCGAGTGTGGCGCTCCGAAGACCGAGGTCGTAGCGCGTCGGATTTGGGAAGTCAATCCATATGCGGAAATCCAAGCCTGCGAAAGTCATGTCAGTCCAACGCAATTGGCAACGCAGGAATTCTTCTCCGGCATCGACCTGATTATTTGCACGATCGCCGACGAAGGCGCTGAGTCAGGATTCAATGACTTGGCAATTGCAATCAAAACCCCAGTGATTTACGGTCGAGCCATGCGGCGAGGGCGAATGGGGAGGGTCTTTCTCGTTCGTCCCGGCGTGGATGCCTGTAAGTCCTGTCTGAGCATGATCGCTCAGGAAAAAGAACCTGAATGGATTGCAGTGACAGAGCGGTCCGAAGATGCGCTGTTGCATGAATGTGGCCGCCCAGTAATCGCTGGAAGTGCGGTGGATTTGTCGTTTGTCGCGGCACTTATCGCAAGGGAGGCACTTAGTACATTCGAAGGGCACAATTCGCCTTCCAATCACCTGGTGTGGTCGCTCGAAGGGGCGAGGGAATTGAGCGACAAACTGCAACTGCCGTACAGCGTCGCCCATGCAGCTTTTGCGCCCAAGCCCGGATGCCCGTCCTGCTGTCCGGCGAAAATCCTCACCGTCGATCTTCCGGATTCCGTTCGGGCGGACATTGTCACCGAAGTGACATCGTCACCGACCACCGAGACAGGCGGCATTTTGATAGGACGAATCGAAGGCAGCAGAGCGATTATTGAAAAGGCCACGGGACCAGGGCCGATGGCGGTCCAAACTGCGACACGATTCGAGCGTGATATCGAGTTCACCCAAAAAGAACTCGATGCAGAGTCCGTCAAAAACAGCAACAATGTGTACATCGGTGAGTGGCATTCCCACTTGGTCACGTCGCCAGAGCCCAGCGGCCGCGATGTGCTGTCAATGATAGGGATTGCCGAAGCGGTCAATTATGCTACCGACTGCCCACTGATGCTGATTTGTGGATTTGATCAGACGACAGCCATCATTGGGGAACTCAAAGCGTGGGTCTTCCCGGTCTCCTCCAGCATGCGGCGGGCGACGTTCGTCAACGGTTCTTGCGAATAGCAGTTCGATTTGACCCATCGATGAGATTGTCAATTTCGACCGTTGGGTTTGGTGTACAACCCTGGTGAAGCGCCAGTTCAACCTGCTCCGCTTCGAAATCATGGACGAGTTATTGCACCCCGGATTGAGTAGTGGAGCATCACTTGTGAAGGGCGGTAGAGGGGAAATAACCACTACGGTTACACGCATCACTTTGGAGATTTTGTCGAATTCAGTTTGGCTGACTGGATCGGTCACTTCGACCGACAGGACCAGTTGCAAACTTTGACGAATGAATTGCCTACCGACACTTGGCAAGACGCATTACGGAATGCGTCGCCGGCTGCATGCCTACTGTGTCATTTTGATACTTGGCGGTACGGGGCCAACGACAATTCTCTTGAGCAGCCAGCAAGCCTGGAACGGAAGCGAGTGGAACGAAAACCTCTTCGTGCAATGCACTTTGAGAATTGCCTCCTCTCACTCCCGTTCATGCAGTTTCATCCGCGTTCGTTTGATTTCAGTGGGGGAACGGCTCACACTGCCGGGAATGCCTAAAAGCCCACTATTCCCCTTCGTACGCATGGGCTTGATTCGCCAAGTGTCGTGCGAAGCGGATTCGATTGAGCCGATCGCCAGATGTGATCGGTGGAACATCGGGATTTGTCATACTCGTTCTCAACTTGTCGTTCGCAGCCATTCAAGACTTGTGCGGCGTTAGTTTTAGATTGCCTTCGCCCGGAAAAAGCACTCAATTCTGTATTGACGACGTTCAAGCATTCCGTCCATAATACCTCCAGAACAATACATCTGGCGGCAAAATGGACGACACCAATTCAACTCAATCCACTATTAGGCGTGCAGAATCTGTCTTCAAACGGGAAGGCGGGCTGCTGCGCATGTCGGATGCAGTTCGAGCGGGAGTTCATCGGGATACGCTCCGAGCGATGGTTGAGCGAGGGGATCTGGAAAAACTCAGCCGAGGACTTTACCGGCTTATCGATTCGCCAACGCCGACGCATCCGGACCTGGCGGCGGTTGCCGTCAAAGTGCCCCATGGGGTCATCTGTCTTATCTCAGCATTGGCCTACCACGAACTCACAACGCAGATTCCGCACGAGGTTTATCTGGCGATTGATCGCAACAGCGAGCCACCCCGAATTGACTTCCCGCCGGTCCGCACATTTCGGTTCAGCGGTTCATCGTTCACGGAAGGAGTTGAGCAGCACAAAGTGGATTCTGTGACGCTGCGCGTGTACTCGCGAGAAAAAACGATTGCCGATTGCTTCAAGTTCCGGAACAAGATCGGTCTCGATACGTGTGTCGAAGCACTGCGACACTATCGGGAATCGCGTGGATTCAATCCGGATGCACTGCTGAGTTTTGCGGCGATCTGCCGCGTGAAGCAGGTGATGCGTCCGTACATTGAGGCCGTGCTATGACGGAACGGAAGATTACGAATCTCCCTGCATCGATCCGGCAACGATTGCTCCAGGTCGCTCAGGCTTCCAACAGGCCGTTTCAGGAAGTTCTGCAGTACTACGCGATGGAGCGATTTCTGTTTCGACTCAGTGTCTCGCCCCATGTCGATAAATTCATCCTGAAAGGGGCTTTGATGATGACGGCTTGGGGAGCGCCGGCGACCCGACCAACGCGAGACATCGACCTTTTGGGCTACGTGCCGAACCAAGTTGAATCGCTCGTCGAGATCATCCGCGAGGTCTGTCGTCAGGAAGTCGAGCCAGATGCTCTCAGCTTTGACCCCACAACCGCCACAGGTATCGTGATCAAAGCGGATGCTGACTACGAGGGAGTTCGTGTCACCTTTCGAGGCTCGCTGCAGAACATGCCAATCCCGATGCAGATTGACATCGGCTTCGGCGATATCGTTTTCCCCGCACCGACGATAACTGAATACCCGGTGATTCTGAACCACGCTCGGCCCAAACTCCGGGGCTACAGTCGCGAAACGACTGTCGCCGAGAAGTTCGAAGCGATGGTTAAGCTTGGACTGCTGAACAGCCGGATGAAGGATTTCTTCGACATCTGGCTTCTGTCACGACAATTTGATTTCGATGGAGCGACGCTGGCCGAGGCAATTCAGAAAACGTTTTCAAATCGCGGAACCACGATCACTCCGGAACCGACGGCATTTTCAGCCGAGTTTGCGACCGATGCCGGAAAGGTCTCTCAATGGCAGGCATTGGTTCGCAAACTGCGGTGGGAAGGAGAAGCTCAGGATCTCGCCAGCGTCTGCAAAGCGATTGCAACGTTTCTATCACCACCAGCGGCAGCTGCACTCGAAGGACACTCGTTTCGTGGGATGTGGCGCAATGCGGGGCCATGGACTGATGCTGTCTGACCAAGCACTGCAACCTCCAGCCTCAGCGACACTGTTTCTGCGAGTGGCTCTGGGATGGCTGCATCATGTTGATGAAAACGGCGAGTCAGGAACGGAAGCGAGTGGAACGAAAACCTCGTTGTGCGATGCACTTTGAGAATTGCCTCCTCTCACTCCCGTCCGTGCAGTTTCATCCACGTTCGTTTGATTTCAGTGGGGGAACGGCTCACACTGCCGGGAATGCCTAAAAGCCCACTATTCCCCGTCGTACGCACGGGCCTCACAACCTGCGAGACGGAGCAGGCGGTCAAGTCCGTGCATATTTCGGGGCAAAGGTGATGGCTTCTCTTCGGATTCGTTAAAACCTGAATTTGAGCTGAGTCCGACTCGCTTCCTGTCAATGCACGAGAAGTGCATTGATAGGAAACTGGCGACGGCGATTCGCAACCTCGCGCAATTGTTGGAAAGAACAAAACCACAATCGAAGAGAACGTGCATTCGATTCATCTGGCCAATGCTGACGATGTCGAGATCATCATAGCCATGCATGGCAGAAGTTCTTGATTCGTTATGACCGTGATTTCGTCGGCCGTGACTTTTGATCTTGTCGCGAAGTCAGTGTGAAAGGCGAACGACAAAATGCGTCCGAATTGTGATCGCCAAAGCCAAGAGTTATGGGGCGACTTGAGGGCACATCGGATCTGATTTGCAGTTACCCTTTTGCGAAAGAGGAGAATGCGAAAAGGTGATAATCATTGGAAAAAGATGCTCTGAGTTGCAGAAGCGCAAAAGGGTAAGTACATTGGCAAATGCACTGGTTTTGAGTGGTTTTTTGCAGGATTCTGAAGGTGCCTCATAACCTCGAGGTCGTCGGTTCAAATCCGGCCCCCGCCACTAAAACCTCACGGAATTCATTCCGTGAGGTTTTTTATTGTTCAAATTCTGCTGAAACCTGCTTTCAGGTGACCTGCCGTTGGTCGGCAGTGCGGCTCAAAGCCAGTTGCAAAAGGGTAACGCTAAGGGGTAAGCAAGGCCAGCGCGCACACTGGGAGATGCTGGCGAATTGGGTAGTTTTCGCTTTTGTGATGAATCGAGTATACCTCCGCAGCATACGAATTGTCATCGAATGCTATGGAGAGAATCTTATGGGGCCCTCTGCCGCCAGTGTCAGTCTGGGTGAAGTTGTCAGTCACTTCGAAGAACTTGT
>Ga0154020_10001827_pt1 | contig 26055 bp, 21 predicted proteins | sample Klosneuvirus_201_FD_109709 | JGI IMG/M metagenome (GOLD analysis project Ga0154020, IMG submission 109709) | Active sludge microbial communities from wastewater, Klosterneuburg, Austria - Klosneuvirus_20160825_MG | ecosystem: Engineered > WWTP > Aerobic digester > Activated sludge | place...
AAATCTCTTTATTTGCACAGATTTTTGAATACTCTAAACCTTTATAAACATGTCTGAAATCGCACAAAAAGTAAAACAGATCATCATCGACAAACTTGGCGTGGAAGAATCTGAAGTTACACCGGAAGCAAGCTTTACCAATGATTTGGGTGCCGACTCTCTGGATACAGTAGAATTGATCATGGAATTCGAAAAAGAATTCAACATTTCCATCCCTGACGACCAGGCCGAAAACATCGCAACAGTAGGCCAGGCGATTTCTTACCTCGAAGAGAACGTTAAGAAATAATTGGTAGTCAGTTTTTTGCTTCCCTAACGGATTGTATGACATTTAAGAGAGTAGTAATAACAGGTGCGGGCGCACTAACTCCCATCGGTAACAACCTTCAGCAATATTGGGAAGGTTTAAAGGCTGGGAAAAGTGGTGCTGTTCCAATTACCAAGTTTGATACTACTCTATATAGGACCAAATTCGCCTGCGAGGTTAAAGGCTTCAATTTTGAAGACTTTATGGATCGCAAAGAAGGGCGTAAAATGGATCCATTCTCACAATACGCTATGGTGGTGGCTGATGAAGCTATAGCTGATGCAAACCTCCCGCTATCTGAACTAGACCCTGACCGAGTTGGGGTAATCTGGGGCTCCGGTATCGGGGGGTTGCTTACTTTTCAGGAAGAAGTAAAAAGCTATACCAAAGGGGGCGGCACGCCTCGTTTCAATCCTTTCTTTATTCCAAAGATGATTGCCGACATCAGTGCGGGTCACATTTCTATTAAATACGGTTTTCGCGGGCCAAACTTTGTAACAGTTTCAGCTTGCGCCTCCTCCACCAATGCTATTTATGATTCGTTTACCTACATCCGATTGGGTAAGGCCGACATCATAGTTTCTGGTGGATCAGAAGCTGCCATTTGCGAAGCGGGTGTTGGCGGTTTTAACGCCATGAAAGCTTTATCAGAAAGAAACGACTCTCCCGAAACAGCATCTCGACCTTACGATAAAGACCGCGATGGTTTTGTCTTAGGCGAAGGCGCTGGCGCACTTATTCTCGAAGAGTATGAGCACGCGAAGAAAAGAGGCGCGAAAATTTATGCTGAAATAATTGGTGGTGGCATGTCTGCCGATGCTTACCACATCACAGCACCACATCCAGAAGGTGCCGGCATTACCAAAGTAATGCAATACGCTTTGGCTGAGGCTGGAATAAAACCAGAAGAAGTAGATTATATTAATACCCACGGTACCTCAACTCCACTTGGAGACATTGGCGAAATAAAAGCCATCCAAAAAGTATTTGGTGAGCAGGCTTATAAAATGAACATCAGTTCTACCAAGTCGATGACGGGTCATTTACTAGGTGCAGCAGGTGCTATTGAAGTAATTGCTTGTTTGCTTGCGCTGAATGAAGGAATCATTGCTCCTACCATCAATCACTTTACCGATGATGACGGGCTTGACCCGCGGTTAAACCTTACGTTTAACAAGGCTCAGAAAAAAGATGTGAAAGTTGCGTTAAGCAATACGTTTGGCTTTGGTGGCCACAACGCCTCTGTAATTCTGAAAAAAGTAGAGTAACGCACCGGTTGTGTGGAAATTACTCTCTTTATCTTTATCTAAATCCAATTCAAAAGAAGATAAGAAGCTAATAACGGCAATTAAAACAATTGCAGGTTTTGCTCCATCCAATCTCGCGATTTATAAACTCGCTACGTTACATAGTTCACGCTCAAAAGAAAAGAATGGCTTTCGCGAATCGAACGAGCGTCTGGAATACCTGGGCGATGCCATTCTTGGCGCAGCTGTGGCCGATTACTTGTTCAAGAAATATCCATTCAAAGACGAAGGCTTTCTTACCGAAATACGATCCCGCATAGTAAATCGGGAGTCGCTCAACCACCTGGCCCGTAGAGTTGGCGTGGCCGCCATTATGCAGTTTGATCATAAAAACGCACAGCTAAAGCAGGTGATATTAGGAAATGCCCTTGAGGCCCTGGTGGGCGCCATCTATCTGGACAAGGGCTATATAAAAACGAAGAAATTCGTAATCGATAAACTAATTCAAACCTATTTTGATTTAGATGTAGTGGTGAATTCAAACTCCAATCATAAAAGCAAGGTGATTGAATGGGCACAGCGAAATAATAAGGAGATTCACTTTGATGTAACCGATGTAAAAAAAGGAAAGAACAGTAAAGAATTTACAGCACAGGTAATTATTGGCGATCAGGCTTATGGCCAGGGTTTTGGTTATACCAAGAAGAAAGCCGAACAAGATGCTTCAGAAAAAACCTGTGTGATGTTGAATATTTAGCGTATGGATAACTCAATCCGAATAGCCGGTGCCACTGTAAACCAAACCCCGTTGGATTGGGATAATAATGTAGCAAATATTATTTCTGCCATCGAAAGTGCAAAAAAAGAAAATGTACAAATACTATGTTTCCCAGAACTAAGTTTAACCGGCTATGGGTGCGAAGATCTCTTTCTGAGCGATTGGCTTAGTGAAAATGCCTGGCACCATCTTCAACGAATTATTCCAGCATGTACAAAGATAATTGCCTGCGTGGGTCTGCCAATCCGTATCAATAAGGTTACCTACAATGGTGTATGCGTTATCGAAAACCAAAAGATTATTGGCATTACCTTAAAACAAAACCTGGCTCGTGATGGTGTTCACTATGAACCACGTTGGTTTGATGCCTGGCCATCAGGAAAAGTTCAGGAAATAAAAATTGGAAGTCAATCCATTCAAGTGGGCGATTTAATCTATGAAGCATACGGCATCAAGTTTGGATTTGAAATTTGTGAAGATGCCTGGCGAAAAGATAAACGACCAGGGTATCTATTGGCAAGTCGGGGAATTGATTTAATTATGAACCCAAGTGCCAGTCACTTTGCCATGGGTAAAAGTGAACTGCGTGAACGGGAAGCGGTTATTGATGGATCCCAAAAATTTAACTGTACTTATCTATTCGTAAACCTTCTCGGCAACGAGGCAGGCCGTATGATTTACGATGGCGATATTATTTTTGGTCAACGTGGTAAGATTATCAAAATTGCTGAACGCCTTGTTATCAAACCTTTCCACCTTCAATGGTGCGATATCAATTTTGAAAACTCAGAATTAACAGCAGTTCATCCATCCACAGATAATAAAGAACGAAATGAAGAATTTGGCAGGGCAACTTCATTAGCCCTTTTCGATTATCTGCGAAAAAGTAGAGCCCGTGGTTTTGTGCTAAGCTTAAGTGGCGGAGCCGACTCTTCTCTATGTGCAATATTGGTTGCGGAAATGGTGCGCAGAGCGTGCGCTTCCATAGGCACACAAAAATTCTGTTCTACCTTTAACATCCCGGTAGCAGATAACATCAAAGACATTATTGGTTCATTACTAACCTGCGCTTATCAGGGAACAAAAAATTCATCGGAGGCAACATTAATTGCAGCAAAAGAATTAGCGAATTCATTGGGTGCTCAATTTCATCAGTGGACGATTGATGACGAGGTGAATTCGTATGAACAGAAAATTGAAACGGCACTTGGTAGAAAATTAAGTTGGGAGACAGATGACATAGCCAAACAAAACATTCAGGCCCGGTCGCGATCTCCCATCATCTGGATGTTGGCAAATATTAAACAAGCTGTGTTGCTCACTACCTCAAACCGCAGCGAAGGAGATGTTGGCTACGCGACCATGGATGGCGATACAAGCGGTAGCCTTGCTCCTATTGCCGGAATTGATAAGCCTTTCATTTTGCAATGGCTGCGTTGGGCTCAAAAGGAATTGGGCTATAGTGGATTATCATTCGTAAACAACTTAATGCCTACCGCTGAGTTACGACCTGCCGATAAATCGCAGACAGATGAAAAGGATTTGATGCCCTACACAATCTTAGTTGAGATTGAAAAATTAGCCATCCGAGATCGAAAATCACCCGCAGAAGTATTTCAGCAGCTGAGCAGTAAAACCTTAACGCCCGCAGTCTCATCCCAACAATTGAAAGAATACATAAAAAAATTCTTTCAGCTCTGGTCAGCCAATCAATGGAAACGGGAACGGCTTGCTCCATCTTTTCATCTGGATGAAATTAATGTCGACCCCCGCAGCTGGTGCCGCTTTCCAATCCTTTCAGGTGGTTTTGAGGATGAAATAAATCAATTGGATAAGCTTTAGGCACACTACACTTACACGATTGCCCCTTAACGGTAAGGTCGCATGGTATTTAGCGAAGAATGTGTAGCCATCCTTTATATTCAACTTCATTCCTTTTTTGATAAAAGTAATAATAGTAAACCCCAGATTCGATATCCTCAGCCCCCCAGTTACCCAAATAATTTTTTTTGCGAAAGATCTCCTTTCCCCATCGGTTATAGATAACCAGTTCATTCTCCGAGTAAAGATGGATGGGATCTATCTCAAAAACATCATTCACCCCATCACCATTTGGAGTAAACACATTTGGGATTAGTAGCGGGTGATCAAATTCAACAGCAACTTTGTTAGACCATGAATGAAAGTCCCCTTCTTTAGGAACAGCCCTGACAAGAAATTCGTGTACAAATGCACTCTTTTTATCTTGAACAATAAATGAAGTATCATCTATTGTAGCAATTAATGAAAAATCAGAATCCAAATCCATCTTTCTGTAAACTTCATAATGCCTTACACCTTTTGGCCAACCTTCGTATTCATTCCAAATTAACTTGATCTCCCCAGTAAGTTCATTATCATTAATCTGCAACCTTATGGTGTTATGAACGTCACTGATAATGTATTCACCACATCCGTTTAGAGAATTAATATAATATTTATAAATATGGTTATCTGTCTGTAGTTCGAAATCATAGGCTTGAAAATTATCTGAATAATTACCTTGAAAAATATTTTCCCATTGAGTCTCATCGTCTTTACTACGGTGAATAGCAACTGGAAAAAATAAGTTACTTTCATTCCCAACCTCGCCATGCAAATGTATCTGTGTTTCATCAAGGATATTTACCGTTACATAATTCAGGTGTAAGGTCATCGAATCCTTAAAAACTTTTACTACTAACTCAGGCGATACCCCAAAGCAAATCGTATCAATTGTTACACTTTCTTCATGCACCTTAATCCAGTGATTACCCAAACCATGCCAATCAACTTTTACCCGGCTTGTTCCCTGCCCCTCGGTTAAGGTTCCTCCTTCAACCTCCCACGTATAGACCGATCCGGTCGTTGGCATAATCTGATAAACATTCCCCTCCAACTTATTCAAACACACAGTTTCAATGCCACTAGGCTTTTCTGTTTCCAGTTCTACATTAATCCGCACATTGAAAATAACCTGGTCGCTAGCACAATTGTACAAGTTTGTCATAACCAACTTTACTTTTGCATCAGACCTTGAGGAGCCCCAGTTTACCTTTATACTGTCAGTCCCCAGACCTGACATTAAAATACCTCCTTCAACCTGCCAATCATACTGGTGTCCATCTTTATGGTCAGTCCTGTAATCTACTAGTTCAACTCCAGGACAAACTGATTTGCTACCGTAAATTTTCGGGTGTGGATTAGGATTGACACGTATCTTCACTTGGTCGCTCTCGCAGGAAGATATTCTGTATGTAAAAACTACGGTACTGTCGTAAGGATTGTTATATAAAAAAATAGGGTTACTTGAATAAGGATTATCTAAATATTCCTTTGGAGACCACTCATACATTTGTTCTGTTGAATTTAGTCCTCCTATTTGAACAGTTTTTCCTGAACACACCTCAGCATCCGGACCTGCATTCGGTTTCAATGGACCATTGAAGAATATGTTAGCGGCAAAATCGGGCAACCTAGAAAGGTTTAATGAATTAGGAAATTGAAAGACCTCTTCAATAACAAAATCACACCCTAATCCGGCTTGGTTGGGATTTTTTATTACTCCCATATTATTGCCATTACCGGTCAGAGAATATATTTTTCCATCAGGCGCAAGCCTCATTGCCCATAACGAAGAATTAGTAGCAATAACCTCAAATGGATTTCCAGTTTTGGTAAGGTCGTATTGCCGTAATTCACGGGATGTCCATTCAATGGTATACAAAAAATTGCCATCGGGAGAAAACTCTCCTTCTCCGCAGCATGCACTAAGTTCATGAAGGTTAGAAACAACGCCTGTATTTTTGTCGAAATCAGCCACCGCAATTGCTGATGGGCCGTTTCCACTATAGCCAAAAAAAAGTTTTTCTCCGGAAGGAGAAAGTCTATACCTGCTCGAATTCCCTATATCTACAGGTGATGAGATTACCGGGTTTGTTGCAACACCATTTTCGCCAATACGAAACGCCAAAATGCGATCTGTATTTATACCTTGTACGATATTTGTGTTCGTCTCTCCTACCAACCAATACCCAACTTCACAACTTCCTGATATTGTAAAACTGCCATGAAGGTTGGAATACAACACTACGTTTTTCTGCACAACTTTGCCCAATCCTGAATTTGCCGATATATCTACCTCTGAATATATAACTTTTGAAAAGTTGATACTAAAATCGCCTTGTTGAAATTGAAAAATATAATAGAGATTTTCACTTCCGGGTTTTTGCAAAATTACCATCTGATTCCCGCTAGAACCAAGAAGCCCTGTTCCGTTTTCCATGATTTGGTGCGAGGCATTCCTAACTGTGCTGTAATCACAGTAGAACAACAAATTACCATCAAGGTCGGAAATAGTTGCCGATTGAATCAAATTAATAGGGAGATTTTCAATTATTTCGGGAGGAGTTTTGCTAAAATCTATGCCGTTTCCATTTCCAAGAAACCATAGAGAGGCTTGTTTTTGCGCATTTGTATTTGCTAAACAAATGATAACAAACCAAAAAGTAATTATATATCGCACTCCACAAATCAACTTAGTGACAAAGATCAAAGATTCAATTTACCTAATTCCACATTCTAACGCAGATATACCGCAAACCACAAATATAGATATAGATAGGCACCGTAATTACGCTCAGCGGCAACTCTATTTAGATAGAGCCCGCTGCCACCAAATCTGCCCAATACGCTATAAAGATACCTTGAGCATTGGGCATTAGTCCTTATATTTGCCAATTCGTCCCGGTTTGATGGGCCCATTTGATCTTTTATATTATGATTAGCTACATTATTTGGAACGGCAGCCCTGAAATCATCTCTATTGGTTCTTTTGCCCTGCGTTGGTACGGCTTATTGTTTGCACTCGGATTCCTCTTAAGTCAGCAAGTATTATACTATATCTACCGCAAAGAAGGCAAGTCCGAAAAAGATGTGGATACATTGACCATTTACATGGTTGTGGCAACTATTTTAGGAGCTCGCCTCGGGCATGTTATTTTTTACCAACCCGAACTGTTTGTTACTGACCCATTAAGTATCTTGTTACCCTTCCAGTTTTCACCATTTAAGTTTACGGGTTTTACAGGCTTGGCAAGTCATGGTGGTGCATTTGGGATTTTGTTGGCCCTGTGGCTTTACAGTCGCAAAAAGAAGCCGGGTCAAAGTTATATTCAGGTTTTGGATCGGATTGTTATTGTGGTCGCATTAACGGGCGCATTAATTCGCTTAGGTAATTTTTTCAATTCCGAAATCATCGGTCTCCCCTCAAATAATCCCCTGAGTGTTGTGTTTGTAAATCGCGTAACAGAAGGCATTAAGGATTATAGAGGTGGAAACAACCCCATAGAATACGTAACAGTCGAAAAAGATAGAAGCTTGCCCGAAGGCGCTAATGGTAGAGTACCCATAAATATTTATGTGATTTTCAAAAATGGCACTAGTCAGCCCGATGCAGTTTCATTTCTGAAAGGTGACGTCAAACATCTCCTTAACTTTTATAATGAATTCATTGATGAGCCAACCACAACCCCACTCAATTTCCAAATTGATGTCGATCCAACGGGGAGCTTAGGAGCACGCATAAGTACCTTTGGTATTGCGCGTCATCCCGCTCAGTTGTATGAGTCTATTTCCTGTGTTATTTTATTCCTTATCCTTTTTATGATGTGGTATAAACATAAAGAGAATTTACCACCAGGAAGAATTTTTGGCGTGTTCATGATCTTATTATGGAGTTTGCGATTCGCTTATGAATTTTTAAAAGAAAACCAGGTTTCGTTTGAAGATAAACTACCTCTGAATATGGGACAGATTTTAAGTATTCCTTTAGTGATTGTTGGCGTCCTCATTTTGATTTGGTCCTACCGAAATCAACCCAATAATAAAACACACGTGTAACTCAAATTGAATAACGGGGAGACACCGGCATGTGGGCATTGATTATCGGTATTTTTAGTTTTACATCTCAGCAAACTGCGGATACTGTAATCTCAAGGCAAACCTCCGATTCGTTGGTGAATAGGAATGTTACCGTTAACAGGATACTTATTATCGGTAATAAAATTACACGTGAAGGAATTATTTCGCGTGAACTCTCTCTTAAAACCGGAGACACCATAAGCACCCTCAGGATGCGAGAGATTCTTTCGAAGGATCAACAAAAAATTTATAATACCCGCTTATTCAATTCAGTAACAGTAAAGTGGTTAGAAATTACACCTAATAAAGTAGACTTATTGGTGGAGGTAAACGAGCGTTGGTACACATTTCCAGTGCCTATCTTTGAACTCTCCGATCGGAATTTTAATGAGTGGTGGCAAAACTACGATCATGATTTAAATCGGGTTAATTATGGGTTGCGCTTATACCAATACAACTTCAGAGGAAGAAACGAAACCTTGCGGTTAACTGCTCAGTTTGGGTTTAGCAGAAGGTTTGAACTTAGCTATCGCATTCCGTATATCGATCGTAAGCAAAAGCATGGATTAATTTTTGATTTCCGATACAGTGAGCCTAAAAATTTGGCCTATCAAACCGCAGAACACAAATTGGAGTTTGTAGAGGGAAGAGAGACCCTGCGAACCGGTCTTGAATCGGGTATAACGTATACATTCAGAAAATCATTTTACACAACGCATTCCTTTTCCTTTAGCTATCTCGACAACCACGTTACCGATACCATTGCTAATTTAAATCCTAATTTCTATGGCAATGGACAGGATCGACAAAAATTTGGAGCCTTTACCTATTCCTTCAATTCAGAACATAGAGATGTTGTAGCTTATCCCTTGGTCGGTTATCAGTTAACTGCCTTTCTTCAAAAATCGGGTTTAGGTTTTGGTACCGATGTAAATCAGTGGGAAGTTAATTTAACCTACTCCCGGTATATGGATCTAAAGAAAAATTTTTACCTGTCAAATTTCTCATCTGCGTATCTCAGCACACCGGCCAATCAACCCTATTCCTTATTTAGCGCGTTGGGTTATCGGAAGCAGTTGGTAAAAGGATATGAAGTGTACGTTATTGAAGGCCCTGTCTTTTTATTAAACAAAACCACGCTCCGCAAAAAAATATTTTCGCGGACCTGGAACATTGAGGAAATGCCCATTGAGCAGTTTCGTTATTTTCCACTCACTATCTATTTAAAGAGTTATGTGGACTTAGGCTATGTTGAAAACTATCCATACTATGAAGAAAGGAACTTGAACACACAATTATCAGATCATTTACTCGCAGGCATGGGTGCGGGTTTCGATATTGTTACCGCTTATGATGCCGTACTTCGGCTCGAATACACGTTTACCCGCGAAAAAACACATGGGTTCTTCTTTCACTTGAAAAAAGAATTTTAATACTTCTTGTACACTTTTCTTTTTCCCTTTATAAACTGATACCAGATACCAGTAGGATTTCCCTCTTTATAAGAACCAATAAATTCTAACTCGCCTGCGACAGAATAAAACTTCCATTCGCCATCCTCCAATCCATGGCGATAGTTCCCTTCCTGAATGCGAATACCCCGATCATTAAATACTACCGTGGCCCCATCAGGCTGTCCCTGTTCATAATTTACCAGACGTTCCACTGTACCATTTTGAAAATAGTAAATCCAGGTTCCGTCATATTCACTTGCTTTGTATAAGCCTTTTCGGTGAAGGGCTCCGTTTTTATGATAATACCAGGCCGAATCCATCAACTTGCCTTGCATCCAGGTTTCCTTTCCTTGTAAAGTATCACTCGGATAGAAGTATAAAATCTCGCCATCCAGCATGCCCCGGGTATAATGTTCAATAGCATTTCTCTTCCCATTCGGGTAAAAGTATTTCCACTCACCAGATTTTTGTCCTTCCAATAAACTACCCGTTGCGCGCACTTCACCTGTTGGATAGCGCTCAACCAAAGGCTGCCCCTGAATTTGGTGTGTCAACCCAATCACAAAGAGAAGTAAAAAAATATGCTGCAAAATTTTTATATTGTTAAACAAACCTTTTCCCATGTCGCGATTTATCCACCTCTTCATAGTTGTGCTGATCGTAAAAATAGGAAATGCCCAAAGCATCTCCACACAGATGGGCGCACGGGCTGCCGGAATGGGCTTTGCATCCTCGGGACTTACCGATGAATGGAGCCTTTTTAACAACTTGGGTTCTCTCGGTGCTGCCGATGAAATGAGTGCTGCTGCATCTTATGAACTTAGGGCTCAACTCACGAATGCAAATCGAATGGCTTTTGCTTTTAACGCTCCCATTCGTTGGGGAGTTACTTCTCTAGGGGCATTCCGCTTTGGAGATGATCTGTATAATGAACAAATAATTTCGTTGGGGTTTGGCAACAAGTTTGGAATTGCCTCGCTTGGGTTAAAGGCGAACTACATTCAATATTCGGCAACCGGCTTTGGTACCTATGGTGCCGTAAGCATTGATTTCGGTGGTCTGGCCCAACTTACCGATCAACTCTCCGTGGGAGCTTACATCAGCAACCTGAATCAGGCCAGAGTAAATACAGATTATAGTACAGAAAATATTTCGACCCGACTCACAGCCGGTATTACCTATATACCCAATAGAAGTTTTCTGATAACCACTGAAATTGAAAAAGACATTGACTATCCAGCTATTTGGAAAACGGGGCTAGAATATTCATTTAAAGAAAAATTCCTGGTTAGAACCGGCTTTAATCTTAACCCACAATCCGGTTTTTTTGGATTAGGTATAAAAAGAAAAAAGGTTCGGGCTGATTATGCGATTCAATTTAACACACTGTTAGGCGTCAGTCATCAAGCCGCTGTCAGTTATTGGTTTGATCAACAAAAAAAGAAATGAAGTCTATAGCTTATGTTTTAGTAGGGCTCTTCATTTCTGCAACAGCAGCCGCGCAGGACTATCCCCGCAAGGAGTTAGACCTGCAACGGTTGGTGGATGAAATTCTAGCCGTTCAAGATGATGATTTTAACTATCAGGAGCTCTATGAAAATCTCGCTCAGCTACTAAGTAATCCTGTAAACCTGAATCTAATCACAAAAGAACAACTACAGGCACTCTACATTCTTACTGATGTGCAAATTCAGTCCTTGCTGACTTATCGCGATGAAGCGGGACCCTTTCTATCTGTTTATGAATTACAAAGTGTTCCCGGCATAGATCGGAGCACGTTTATAAAACTAATTCCATTCGTCATGGTGGCCGATCCATCTTCAGGGATAAATAAATCACTTTGGCGAAGGGTTGTGAATGAGAAAAATAACTACCTGGTTTTTCAATTTGACCGAACGCTCGAAGAAAAAAAAGGGTATAAAGATGATACACCTCTCGCAAGTCAGTATGCAGGATCACCTAACCGAATCTATACCCGCTTTCGTACCAGTCGTGCGGGTGATTTCAGCTTTGGATTTACGATGGAGAAAGATGCGGGAGAACAAATTCGTTGGGCGCCATCCAAGCAACAATTCGGTCCTGATTTTCTTTCCTTCCATGCTCAGGTTCTTAATAAAGGAAAATTAAGGAATCTGATCGTAGGCGATTATCAGGCGCAGTTTGCCCAAGGACTTATTCTAGGCTCAGCTTTTGGTATTGGTAAAAGTGCTGAGGCCGTTACAACCATCAGGCGGCCCAACATCGGCTTTATGCCTTATAGCTCGTTGTATGAGGCTGGATATTTTCGAGGAGCCGCTTTAACCTATTCAATAAATAAGCAGCTGTTTCTCCATGCATTATTCTCATTCCGAGGTCGTGATGGGAATCTGGACAAAGATTCAACAGCCGATCAGAGTTTAATTTCATCGTTGAGTTATACAGGTTTACACAGAACAATCAGCGAAATACAGAATAGAAATATTCTGAATGAAAGTAATATGGCTGCTGTTATAAGCTACAAACAAAAAGCATTAGATGTTGGGATTATCATTCACCATACAGAATTTAGTATTCCGGTTTTAAGAGTTCCTACTGTCTATAATCAATTTTACTTTCAGGGAAGGCAGAATACGAATATGGGTACGTATCTCAATTACAATTATAAAAATTTCGCATTTTTTAGCGAGCTGGCCCACACCGTTGATCAGGGTTTTGCAATTACAGCAGGGTTAATAACCAACCTTACCGCAAGACTCGATATGTCACTACTCCTTCGAAAGTTTGATCGCGACTATCAAAGTTTTTACAGCAATGCGCTATCTGAGAGTTCTACACCACAAAACGAGCAAGGGGTGTACTGGGGCTGGAAATATACTTTCAATAAAAAATATTCCTTCTCCGGTTATGTAGACCTTTTTCACTTTCCATGGCTGCGCTACCGAAGTTATGTTCCCTCCTCCGGTAACGAGTGGCTTCTTCGGTTTAACTACAAACCCACACGAAGCATTTTAATATTTGTTCAGGCATTCGAAGAAACCAAAGTTATTAATATCGCAACGGAAGATAATTTGTATCAAACGGCTCCCGGTGTTAAAAGAAATTACTGGATTAACCTTGACTACTCCATTTCACCATCAATAACATTAAAAACCCGTGCGCAATTTAATACCTACGAATTGGACGGTACCACCTCGCAAGGAATGGCTATACTCCAGGACGTTACCTGGCGGTACAAACGTTTTTCAATTAGCGGCAGGTATGCACTTATCGATACCGATATGTATGATAACCGGTTGTATGTGTACGAGAAAGATGTTTGGCTCGCCTTTACCTTTCCGGCTTATTATGGCGTTGGGGTAAGAAACTATCTTTTAGTACAATATTCGTTCACCAAGAATCTCGATGTTTGGCTGCGCTGGGGCCACGACCGCTTTACCGATCGGCAGACGATTGGATCGGGTGGTGAAACAATTGATGGAAATACCCAAAATGATCTTAGATTTCAGGCACGAATCAGATTTTAATCAATTAATTATGCACGCTACTAAGCTCATTACCCCCACTATTCTATTTGTCATGTGTCTTGGACTGGCGCTCTTCGTCTTCTTATATAGATACATTTTTCGGAAAAAAGATTGATAGTTATTACATGTGCATGGCTTACCTCAATTTATTCGTCTTGGAATTTCCCTAATTCTATGAATCTCAGTAAGTTTAACCTCAGTTTAGTTATCCTATCGTCTGTTACGTGAACTTACCGAAACACATCGTATGGTATGACTAAAGATTTGCAGATTGTCCCTAACCTAATAGTTATCTCCATGAGAAAAATCAATTTTATCTTTGCCTTCATTCTGGTTTCGCTGGTTCTGCTTTCTATAGCCTCCTTTACCTTTGCACAAACCACAAAAAAAACACTGGAATTACCTGAATTCAAGAGCATTTATGTAAACTCGAATTATACGGTTTATGTAAAGCAAACCAATAAGCAAGAAGTAACTGTTGAAGCCCTTACAGAAATATGGGAGTTAACTTCCGTTAAAGTGGAGAATGGTGTACTCATGGTAAATGTTGAACGTAAACCAGATAGTCCGAATAAAAGCATTTGGGCTAAGATTGATGATATTAAAGTAAAGCCTGCCATGAAAATTATGGTAAGCGTTAAGAACATCAGCGAACTTCAGGTTAATGGTGGGGGAAAAATAATCTCTGAAAATTCTATTGCTTCGGATTATATGAGTTTATCCGTTGCGGGTAGTGGCGGCATTGACCTTGATCTGAAAGGGAACAATATAAAGACTGAAATCAGTGGATCCGGTAACGTAACATTAAAAGGTTACGCCACAACGAATGATATTATCATGAGCGGTAGTGGTTCTATGAATGCCTATGCTTGTGAATTAGAATCTGCAAAAATAAAAATGAGTGGCTCTGGCACTTGCGAGCTCACCGTATCCGCAACCCTGGATGCTGTTGTATTAGGAAGTGGCATTATTAAGCACAAAGGCAACACCAAAAACGTAAGCAAAAAAGTTTACGGATCTGGCTCTGTTGACAGGGCTTACTAAAATTTACTTGTTACTAGTCGCAGACCAGTGACTAGTAACAAGCATCAATCAATCTTAGGCTATTCGAAATTTACAATTCTGGGCGATAGATAAAACTGGTTGCCACTAACCAACCTGCTTCACCAGCCAATTCCATAATCTTCCCCATGGTTGCTGGATCCACCCCAGAATGTTCCATGAATCCAGTCAAAGTAAATGGCATTTATTGGTCCGCTGGTTCGGTCCTGATAGCTTAGCCTGTAGCCCATGCGCGATAATTCTTTACGCGACCAAGGGGGCATTTCGCTGTTTAAGGTTAAGCCACCGACACTTTTTTCATGATTACCAAAACTTGAGTACATCTGCAAAGTTTTGAAACTGGGCGCTTCGCAGGCTTCTTGTACGGTCATATTAAACTCAACAATGTTTAGAAAGAATTGTAACAATAATTGGTCTTGTTCATCCCCGGCTTGTTTGGCAAATGATAAAAATGGTTTTCCATCTTTCAACGCCATGCTTGGTGTAAGAGTAACTCGCGGACGTTTACCAGGCTCAACAACATTGAATGGATTTTCGTTTGGATCAAGAACAAAGGATTGCATGCGCTGACTTAAACCTACACCTGAATTTCCGGCAATGCATGCTGGCACCCAACCACCACTGGGCGTGATAGAAACTACCCAGCCTTCTGTATCCGTTGCTTCTACTGATGTTGTGCCGGCAGTAAAAGCCTCCATAAATTTCTCGTCCGGGTGCAGGTTGTTTCGTAGCAACGATGATTGGCTTGTACCCCACTTCTTCAATATGTCTTGATAAGGATTTTGTTTTCCCTCAAATCCGTAAGGATCTCCTGGACCAATAGTTGGGTCGTTACGTTCGGGGTTAATTAACTTCATTCGCTCTTTTGCATATTCTTTAGAGAGCAGAACGTTCATGGGAGCCGGTGTTCCAAAGGCCGGATCACCATAATAAAAATCCCGATCCGCGAAAGCGAGATTCATAGCTTGGTAAAGGGTATGGATGTATCGGGTAGAATTATACCCCATGCTTTTTAAATCATAATTTTCAAGGATGTTGAGAGTTTGAAGAAAAGCTGGACCTTGTGTCCATTGCTGCAGTTTATAAACATCTATGCCCCGATAGTTGGTTGTTGTTGGCTCTTCAATTTTAACCTTCCAATTGGCCAGATCTTGTTCGGTAATTAATCCTCCTTGTTCTTGGGTACTTCGTGCAATTTCTTTAGCAATGTCCCCTTTATAAAAGCGGTCGTATGCCGCATAGATTGCATCTTTGCGGCTCTTTCCTTTTTTAAGAGCTTGTTGTTCGGTGTCTACCAGTTTTTGTAGTGTGGCTAACAAATCTTTCTGAACAAAAATTTCCCCAGCATCCGGAGCTTCTCTTTTCTGACCCAAGTGAGGCAGAAACACTTTCTTTGAATAGGGCCATTCTTTTATTTTATCCTTGCCGCGCTCAATTGAATTGGCAGTTTGTGCTTCAATGGGATAACCCGAAGCCAATTCCATAGCAGGAGCTAAAACTTCCTTCAAACTCATAGTGCCATACTCAGCTAACATGGTCATCAATCCTCCCGCTGTACCGGGCGTAGTAGCAGCTAATGGTCCAAACTCGGGTGGATATTTCATCCCCTTGTTCTTAAAGAAATCGGCCGTAGCACCCGTTGGTGCAACTCCCAAAGCATTAATAGCAATCACCTTTTTTGTTTTAGGATTGTAGATAAGCGCCTGGGTTTCTCCACCCCAACTGAGTACATCCCACATGGTACACGTAGCGGCCAGCATGGCACAGGAAGCATCAATAGCATTTCCTCCCTTAGTAAAAATCATTGCTCCCGCAGTGGCGGCAAGAGGTTTACCTGTTATAGCCATCCAGTGTTTTCCGTGTAGTGGTGGCTTTTGAGTAGTTACCGGAAAATTATTAAACGATTGACCTGTGGCCAGGAAACTCGCTCCAGCCACTATTACGCCTAAGATTAGTTGTTTTATTTTCATCGTATTTTCAATTAGCTTTCACATAAGGTTAAAAGCTAAAGTACAGAATTGCCAATTAACCCAAACTATCCAAAAGCCCTGATGGGTGAATAGCTACATCAACGGACAAAAAATATGAACTCAGCGTTAATCCATACGTTTTACACGGCCTTTCAACAACGAGATTGGCAAACCATGAACAGTTGCTATCATGCCGAGGCAACGTTTTATGATCCTGCCTTTCGTCACCTTAATTCAACAGATACTAAAGCTATGTGGCATATGTTATGTCTTAATGCTAAAGATTTTGAATTACAATTTTCAAATATCAAGAATACCGGAGATAGAGGTTCGTGCCATTGGCAAGCCTCTTATGCTTTCTCTAAAACGGGTCGCAGGGTAAACAATGAGGTACAGGCAAGCTTTACTTTTAAGGATGGTTTGATTCTAACCCATAGCGATGAGTTTGATCTATGGAAATGGAGCCGGATGGCCTTAGGGTTACCTGGACTTTTGTTGGGCTGGACACCCTATCTAAAGCACAAAATCAATCAAAATGCCTTAAAAAGCCTTAAAAAGTTCAAACTAGAGAGCCCATCGTAAAGAAATGAAATGTCATGTAAGGATAAAAACTTGGTTTACAGGCTCATTTTGAGGATAATTAAAAAAAACTATTACCTTTGATTTGTTAATTAGATAATTCCCACCTAAGTACTCCACCAAATCGAGTTTATTTATCGGCAGGCCTTATTGAGTTAGCAAGAACATTTATAACTTAATTTCAAAAAAGAAAATGAACATTTATGTAGCCAACATTCCCTGGAAGGCATCCGAGGAACAATTGAAGCAGTTATTTGCCGAGTACGGTGAAGTGAGCTCTGCGAAGATCATCATGGACAAAGTTACACAGCGTAGCCGTGGCTTTGGATTTATTGAAATGGCTGACGACACTGCGGGTCGTAATGCAGTCAATGAATTAAACGGAGCAGATTTCATGGGAAAAAACTTAGTTGTTAACGAGGCTCGTCCACGTGAAGAAGGTGGTAACGGTGGCCGCGGTGGCAACCGAGGTGGTGGCGGTGGCTTCCGCAGAGGCGATTTCAACAAAGATTATTAATCGGATTGAAATAAGTTTTACAATGCCCTTGCCTTTGGTGAGGGCATTTTTGTTTTAGTTAAGGTATAGATTGGATTGCTTCCTAAAAGCCATCATCTTCCTCTTTCTTCTTAGCCGGATCGGCCTTCTTGGAGGAATCTGCTTTTTCAACTTTTGACTTCTTCTTAAACAATCCACCCAAGCCTTTCTTTTTAGGTTTTGCCTGAGTTGTATCCTGAGCTATAGGCTCTTGCAGCGATTCAACTGCAGTCGAATCCTTCTTATTTTTCTTCTTAAAGATTTTATTAAAGAAACCTCCTTTTGCTTTTTTGGCTGCCTTTTTATTAGAAGCCCTTACCTGTCCTTCCTCCATCATGGCGGCCCTTACATCAGGAAGTACCAAAACATCACGGAAGTACCACATGTAACTATCCTGATCCAAATTATACTTTTCTTTTGTTTTGGTGATTTTGTAGGCACTATCCACTTCAACTTTTCGAGTACTACTTTCCGATGAAAGTGTATCGGAAATGCTTCGGGCTGCACTATCTAACTCACTCTGAATATCCAACGAATCTTTCTTCGGATAGACGGGTTTCATTTCAACCGTGCGCAATGCTTTTAGTGCTTTCTTATAAGTCTTTTCAGGAAGCAATAGATACCGATCCTTTTTTACATGCCTTACATGCGGCAACGCAGGTCCGCGAAGCGCATCACTTTTTAACCACGAAGAATCGCGAGGCGGTAAGGTGATTGTTTTACTATTCGAAGCAAGAATCTCCCGAGGCTGTGTAGTGCTTTCATTATAATAGACAAACTTCTCGCGCTGGGTAGGTTTATCATAAATAAAAGAACTTTGATAAGCAGGGCAAATCAGGCGCTGCGTACACGCACTAAGCACGATAAAGAGTGTTGCAACTAAGAGTAAAGCCCTGGTCATTCTATACGGATGATCACAATCAGCAAAAATAATTAATTAACCTAAGTAATCCGAAGATGTAAGAAATCAAACGGTAATGTAAATTACTGATTATCAGCTATAAAACATCTAGTTCTTGCCGCATTTTTTTTGGTAGCGAATCCACAACTAATAAATATGAATCATCAATCCATTCTTTAACCAGCCGATCGGTAACGTCCGAATCCATAAGAACGGTATTCCAATGCTTCTTATTCATGTGATAACCTGGCAGAACCGAGGAAAATTCTTCCCGAAGTTGAACCGCTTTTTCCGGATCGCACTTCAGGTTTACACTTTCAAAGCTATCTAAATCGGTAAGCGCAAACATTTTACCCATCACTTTAAATACTAGGGTATCCGCATCAAACGGGAACTCTTCGGTTACACCCTTTTTTGACAGACAATAACTTCGAAAGGCCTCTATGTTCAAATAAAACGTTTTAGGATGAGATAAAGTATAGCTACCAAAAAGATGGCAATTGAAATCTTATTGATGCCATGCATCATTTTAATATTGATGTTGCTGGGTCTATTCGGGTCTTTCTTCCGAAAAAAATAACCCCCTACTTCACCCATCGAAAAAAACTCTCTAAACGTTAATTTCTTCTTTCCTTCCGGTTCGGTTTGATTTTCCATAGTTCATTAATTTATAGTCTGTGGCTCAATCCAATTTTTATCTTCACGAATCAAATCAATTAAAGCATCAACGGCCTGAGGTGTGGGCACATTTTTCTTCACTACTTCTTTGCCGCGATACAGCGTAATTCTGCCCGGGCCCGAACCTACATAGCCATAATCGGCATCAGCCATCTCGCCTGGTCCATTTACTATGCACCCCATAATACCAATCTTAATTCCTTTTAAGTGACTGGTGCGCGACCTGATCTTTGCGGTGGTTTCCTGCAAGTCAAAAAGCGTACGCCCACAAGATGGGCACGAAATATATTCGGTCTTTGAAATTCTGGTTCTAGTGGCTTGTAAAATACCAAACGCAGTTTCATTAACCATTTTATCAGAACCACATCTTTCAGTCGCAATAAATACGCCATCCCCCAATCCATCAATTAATAATCCGCCAAGGTCGGTGGCTGCGTAAAGTTGAAATTGATCTACACTTAAGTCAGCATAAGTTCTTCCTAAAATAACAGGCACATCACATTGGGCATTCATCAGCTCAACAAATATTCTACGTTGCTCCGCAAGTCCGTGCTCATTATACGTATCAATTAAAAGAACAGCGGTTGGGTCACCCTTAAGCTTTTGCAATAAGTCGGCAGTAATATCTTTCAGCTGTGTGTAGATGAAATTCAATTGTAAGGATTTATCCACATCGGCCAGGTAATCAACTAAATTGATAAAGGGATAGCTGCGCGGTTGATCTTTTTGACTCAACCAAGTGGCGTGATTATAAATCAATCCCAGTGTTCCTGGAATATTAAAGTCGATAGTTTTATCCCCAAGAAAAATATAATCGCAGGCCATGTCGGTTATATTCCACTTATCTAATGGAACGGAGTACTGATAGCCTAAGGCAAAAAGGGAGGCTGGAGAAATTTTATCTTTATCCGAAAAGTCAGCAATGACTCTAGGCACCTGATGCCCACCCATTTTCATCACTTCATGAGTATGCCTTCGGGTATAAGAAAAAGGATCTATCGGGTAATTGGTTATTTCAGGAATAGGATAAGAAGCTTTCCTATTCACGTAACGATCTGCCAACGCTTTAGCCACTGGCACCTCAGCCTCGGGTTCTTCAGTAAGGGAAACCCGAATGGTATCGCCCAGTCCATCCTCCAGTAAAGTACCAATACCTACTGAAGATTTTATGCGGCCATCTTCACCATCGCCTGCTTCCGTAACACCCAGATGCAACGGATACGGCTGAAAGTTTTCTTCATCTAGTTTTTTAACTAACAACCGATATGCCTGAACCATAACCTGTGGGTTGCTGGCTTTCATAGACAACACGATATCATAATAATTCAGGTCTTCACAAATTCGTAGAAATTCTAATGCAGACTCTACCATGCCCAAGGGCGTATCACCATAACGGCTCATAATACGATCGGATAATGAACCATGGTTGGTGCCAATACGCATGGCCGTACCGTACTCCTTACATATTTTTACGAGTGGTGTAAACTTCTGGCGGATTCGATCAAGTTCAGCCTGATAGGTAGCATCCGTATATTCTATCTCTTCGAACCTCTTCTTATCGGCATAGTTACCCGGGTTTACGCGAACTTTTTCAATCAGGCGTGCTGCCAACTCTGCTGCGTTGGGCGTAAAGTGAATATCTGCGATGAGGGGCACCGAATACCCCCGGGCACGGAGCTCTTTTTTAATCACCTCCAGATTTTGGGCTTCCTTAATGCTAGGAGCCGTAATCCTTACATATTCGCACCCAGCTTCAACCATCCGAATAGTCTGTTCCACTGAACCCCTTGTATCCATCGTGTCAATGGTGGTCATTGACTGAATCCGGATAGGATTATTACCCCCCATAGGAACACCCCCAATATTTACCTCGCGGGTTTTTCTACGGCTATACCTTGTTAAACTATCGCAATACTGCTTTAATTGAAGAATTTGGCTATTCACTAGAAACGATTTACAACAAAAATAACCCTTTGAAAGCTACTTTTGTTCGATCGTTTAAAAACTTAAATATCACCCAATTGCGGCCGGATAATAAGCTCTTCCACCACGGCATTTAATGAGAGTGAATTCGCTGAAAAAATAGCCTCTGCAACATCTTCTGGCTTTATAAACCGGCTGCCAGGTAGTGTACTGCCGGCCCAACTTGCCGTTTTTGTTGCCCCAGGCAAAACAGCAGTTACACGAATACTGTGCTCTTTCAACTCCTCTCGAAGAACTTTCGAAAAACCAAGCAAGGCAAATTTTGAAATTGCATAAGACCCTCCATTAGGGTAAGCCTTAATACTGGCAATTGAACACATATTAAAAATATGACCCGATTTATTTGATTTCATTTTTGCTGCCAATCCACGGGTAGTATAATACGCGCTATACACATTACCCGCAATCATCTCTTCGAGTGTTCCATCGGGTTCATCCAATATCTGGCCAGGAATAAAATTACCAGAGTTATTGACCAATACATCCACGGGTCGATTGAGCTTATTAATAAATTCTGTAAAGCCCTTTACTTGATTTTTATCCGACATATCGCCTGCCTGAACAAACACTTTTACTTTATACTTATTTTCCAAATCAGACTTTAACGCGTTAAGATCGGCCTGCTTGCGGGCACAGGTAGCCAAATCAAAACCATTTGAAGCAAAACGTTCTAAAACTGCCCTACCAATGCCTTTGGTTCCACCTGTTACAACGATCAATTTGTTCATGAGAAATTATTTTATCTTTGAGCAATATAGCACTTGAACTTAACTGCATGAAGGGTTTTGGTAAGTACATAATTTTTTTAGGCTCCCTGGTTGTAAGACGCGAAACATTTAAAACGTATTATACGCTTACGCTGGAAGAGTGTGTAAATATTGGAGTAAAATCTATTCTTCTATTCATGCTCGTATCCACATTTATGGGTGCCGTTACCACTCTTCAAACCGCAGCCAATCTGGTAAGCCCGTTTGTGCCCCGGTTTGTAATTTCACAAGTGGTTCGAGAAATGACCATTCTCGAATTAGCGCCAACAATTATGGCTATCATATATGCCGGTAAGGTTGGATCCAGCATGTCAGGTGGGCTGGGAACCATGCGCATAACAGAGCAAATTGATGCTCTGGAAGTGATGGGAATAAATTCTTCCTCTTATTTGGTGCTCCCTAAAATTATTGCTTCGATATTCATGTACCCCCTTCTCGTTATTGTTTCAGCTATCTGTGCCATCATGGGCGGATATATTGCAGGCAGTTTAACCGAGGCATTAACCGCCACCGAATATGTGTATGGAATCCGCTATGGATTCAATCCATACTTCATAACCTTCGCTCTTATCAAGTCATTCGTTTTTGCTTTTCTGATAAGTTCTATCTCATCGTATAAAGGCTATTACACGCAGGGCGGGGCGTTGGAAGTCGGTATCGCGAGTACCAATGCAGTAACAACCAGTATAATAGCTGTACTGTTGGCCGACTATTTTCTAGCGTATTTGTTATTATAAATCATGATAAAGATTAGCAATATCTCAAAGTCATTTGCCGATAAGGTCGTTCTTAGCGGGATTTCAAGTGAATTTGATAAAGGAAAAACAAATCTCATCATTGGGTCAAGTGGTACCGGAAAAAGTGTTCTCCTAAAATGCATTGTAGGACTTTTGCAACCTGATACCGGGACTGTCTATTATAATTTGCGAAATTTTACTGAAGCTGACAAAGAAATGAAATCCGAAATCCGAAGAGAAATCGGAATGTTATTTCAGGGTGGGGCATTATTCGATTCAAAGAATGTAGAGGAGAATGTGATGTTTCCACTAAATATTCTTACCCGAATGCCTGAGGATGAAAAAATTGAACGAGTTAATTTTTGTTTGAAGCGGGTAGGCTTGGAAGGTATTAATAAAAAAACACCTTCGGAGATTAGTGGTGGAATGAAAAAGCGTGTTGGCATTGCCCGAGCTATTGTTAATAATCCCAATTATCTTTTTTGTGATGAGCCAAATTCAGGTCTGGATCCACAGACTGCTACAGTAATTGATGAGCTGATCATGGAGATTACGCATGAGTTTGATATGACAACCATTGTCGTTACCCACGATATGAATTCGGTAATGGGTATAGGAGAAAAAATTATGTTCTTGTCAAAGGGAAATAAACTATGGGAAGGATCCAATCAGGATATCATGGATTCGGGAGTAAAAGAATTAGATGATTTTGTGTTCACCAACAAAATCATGAAAAATATTAAGAACAAGCAATCCAACATCTAGGCTAAAGGAAAACGAATAGTAAAAATTGTTCCACCTTCAGGATTTGTTTCGAACCAAATAGCTCCCCCGCTCTGCTCAATACCTTGTTTAGCTATCGCCAGGCCCAGCCCCGAACCTGATTGCTTAGTGGAAAAATAGGGCAAAAATATTTTCTCCTGTAATTCCTGATCAATACCATCGCCATTATCTTTAAAAATGACTTCAACCAAATTGCTTTGAAGTCTAATCTCAATATCAACATTTACCTTTCTCTTGCTGCTTGATTGCAGAGCATTTAATATGATATTCGAAATTATTCTATGGAGTAATTGTTCGTCTGCCATTATAAGCACAGGTCCATGCATCTCTTTTAAACTGACTGTGCCTGTCTCATAGTTCGAATACAAATCAACACTTTTCCTTACCACAGCAGTCAAATCAATTTTCTGTAAGATAGGTGCTGGCATGCGGGCAAATGTGCTAAACGAGGATGCTATGTCATTTAGAATATCTACTTGTGTAAGCAACGTTTTGATTGACTGCTTTGATTTCTCTTTATCAAGCCCCTCTTTCATCAAAATAATCGCCATTTGCTGTAAGGTCAGCTTCATCGGGGTAAGTGGATTCTTAATCTCATGGGCTACCTGCCTGGCAATCTCACGCCAGGCGCTTTCCTTTTGGCTTCGGGCTAATTCAATCTTACTTTGTTCTAAATTTTTTAACATCCGGTTATATTCATCCACCATCAATCCAATTTCATCTTTCGATTTCCACTGAAGTGGCTCATTATTTCCCGTAAGAGTTGTTCGACTTAAGGTACGTGTGATAAACCGCAAGGGAAAGGTCAATAAATCGACAATGAAAAATGATAGTATTGAAAACAATATGAATATAAGGGTGAACACGGTTAGAACATTAGCCAAGATATTTATTTGGGTAGACTCTAAGGATAATCCTGATTCAAAAAACGGAACACTCAATACGCCAATTTTAGAACCCGATTCGGTAGACTTTAAAGCAAAGTAAGAATTGTTAAAAATCAGTGAGCCGATTTGTTCATTCATGATTAATGAATTCTCCCCTTCATTAAAAATCTGTTCCCAGGCTTTTCTATTCATCAAACCCGAAGCAAGCTGATTTTCTAAAATACCCGGTTGGCTGGTCGCCAGTATTCGGCCCGAGGGGTCATAAACAGAAATATCAATATTTGAAAATCGGGCAATGTTATCCAGTTGATTTTCCAGCTCTTCGAGACTCAACGCTGGATCTTTCCAGTAATTTGTTAATACTGGTTCAAGGTTTTCTCCAATGGTCTTGGATCTGTTACTAAAATCCTGATTCAATTGGTTCTCGGCTGATTGAGTAGTACGATTAAGCGTTGTTATCGTCACTACCACTAAGGGAATTACAAACGCCATATAAATATAAAGTTGTATCCGTGCGGCATAATTGATTTTACCATCTCGAAACCAGATGAAAAATCCATACACTAATAATACAACGCCCGCTACGAACATTCCGGTGATGAAAAAGAAAGAGAAATTAGTGAGAACAAAGAAGGAAGGATAATCCATAGAGGTTACCACCGCTACCCTATTCGAATCATCTTCAATCCCGGTATGGATGAATCCATGCGACTCAACACCCGTTTCATAAAAGGATGGATTATTTAATAAGTTAAAATCAAAATCGCGTTCGTAGTTAAAATTTCCAAAACTACTAATGATACCATGGTTAGATAAAAAGGCAAAACTCTTGTCGCGATTTTCAAAATATTCTCCAAAACGATTATCGGCCAGAAGTTCCGGATAAACATTCTGAGGAATAATTCTTTTAAGTGAAAGATCTAAGGCCACGTAGCCAATAACCTGATCAAATCTGGTTATAGGTATAGTTGCAAAGTAACGCTTTCCTGTTTTAATGCCCTGCGACCGAATAAAATATAATCCCTTATACTCCGTTTCATTTGTTGAATTGCTTAATTCCGATTCCAGTACTGATAATGGTACTTGCGTTTGATCGTCATAGGGTTCTTTAGCAGAATTATATAAGTAGATTTTAATATCGTAGCGGTCAAAATATGAATTAAGATAAATTTGCTTAACCTTTTGCCGCACTACCGATTTACTTAAAAAGGGACTGGCAAATCGCGTTTGGATAAATGCATCAGTAGGAATCTTTCTTAGACTTTCATTTAATAAGTATTCTGCCAATACATCCCGATCAATCAAATATCCACTGGCAAATTTAAATTGTGACTCAACGCGTTTCTTCATTACAAAACGCTGAATGCTCAACGCACCCTGTGTTGCAAAGGTAGCCATGGCAAAAAAGAGATAGAGAAATGTAACATACGTTATCCGATTGAGTGATGAACTTATTCTGGAAAAATAAACCAATACAATGAAAGGTATACCTACCCATAGCGTTATCCAATAATCTCTGGATTCAATCTTAAAATAGGATATAAACAATACGCAGGCGATTAGCAAGGCTACTCCAAATCTTCCATACAAAGGAGAAAGTGCCTTTGAAACCCTTATGAATACATGGGTAAAGAAGAATGAACTAATGACACCAAACGTAATAGAGATAAACGAAAGTACCCGTATAACATCAAAGCTAAGCGACTGAGTGATATCCAAGGAGATCGATGAGTTATTGAAAATAACTTCTATAAATAGGAATGGATAGAGAAAAGAGAAAATCGATAAGAGTAAAAATAATGGTGTCAACCCCCAACGGGTAATAGCTTTTGTTTTAAGTACACTTCGTATAACAGGCCATTTCGTATACGTAAATAAAACATACCCGCAAAGTATCATCACCCCAAGAGTATTTAAAAACAAATCACCCATCGATGCATTAAA
>Ga0154020_10001828_pt1 | contig 26052 bp, 19 predicted proteins | sample Klosneuvirus_201_FD_109709 | JGI IMG/M metagenome (GOLD analysis project Ga0154020, IMG submission 109709) | Active sludge microbial communities from wastewater, Klosterneuburg, Austria - Klosneuvirus_20160825_MG | ecosystem: Engineered > WWTP > Aerobic digester > Activated sludge | place...
CGAAACTATTATTTTATTGAAACCTAAATCGGAATGGCGTGCCGGGATTACTAAGAAGGATATTATAAATGAGTTAGATGCGAAACTTCAAATACCGGGTGTAGTTAATGGTTGGACACAGCCGATCATCAATCGCATTAACATGTTGGCTACGGGTATTCGCACCGATGTGGGTGTAAAAGTATATGGTCAAAATCTCGATAGTATTTATTCACTTTCGCAGCGAGTAAAAAATTCATTGGCTAACATACCTGGTGTCAAGGATTTATATGTGGATCCGATAACTGGTGGAAAATATCTAACCGTGAATATTAATCGCGAAGCATTAGGTCGCTATGGATTAACGGTTGATGATGTAAATATGATTGTTGAATCAGCGATTGGTGGTTCGCCCATTGGTCAGACCATTGAAGGTCGGCAGCGCTTTAGCATTGGAGTTCGCCTTGCTCAGGATTATCGTAATAGTATCGAGAACCTGAAACGGATTCCACTTAAAACACCAGCTCTTGGCAATATACCGCTCTCCTCTGTTGCCGAAATTTATTTTGAAGATGGCCCCCCCATGATTACCAGCGAGAATGCTATGCTGCGCGGGGCCGTTCTTTTTAATGTTCGCGATCGCGATCTTGGCACTACAGTGAGCGAAGCCGTTGAAAAACTAAATGCCGAGATGGGAATTTTACCCAATGGCTACCATCTGGAATGGAGTGGGCAGTATGAAAATATGATTCGCGGTAAGCAAACATTGCTTTATATTTTGCCCATTGTTTTATTAGTCATCTTCATTTCACTTTACCTCGCATTCAAATCTATTCGCGAAGCCTTCTTAAGTTTAATCACCGTGCCCTTCGCCTTGATTGGCGGTGCTTACTTGGTTTATTTCTATGGTGTTAATTTATCGGTAGCTGTGGCGGTTGGTTTTATTGCGCTCTTTGGAATTGCTGTAGAGACTGGTGTGGTGATGGTGATCTATTTGAATGATGCCATGCAACAATTAATAAAACTAAAGGGCAACTCGCGAGAAACTATTTCGAACGCGGAACTACGTGAGTATGTGATTGCCGGAGCTGCAAAACGCTTACGACCAAAAATTATGACGGTATGCGTGTCACTCTTTGGTCTTATCCCAGTGCTTTGGTCAACAGGTGTGGGCAGTGATGTAATGCAGCCCATTGTATTGCCCATGATTGGTGGCGTGCTTACATCCAGCACGCACATCTTATTGGTTACCCCACTCATCTTTTTGATGGCGAAAGAATATGAATTAAAGAAACTTGGAAAAATAGAAGTGTATGAAACGAAGCATTAAACAATTGATAATTGTCAATTGTCAATTGTCAATTATAATTCTTAGCGTAATAAATTCTGTCAGTGCACAGGTTATCACCTTAGACAGCGTATTGTCAACTATCGATCAGCGAAACCCTATGTTGCAGCAGTTTGAGAAGCGGGTAAATGCCATGAATGCTTATACAGAAGGCGCAAAAGGTTGGATGGCTCCGATGGTTGGTGCAGGGCCATACTGGGTTCCTTATCCCGGACAGGAAGTTATGAGTGAACGCGATAAGGGAATGATCATGTTTAACATAGAACAAGATATTCCCAACCCTGCCAAGCTAAATGCTAAACGAAATTACTTTTCATCCCGCGCAAGCGTAGAAGAGAAGGGAAGATCCATTCAATATAATAAACTGCGATCGGAAGCCAGGTCTTTGTATTATGAGTGGCTGGTGCTTGACAAAAAGTTGCATGTGCTGAAAGAGAATCAACAAATAGTGGAATTAATGCTGGAGCTTGCCCGACTACGTTATCCGTACAATCAAGGAAGTCTTGGAAATATTTATAAAGCCGAAGGCAGGTTATACGAAGTTCAGAACTCGACATTGATGACTCAATCAGAAATTTCAGAGAAGGAATACAAACTTAAAGCACTGATGAACATCAAATCAGACGCACCCATTAAAGTCGATACCTTGACGCCAATAACCTTTGATGTAAATCAGATCACAAATGATACGGCTTCATTAAACATAAACAGAAGTGATATACAGCAGATCAACCGATCGATAGAAGTAATGCTTCAAAACCAATTACTTCAAAAGTCGCAGGCAAAGCCTGATTTCAGAATCCGTTACGAGCACATGCAACCCCTTGGCAATATGCCGATGCAATTCTCACTGATGGCTATGGTTTCTATACCCATCGTACCATGGACATCAAAAACCTATAAGTCGGAAGTGACAGGAATGAGTTATGAAATTGAGGCCATGAAAAAAGAACAAGCTGGAATTTTGTTGGAAGCGAAAGGAATGATTACTGGAATGGCATCGCAACTCAAGCGTATGCAACAACAATTATATAATTATAAGGAGAAAATAATTCCAGCGCTACGCAAAAACTATGAAACGCTCATGTTATCCTACGAAGAAAATCGCGAACAATTGCCGATTGTAATTGATGGATGGGAAGCTATGAACATGGCACAAATGGAATACTTAGAAAAAATGCAGGATTACTATTCAATGATTGTACGCTATGAGAAAGAAATTGAGAAATAGAAATTCAGACGATAGTCGATTGTTTCATAGTCGATGGCTACCCGGCCATGGACTATGGACTATTGTCATTGTTCTTTTAGTATTTGCCTGCTCTTCCAAGGAAACTTCGATGGACGAAACCTACACGTGCCCGATGCATCCAACAGTTGTTTCAGATAAACCCGGCACTTGCCCCGTGTGCGGAATGGATCTTGTGCGGAAAGCACAGGAAGGTGAAGAGGTAGTTATAACAAAGGAACTAAACCGATTAACTAAGTCTCCTAACGAGGTTGTCACTGCTTCTATAAATACAATTCGGGGCGAGTACAAATCAATTCCTGTTACAAAGGAGTTATTGGGTATAGTTACGTACGACACCCGAAGTATCTATGTTATACCAACACGCATGGCAGGTCGCCTGGAAAAAGTTTATTTGAAATACAATTTTCAACCGGTGACTAAAGGCATGAAGATAGCAGAGGTATATAGTCCGGAGTTGATAAGCGCACAGCGCGAATTAGTTTATCTGATTCAGAATGATAAGAATAATAAACCCCTGATAGATGGTGCCATGGATCGGCTAAGGTTTTTAGGCGCAACAGAGAAGCAAGTAGCTGATTTAATTAATAATCAAAAGGTAAACAACACGTTTCCCATTTACAGTCAGCATAATGGATATGTTGTTATGGATCAAGCGCCCGAGCCAAACCAGAATTCGAATGCTTTAACCGACCTACCCAGAGAAGGAAGTTATGTTAGCACCGGCCAGACTCTCTTTAAAATAGCAAGTTCAAATTCAATCTGGATTGAATTCAAGATACCTGCCAGTGAAGGCATTTCAATTCACAAAGGCAATATGATAAAACTTTTAAATGAAGATGTGGATGAAGTGATGGTCGATTTTATTGAGCCGTTTACGGAACGAAATCAGGATTTTGTAATGATTCATTCGCATCTCGATAGCAAACATTTTTTAATTGGCGATTTGGTTAAAGGAACTATAGATTTTACGACTAAAAATTTATGGCTACCTAAATCATCAATCTTAGATAAGGGCATGGAGCAGATTGTGTTTGTGAGGGAACAAGGTTTGTTTGTACCCAGAAAGATTGAAATAGGGCTGCAAACCGATGACTCAACGGAGATTATCAACGGACTTACTACAGCCGATGAAGTGGCCATTAATGCGCACTATTTGGTGGATAGTGAAGGGTTTATAAAAGTGACTAAGTAATATGAAAATTTTTTTTATCTCCATTATGATGCTTTCTCTTTTATCGGCATGTTCGAGAAAAGTTGATAGAGACATTTCTCATAACCCTGGCACAATACCTCATGAGTTGCGACTTACGCTAAACGATACTCAAATTAAGTTAGCCAATGTAACAACACAAAAGGTTAAGAGTAGCGTTAGTGGGCAAATGCTATCCGTTAATGCACAGTTAGTAATAAACGAAGAACTAACTGAATTAATCAGTTCACGCGCACCGGGCAGAGTAGTGAAACTCTATTTTAAGGAATCAGGCAAAGAAGTTAAAAAAGGGGAAGCGCTTTATGAATTATATAGTGAAAATTTGCTAACGCTTCAGAAAGAGTATTTGCTGGCAAAAATTCAATATGAACGATTAAGTAGTGAGCTGCGCTACAAATCATTTTATGAAGCTGCAAAGAAAAAGTTGTTGCTGTATGGATTATCTAAACAACAAGTATCTAACCTGAATGAACAAAACCTGAAAGACCATATAACCTTTCTATCACCAGTTTCCGGGATCATAAGGGAAATAAATACTAATGAAGGAAGTTATGTGGATGAAGGTTCGCTGCTTTATAAGATAGAGAACAATACAAACCTCTGGGTAGAAACTGAATTGTATGCAAAAGAAGCTGATTATCTGAAGCGGGGCGATAAGATAATGGTGCAAACAGCGGGTTTTGAAAAAGCACTTGAAGCCACTATTTCATTTTTGAGTCCTGAGTTAAGGTCGGGTACGCAAGTAATGATTGTACGGGCAACACTACCCAACCCAACGCTACGATTAAAGCCTGGTCAATCCGCACAAGTGTTGCTTCAGCATTCTTCGAGAGAATCAATAGCAATTCCTACCGATGCCGTTATTCGGGGCGAGCGAGGTACACATGTTTATGTTCAAACTGATGCTAATACATTTGTTCCGCGTGTGGTACAAACGGGAATTGAAAATTTTGATTCCATTGAAATAACATCCGGATTAAAAACCGATGAGCTAGTTGTTGTCACTGGTGCTTATCTTCTTTATAGTGAATTTGTTTTAAAGAAAGGACTAGATCCTATGATGATTTACTCAGCACACTGAATTAATAGTAAATTTGTAACCTAAAAAAAGTAGATATGAAAATCCAATCACAACTTTTATCATTCGCTATAGTTGCTGTCTCGCTGGTTTTGTTAACTAGCTGCGGAGAAAAAAGAGCGAAAGATCAACCCATAGAGCATGATCAAAAGGTCGTGGAGCAAGTGAAACCAGTGGCCGTATCAACACCGCAATATGCGGTTGATGAGCAATTTCAAAAGCAAGTGGCTTCAGTGTTTACAAATTACATTTTATTAAAGGATGCCTTTATTGCATCTGATCCTAACAAAGTAAAAGGCGAAGCTGAAAAGGTTTCGCAAGCTTTAGCAAAAGTGGATATGACATTATTGACCGAGGCGGCTCATAAGGATTGGATGGTGTATCAACAAAATCTGAACAAGGCATTAAAAGATATGGAAGGAAAATCGGAAATCGAAGTTCAGCGATCGGCTTTTAAAGATTTATCAGATGAGCTTTATAAAACAATCAAAGCCTACGGACTTGGCGGTGCAACTGCCTACTACGATCATTGCCCCATGGCATTTAATAATTCAGGTGCTTATTGGTTAAGCGATAATTCCGCAATTCGGAATCCATATTTTGGAAGCAAGATGCTGAAGTGCGGATCGGTTGAAGAACAAGTAAATTAACCGTACTTGCGCATCTAAAAATAAGTCTGACCAAACCATATTGATTAATTTTCTAAACCTTTGCCTAACGCCAAACTATTATGAAGCGAATTTTATTTTTGTTGTGTATAACTCTTGTTGCTTGCACATCAGGCAAAAAAAAAGATTCTGAAAAAATTAGTTTGGAAGACATTTCGTTAACTGATTTATCAGGTAATGAAATTGATTTATCTAAATATAAAGGTAAGACTGTCTTCATTAATTTCTGGGCAACGTGGTGCGGGCCATGTCTTCAGGAGATGCCCACCATTGCATTGACTATAACTGAATTTAAAGATCAGCCGATTGTGTTTTTATTTGCTTCGAATGAAAGCTTTGAGCAGATTGAAGAATTTAAGAAGAAAAAACCTTTCGAATTTGAGTATGTTCATGTCGATAACCTGGAAGAACTAAAGATTAAAGCATTACCCACAACATTTATTTTCAATGCGCAAGGCGAATTGCGCTTTGCTGCTGCAGGTTTCCGTGAGTGGAATGATGAGGCAGATCACGCATTAATTAAATCTATAATTGATACGAATGAATAGATTTTTTTGGTTTTGTATTATACTGATTGGTATTGGATGTTCTACTGATCGTAGCGCTAATACTAAAATGATACACCTCACTTCAATAAATAGTCCAGCAACATCGCCTGCAGGCGAACCATTTTTGTTTACTGATGCACAAGATCAGGTTTACCTTTCCTGGATTGAAAAGCAAGACACCGTTAATTACTTCAAGTTTTCGCGATTAGAGAATGATCAATGGACCGAACCAACTACGATTGCTTCAGGTAGTTCATGGTTTGTGAACTGGGCCGATTATCCCATGATGGCAGTTAATGGAGATAATTTTCTTGCGTATTATTTAGAAAGAAGTGGCACAAGTACGTATGCCTATGATGTGGCCCTCTTAAAATCATTGGATGGCAAAGATTGGAGTAAACCTTTTCTACTTAACACCGATAATAAAGAAGCGGAGCATGGATTTGTGACCATACTTCCTTATGGTGATAATTTCTTTGTTACCTGGCTTGATGGAAGAAATACCGTAATAGAAAACATGGAGGTAGATCATCACAGTGGACATCAAGGTGCTATGAGTTTGCTTGCGGCTGTTATTGATACAAATGGAAATCGGCTTAACGAATGGGAACTTGACAACAAAACATGCGACTGCTGCCAAACTACTGCTGCGATTACTTCCAACGGACCAGTAGTCGTGTATCGCGATCGTTCGGATGAAGAGATTCGGGATATTTCTATTGTTCGCTTGATTGATAATGAATGGACGAAGCCACAACCAGTGCACGAAGATCAATGGAAAATTGAAGGTTGTCCGGTTAATGGCCCACGCATTTCCAATTATGAAAATACCTTGGCAGTTGCTTGGTTTACGGCAGCGAGTGACTCGGCACATGTTAATGTATCATTCTCTTCGGATGGTGGCGCCACTTTTTATAAACCAGTCCGAATCGATGGAGGAGAAACCATTGGCCGTGTTGATATTGCTATGTTAGATCGTGATAGAGCTATGGTTAGTTGGATGGAAGGGTCAAAGATCAAAGCAAGAATTGTAAACAAAGATGGAACAATGGGCAAGACCATAGAAGTAGCAAACAGTTCAGGCACCAGATCAAGTGGCTTTCCGCAAATGACAAAGTCTGGAGAAAAATTAATATTCGCCTGGACTGATGATGAGAATAAAAATATTCAGACTTTAGAGATTACGAACTGGTAAACTTAATCGTAATTCGAATCTCATTAATTCCTCATGCAGCAATCGGATAAAAATAAAATCGGAATTTGGACGGCTACTTCCTTAGTAGTTGGGAATATGATTGCCTCAGGATTATTTATGCTACCTGCTACCCTCGGCATTTATGGTGGCATTAGTTTAGTGGGTTGGGTTATCTCCGGTTCTGGAGCCATCTGCCTGGCGTTGGTATTTAGTTGGCTAAGCAAACTTAAACCACTGGCTACCGGAGGCCCGTATGCTTATTCCCGCGAAGGAATGGGAGACTTCGCAGCTTTTTTGGTTGCATGGGGTTATTGGATTTCTGTTTGGTGCACCAATGCTGCCATAGCCGTTGCGTTTGTAAGTTATTTAACTGCATTTATTCCGGTCTTGTCAACCCATCCGGTTTATGCCGTAGGCGCAGGGCTTTCTGCTATCTGGTTTTTAACGTGGATAAATACAAAGGGCATTAAAGAAGCGGGCATTATTCAGGTAATAACCACCGTTCTTAAAATTGTTCCTTTATTGGTAATTACCATTGGGGGAATGTTCTATTTAAACCTGGATAATTTTGTTCCCTTTAATGTGAGTACCGAATCAAATCTATCGGCTATTACAAGTGCAACCACACTCACCTTGTTTGCATTTCTTGGGTTAGAATGTGCCACTATTCCTTCAGGAAATGTTAAAAACCCAGAGACTACAATTTCTAGAGCCACTATTATTGGAACTTTACTGACAACTGGAATATACATTGCCGGCACGGTTGCTGTAATGGGTTTAGTACCTCCTTCTATATTGATACATTCAGACGCACCCTTTGCAGATGCTGCTGCTTCCATCTGGGGCGAAGGGGCTCGTTACCTGATTGCGGGGGGCGCTGTAATCTCTACGTTTGGAGCACTTAACGGTTGGATTTTGATTCAAGGACAAATGCCAATGGCTGCGGCTCGAAATGATTTATTCCCAAGAATTTTTGCAAAGGAAAATAAGAATGCTACTCCGGCTTCCGCATTAATTTTTTCCAGCATCTTAGTGTCTATTGTTGTGTCGATGAATTTTAGTAAAAGTCTGGCCGATACGTACAAGTTCGCCATTCTATTAGGTACGCTTACTTGTCTCGTTGCCTACTTATTTTCAATAGTTGCTTTTTTTATACTTGATAGTAAGCAACCGGGCATTCGATGGGGAAAACTCACCGTGGCCTCCCTTGCTTTTATTTACTCGATGTGGGCAGTGATTGGCTCCGGTGAAGAAATTGTTTATTGGGGATTTGTTATGCTAATGGCCGGACTACCTTTTTATGCCTGGATACAAATGAAACGAAAATCAACTTTATGATAACGAGTTGTCATTCAGAATACGGCAAACTAAAATCGGTTTTTATTAAAAGACCATCCGAAGCGTTTGTAGATCAAAACAAACTAGCCGCGCAGTGGAAAGAGTTAAACTTTCTCTCGCAGCCTGATTACAAATTAGCCAATCAAGAATATGTTGATTTTGAAAATTTAATAGCTACGAGTGGAGCGAAGATTTATACGCTGCCTTTTGACTCACAAGTAACCCTTGATTCAATTTATTGTCGCGATGCTGCCATTGCAACAGACCATGGAATGATTATTTGCAACATGGGTAAAGCAGCGCGAAGCAATGAACCTGTGGCTCTAAGAAAATCATTTGAAGTAAATGGAATAAAAATTTTAGGTGAGATTAATATTCCTGGAACAGCAGAAGGCGGAGATGTTGCGTGGATCGATCAGCATACGTTAGCCGTTGGTCATACCTATCGCACCAATGAAGATGGAATTAGTCAACTCAAAAAATTACTTGAACCAATTGGCGTAAGAGTTTTAGTTGCGGCCATGCCACACTACAAAGGGCCATCCGATGTTTTTCATTTGATGTCGGTATTTAGTCCGGTCGATAAAAATTTAGCCGTTGTGTATTCACCTCTCATGCCTATTACGTTTCGCAATGAATTATTAGCTCGTGGTTATGCATTCGTTGAAGTGCCTGATTCGGAATGGGATTCCATGGGCTGTAATGTGCTTGCCATTGCTCCACACGAAGTAATTATGGTAAAAGGAAATCCGGTAACGAAACAAAGATTGTTAGAAGCTGGTTGTATAATTCATGAATACGAAGGGCAGGAGATAAGTGTAAAGGGCGGGGGCGGGCCAACTTGCTTAACAAGGCCAATAGCAAGAATACTAAATCCGTAAATTGTAATTTGTAAATCGTAAATTTCCTTATGGAATCATTTTTAAATTTCTTTGAAATGATGCCCTTCTGGCAAAGAGGTGCGTGGGTTTTGTTTTGTTTAACTTTTTTCTGGTTACTCGAAGGTGGCATACCCTTGTTCTTGTTCAGTTATAAAAAATGGAAACATGCCGGGGTGAATTTTGCGTTTCTAGGTTCCGCGCTTATTATCAATACGCTTTTTGGAGTTGCAACACTTGGTGTTTTTCGCTGGATTGAAACCAATCAATTCGGACTCTTATATCTGCTTGATATACCAGTCTGGCTCGGTTTTCTATTGAGTATGCTAGTCTTTGATCTGGTAGCTCAATACATGGCGCACTACATGCTTCATCGTGTCAAGTGGTTGTGGCGATTTCATATGGTACATCATGCCGATACGCATGTGGACGCTACTACCGGACCTCGTTTGCATCCGGGCGATTTTATTTTGCGCGAGACGCTATCATTAGTAGTGGTAGTGATTATGGGCGCCCCATTGTCCTACTATTTATTTTATCGTTTTTGCACGATCTTCTTCACGTACTTCACTCACGCTAACATTTCACTTCCTGTTTGGATTGATAAGCCATTAAGTTATGTTTTCATTACTCCCGACACACATAAGTTTCATCATCACTTCGAACGCCCGTGGACAGATACAAACTTCGGAAACATTTTTTCCATTTGGGATCGCCTCTTCGGCACGTTTGTATATGATGATCCTAAAAAGATAAAGTATGGTTTGGATGTACTTGATCCAAAGCAAGATGAAAATGTGAGTTATCAATTAGGTCTTCCTTTCAATAAATCTGTGAAAACGGATTATTGATTTCTTCCCTAGGGATTTTTAAAATTTGATCACCTTATTAAAATATCTACCTTTAACTTTGGAAAACCCTAATTCAATTGGTTAATGCATTTTATTAGTTCATTCAGAAGAATTTTTCTTTCATTTTCTCTCCTCATTATATCATTTGCTGGATTTTCGTAACCAGAAGGGTATGGGTATGGAAAACAGATTTCGGTAAATGCCGCTCAAGTTATGGGAGGAATTCCGCTGACTAATTTTCCAGTTATGATCAGGTTTATGGGCGCTACCGCTGATCTTAATTTGAGAACTTTTGCCAATGGCGGTCATGTAGAAAACAGCAATGGGTATGATATCATTTTACTACAGATCAGGCTGGATTAACACAATTGAATCACCAGATTGAATCTTATAATCCTGTTACGGGCGAATATGTAGCTTGGGTTCGAATTCCTTCCTTAAGCAATTCTATCAATACAACTATCTATATGTATTATGGAAAATGTGGTGTTTCTGTTAATCCCTCAACAACCAGTGTTTGGAATTCAGACTTTGATGCTGTTTATCGTTTGCACAATGATTTTAATGATGCTACAGTAAACGGAAGAACCGGAACCAATACGGGTAGTACGGATTTGTCGCCAGCATTAATTGGAGATGGCCAAACTTTTGGGATGAACGATTATGTGCAAGTACCATCGTCTTCAATATCAATAGCAAAGGGTACACTTTCTATTTGGTCCTATGCTTCAAGTTTTAGTGGCACGCAATACTTGTTTGGTCACACCTCAACTCCAACTGGATTTGCTGATAGAATTCAACTATATGTTGATGATGGAGCAGGTGGACTTGATTTAGGATTTGGAAATAATCACGCTCTTGAAGAAGGTATTGCCACGCTTGCTCCTAATGTTTGGAACTATGTATTGTTAACCTGGAACGGAACAACGTGTTCGGTTTATGTAAACGGAGTGCTTGAGCATACCGAGGCTTATGCAGGATTTAGTGCGCTTCAGACTTACCTAGACATAGGAAATGATGGCCGGGCAACAGGATCTCGCAATGAAGGTTGGGGTGGCGGACTTGACCATGCCAGATTATCAAATGAGATTTTTAGCGGTAATTGGATTCAAACCGAATATAATAATCAGCAAGCAGGATCTACATTTTATACCGTGGGTGCTGAACTTAGTATAGTACGAACTTTCTATTCACGGGCAACCGGTGCGTGGGAATCTAACTTGAGTTGGTCGTTTGCAAGTGATGGATCAAGCGGTGCCGTTCCCGTTGGGGTTTTGCCAAGACGGGCAGATAATGTTGTAATTAAAAGTGGGCATACAATAACAATTAATAATACAAGTGATAACGGATCGTGTCCTGTTTCACCAGACGGTCTTGGCTTAGCCAATGTGGGTCCATTTATATCTTCTAATATTTCTATGTTTTATCAATCTGGTGATATAACTATTGCTGGCACCTTAAATGTTACCGGCATTGAGATGATGATTGATGGATACACGCATATATTGGCGGGAGGTACGTTTAGTCTGGCCTCTTACCTTGTTAATGTGGGTTATCTTGAAGCCGATGTGGGTTCTGCATTAAGTACGTTAGATGATTTTGTAATAACGGGAAACAGCACAACCATTATTAATACCAATTCAACCTCTGCCGATGATATTATTATTGATCATACGGAGGCAATACTTTGCGGCACAGGAGCGGCAACATTACAAAACGGTAGCGGAAGTGTAATCACGTATTCAAACTCTGCAACAGTTAGTCAGGTGTGTACGTCATTCACAATTAATTGCACCGGGGTTGGCTGCAGCGGCTTTCCTGTAGTAGGAACAGGCTTATATTCAACAGGGAATACAGGCCCTGGTGGGGTAGAAAGAACAGACGGAACAGGAGGATTGGTATTGTGGTTGGATGCAAATACAATTAGTCAAGCAAATGGAACAAACCTGTCGGCCTGGGTTGATCGCTCTGGATATGGAAATAATGCTGCAGCAGTTGTCGGCAATGAACCTGTTTTTAATACAAATCAGCAGAATGGGTTTCCAGATATTCATTTTACGAATGCTAATTCCGATTACTTAAGAGTTGCAGATGCAGCTAGCTTAGATCCTACTACAGTTTCTGTTTTTGTAGTAGGTAATCATTCAAACAGTTCATCTAATAATGCTGGGTACTTAGTTAAGTTTTCCACATCAGCCGTCAATGGGTATCAAATTGCGAGAAATGCTGCTAACGCAACTTCACGGTTTAGAATTGATGCAAGTGGCAATAATGTAAATAGCACAGCCGGTGCATACAATACCAATGCAATTCTTTCAGGAGTTTATAATAAAACAACCTTAAGTTATTTCGTTAATGAAACCTCACAAGGAACAGACAATTATACAACTGATATCACTGCAAACACTAATTTTCTTTATTTGGGAACTTCTCCAAATGCTGCAGGCACAGGTGTTGCCGGTTTTCTGGATGGAGACATTGCCGAAAGTATTGTAATAGGTCGCAACGTAAATACAGCTGAACGAACGATAATAGATAATTGCTTATCCGCTAAATAAACATTGCACTTGCAGTGGCAAGTGATATTTATGCTATGGATAATCTAGCAAATGGAAATTATGATTATGATGTTGCGGGTATTGGAAGAGCGTCTGATGGATCGAGCCATCGCGATGCGAGAGGAACAGGAGTTGTAAGAGTATGGAATTCGAGTGACTTGGGTAACACTGAGTTTCTTATATGGGGCCACGACAACGCGGCTATTATAAGCACTACTGCAGCGATAGGCACTGCAGTGGACGGAACCGTAATTAAGGAACGTTTGTTACGAATTTGGAGAGCAGGCGAAACCGGAGATGTTGGCACTACGTCAATATCATTTGATTTCAGTGGAGTGGGTGGTAGTCCCCTTGGTTCTAATTTACGTTTACTAATTGATAGAGATGGCGATGGTTTTGCGGATAATGATGTTACCCCTGTGGCAGGATCTACCATTGGTAGTGTGGTTGTATTTTCAAACGTCAATCTCCAAAATGGAGATCGATTTACCTTAGGCAATACGGATTCATCAATCCCATTGCCAATAGAGTTGCTATCCTTTAATGCTGTTCCTGAAAAAGCTGAAGTAAAACTAACCTGGAGCACAGCCTCTGAATTAAATAATGATTTCTTTACCGTGCAACGCTCGCAAGATGCCGAACAGTGGCAAGATGTTATTAACGTTAAAGGTGCCGGTAATAGTAATCAACGCATTGATTATGAAACAACGGATGGACTTCCTTTTACTGGAGTATCCTACTATCGCTTAAAGCAAACTGACTTAGATGGACAATACAGTTATTCATCGGTTAGGCGTGTTGAGATTGCAGAGTTGTTTCAATTGAAAGTATATCCGAATCCTTCAGCAGGTAAGTTTACTATTTCGACTGGTTTCGCTTTGCAGCCTGAAAATATTAAACTTTATAATTCAATAGGGCAGGAGATGCCGATTACGCTTGACAAATCAAGTGGTTCAACTATTCTTGATACTAACATCCCGAAAGGTATTTACATACTCCATGTTGTGCGCGGCTACTGGCAACAATCGGTGCGGTTGGTGATTGAATAATCTATTCTAATTTAAACGAATTCTGATTGCCAAAAGATTATTAACTTTGCAGTAAGTGTGCTTACTACAATTATGTCTAAAAATGCGATTTAAGGCTACTCTTCAAATATTTCTACTGATACTGCTAGGAAGCTCGACTGCGTTTTCGCAAGCCAGTGTTGTTTCCGGATCGGTTACTACTTCTAAGACTGGCTATACCGTGGGGGCAGGAAATAATCGTTTGATTGTTGTTGCTGTGTCACAGGATAGAAATCCTATTGGTACTGTGACAGGTATAACCTGGGGCGGTCAGGCTCTTACTTTAGCACGTGCGCAATCTAGCACCACTTTACTACAAGGAGAGATTTGGTATTTAGATGAAGCTGCTATTTCGTCTGCCCGTGGCAGCTGTAGTTATGATTTTATTGTTATCTGGTCAGCAGGTCCAACCGATGAAGCATTTACCGCACTTACCCTTCAAGATGTAGATCAAACTACACCTTTTGCTTCAGGAAGTGGTGCAGCAAGTAATAATGCAGCTACTCGCAACACTGGCAACATGGCTGCGGGTGTTGATGATATTGCCGTTTATGCAGCTGTTTCTGATCAAAGTAGAACCCACTCAGCCCCTGGTACTTATACTGAACAAAGTGAACAGGTAATCAATACTACAACCACTTTGGCTATTTCAACCAGGCAGATTACAACGGCCGGAAATCAAAACCCAACCGCTACCTGGACTGGCGGTAACTCAAGGCTTATCTCAGTTGGTGTTGTTTTTAATGGTATGGCTGTAACTTCCGTAAGGACTTTTTATTCATTTGCTACAGGAGCATGGGACGCAAATACTTCGTGGTCGTTTAGTGCTGATGGATCAAGTGGTGCAGTGCCTGCAGGTGTGTGGCCCAGAAGGACGGATCATGTTGTTATTCGAACCGGACATACGATTACGGTAAATGCTACCGATGATAATAAGATTTGTGGGTTATCGCCCGATGGGTTGAGTTTAGCCAATGTGGGCCCATTTATATCTTCCAACGTTTCCATGTTTTATCAATCTGGCGATATAACTATTGCAGGCACCTTAAATGTTACAGGCATTGAGATGATGATTGGTGGATACACGCATTTATTGGCTGGTGGTACGTTTAGCCTGGCCTCTTACCTGGTTAATGTAGGTTATCTTGAAGCCGATGCAGGCTCTGTATTAAGTACCTTAGATGATTTTGTAATAACAGGAAGCAGTACCACTATTATCAACACCAATTCAACATCTGCCGATGACATTATTATTGATCACACCAATGCTACACTTTGTGGTGCAGGAACGGCAACGTTGCAGAACGGCAGTGGAAGTGTGATCACGTATTCAAACTCAGCAACAGTTAATCAAATTTGCACCTCGTTTACAATTAATTGTACGGGTGGTGGTTGTTCGGGCTTTCCGGTTGTAGGAACAAATCCGGTATTGCTTGGAAACATTGGGCCGGCTGGAGTAGGTAATTCCACAAATAACAAACTGTGGTTAAGGGCAGAGGCCGGTACATTTAGTGATAATGGTTTTACTGCCGCAGTGAATAATGGAACTATTCGACAGTGGAATGACCAATCTGGAAATGGTAGTAATGCATTTCAAAATACAGCCGGTAATAGGCCAATCTATAGAACGGGTCAGGATAATAATCTTCCGGCTCTTCAATTTACAGGAGACCTATTTATAGATGCTCCTGCACCAGGAATCGCAGGAACAAGTAGCATGACTTATCTTATGGTATTTCATGATACACAAACAACGATAGGTGGTATTAATGATGGTAGTGGAGAGTATATTTTAGATCGTGCTACTGCAACCAATGAATTAATGTCATTAAAACCACTAACAGGAAATAAGTACGCACTTCAAAAACGAGACAATGGAGGCGGTGGTCTTGGAGGTCCGGTATCAACAACATCCATTAATACAAACAGTAAGTGGATTGAAATGAATCGCAATAAAGCAGTTAGTTACAATTTGTTTTATAATGGAACTTTAGAATCAACTATTGGAGATTCCGATGGGAATCTTACACCACCTTCACCAAGAATAGGTAGGCATGCAACAACCACAAATGGTGGGCTCCGCGGGTTTCTTCATGAATTTGTTATTTACAATAGTGTCCTTAATAATGCGCATCGGATCTTGATTAATAATTATATCTCGGCAAAATATAATATAACCCTGGGCATAAATGATCTATACACAATGGATGATTCTGCCAACGGTAACTTTGATTTTGAGGTGGCTGGTATTGGTCAGGCTAGTGATGGCTCTAATCACAAAGATGCACAAGGTAGTGGCTTTGTTAGAATGTGGAACCCCAGTAATTTGGGCAACAATGAGTTTTTGATTTGGGGTCGTAACAATTTAAATTTTTCGGGTGGTAATACTGATGTTGATAACACCATTATCAAAGAACGACTAAACCGGGTGTGGCGCGTAAGCGAAACAGGTGATGTTGGCACTGTGTCGATATCAGTTAATATGACAACCACATTGGGATCGGCCATTGGCAGTAACTTGCGTTTGCTAATTGATCGGGATGGCGATGGTTTTGCGGATAATGATGTAACGCCCGTTGCAGGCTCTTTCTCCGGAGGCATTGTTACCTTTTCAGGAATTGATTTTCAAAATGGTGATCGGTTTACGATTGGTAATACAGATTTAGCATTACCATTACCTATTCAATTGATAAGTTTTGATGCAACTCTTCAGCAAGGTGAAGTTAAACTGAATTGGAGTACAGCTTCGGAATTGAATAACGAATTTTTTACCGTGCAACGCTCGCAAGATGCCGAGCAATGGCAAGATTTTAGTAAAGTTAAAGGTGCAATTAATAGCAATCAACGCATTGACTATGAAACAACAGATGGGCTTCCATTTACTGGTGTATCATACTATCGTTTAAAGCAAACTGATTTGGATGGACAATACAGTTACTCCTCAGTGAGGCGTGTTGAGATTACAGAGTTGTTTCAATTGAAAGTTTATCCGAATCCATCAACAGGTAAGTTTACTATATCGACAGGCTTCGAGTTACAACCTGAAAATATTAAACTTTATAATATGATAGGGCAGGAGATGCAAGTTTCTCTAGACAAAACAAATGGTTCAACTGTTCTCAATATAAACCTCCCGAAAGGTATTTATATACTCAATGTAGCACGTGGCTACTGGCGACAATCTATTAGGGTAGTGATTGAGTAGTTATAATAGGTGATCAGTATTCAGTAGTCTTACACTTGCGACTGATTACCTCTTACCGAATACTGACCACCCGATCACCACTTACCTGCCAACGGCAATAGGCGCGCTCAAACATTGATCCGGAATATTAAACGCATCGGTTAGTGGAACCGCATCTTGCCGAACATCCCAACAAAGTTGATTTACCAATTTGCGAATTGCTTTTGTTTTAACGCCTTCCATATAGCCGGCTTCTAAGTACCAGCCTTTATTTTTTTCAATCTGTGAAAGTGCAAATAAATCGCAGAGTTTTTTAAGCACCGTTTTACAACCTGCATCTTTTGTGCGTTCCACTTGCAAGACAAACTGCTCAAGAATGATTCGTTCGATATAAGCATGTGCAACTTCCACTAAATGATGCTGACACACATTGAAGGCATCAAAGGAGTCCATGCCATTGTCGATGTGTCTTTTGATTCGTTTTGCTGCCGATGTTAGAATATCACGCTCGCGGTATTTGAATGCATCTAATTGAAATCCCGAATCAAGCAGGTGAGCTTCATCTGTATTGCGAACAATAATAGGGTTCAACTCAGTAATAGTCGTCTTTGCCTGGTCAGTAATATAATTTAGTATGGTAAACACATTCATATTACCAAACTCCTGCCTGAATTCGGTTAACCGACTTTTAGCAACCAATTGCATCAACACCGTATTATCACCCTCAAAAGTCATATAAACATCAGTATCATTTTTAAGAACCTCAATTCGATTCTCAGACAGATACCCCTTACCGCCACAACATTCGCGGCACGTTTGTAATGTAGCCGTGGTATTCCATGTTGCAAAAGATTTTAAACCCGCAGCAAGGGCTTCAATCTCCTGCATCTCTTCTTCTTTGCGATTGAGAAATCGATTAGTCAAGTATTGCAAAGAAAAGTGAAGGGCGTATGTGTTTGCTAATAAAGGCATCAGCCTGCGTTGATGTGTTCTGTAATTTAGAATAGGAACTTCGCTACCGCCTTCGGGTCCAAATTGCCTGCGTTGGTCACCATACCGTATAGCAATAGTAAGACCTGATTTTGAAGCGGCATTTCCTGAACGTGGAATTCCAATTCGTCCACCTACCAAGGTTCCCAGCATGGTAAAAAATCTTCTATTGTCGCTGGCGATTGGGCTTTCAAATTTCCCCTCATCATTCACCGATGAAAACCGATCGAGCATATTTTCTTTTGGAATCTCAACATGATCAAAATAGATAACACCATTATCAACACCATTCAATCCCATCTTTCTGCCACAGTCTTTTATCTTAACACCTGGCCATACTTTTCCTTTTTTATCTCTTAGGGGAACAACAAATGCGCTTACGCCATAATCTTTTTCATCAATAATTAATTTTGCAAATACGGTAGCCATTTGACCGTGTAAGGCTGCGTTGCCAATGTATTCTTTGCGCGCATATTCATTGGGTGTATGAATTTTAAAAGTCTTGGATGAGTGATTGTACGTGGCTGTAGTTTCAATTCCTTTTACATTAGAGCCATGATTTGTTTCGGTCATAGCAAAGCAACCTGGCAATTCAAGCGTACCAATATCTTTCATATACTTGGCGTGATGCTTTTCTGTACCAAGAAAGTAAACACTCATTCCCCACAAGCCAAATTGAACTCCAAATTTTATTACCAAACTTAAATCGTGGTAACTCAATGTTTCCATAATGGTAAAGTAAGCAGCCATATCGCCACCGCCACCAAATTCTTTAGGGTAGGCCATGGCGCCAAACCCTTGCCCAGCCAGGTGTTTGCACCATTGCAATACCCGGGCTCTATAAATATCCAAATCACCCGGACTTACATATTGAAACTCAGGATCTGAAATTATTGCTTTTACTTTTCTAATAATGTCTGCCTGTTGCCCGTCAAGAATTTTTGCCAGTTCATCCGTACTAAAATTTTGCTGCGTAGCCTGGCTGGCTGTAATTGTGTTTCGGTTTGATTGAAAGTTGTAACCTGCTTCACGACTGATTACTCCCAACGTTGATTCTATTTTCTGTAGCGTTGGTTTTGCTTGAACTAATTGGTCACTAACCTTTCCATTATTATGCAAGGCAGCGAGTCGAATTCCCAAATTAACTAAAGATTCTTGCGGAGTAGATGTGCTTGCTACTTGGCTGATAGCTTTGCGCCATTGCATCAATTCATCTACTGTGGGCGGAGTAGATGGGTTGATCTTTGATAACATAAATTTACGTTCAGTTTCTGTAAGCCATTGTTGGCTTTCCATTAAACCCTCCAGTGCTAAAATTTCGCTTGGTGTTAAAATGGCATCGCTCCATACCGTACTTAATATGGGTAAAAAGACTAGAAGATTTGGATTGGATTTTACTATGGGAGAATCAATCATTTTATTAAAAGTAAAGTGTTTTGAAAAAGTGATTTCTAAAATGAACCGCTAATCATCAAGAATAAAATGTTCACCTATAATTAGTTTGAATCCAAGATAGGAATAATCCGGCTCTTCTTTAAACAAGATTCTAATGAGTTTTTAATGTGATGGAAGCTTTAAAAAATCAATTGAAGCTTGATTTACTTACATGCGAGTCTTTTTGGCTTTTGATAGTCTATGATAATGATTATATTTCTTTACCTAAACCTACCTAAACCACATTATTATGAATTTTAAACCTGCTATTAAAAGTAAAGAGGAATTGAGTGCCGGGCAAACCAAGTATGAAACCATTGTTAAGTACATGGTACAGCAGCATAATCTGATAACGGTTCGCCCGGATCAATTGATTAATGAAGTAATTGATATAATGATTGAGAAGAGAATTTCAGGGGCTCCAGTTTTAGATCACAACAAAAAACTGATTGGTATCATTTCCGAGCGCGATTGTTTGAGAATTATCGTTGATCAGGCCTATCACAATTTGCCGCATAGCGATCCTGTTGTTTCCGATTATATGACGCGTGATGTTAAAACTTTGTCGCCAGATAGCACGGTTGTAGACGCAGCCACTGAATTTCTTAATTCACCAATTCGCAGGATGCCCGTTGTAGAAAATGGAGTTTTAATTGGACAAATAAGTAGAATAGATATTTTGCGGGCTGCAAAAAATATCAACCCAACAAACTGGTCATAATTTTTATCTTTTAAGAATAGATGATTGATCCAACAAGACTTCAATATCTCGTTGGATTAATTATTTGGTTGCCTCAGGGTTAAGGGTTGCAACGCCCTTACTCAAGGCCATCATTTCTTGCATAGTTCTTTTCATGCTGTCGGTAGAGCCATCTAGGAAGATTACGTTACCCTTTCCTTGTTCAGCAAAATGGCGCAACGATTCAGTCCACATTGAAAACAAAATGAAGGAGGAGTCTAAATGGGCAGTCTGCATTTCTTTGGCTGCTTGTGACATACCCTTTGCAACTTCTTCGCGGAAAAGCGCAACACCTTGCCCTCGCATTTGAGCGGCAATCTTTTCAGCTTCGGCAGAAATCTTTATGGCGTTTCCTTCAGCTTCGGCAGCTTTAGTTTTAGTTATTAATAACGCATGGCCTTCATTCTCGGCAGCAGCCCGAAGGTTATTTGAGGCCACCACTTTAGCCATTGATTTCATAATCGTTTCATCAAAAGCAATATCATTCAATTGAAGATCTAACAAATGATAACCCCAACCTTCCAAGGTTTGATCTAATTGTTTCTTTACCTCCAGCACGATTTCCGTTCGCAGGGAGAGAATCTCGGATTGCTTCTTAGTAGCTACAAAACTGCGAATAGAACCCTCAATGGTGCGAACAAGTGCAGTAGTAAAACTTTCTTCGTCCATAAATTTAAAAGCCACATTCTTGATGGTTTCCTCCTGCTGGTTGAGCACCGCAAAGAGCAACATGGCTTTAAAGTTTACATTTGCCTGATCGATTGTGGTTGCTTGAAACTCCAATTCAACTGAGCGGTTTTGTATCGAGATTCGTGATTGAATAACTTCTATAATTGGAATCCGGGCATTCAATCCAGGTCGCATGATGCGTCTGTATTTTCCAAACACCGTTACAACAGCAATGTTTCCTTGTTTTACGGTAACAAACATAGTGAATAGCAAAATGATGAGCAGGGGCAGGAGAGCCAGCACAAAAATTTGGGTTACTTCCATATTGAGGGGTTAATGCTTTTTAGAAAGATAGATAAAAACTTACTCCTAAAATGCACGATTAAACATAAAGGTAACCGAACCAGTAATTTCCATTAATTGTCGCAATCGTTTTAATAACTTAGTGGATTAATTTATTTACTATGATCAGACAGTTTCTTTTGGTTTCAACCTTTTTTGTATTGGCGCTTGGATGCAGCACACCTAAAACGTTTCGTAAACTAACGGAATCGGAATCATCGGCTATTAAAAAATACCGCAAGCAAATTGATGAAAAAGATGGGCGCTACCACATTCTGATTGTGACCTCAGAAGGCAATATGGTTGTGAAACTCTTTAATGAAACTCCACTTCACCGCGATAACTTTGTTGCCAAAGTAAAATCTGGATTTTATGATTCACTATTATTTCACCGAGTGATAAAGGATTTTATGATTCAAGGAGGTGACCCCACCAGTAAGAATGCATTAGCAGGTCAACAATTAGGAAATGGCGATGCACCGGGTGATAGAATTGCTGCTGAGTTTCGCACAGACAAAGGAATCTATCACAAACGCGGAGCGCTGGCAGCAGCGCGAGACAACAATCCTGAAAAGGCGAGTAGCAACTGCCAATTTTATATTGTACAAAAACCAGCTTGGCGCGCTTCACAGTTAGATAGCGCGATTATTCAGCGGAGATTAGCACCGGGATTTGAAAATTTAACACTCAATGACGAACAGAAAAGAATCTATACAACGTTAGGAGGCACGCCACATTTGGATGGCGGATATACGGTATATGGCGAATTGGAAATTGGATTTGATGTATTAGATAAAATTGCAACTACAAAAACAAATCGATCCGATCGTCCTCAATCCGATGTTCGCATGCGGATGTTTATATTGAGTGAGCCTAAGAGAATTAAGTAGTCGATAGTCCATAGTATTTAATCAATAGTAGTATTATCAATATTTAAAAGAAAGAAACCAGCATCCAAGTATTTAAGAATTTCCTAACCAATCCAATCATGATCCGACTTCTGATTTTACTCACCTGCATTTCATTTATAGCAACATCGCAACCCATCTCACCAGAACTTTATCAAGATCTGGCGTATCGCATGATCGGGCCTTTCCGCGCGGGCCGCACTGTTGCAGCCGTTGGTGTGCCCACTCAACCCAACGTGTTTTACATGGGTGTGAACAACGGTGGCGTTTGGAAATCGGATGATTACGGCAGAACGTGGAATCCAATTTTCGATTCGGAGCCAACAGGTTCGGTCGGTGATTTAGCCGTGTCGCCATCCAATCCAAATATTATTTATGTAGGCAGTGGCGAAGGGTTGCATCGACCCGACTTAGGGGTAGGTGATGGAATCTATAAATCTATTGATGGCGGAAAAACCTGGAAACACATTGGGTTGCGTGATGTGCAACAAGTGGGTCGCTTGATTGTTCATCCAACCAATCCAGACATAGTTATTGTTGCTGGATTAGGTCATCCTTACGGAGCCAATGATGAGCGCGGTGTATTTCGAACAAAGGATGGTGGAAAATCGTGGGAGAAAGTTTTGTATAAAAATCATAACACCGGTGCCATACAAGTGGAGTTTGATCCAACCAATCCCGAAATAATTTATGCCGACTTATGGGAGCATCAGGAAGGACCATGGGAGAATGCATCTTTCTCAGGACCAAACAGTGGACTTTATAAATCTACCGATGGTGGCAACACATGGAAACCACTAACGCAAGGTTTGCCGGGCGCGCAACAAGGTTTAGGTAGAATTGGTTTTGGGATTTCGCTAACTAATCCTAAACGAATGTATGCAACTGTAGATGCTCGCGTTAATGCCGGAGTATATCGTAGTGATGATGGAGGCGAGAATTGGAAAATCACTACTACCGATCAAAGAATCTATAGTCGTGGTAGCGACTTTGCAGAGATAAAGGTGCACCCAAAAAATCCTGATGTAGTTTACTCAGCAAACGTTGCTTCGTATCGTTCGGATGATGGTGGTTATACTTGGACATCCTTTAAAGGTGCACCGGGTGGCGATGATTATCATCGCATCTGGATAAACCCTTTACAACCAGACATCATGTTATTCGCTGCCGATCAAGGGGCGATCGTGACTGTGAATGCCGGCCGCACCTGGAGCACATGGTACAATCAACCAACGGCTCAGTTATATCATGTTGCTACCGACAATCAATTTCCATATTGGGTATATGGTGGCCAGCAGGAGAGTGGTGCCATCGGCATAACCAGCCGTGGTGATGGAGGTCAAATTTCCTTTCGGGATTGGATGGGTGTAGGTGCTGATGAATATGCATACGTAGCTCCCGATCCTAAAAATTCAGATATAATTTATGGTGGCCGCGTAACTCGTTTTAATAAGAAGACAGGCCAAACACAAAATGTTGCTCCTGAAGCAATTCGCTCCGGGCAATATCGCATGGTAAGAACATTGCCATTAATCTTTCATCCGGCCGATGCGGATGCATTGCTTTTAGGAACCAATGTTTTGTGGAAGACTACTACCGGTGGCAAGCAATGGGAAATTATTAGTCCCGATTTAACGCGCAAGCAAAATGAAATTCCGGCAAGTGTTGGCGATTTTAAAACGGAAGAAATGAAAACTATGAAGCCCCGAGCGGTTATCTACGCTGTGGCGGGATCGGTAAAAGATAAAAATACTATTTGGGCTGGCACCGATGATGGCCTTGTTCACCGCACTGCCGATGGGGGTAAAACATGGAAGGATGTAACACCACCATCTTTATCATCCTGGGATAAAGTTTCACAATTAGACGGTGGACACTTCGATGCAAATACAATTTATGTTGCCGTTAATGCTATCCGCAAGGATGACATGAAGCCACACATTTTCAAAACTCATGATGGTGGAGCAACATGGAAAGAAATAGTTAAAGGATTAAATCCAATTTCACCCATCAATGTAGTTCGGGAAGACCCTAAGCAAGCCGGTTTACTTTTTGCCGGTTCCGAGCGCGAAGTCTTTTTCTCTGTAGATGATGGTGAAAACTGGCAAGTGCTTAGAATGAATATGCCCGGCTCATCAGCGCGTGATTTGGTTATTCACGATGATGATTTGGTTGTAGGAACACATGGTCGTTCCATTTGGATTTTAGATAATATCAGTCCGTTAAGGAGCCTTGCCAAGCTAGATAAAAATAAATCATTTCTGTTTCCGCCTGCGCAAGCTACCCGAGTTCGACACAATATGTTTGCAGATACACCCTTGGCACCCGAAGAGCCGGCAGGAAAAAATCCGCCTGATGGAGCTACGCTGGATTATTATTTAAGTCAACAAGCTAAAGAAGTCCGGGTAGAGATAGTAGGCAATCAAGGTGAAATTATAAAATCTTTTTCCAGTTTGGATAAGCCAGAAGTTATAGATTCTCTTACCATGGCCTTTCCAACATATTGGGCTCGGCCTTCAAAAACACTTTCAGCAAATACAGGTCATCACCGGTTAGTTTGGAATTTGCGCTATGAGGCACCTAAAGGAGCACAGCGTCAATATTCTATCGCAGCCGTCTATAAGAATTCAGCCAGTGGTCCGATGGGGCCATACGTTCATCCGGGAACCTATACCGTTAGACTTTGGATAGATGGAGTTGTTCAGGAAAATAAAATTGATGTTCGGCTTGATCCACGCGTTAACATCAGTGCAAGTGATTTACAACTTCAAACTAGTAATTCATTAACCTGCTATAAAACATATAGTCAGGTTCAAAATCTACGTGATCTTATTGATGCTAAACTTGCTGACCCTAAAATGAAATGGCCAAAGGGAAAGAAAGAGTTGGTTCAAACTTTCCGTGGTAATGGATTACCCGACAATCCAGATGCCTTATACGGTAGCATTGCTGAAAGCACCTTGGAGAATGAGACGTTGGTTAGTTTACAAGATAAGTTGCTTTACCTATTAGTTGTTTTACAAAGTGCTGATGAGGCACCCACTTCGCAAGGTATTGAGGCTGTAAACAAGTTGAACAAGCGAACACAAGAGATGCTTGCTAAGTGGAAAACATTCAAACTATAGACACATGGAGGAAATTATTAAACATTTAGAGACGAGTATTCAAGATCATATTTTCAGTAAAGTAGAAAAAGCAGGGTTAAAGGCACTGCTTGCTGACAGACCATTGAGTGAACAAGAACTGATTTTCTTACGAAGTAAAATTTATGAGATAGCAACGGCAGAAGCTTCTCCGGAAAACTATCCATTCGTGCTAGATTGGATTAAAGCTTCGCAGAATGCTCTGCTCTCTCTTCCTCAAAAGACAGCTAGTGCTTTTTTTAGTCCAGGTGAAGAATGTCGTCAGGTAATTATAAATCAGATTAAGCAAGCGATCAAGCAAGTTAGTATTTGCGTATTTACTATTAGTGACGACCGCATCTCTGATTCTATCATAACAGCGCATCATCGTGGTGTTGATATTAAAATCATTACCGACAATGATAAATCGTGGGACGAAGGTTCGGACATTAAGCAGTTAGCACATTTAGGCATTGCCGTAAAAATGGATGCCACGCCAAATCACATGCATCATAAATTTATGATAGCCGATGGCAAATCATTGCTGACGGGAAGTTATAACTGGACGATGAGTGCTGCCCGCGTGAATCATGAAAATGTGCTGCTTACCGAAGAAACTGGTGTTGTGCGATCTTACCTGAAACAGTTTGATTTGTTATGGAAACAAATGGTAAATTATAAATGAAAATCTTTA
>Ga0154020_10001830_pt1 | contig 26048 bp, 22 predicted proteins | sample Klosneuvirus_201_FD_109709 | JGI IMG/M metagenome (GOLD analysis project Ga0154020, IMG submission 109709) | Active sludge microbial communities from wastewater, Klosterneuburg, Austria - Klosneuvirus_20160825_MG | ecosystem: Engineered > WWTP > Aerobic digester > Activated sludge | place...
CGTCTCCGGTCTCTCGCCTTCCGTCCATTTTGCCCAGCTCCTCGCTGCTCTCGCCGTGCTCACGCTCATGGGCGCGTTCACCGTGAGCGGGCAGTGGGCCACCCATCAATTCATCATGGTGCCGTGGCTGCAAATGGTGGTGGCGTGGGCGGCGGTTAATGGGTGTTGGTTATTGGTTAATGCGTTGGTGCGAAGAAGTCAACCGACAACCAACACCCAACAAAAGATTCAAGGTGTTTTTGTGGTTTTGGCCGCTTTTGCCATACTCGCGCTCCCTTTCTCTCAAGACCTTTGGGTGAGCGAGCAGCATCATCAAAAATTGGAGGAGACGGGCGGGAGCGGGCGGTTTAGCGACGCCATTTACAAACTGGCAGATTATTTCGACTCGCGGAGCGTGGCGCAACCCATCGCCCTGGATTGGGGTATTGAGAAGAGCGTGCGCGTGTTAACCGGCAACCAGGTGCGCCCAATGGAGATTTTTGGCTATTCCAAAGACCCATCCCCAGAATTTTTGACGCAGGCGGCGGAATTGCTGAAAAACCCGAATAACGAATACATTGTGCTTTGGGATAGATTCGCCGTTTATAATCGGAGAAAAGTATTTACCGACCTGGCGAACAACATGGGCAAGCAGGTGCGCGAAACATTCATTGCGCACGAGAAAAGCGGCCTGCCGGTGTATGTTGTGCTGAAAGCAGAATAGAAACAAATGTGTAACGTGTAAAGTGTAATTTGGCAGCGCAAGTGGCGGCTTTTGAAAATTACACGTTACACATCACACGGTATAAAAAATCAGGAATAACACATGGCAACATCAAACGGAACTGGCAAAGGATACGGGCAGGTGAGCGAAGTCAAAGGCGGCGTGGTTGACGTTGCGTTTGATCACGAACTCCCGGAGATTTATGAGGCGCTGGAAATTGACCGCCCCGGCGGAAAACGCCTTGTGCTGGAGGTTCAGCAGCACCTTGAGGGCAACAGTGTGCGCACGGTTGCGATGGACACCACCGACGGCCTTCGCCGTGGCGACCACGCGCGGCGCACCGGCGCTCCCATCAGCGTGCCGGTGGGCAAGGCCACCTTGGGCCGCATTTTTAACGTGCTGGGTGATGCGATTGACGGCGGGCCTCAACCCGTGACCGAAATCAAATATCCGATTCACCGCCCCGCGCCCCCGTTGGAAGACCAGAAGACCGCCGCAGAAGTGCTGGAGACCGGCATCAAGGTGATTGACTTGATCGCGCCATTTACCAAAGGCGGCAAGACGGGCATCTTTGGTGGCGCAGGCGTGGGCAAGACCGTGTTGATTCAGGAGCTGATTAACTCCATCGCCAAGTTCCACAACGGCTACTCGGTGTTCGCGGGCGTGGGCGAGCGCACGCGCGAAGGCACACAGCTTTACCGCGAAATGAACGAGGCCAAAGTGATTGACAACCTCGTGATGGTGTTTGGCCAGATGAACGAGCCAGCCGGTGTGCGCCTGCGCACCGCGCTCACAGGCGTGACGATGGCCGAATACTTCCGCGATGAGGGCCGCGATGTGCTGCTGTTTATTGACAACATCTTCCGCTTCGTGATGAGCGGCGCGGAAGTGTCGGCGCTTTTGGGGCGCATGCCCAGCGCGGTGGGTTACCAGCCCACGCTTGGCACAGAGATGGGTTCGCTGCAAGAGCGCATCACCTCCACCAAGCGCGGCTCCATCACCAGTATGCAGGCCGTGTATGTGCCAGCCGACGACTACTCTGACCCTGCGCCGGTGGCGACCTTCTCGCACCTGGATGCGACCATCAACCTGGAGCGCAGCATTTCCGAGAAAGGCATTTACCCCGCGGTGGACCCGCTGGCCAGCACCAGCCGCGCCCTTGACCCGCTGATTGTGGGCGAGGAGCATTACAAGACCGCCCGCGAAGTTCAGCGCGTTTTGCAGCGCTACAAAGATTTGCAAGACATCATCGCCATTTTGGGCGTGGACGAATTGAGCGAAGACGACAAGGTTCTGGTGTCTCGCGCCCGCAAGGTAGAGCGCTTCCTGGGCCAGCCGTTCTTTGTAGCCAAAGTGTTCACCGGCGTGGATGGCAAATATGTCAAGATCAAGGATAACGTGCGCAGCTTCCAGCGCATTTTGAGCGGCGAGATGGATGAAATTCCAGAAGTGTATTTCTACAACCGCGGCGTGGTGGATGAGGTCATTGAAGCCTACGAGGCGGATCGCAAGAAGAATTAAGAATGTTGAATTCTGAATGCTGAAAGCGGAAAACTAAGTTTGCTTTCAGAATTCAGAATTCAGAATTCAGAATTCAGAATTCCTATGCTCCATCTAGAAATTGTTACCAGCGAACGCACCATCTATAACGGCGAGGTGGATATGGTCACCGTGCCGGGCGGGGATGGCGTGATGGGCGTGCTGCCCAAACACGCGCCTGTGCTCAGCACGCTCAAACCGGGCGAGCTGCGCGTGCGCGTGGGCAACGATGTGCAGGAGTTTGCCATCGGCGGCGGGTTTGTGGATATTCATGATGACCGCGTGATTATTTTGGCAGATAGCGCCGAGCGCGCCGATGAGATTGACGAGGCCCGCGCCGAGGCCGCCATGAACCGCGCGGCAGACCTGCTTAAGAACCCGCCGCAGAACAAAGAAGAGCTGATTCATATTGAAAATTCTTTGCGCCGCAGTCAGGTGCGCTTGCGCATGGTTCGCAAAGGCCGCGGCGTAGCCCAGTAGCGGGCAAAGCGAAATGTGAAAGGAAGGTGACAAGGCGACGAGGTGACAAGGTGAAACCGGCCAGCCTGCTTTACACTTTGCACTTGGCACTTTGCACTAACTTATGGCATTACTTCGCGCCGAGATCGGCATAGACCTGGGAACCGTGAACATTGTGGTGTATGTTCGCGGGCAGGGCATTGTTATTCAAGAACCCTCTGTTGTCGCCATCCTAAGCCGGGAAAACCGGATTGTGGAGGTGGGCGAAGCCGCGCGGCAAATGTATGGCCGCACCCCCGATGAGATTGAAGTCACCCGCCCCGTGCGCGAGGGCGTGATCGCCGACTATCAGGTCACGCAGACCATGCTCAAGTATTTTGTGGACCGCGTGAAAGGGCTGCGCCCGCTGCCGCCGCGGGTGGTGATTGGCGTGCCGTATGGCGTGACCAGCGTGGAGCGCCGCGCCGTGCGCGAGGCCGCCATTGAAGCCGGCGCGGGCGAGGCATTTTTGCTGCGCGAGCCGCTGGCCGCCGCGATGGGCGCCCGTTTGCCGGTGGACACCGCCACCGGAAACCTTGTGTTGGATATTGGCGGCGGCACAGCCGAGGCGGCCGTAGTCGCCATGAACGGGATTGTGGTCGCCAACTCTGTGCGGGTGGGCGGGCAAAAGTTGGATGAGGCCATCATCGCCTTCATTCGCCGCAAATACAACCTGGCCATTGGCGAACCCACCGCCGAGGACATCAAGATCAAAATTGGCAGCGCCACCTCGCTGGAGCATGAATTGATGATGCAGGTGCAGGGCCGCGACCAGGTGACCGGTTTGCCGCGCATGATCGAGATCAACTCTGGCGAGATCACCGAGGCGCTCCAGGAACCCCTCCAGCAAATTGCGCTGACCGTGCGCAGCGTGCTGGAACGCACCCCGCCAGAGCTTGCCAGCGACATCATTGACCGCGGCATGGCCATGACCGGCGGCTCGGCATTGCTGCGCAAGCTGGATGAGTTTATGACCAAAGAGGTGGGTGTGCCTGCCTACGTGGCCGAGGCGCCCATGGCTTGTGTGGCGCTGGGTACAGGCCGCGCGCTAGACAATCTGGAAAAACTCAAGCGCACCGAGTTTATGCAATAAGCCGTGCAGACCGATGTGAATCCGCCAGAGTCAGGCCTTTTTGCGCCCATTCTGGCTGCCTACGAGCGCACCCGCGCGGCTACGCAAGACGCGTGGGCGGCCAACCCGCGCACGGGCGACCCGCTCCCGCCCGAACCGCACCGGGCGCAACTGGGCATTTCCAGCGGGCGAATATTTGCGGCCAGCGGCCCGCTGGCGCAGGTTCACGCAGAATTGCGCGCTTTGGCCGCCCAAGACCCTTTGTTAGATGTGACCCCGGCCAATAGTTTGCACTTCACCTTTTTGGCGTTGGCGTGGGATCGCTATACCTTGCAAACCCTGCCGCCAGAGTTGGCCGCGCTAAAACCCATTTTTGCAAAACACACGCGGGGGATGGATTTTGCAGTGACCGATTTGCGCCTTTTGCCCTTGAAGAATGCGCTGGTGCTGGCTGGCTTGCCCTCCCCAGATTCTTTTGCGCGGCGCAATGCGCTGGCCCAGGAGTTGCTGGCCTCGGCATGGGGGCCGCTTTTGCAAGACCGGTATCGCGGGTTTGATATTCCCCCGCTGTTCTGGCACACCACTCTGGCGCGGTATGGCGCGCCGTTCGCGTCTCAGCCGTTGCGCGATGTGTATGCCCGGCACAGCGCCATCGGCATGGGCGGCCTGCATTTTGGACAGCCGCTGCTGGCGGCGGTGAATTACAACTGGCAGCAGTGCCATCCCCTTTGAATTCCAAATTCAGCGTACAGTAAACTATGCGCGGCCATCATGCCCGCACAAGAAAACGCCGACCCCGCCCCGGAAGCCATCCCCAAAAACGAGAGCCTTAAAACCCTGATCTGGCGTTATCGTTTTGTGCATTTGTTCCAATCCACAAATGCCATGTCTTACCAGATTGCGCTGGGCAGCCCGCTGATTTTGTTCGCGCGGGAGATGGGCGCCAGCGCGGCAGCCATCGGGCTGATTTCGGGGTTCACGCCGCTGCTTTCTACCTTGCAGTTGTTCATGGCGCGGCGGATGGAGCGCGTGGGCTACCGCCAAACCATGCTGAGCGGCTGGACGGCGCGGGTGCTCACCTTGCTGGCGTTGTGCGCCATGCCGTTTTTGGCGGTCAGCGTCCCTCACGAGACAATTGTGTGGCTGATTGTGGCCGCCATGTTTCTGTTCAACTTTACGCGCGGTCTGGCCACCGGCGCGTGGCTGCCCTGGGTCACCGCGCTTGTGCCGCGCACAGACCGGGGCGGTTTTCTCTCGCGCGACCGCATGTTTATCAACATCGCCAGCGTGGTCTCGCTGGGCATTTCGGGGGCCATCCTCAGCAGCGCGCACAACCCGCCAGATTCCACGCATGGGATGGGATACGCGGCCATTTTTGGCTTGAGCTTTGGCGCGGGCGCGGTGAGTTTGTTTTTTCTCTCGCGCATCCAAAACCCACCCTCTGCGCATCAAAGTGTCGGCAGCAACGGGCTGGCCTGGCGAGAAATTTTGAAAGACAAAGAGTTTCGCGCATTCACGCTTTTTACGCTGGTCTGGCAGGTTGTGGTGGCGTCATCGGCCACCTTCACCATTGTTTTCTCCAGAGAAGAAGCGGGCTTGAGCGATGGCGCGCTGGTTTGGCTGAGCGCCGGGGCAGCGCTGATGGCGATGATTGGTTTGCAGGTGACGCGCCCCAACCTGGATCGGCGCGGGAGCAAATTTTTTATGCGGCTGGTGTTGGGCTGGTGGGCGATTCATTTCTCAGTCTGGCTGCTGATGGCGCTGCGGGTGATCCCGACACGCGGCGAAATTGCGGCGGCGCTGATGCTGGGCAACGGCATATTTTTAGTGATCTTTGACACGGCAGCCACGCGCCTGCTTATGAATTTGGCCGGAGACCGCCCCGGCACAACTCAATACTTTGCCGTGCAGCAAGTGCAAATCAACGTGGCGGGAGGTCTGGCGCCCATCCTTTGGGGCGTGATTTTGGACAGCCTGCGCGATACCGCGTTTGACCGCTTTGCCGTGTTTTTTGCCGCGCAAATTGCGCTGGTGGGCGTGATGGCCTTGATGCAACGCCGCGTGCGCGAGGCTTGAGGGCCGCCCATGTGATAAAATAGCGCGCTTTTAGAAAAGCGGAATAAAATCCATTTGGCCGCCGCGTGGCAGCCAAGTTCTGACTAAGGAGTGATTGTGGACAGAAATGATATTCCGAGCGCCGATGGAGCAGAGACCTCTGGCGGCGGGTTTGGAAAATTTAACAAAAAGAAGCCCGGATACCGGGGCACGGCCAGCAACTATGACCGCAATGCCGCGCCGGTGAAACGGATTGACGAGTTTGCGACATCTGGCACTGTGCCGGATTACAAAGACTTTGACAAGCTGCGCCGGTATGTGAACCAGCAGGGCAAAATTATGCCCCGCCGCCGCACGGGCCTGAGCGCAAAGAATCAGCGGTTGCTGGCTGTTGCCATCAAGCGCGCGCGTCATCTGGCGTTGCTGCCCATGGCTGGCGCTCCCAGATTCTATTAGATCGAATAGATTGAAACGAGGTGAACTATGGCACGCAAGAAAGGCAATCGCATTGTCATTAAACTGAAGAGCGCCGAGACCGGGCATGTGTATTGGAGCGAGAAGAATCGCAAGAATGATCCCACCCGCCTGGAGATCAAGCGCTACGACCCCAAGCTGCGCAAGCATGTGGTCTACAAAGAAGAGAAGTAATTCTTTCTTCGCAATTAAAACGGCGCGAGTTCAATTGAACCCGCGCCGTTTTTTTATTTCTAGTTTGGTCTTATTTCAGTTGTCGCCAAGTTGTTATAAGACTGTTAACCTCGCGGGTTGGCCTATGCCACTTGGAAGGGCAAAATTTTGCAGGCCAACCCGCGAGGTTGAGAAGCGTTCTTTCTGTCCTAACCCCGCGCTTTGATGGCGCTCTTGAGGATGTCTGGAATTTGGGTGGGCAGGTCGGCCACTTTGATCCCCGCGGCTTCCATGGCCGCAACTTTGCCCGCCGCCGTGCCCACGTTTCCTTCCACGATGGCGCCCGCGTGACCCATGCGCCGCCCTGGGGGTGCGCTGCGCCCGGCGATGAATCCGGCCATCGGCTTTTTGACATTTGCCTTCACAAACTCGGCGGCTTTTTCCTCGTCGCTCCCGCCAATTTCACCAATCATCACAATCGCCTCGGTGGCGGGGTCATCGTTGAACATGCGGATCACATCCACAAAATCAAGGCCATGCACCGGGTCGCCGCCAATCCCAACAATTGTGGTTTGGCCCATGCCGCTGTTTGTGAGGGCGTACACCGCCTCATACGTGAGCGTGCCAGAGCGCGAGACCACGCCCACGTTGCCGGGTTTGGCAATGTTGGCTGGGATGATGCCGATCTTGGCTTGCGAAGGCGTGAGCAACCCCGGGCAGTTTGGCCCCAGCAGCGTGGCGCCTTTGGTGTCCAAATACGCGCGGGTTTTAATCATGTCTGCCACCGGGATGCCCTCGGTGATGCAGCAAATGAACTTCAGCCCGGCATCCGCGGCTTCCATGATGGCGGCGCTGGCAAACTTGGCGGGCACGTAAATCACGCTGGCGTTTGCGCCAGTTTTGCGCACCGCCTCGCCAACGGTGTCAAACACGGGCACGCCGTAATCCAGCGTCAGGCCGCCCTTGCCGGGCGTGACCCCGCCCACGATGATGGGCGCGTGAGCCTGCATTTGGCGGGCGTGAAAATCGCCCTCGCGGCCGGTGATGCCTTGAACAATCAAACGGGTGTTTTTATCTGCAAGGATAGACATGGCAATTTTTAATTACAAATTACGAATTTACGAATCAAGAATTCTGATGCCGTTCTGCCAAACGCTCCAGCACAGCGCGCATTGGGATATTCCTTTCGTTTAACAATACCAATAAATGAAACAGCAGGTCGGCGCTTTCATCAATCACGCGGTCATCGTCTTGCGCCACGCCCGCCATCGCCAGCTCAACGCCTTCTTCGCCCACCTTCTGGGCCATTTTATGCCGCCCTTTGGCGAACAATTTTGCAGTATAGCTCTTGTCTGGGGATGAAGCCCGCCGCGATGCGACGATTCCCTCCAGCTCATCCAAAAAGCCAGAGCGCGGAAGAGCGCCATCGCCCAAAAGCGGCTGATAAAAACAGCTTTCCTGGCCGGTGTGGCAGGTTGGCCCGGCGGGGTTGGCCCGCACAAGGATGGCATCCGCATCGCAGTCGGTTCGCACTTCGACCACGCGCAAGACGTTGCCGCTGGTCTCGCCTTTGTGCCAAAGCTGCTGGCGGCTGCGCGAATAAAACCACACCTCGCGCGTGGTTTGCGTGCGCTCCAGCGCCTCCGCGTTCATCCAGCCCAGCATCAGCACCCGCCCGGTGATGGCGTCTTGCACAATCGCGGGGATTAGCCCGCGCTCATCGGTCTTAATTGAGGTCACGTTGCGGAGATTATACGTGGCTGCAAATATGCAGGCGCAAACGTGAACATAGACGTAGACACAAACACCCGCGCGGCAAATGGACACTTTATAATCGCCCCCAATATGTCTATGCGTCCACCAGGTGGTGAAGGCGGTCGTGGAAGTTTGATTGACTTCGCCCTCATCCTGATTTTGTTTGCGATTGTGCTGGTCGTCATCCTTGTGTTGCTCGGCCCGGCCATCACAGACTTTCTTTCGCGGCTGGTCTCCAAATAATTACGAATTACGAATTACTAATTGTCGAATCTGCATTCGTCATTAGTAATTGGTAATTAGTAATTGCTAATTGAATTACATGCGCTTAAAACGATTGACCCTGACCGGGTATAAAACCTTTGCCTCAAAAACCATGTTCGAGTTCGCCGATGGCATCACCGCCGTCATTGGCCCGAACGGGAGCGGCAAATCCAACGTGGCCGACAGCATCCGCTGGGCGCTGGGCGAGCAGTCATACTCGTTGTTGCGCGGCAAGCGCACCGATGACATGATTTTCTCTGGCAGCGCCCGCCGCCCTCGCGCCAGCATGGCCGAGGTCTTGCTCACCTTCGACAACTCAGACGGCTTCTTTCCGGTTGAGTTCAGCGAGATTGAGCTGGGACGCCGCGCCTACCGCGATGGCAGCAACGAGTACATCCTGAATGGCAACCGCGTGCGTCTGCGCGACATCGCCGAACTGCTCAGCCACACCGGTTTGGCCGAGCGCACCTACACCGTGATTGGGCAGGGCTTGGTAGACACCGCCCTGACCCAAAAACCCGAAGAGCGCCGCGCCTTGTTTGAAGAAGCCGCGGGCGTGGCCGTGTACCGCGACAAACGCGAGGACGCCCTGCGCAAGCTGGAAGAAACCCAGGGCAACCTAAACCGCGCCCGCGACATTTTGGCCGAGATCACCCCGCGCCTGAAACAACTGGAGCGCCAGACCGAGCGCGCCCGCCAGTTCGAGACGCTGCAATCCGAGATGAACGGCTACCTGCGCACGTGGTTCGCCTTCACGTATCACAAATTGCGCGGGATGGCCGCCGCGAGCGCCGCCAGCCGCGATTCCCTGCGCGGCGAAGCGGGCGCCGCAAGAGCCATCGTTGAAGAGAAAGAACAAATAACCCGCGGCCTGCGCGAGAAGCAAAACGCGCTGCGGGCGCAAATTGCCCAGGCCTTGCCCCAGCGCGATGAAGCCCGCCGCAACCGCGAGGCGCTCAACCGCGATTTGGCGGTTCTGCGCGAGCGGGCGGCCTCGTTTAACGCGCAAATGGCCGCCACCCAGCGCGAGATGGAAGAGCAAACCGCCGCGATGGATGGTCTCTCGGTGCGCGTGGCGCAGGCCGCGGCCTCCCTCACCGCCGCGCAAGATGGGCTGGCCCGCCGCCAGCGCGAGATGGAGGCCGCCCAACTGGCCGCCGCCGACCAGCAAGCCGCCCGCGCTGCGCTGGAACAACAACGCGCCGAGGCGCAAAAAGAACTCATGCGCATCAACGCCGGGCTGGTGAGCGCGGCCAACCGCGCCCGCGAGCTGCGCGGGCGACAAGGCCGCCTGGCTCAGCAACTGAGTGACCTGACCAAACGCGCCGAGCGCTTGACCGGCGAGCGCGAGGCCGAGATGAACCGCGCAAAATCTTTGGATGGGCAGGCCCAGCAAGACGCGGACAAAATTCAAAACCTGAACGCCGCATTTGAGGCCGCTGCGCACAACTTGGAAGCGGCGCGGTCGGCCATGACCAACGCGCTGTCTGAGCAAGCCGCCGCCGAAGCGGAAGAAAAAATGACCGCGCGCATGACCCTGTTTCAGGAAATGCGCGCCCAGCAAAGCTCGGATGATTTGGCCGCGATGGCCCAACGCGCAAAATTGCCCGGTCTGCGCGGGCCGCTGGCCTCGCACATCAAAATTCACCCAGATGACCAACGCGCGGTGGAAGCCGCATTTGGCGAAAGCCTGAACGCGCTGGTGATTGAAAGCGGCGAGGAGTTGGGCCGCGCCCGCGCGTGGCTGGCCTCGCTCAACTCCAGCGGCAAATTGGTGGCCGCAACTTTGCGCGATCTGGCCCGCCTGAGCGAAGGCCGCGCCGAAGCCGACGCGCGGCTGGCCGAGCAGGCGCGGGCGCGCAACGCCCGCCCGGTCATGGATGTGATCACCGCCCCGGATTGGCTGAAGCCATCGCTCAAGGCCATCGCCGGGCGGGCGTTCATCACCCGCGATTTGGATGCCGCCCGCGCCCTGGCCGCCGAGCTGGGCGAAGGTTGCGCCTGCGTGACGCGAGATGGCGAGGTGGCCGGGGCCAACGGGGTGTTGCTGCTCCGCGCGGGCAAGCACAAGGTGATGGAATCCGCGCCGGTTGCGGAAGCGATCACCTTGATTACGCCGGAAGAGGCCAAGGCCAAAGCCGATGCGGCGCGAACCGCGCGGGCGCAAGCCCAAACCGCGCTGGATGCGGCGCGGCGCAGGCAGGATGAGGCCGCGCGGGCGCGGGATTTTGCCAGCCGCGAGATGGCCTCGCGCCGCGCCACGCGCGATGATCTTGACCGGCGCATCGCCCGCTACGAGGATCAACTGGCGCAAACCGCCGGAGAAATTTCATCGGTGGATCACGAGCAGGCGCAACTGGTTGAGCAAATCAACGCGCTGGAGGCGGCCATCGGTCAGGATAAGTTGGACCAGGTGACGGCGGAGGATGCGCTGACCGCGTTTGACGCGCAACTTCGCGAGCAACTCAAAATTGCGCTTCAGCCCTCGTTGTTTGAGGAGTCCTCGGCGGTGAATGAGGCGGGCTTGGCGGGCGCGGGCTGGATGGGGCAACTAAACGCCGCCTCTGCCGCGGTGGCATCGGCCAGCGAGGGTGTGCGCAGCGCGGCCAATTTGCACCGCGAGCGCGTTCAGGCGCTGAACGACGCGCAAGCCAGAGGGCAATCGCGGGCGACGCGGCTGGAGCAGTTGCGCAATCAGCAGGCCGACGCCGAGGCGCAACTGGCGCAATTGACCGAGAACGCGCACAAGGCCGAGGCCGCCGCGCGGGAAGCCGATGCGCTGATTACGCCAATTCAGGGCGAGCTAAACGCCTCGGAGGCCGAGATTGTGGCCGCCGAGGACACCCGCCGCGAGCATGAACGCGCCCTGCGCGAGAAGGAATCGCAGCTCAACGCGCTGGAGCTTGAGTTGCTGCGCCATCAGGATGAGCTGGATTCGCTGGAGGAGCGGGCGCGGGATCAGTTGCCGGAAGAGGAGGACGCAAACGCAGACGGGAGACGGAAGACGGAAGACGGTTTGGCGTTGGACGATGGACGACAGACGATAGACGATGGTTCTGCGCCTGCGGACGTTAACCAACAACCAACAACCAGCAACCAGCGACTAGCAACTAAACTTGCCAATCTGCCGCCGGTGGAGGAATTGCCCGAAGGCATGGAGGAACGGATGAACCAGTTGCGCGGGCAGATCAAGCGGCTGGGCGCGATCAACTTTGAGGCGGCGGGCGAATACGACGAGTTGTCTAAACGCTTCACCTTCCTCACCGAACAAAGCGCCGACCTTGACCGCGCCAGCGAAGCACTGCGGCAAGTGATTACCGAGTTGAACGAAGTGATGAACGTGACTTTCCGCCAAACGTTTGAGGCGATTGCCAACGCGTTTGCGCAAACGTTCAAGGTGTTGTTTGGCGGCGGGCAAGCCAAACTAACTTTGGTGAACGCGGAAAATATTGATGAGGCGGCGGTGGAGATTTCGGCTCAGCCGCCGGGCAAACGCCCGCAAACGCTGGCCTTGCTCTCTGGCGGCGAGCGCTCGCTCACAGCCGCGGCGCTGCTGTTCGCCATCTTGCGGGTAAAGCCCACGCCGCTGTGCGTGCTGGACGAAGTGGATGCCGCGCTGGATGAGGCGAACGTGGGCCGTTTCCGCGGGATGCTGCAAAACATGGCGGATAACACGCAGTTTGTGGTGATTACGCACAACCGCGGCACGGTTGAGGCGGCCAACACCATTTACGGCGTGTCCATGGGCGCGGATGGGGCCAGCATTCAGCTTAGCCTTCGGCTGGAGGATGTGAAGGCGTAGGGAATGCTGAATTCTGAATGCTGAATTCAGAAATTTGGAACGTGAAACGTGAAGTTATAGTTGATAGTGATAGTTATAGCGGGCAACGCGAATGCCACTATTAACTATCACTCTCAACTATCACTTTTATTTGTTGCGCAAAAAGATGGCCCAGTAGGCCGCGCCAACCAAAAAGCCGCCGCCGATGATGTTGCCGATGGTGACCGGCACAAGGTTGCTCACGAAGAAGTTGAACAGGGTGATGTTGTCCACCGCGGCGTTCATTTTGGTCACGAACGCGGGGTCAAATGTCTTAATCAGCAGCCCCATCGGGATGAAATACATGTTGGCCACGCTGTGCTCAAACCCGGCGGCCACAAAAGCGGCAACGGGGAAAATAATCGCGGCGATTTTGTCTACCGTGCTGCGCGCGCTAAATGTGAGCCACACCGCCAGGCACACCAGCACATTGCACAAAACGCCCAGCATCACCGCGGGCACAAATGCTTCGCCGGTTTTTGTGTTGGCAATGGAAAGCGCCGCCGCCCCCACGCTGCCCGCGCCAAATGTGTAGTGCCCACTGAGAAAAACCATGATGGCCGTGGCGACCGATCCGACAAAATTGCCGGTGTAGACAATGAGCCAGTTGCGCAATAATTCCAGCGTGCTCACGCGGCGGTTGGCCCACGCCATCACAATGAGCGTGTTGCCGGTGAACAGCTCTGCGCCGCCCACCACCACCAAAATAAGCCCCAGGCAAAAGGCCAGCCCGGCCAGCAAACGGGCCACGCCGTATGGCAATGCGCTGGAGCCGGCCAGCATGACGGTGGAAAAGATGGCGCCCAGGCTGATGAAACCCCCGGCCAGCACAGCCAGAGCGAATAGCCGGAGCACGCCGGTGTGCGCTTTTTTTACGCCAATTTGTTCGGCGCGCTGCGCCATTTCTGCTGGGATGAGGGCGTCAATGTTGAATTCGGTCATGATTCTTTGGTTTCACCGCAGAGGCGCAGAGAAACGGAAAGAAATAAGAAACGGGAAACAAGAAATTGCGCGACACAAAAATTCTTGTTCTTATTTCTTATTTCTTATTTCTTTGATACTCCGCATCCTGGCGGCGAAAAGCTATGTTTTTGCCATGCCGCGCCCCGACTCTTGAGCAGCGCGGCTTGTGTTTACAAAGAATAGTATAGCAAGACCGACCACAAAAAAGATGACGACCGAGAGCAACGCTGGGCGCAGGTTGCCCATCGTTTGGTTGACCGCCGCGAATACAAATGGCCCCAGCCACGAGGTGCCGCGCTCGGAAATTTCGTAAATGGCGAAGAACTCGGCTTCCTGGCTGACCGGCACCATTTGCGAGAACAAACTGCGGCTGAGCGCCTGGCTGCCGCCCATCACGGTGGCGATGAAGAAGCCGAGCACCCAAAATTCCAGCTCTTGCTGAGGCAGCCCAATGCCCGCCACCACCGCCGGGTTGCGCATGCCCACAAAGGCGTAAATCACGGTCATGGCCCAAATGATGATGCTGATGACCAGAGCGCGTTTGCTGCCAATTTTGCGGGCCAGCCAGCCATAAAACAACGCGCCGCCAAACGCCACAAACTGAATCATCAAAATGAGAATGGTGAGGCGGCTGACCGGCATGGCCAGGCCGCCGCGAGACACCGGCGCGGCGGCAAACGTGGCCGAGACGCCAATCACGGTTTGGATGCCATCGTTGTAAATTAAATAGGCCAACAAAAATTTGGCCGTTTCTGGCAGCTTTTTGGATTTGCGCCACAAGAAGATGCCGATCATGATGACCGGGCCAAACATGGCGAGGAACACAAATTCAATGGGCAGGTTGAGCGCGATGGCGAGCGGGAGCAGCACAAAGATTGCCAGCGGCGAAAGCAGCAGGAAGGCGATGGTGCGCGGCGGGGTTTCCATCGTGTGAGACAACTGCTTGAAGGCCACCGTGAGCACCGAATCTCCGGCGGGCAGCTCGCGGGCAGAGTAGCGCGAGCGCAACCGCGCCCAAGTGATGAATGACCAGAGCAGCCACCACACGCCCGCCGAAGCGAGGTTGATGCGCACAGCCAGCCCGCCATCAATGCCAAATTTGTCGCCAAACATGAACAAAATCAAGTTAAGCACCAACAGCAGCCCGCCGCCCAGGTAGCCCATGGCCCAGCCGTATGACGATACGCGGTCGCGCTGGTCCTCGCTGGCGATGTCTGGCAGATATGAGTTGTAGAACACGATGGACGCGCCAAAGGCCAGGTTGGCGATCACATATAAAATGCCGCCCAGCCACCACAAACTGCCCTGCACAAAAAACAGCCCAATTGTGGCGATGGCGCCCAGCGTGGCGAAGAACTGCATCATCTGCTTGCGGCGGTGCGAGTAGTCGGCTATCGCCCCGAGGATGGGGAGCAGGCCGGCCTGAAACACCACCGAGAAGGCGATGCAATATGGCAAAAACGAATCTGGGGCGATGGGCAAGCCGAGCAGGCGCACATGCCCATCGGGGTTGCCTTGCGCAGCGGCGGTGACGAGCGTGGCCAGGTATGGCCCCAAAAACACCGTGCCAACCGTTGTGCTAAAAGCGCTGTTCGCCCAGTCGTACATCGCCCAGCCAAAAATTTCGCGTTTGTCGTTTACGTGTGGAGTTGCGGGTAGGGTTGCCATGAAAAAAAGTGTACGGCCTAAAGATTAAGTTTTGTTGATGGGGCGGTAGTGTATCTTTACATTGGGTTTGTGGCAAGGGCGAAGAACGCGGTGCATTTTTATTTGGGTATTCGGGTACAATTCGGCACGCGCGGTTAATGCGCATTTAATCAAGTCAAAGTATTGCTGTCAGGTGGAGGTTTAGGAGTGACGACACTGCACGCAAAAACGCCGGACAAACCCCGTCCTCGCTCTGGTTTGAGCAAGGGCGCAAAAGAGGCTTTGATGGCCTATGGTTTTCTTTCTCCGGCATTAATCATCCTCATTGGTTTTACGCTGATCCCCGTCATCATTGGTTTTGTCATCAGCTTGTCCAACTTTCGGGTAATCTTTCGAGAGTGGATTGGGTTTGATAACTACACCCGCGCTTTACAGCCAGATAGCGAATTGTGGCCGTCGTTGGGCGCCACGATCACCTACTCGCTCATCAGCGTGCCTTTGCAGCTCAGCCTTGCGCTGGGGCTGGCGCTGGTGCTCTATCAAAAGCTCAAGGGGCGGGCGTTCTTTCGCGTGGTGATGTTTTTGCCATACATCACATCCACCGTTGCCAGCGCGGCGGTGTGGGCGCGCATGTTCAGCCCCGATCTCGGCCTCATCAACGCGGTGATACGCGCGTTTGGCGGGGTTGGCCCCAAGTGGCTGCTGGAGAACAAAGGCATCTTCACGTTGATGTCGCAATCCATGAATTTGAACTTGCCAGATTGGCTGACCGGCCCCAGCCTGGCGATGACCGCCGTGATTATTTACACCACCTGGGTGTTTGTGGGCTACGACACCACCATCTTTTTGGGCGGTCTGGGCAACATCCCCAACGAAATGTACGAGGCCGCCAGAATTGACGGCGCGAACGCGTGGCAGATTCTGAAAGACATCACCATCCCGCTGCTTTCGCCCACCACGTTCTTTCTCTCGCTGGTCACCATCATCGGCACGTTCAAGGCGTTTAACCATATTTGGGTGATGACGCGCGGAGACAACGGCACGATGACCGCCGCCTTGCTTACGTATAAACAAATGTACGAATTTCAACGGGCGGGATACGCATCTGCGTTGGCCTTTCTTTTGTTCACGCTCATCCTGGGCGTCACCATTTTCCAACAGTGGTATGGCAACCGTCACACGAATTATTGACACGCCGCCCGCGCGGTGAAATAAAAAAACGGGATTAAATAGATGGCAAACACCTACGCAAACGCGCCGCAAATGAAGTTCAAATTTGGGCGTGTCGCGCTTTACCTCATCCTCATTTTTGTGGGCATTTTGGCGTTGCTGCCCTTTGTGTGGATGGTGCTCTCGTCGTTCAAAAGCTTTGGCGATTTCATCAACATCGAATTCAGTTCGGTGCCCAGCGCGCTCAAGTCGTTCTGGCCGTGGCCGCCTTTTGGCACATCTCCACCAGAATTTGGCAACTACCCAGAGGCCATCCGCCGGATTGACCTTAGCTCCACCTACAAAACATTGACCGGCATCCCTTTGCTGGCGCGGCAGTTTTTCAACACGTTTTTGGTCGCGGCCGTTTCCGTTACGGGCGTCCTCATTACCTCGGCGCTGGCCGCGTATGCCTTCGCCATGCTGGAGTTTCCCGGCAAGAAAATTTTGTTCGTGGCCGTGCTGGCCGCGCTCATGATTCCCGAAGAGCTGGTGCTTGTGCCGCGCGTGATTATGATGTATGAGCCGTTGAGCGGGGAGGCGCTGGCGAGTCAGGATTTCATCATCTCGCTCATTCCGCGCACGGGCTGGCAAAACACCTACGCCGCGCTCACCATCCCGTTCATGGCCAGCGCATTCGCCATCTTTTTGCTGCGCCAGTATTTCATGCAAATTCCAAAAGATTTGTTTGACGCCGCGCGGATTGACGGGGCGGGGCACATGCGCTATTTGGCGCAAATGATGATGCCGTTGGCAAAACCGGCCTTCATGACGGTGGGCCTGCTCACTTTCATTGGCGCGTGGAACGAATTTAAGTGGACCCAGCTTGTGACTCGCGATCTGCCCATGCGCACGCTCTCGGTCAGCTTGCAAAACTTTTTGCAAACCGATGGCGGCGCGGAAGGCCAGCTTGCCATGGCGGTGGCGGTGATGATCGTGCTGCCCATCGTCATTTTGTATTTGTTCACTCAGCAGTACTTCGTTGAAGGTGTGGCGAAGTCTGGTGTGAAGTAGGATTTAGAATTTGTGAATGCGAAGCGCAGAGCGCAGAAATACGACTAAAATTCCTACATTCTGAATTTGCATTCTAAATTCAAGAATTGGCGGGTGGCGCAAATGCAGCCTGCCGAAAAAAGGAAAAGGAGAAAATATATGAATTTCCGCACAATAGTCCCGTTTGCCGCGGCGATTGCGATGGCTCTGTCTGCCTGCACAGGCGCAGCAGCCCCAACCGCCGCCCCCGCCAAGCCCGCCGAGGCGACCAAGGCTCCCGCCCCCGCTGCGGCTGTGAGCAACCCGCCCAAAACAGCGGCAGAGGTGGATTCCATCACCCTGACCAAAGAGAAGCCCACCGAGATTCTGTTCTGGCACCGCTACACGGGCCGCACCTTCAGCACCGTGCTGGAGATCGTGAACGACTTCAACGCCAAGAACCCATACGGCATCAGCGTGAAGCTGGAGAATGCCGGCGCCAGCTATGACGATGTGTTCAACAAAGTGAACGCGGCCATCTCGGCTGGCGGCGCTTTGCCCGATGTTGTCATTGCTTACCAGAACCAGGCTGCCAGCTACCGCGATCTGGGCAAAGCCGTGAACCTCAACCCGTTCATGAGCAGCGCCAAGTACGGTTTGAGCGCCGATGACCAGAAGGATTACTACAAGTCCTTCCTGGACAGCGACAACGCGCCGCAGTTCCCCGGCGAGCGCCTCGGCTTCCCCACCCAGCGCTCGATGGATTCGCTGTATGTGAACCTCGACCTGCTCAAGGCCGCCGGATACAGCGCGCCGCCCAAGACCCTCAAGGAATTTGAGGAAATGGCCTGCAAAGTGAAGGGCACGAAGACCGCCGATGGCAAAGACATCTCCGGGTGGATTTGGCGCAACGATGCCAGCAACTTCGCCTCGATCGTGTTCGCCAATGGCGGCGACATTCTGAAGGCTGATGCCAGCGAGTATGTGTTCAACAGCCAGGCTGGCGTGGATTCACTCGCGCTGATCCAGCGCCTGTTCAAGAATGGCTGCGCCATCCAGTTGCCAGCAGGCGAGACCAACGGCGAGCAGACCCGCTTTGCCAACGGTCAGTTGCTGTTCGTCACCTCCTCTCAGGCCGGTCTGCCGTTCTATGCCGATGCGGTTGAGAAGGGCGCGAAGGTCAAGTGGACCATCACCCGCCACCCGCAGGCCGACCCCGCCAAGCCAGGCACAAACCTGTTCGGCGCGTCCTGGTCGGTGATGAAGAACACCCCGGAGAAGGAATTGGCCGCGTGGCTGTTCATGAAAGCCTTCGGCGAGAAGGATAACACCACCAAGTTCTCCAACATCTCCGGCTACTTCCCGGTGCGCCAGAGCGCAGCCGCGGGCGTGCTTGAGGCGACCAAGGCCAACAAGGCGTTTGCCAACTATCCCGAAGCCGCCGCCGGTTTCGCCAGCCTGTTCACCGAGGCCCTGCCTTACGGCAAGATCGAAGCTCCGGTTGCGGGTTACGATCCCGTTCGCAAGCTGATCGCCGACACGGTTGTGGCCGTTGGCGTGAAGGGCGAAGGCGACCCGAAGGCCGCGCTTGACACCGCCGTCAAGAGCGCCAACCAGATTTTGAAGGAAAACGCCCCGAAGAGCAAGTAATCTTCGGTTACGAAGAAATGCAGAGAGACGGAGCGTTATCTCTCTGCTAAAAAACAGGCCCGCCGCCAGAAGCGGTTGGGCCTGTTTTTTGTCAGGCGTCAAAAAAAACCTCGCGGGTTGGCTTGCCTTCTAAAGACGCAGGCCAACCCGTGAGGTTGATTAACACGATGCGACAAAAAACTCAGACCTTTAGCGAGCCGCGGAACCCCCTGCTGGCATAGTATGACTCCGCGCCGTTGTGATACGTAAACACCGTATCGTAGCGGCGGTCGCAAAAAATGGCCCCGCCGCGTTTGCGAATCCCCTCGGGCGTTTTTACCCAGCTTGAGGTTTTTGTGTCAAACTCACCCAGCTTTTGCAATTCGCGGTATTCCGCTTCGGTTAACAACTCAACACCCATCGCAGTCGCCATCCCGATGGCGCTATTGGCGGGTTTGTTCTCTTTTCTGGATTCCAGCGCTTCGCCATCGTAACAAAAACTTCTGCGATCTTTGGGGCTTTCTGCGGCGCAATCGTAAAAAATATATTCACCGGTTTTGAGGTCGTGCCCAACCACATCCGGCTCGCCGCCGGTTGATTCCATTTCGCTGAGCGACCACACTTTTTCTGCATTGGCTTCCAATCTGGCCTGCACTTTGGCCCACTCAATCCCTTTGTGGCGTTTTGTGTTTTTTTCAAAACGGGCTTTTAATGTTTTGAAAAAATCTTCGCGCTGTTTCGGAGATAAAAGATTTTTGGTGTTATTGCTGCTCATGCTTTTTATATTAACGTGATTTTTGGCCCTGGCAAGAAAACTGAAAGAACCGGTCACCGCAATTTTATTTTTTGCGCCACGCCAAACCACTCAGCGCGGCCACGCCCCCAACCGCGATGACCGCCAGCAAAAGGTTAAACTCTGCGGTCAAGGGCGCATTCTCTGCGCGGGCAAAGGCCGCCCGGTTGAGCCAGAGATGCGCGTGGTAGAGCGCCATCAGCACAACGCTGCCCCAGCGCATGATGCGCAACCGCGCGGCGGCGCCCAGCGCGGCCAGCCCAAACCCCAGCGCCCATACCGCGCCGGTGGCGGCGTTCACCCACGCGGCAAACGGCTGAGGGAGGTCTGGCAGGGTTATGGCCTGCTGAATGGCAAGCCCGCACCGCGCGATGTTGGCCAGCGCAAAAGCCATCAGCAAAAAAACAAGCAGCCTGCGAGCCATGGGTTTATAAAGCGCCAAACGTTTTTACCGTGATTCGTTGCGCTTCTGGCGGCGCTTGCAGGTAATACATCACGCGGTCAAGCAGGCCATCGTAGCGTTTGGCAACTTTGCCGGCCAGCTCGGCCCAGTCGCCCTCCTCGACAAACGTGTACAAAATATCATCGGTGATGACGGCGGGCATCTCGGCCCACTTGCCCCGCGCGGCCAATTGCGAAAGCTGCTCCGCCTGCCCGCCCCAGCCGTGAAGCTCGAACACGGGCGCGTAGCTGGGCGTGCTGGCGTAAAACGAAATTTGGCGGCGCACATCTTCGCGGTTGATGGCGCGTTGTTCGGGCGTGACCCCGCCAATAACAAACACGCCCGAAGCCAGCGCAATATCCTTGCGCGTTCGCCCGTTTTTGCGCAAGCCTTCTTCAATGTTGGGCAAAATAAATTCCGCCAAATATTTTGGCGTGTGAAACGGATGCACATGAAAACCCTCGCACAGCTCGCCTGCAAGCTGGCACAGCCGCTCGTTCACACCGGCAATGTAGATGGGGATGTGCGGGTGGTCAATGGGGCCGGGGTTGAAGAACGGCGTCATCAGGGTGAGCTTAAAAAACTCGCCCCGAAAGTTGATTTTGCCATCGGTCTGCCAGGCCCGCCAAAGCTCGCGGATGGCGAGAATATACTCGCGCAGCCGGGCGGTGGGCTGATCCCAAATCATGCCAAAGCGCCGCTCGATATGCGGCTTGACCTGCGTGCCCAGCCCCAGAATAAACCGCCCGCCACTCAGCTTTTGCATATCCCACGCCTGATGCGCCAGCACGGTGGGGCTGCGCGCAAAGGCCACCGCAATGCCTGTCCCCAGTCCCATCTTTTTGGTGGATGTGGCGGCGAGCGCCAGCGGCAAAAACGGGTCGTGCTGCGTCTCGGATGACCACAACGCGTCGTAGCCAATTTCCTCGGCCTGCGCCGCAAATGCGGCCATGCTTTTCAGGTCGCCCACGTTGTCTATGCCAATGCCGGTATCAATTTTCATATTCCACCTTTTGCCTTTGCTTGTTAGACTTGGATTTACGCATGTGTTGGTCAAGCCGGTGAGCGCGCTCACCGATTATCTCTTCTCAGATTATCTCCCGCGCCCAGCCCCTAACCATTTTTTGCGTTTTGTGCTAAGCTTTGCCTGCGGTTAATTTACACGAGTCTCCGCCAAAGTGTTTGCCCACGCAACGCGCAATGGATCAATTTATTCTTCTTCCCCCAGATGGCATTCAGCCGGACCGAATGACCAACCCGACCAGCGAGGCGTTTATGCGTGAGTTGTGGACGCGCCAGGCTGTGAGCGGCGCAGCGCCACGAGATGACATCAAAGTGGTGGATGGCCTGAGCGAGGGCGGCGCAAAACTGGTGGAACTGGATGAGGCTCAGCGTTTGCGGCTTAAGGCCGAATTTCCGGGGGTGAGGGTGGTGCCGCTGGTGTTGTATCGCCCGGCGCTGGCCCCGCGCCCCGCGATTGAAACTCCGCCCACCGTCTCGCGCGTTGTTCGCAAAACGGCCACCCAAATCAAGGTTGTTTCAGAAAATGGCAGCCCGGTGGCAAATGCGGATGTCATCGCGTTTACAGATTTTGCGAACAAGGCTGGCGCGGAGGGCAAGACCGATGCGAAAGGGATCGTCTCGCTGGATCTGGGCCGCGCCACCCCGGCGGTTGAACGGCTGTATGTGTATGCGCAAAAGAGCTTGTGGAATGCGTTGTTGAACGCGGTGAAGATTACGCGCGGATACACAGTCAGCCTCGCATCCATCAAACTGGATTACATGGACGCGCTGCGGTTTTTTTATGGGGCCGCGCCGCTGACCGCCGGGCAGGGTGTGCGGGTGGGCGTGATTGACACGGGCATTTCTGCCGAGCCTGATTTGCGGATTGAGGGCGGCGTGAACACCGCGCCGGGCGAGTTGCCGGGCGATTTTGGCGATAACGGGCTGGGGCATGGCACGCATGTGGCGGGCATTATCGCGGCGCGTGGCAGTGCGCCAAACGGCATACGCGGGCTTGCGCCGGGCGTGTTTTTGCGCAGCTACCGCGTGTTTGCAAAAGGAAGCGAGACCGCCAGCAATTACGCCATTCTCAAAGCCCTCGACCGGGCGGTGAAGGATGGCTGCGATTTGGTGAATATGAGCCTGGGCGGGCAGGGCACGGTGGATGCGGCCACGCACGACGCGATCACCTATGCCCGCGCTCACGGCTCGCTGGTGATTTGCGCCGCCGGGAATGACAGCCGCAAACCGGTGGGCGCGCCCGCCCGCGACCCATTGGCGGTGGCCGTGAGCGCGATGGGCCGCAAAAGCGCCTTCCCGCCCAACACCACGCAAACGGGCGATGTGCAGGCTCCGTTTGGCAAAGACAAAGAAAATTTTGTGGCGGGTTTCTCGAATATCGGGCCAGATATTGATGTGATTGCGCCGGGCGTGGGCATTATTTCTACCGTTCCCGGCGGGTATGCGGTGATGGATGGGACTTCGATGGCCTGCCCGGCGGTGACCGGCGCGGCGGCGCGGCTGCTGGCGCTCAACTCATCCATCTTGAGTATGCCGCGCAACCAGCAGCGCTCGGATATGATGGCTCGCATGGTCTACGCCATGACGATGCAGATGGGATTTGGCGCAAAATACGAGGGCCAGGGCATGATAAAACTGGTCTGAATAAATCAAGGGGCAATATGGACACGGCAAAAAACGAACAATTTATTTTGCGGTATGGGGGTGATGGAGAAGCGCCCGCGAAGGATGTTCAACTCATCTGTCACGCCCAGAACATTGAGACGCTGGATGTGTCTCCTCGCATGGCGCTGGTATGCGGAAACGTTGGCGAGGTGGAAGATTTGGCCAGCCAGCTTGATGATTGGATATTGAGCGCGTTGAGCGAGGTGGATTTGCCAGATCGCAAGCCGCGCATTAAAAACAAACCTGCGTCTGCGCCGCGCTCATCGCCGCGCTCATCGCCGCGCCCTAAAACAACCGCGCCACAAAAAGCGCCAGGTTTACGCAAAGCCTGACCGGCAGAATATGAAAATAGGTTCTCTGGCCGGGCTTGCGCAGAGCGACGAAATTTGCGGGTCTGACAAAATGTGTTGACGGGTAGAGTTGCGCATGCGCACGTTCAAAATGATAGACTTATCTTTGCTTTCATGACATCATTGTTCCCTACGCTTTCGCATTATCAGGCCAAAACTCTGCTGGAGGCCCGCCATCATTCTCGCCCGCATGTGCGTGTCTCGCTTGACTTGGAGTTGAGCCGGGTTGAGGTGAATATTCAACATGACGGCGCGCAATTGCCGCAAGGCGATTTGCTCTCTTGGGCTGTCATCGGCCATATTGCCGACCACGAAAATGCCTGCTTCAGAATTCAAAATGGCGAAGCGCATGTCATTCAGGCGTATTCCGAGGCGTATGCGCTGGCGTATTCGCTTTATCCCACCGCAAGCGCGCCCACCATGCTGATTAGCGGCAAGCCCATGCACCGCATCAAAGGCACAGACCCGCACCGAGACACGCTGAGCAAAATTGCCGCGATTGGATCGGCGCAGGGTTTTGTGTTGGATACCTGCACCGGGCTGGGCTACACCGCAATTGAGGCCGCAAAAACTGCGGCCCTTGTCACCACAATTGAGCTTGACCCGGCTGCGCAAGAAATCGCGCGGCAAAATCCCTGGTCGCAGGGGTTGTTCACCAACAAGCGCATTGTGCAAACCATTGGCGATAGCGCCGAGGTGATTATTGGGATTGAGACCGCCAGCTACAACATGATCATCCACGACCCGCCCATGCTCAGCCTTGGCGGCGAGCTGTATTCGCTGGATTTTTACCACGAGGCATACCGCGTGTTAAAACCGCGCGGCAGGATGTTTCATTACATTGGAAACCCAGAAAGCGCTTCTGGGGCGACGGTGACAAAAGGCACGATGAAGCGCCTGAGCCAGGCGGGGTTTCACGTCATCATCCCCAAACCCGCCGCGTTTGGCGTTTTGGCCTACAAATAGCAAAAGACAAATAGCAAAAGACAAATTTGAAGCGGCTGTATTCATCGTAAATGATGAGCGCGGACTTGCGCCCGCGCTCATCAACAAACAGCTACTTCTTCGTTTTTTGCTTTTCTTCTTCCACCAATACCCGGCGCAGAATTTTGCCCACCTGCGTTTTGGGCAGTTCTGTGCGGAACTCAATCTCGCGGGGGACTTTGTATGGCGCGAGGTTTTTCTTGCAGTGTTCGCGCACTTCATCCGCCGTGCATTCCATCCCCTGCTTAAGCACGATGTACGCCTTGAGCGTGTCATCACCGCGGGTGGGATGGGGTATGCCAACGACGGCGGCCTCTTGCACTTTGGGGAACATGAACAGCACTTCTTCCACATCGCGCGGCAATACTTTTAGCCCGCCCACATTAATCATGTCTTTCTTGCGATCCACGATAAAGAAAAAGCCATCGTTATCCATGCGGCAAATATCGCCGGTGTGCAACCAGCCATCGGCGTCAATGGTGTTGGCGGTTTCTTCGGGCTTATTCCAATATCCTTTCATCACCTGCGGCCCGCGCAAGCACAACTCGCCGGTGATGTCCTCGCCTGGCTCACACTCCTGGCCCGTGCTCAGGTCAATCAGCTTGGCTTCCACATCTGGGTAGGGCACGCCCACGCTGCCCGATTTGCGCGTGCCAAAAATGGGGTTGCAATGCGTCACGGGGGCGGCCTCGGTCAGACCATAGCCTTCCACCAGCCGCCCGCCGGTCAACTCGCCAAACCTTTCTTGCACTTCCATTGGCAAGGGCGCGCTGCCGCTGATGCACACCCGCACGCTGCGCAGGTTGAACTCGTTAATCCGTGGGTGATTGATGATGCCGATATACATGGCGGGCACGCCCGGATACGTGGTGCAACGCTCGTTTTGAATCACCCGCATCACGTTTTCGATGGGGCGCGGGTTGGGCACAATCACCAGCTCCGCCCCGCTGCTCAGGCCATACAACATGCACACCGTCATCCCATACACATGAAAAAACGGGATGGCCGACATCACTTTTTCCGCGCCTTTTTTGGCGGTGTGATCCCACGCGGTGGTTTGAATGACGTTTGCCACCAGATTGTGATGGGTGAGCATGGCCGCCTTTGGCAAACCCGTTGTGCCGCCGGTATATTGAAACAGCGCCACGTCATCCGCAGAAATTTCTGCCCGCGGCGGTGTGCCGGTTTTGGCGATGAGGTCCGCAAAATTGTGCGTATCTGCGCTGGTCTGCGGTTCGTTCCACTCCGGGTCTTTCTTTTGGGCGCTCTTTACCAGCAGATGCGATGGAAAACCCAGCGTATCGTACACATACGCCACCACCGTGTTCTTCACGTGCGTTTCGCTCACAATTTCCTTCAAGCGCGGGTAAAACAAGTTGAGGATGACAATTGTTTCCGCGCCGCTGTCCTCCAGTTGGTGCTTCAATTCGCGGGCGGTATAAGTGGGGTTGGTGTTCACCACGATGGCCCCCAGACGCATGGCGGCGAAGAAGGCAATCACAAAATGCGGCGAGTTTGGCAACATCACCGCCACGCGGTCGCCCTTTTTAACTCCCATGCCCGCCAGCGCCGCCGCAAAATTATTAATCAACAGGTTAAGCTGCATGTAGGTCAGCGTGCCGCCCACCATGACCTTGCCGCCCAGCAAATAGCGCAGCACAAACTTTGTGGCCGTTTTATCGCCATATTTGCGCACGGCATCGTTAAATAACTCGTTCAGCGTCGTCTTTGGATACTGCAACGAGTGCGGAACCTGCGCCTCGTATGAAGACAGCCAGGGCTTCTTGAGCATGATAGGCCTCCGTAAAAAAATGATGAGATTGTGATTGTTGCGATTATAGAAGGCAAGGCCAATTCTGGCAAACGATGGCCGCTCGATCTGTTCGCAAACTCAGCCTCTCGCAGCGCAGCGCCCTTCGGCTGCTCATTTGCAGCGCACACAGAAGCCGGACTGCCAAGGCTTGGGCAAGTCGCAAATCTTCCCAGCAAGCAGCCCGACCTCGGAAGCTTTCGCTCGATTCTCTAAACTTTTGCGCAA
>Ga0154020_10001831_pt1 | contig 26046 bp, 14 predicted proteins | sample Klosneuvirus_201_FD_109709 | JGI IMG/M metagenome (GOLD analysis project Ga0154020, IMG submission 109709) | Active sludge microbial communities from wastewater, Klosterneuburg, Austria - Klosneuvirus_20160825_MG | ecosystem: Engineered > WWTP > Aerobic digester > Activated sludge | place...
ATTCAAGAGAGCTCTGTTCATATTAAAACATCCTCCGCAAACAGACCGCCCCTGTCCGAGGGCAGTCGTGAAAAATCACAACCCCCCTCGCACGCTGCGAAGGCAAAAAGAAAGCTCCGCCTCAAAGTCACCTGAAAGTCAGATGAACCAGATGCAGAGCTAAATTTTGGATCCTGCCAGCCGTGGGATGGCTACCAGTCCCCTACATGTAATTATGACACGGATTGGGCCAAAATTTAGGTCAAACCTGTGTTCTGCCATTCTTCTGCGCTGCGTGAAAGGCAGCAACTGAGTTGTTGATTCGTCCAAAGGGAAATGGCATTGGTATGGGGAATGCTTGGCATCCTGCGCACGAACGATCGGCTTCAAAGGTGCAATTCAAACGCTTGAAGCATTTCAGCCCATGATTGCACCCCAGGGCGTTCGAAGAGGCGCTTCTCTTTCCTGTCTCTATGAACAACTACTTGATGCGATCGTCAAACATCGAGTTGCCAATCGGCCCGACAGATTCGAGCCTCGACTGCAGAAACGACGCTCCAGACACTACTGGTTCCTTCGAAAACCAAGAGCCACGTTGAAACGTGAAATGGCCAAACGCGTTACGTAAATCTACGTGCAATTCGTCTGGGCGAGCGACGCGCGATGGTGGCTGTGTTGTCCTGCCTCAGTCGAAGTGACGGAAGCAGTTTGGCGTTGTCGTGATCATCGCTCCGTCGTGCGCCACCGACGCTCGCCACAAAGCTTTCGTGAGATGCTTATGTTTCGACGGGTTCTTCGAGATGAATGATTGAGAATACGAGGGCCATCAACCTCAAAGTAATTTGACGTTAGGATTTCTTGGCATGGTCAATGTGGCCCAATCCCAAGATATGACCGCCGAAACGGCTACGGCATGAATCGAGTCATTCAATTTTTGGGAATACAACCGATGCATACATGAAATCGACAACCGAGATGGCGACTTGGGAAAATGCGATTTGATGCTGTCACGATCATCGCGAATCAGGAAGCCGTCTGGCATGCCACGCAAGGCTTGCCAGACGGCGAAAAGGTTATCAGGAAAAAGTTCTCATCCAAGGCCGTTCAGTTGACTCACGGAACCAGAAATCTTTTCTTTAACGCGATTGATACGCGTTATTTCGTCGGTTAACCCGGAGTTCAACTTTTTGGCAAGGCGCTGGGCGGGTGACAGTATCTGTTCGTCGATCTTCTCGAGACCCAGACGATCGACCCATTTGTTTTGCTGGGCAGAGACCAGTTGCTGACGAAGATCCTGCAACATGGCATCAAACGACTCACGATCGTGGTTCAATTTCGTCCAGTCACGATTCAGTCCGTCGATTCGAGATTGAAGTCCGCCGAGTTCTGGCAGCAAGCCGTTTCGTTCACTGAGTTTTGAAGTCAGCCGACTGTTCGCATCTGCATGATCCTTCATTGCTCGACTCAGGTCACTTTCAGCATTTGACAACAGATTGGAATTACGGTTCACGTCGCTTGCAAAATTGTCACGCTGTTTTCGATTTGCATCGACGACGCGGGATGCAGAGTCCCGCTGAGCCTGTGAAGATCTCCACGCACTCTCGGCCTGGGCGGCGGCGGCGCTCGCTGTATTGAACGCAGTCTGTCGATCAGGGCGGTTCTTTTTCGTCGCGTTGTCGAGCAGTTGCTTCGCACGCTGCTTGTCACTCGTTCGCTGATTGTAACCCTGGTACAGCTGTCGCGTCTGAGAGTCCAGCCGCGAGAACGTGGACAATGACGACTGAAGGGCCGCTTCTGCCCGACTGAGATTGCCTTGTGCCACCGTCTTTGCGGCAAGCAGCGAATCTCTGCTCTGCCGCAGACGATCAACGCGAGCAGCGGCACTTTTGACGTCCTGTCGTGCTTCGTCGGTCTTGTTGCTCAGGCGATCAACTTTGTCAGCGACACTTTTCCATTGATCGTTCACCGCGGAAATGGCATTGTCGAGACGATCGATCTGACGTCGAATCGAATCCAGTTCTGCGGCAGCATTTGCAGCATCATTTCGAATCTGCGAAGCTTTGTCTCTCCAGGCAGTACCGTCAGCGATGGCGGTAAACCTGATTTGTGCCGCCCATCGACCATCGTTGACCGTCAGTTCAATTTCGGAACTGCCTTCCTTCAACGGTCGCAGCTTCAGTGAGTTGCCTTCGATGACTGCCAGGATCGTTTGAGTGTTTGATGACCGCACACTCCATCTCAATTCGTTGCCGTCGGCATCGATCGCGAGTCGGTCCAGCAAAATGGCCATTAGATCCGACACGCTGACCGACTGAAGCGATTCTGTGAATTCCGGAGCATGAAGATTCGTAAACTGCTCCAGCCACGGATTGACCAGATCTTGATCCGAATCACCACCGTAATTGCCTGTGGTGTCACTGTCATTATCCCATTTGGTCAGATCCTCAGGCTCAAAATCCCCGTACCGACTGGCACGCGGCTTGTCCCGCATTTCGAAGAATGAATCATTCGTTTTGCGGATGACCTGATCGATGTAGACAAAAGGCACTTCACTGTGGTGCTTGCTTCCACCGGAGAACAGATTTTCGAAGAATCCCACTCGTGATTTGACCTGCTCGGTCACGTTGATATCTTTGACAGGACCGCCCTTGAGATCAAAGTACGTTGCCAGCAACTGACTGCCGTCGGTGCTGTATGACAAGCTTCGAACCCCAAGCATCGCCTGATTCAGCACGTTGACTTTGGAACCCGACGCGGTGTCATAAATGAAGATCGTGTGGTCGAGCCCGCCAGTTGCCAGACGCGAACCATCTGCCGTGAATGCCAGAGCGTAGACCGCATCGACATGGTCCAGAAACTCGCGAGTGCGAATCAAAGTGCCGTCAGCACTTGTCATCCACAGTGAAACGGTTCGCCCGGCGGCAACGGCCAGATATCGTCCGTCGTCTGAAAACACCGCGTTCCGAATGTTCACAGTCAGATCAACTTCCTGACGAAGTTCGTAGACGCTGGCACCCTGTTTCCATATGCGGAGTTTTCCATCATTTCCGCCCGTGACCAGAGTTCCATTCGAAGCGAAGGCAATCGAAGTCGTGCCGCCCTTATGTCCGGGCAGCGACTGAACATACTGGAACTTGACATCATTACCTGGTTCGCGGATCCAGATCTTGATCAGGTTGGCACTACCGGCAGTGGCCATCAGTCGTCCATCACTGCTGATGGCAACCTGCTTCGCGCCCTTATAGATGGTGTTACCATCCGAATCCTCGACGGACGGACCCTTGTGGCGGTCACTCCAGAGTTCCACACCGTCCGAAATCCGAATGATCCGAATTTGTCCGTCTTTGCTGACGGTGGCGATTTCTTTTGACCCGGGCAGGAATTCCGCATCAGTCACGACCGTTTTCGCGATCACAATCCGGCGGATTTCCTGATGAGTTTTGGCGTCCCGGAGACTGACTGTTCCGTCCTCCGAGGCAGTCATCAAAAATCGTCCGTCGTCACTGTAAGTTCCGTCCCGCAAGTCGCCATCGGACGGTTTACCGTTCGACAGCTTTACGTTGCGAAACAGATCTATCTGTTTGCCGGAAATCGGATCGAAGACCATGGCGTGACCATTGCGGAATCCCAGCAAGCCGCCACCGTCTTTGCCATCCAGCGGGCGACCTGTAATCAGGCCCTTTTCGACAATTCCTGAAAAGGCCAGGGCTTCCGTTTGGTAGTAGTTGACCACCGAATCGACGATCGGCCTGCCGTTTCTCGCCGTCTCAGGATGACTCCAAAAGTAGCGATCGTGTGAATCCGCCCGTTCGCCGGGGTTCTCGTCAGCCTTCATGGCGACGGGATCCATTTCCACCACTTTGACAAAGTCAACGTGGTCAGCCAGACCCGACTGGTTCAACATCAGGATGACTTCGCGATTCACTGTCGCCCCAAAACTATGGCCAACAATCAGAAGGTCCACCTTTGCGCTGGGATTCTTCTGCAATTCCTGTCGAATCCGCGCCTCCAGCAATCGGAAGGTCGCAGTTGCCGCCCGAGTCACCGATTTCCGGTGTTGCTTTTCTTTGTATTCGTCACCGATGTTGCCAAACAGGTCTTCACCATTTTGTGGAGTGCCAAAGCTTGACTCAGTTGACCAGTTGACGGCAATGAAATCACGGCTGCCTCTCTGCAGGGCCAGCAATTCTTTGTCTCCATTTGCCCTTTCGATTTTCGGCAACTCAATCGGTCGGACGTTTGGATTCAAGTTCCCCAGAGTTTCGCGACGGGTCGACTGAGCCATGGCCCGAGCCAGTTCGTACACCCAGTCAGGAGCATCCGGGCGGCCCTCGGAAGGAAACGCCGACTTCACGCCCGCTTCCACGACGTCACCGACAATGTCTCCTGCGACTCCGCCAACGCCTGCGGATGCAGCTTCGCCGGCGGCTTTGGCAACAACGGTTCCCAACAGACCGCCATTCTTCGTCGGTGGTGAAACACGACCATGAGTCTCGATGATGATCATGGGATTCTGGGCGACAGCATCGGCCGGATTGTCATCGGGAATCCCATAGGAATCATCTAATGCTGTGATTGTCAGTGACGTCACAGCGGCATTCTTTGAGTCACCGCCAAGATCGGTCGCCTCCAAGGTAATGCTGCCGTCTGTAACAACAACATAGTAGCTCGGCAGTGAAGGTGTTCCGCCCAGTGTCGTTACCACATCACGGTCGTCGCCGTTCACAGAAATCTGAATACGATCCCGCAGTCGTGTTCGGTCTCCCAGACCAGGCTCCACCTGGTAGATTCCGTTTGGTACATCGACGCGAAAGCTCACGGTTTTTCCCGCAACGAAGTCGCGATTCAAATCATCGTCCTGACCGCGATCGACGTCATTCACATTCGAAAGCATGCCGTAACCGCGTTCGGGCGAGTAGCGGATATTGCTGCTCACCTGGATGGAACCTGATTCGACTGGGGACTGATCCGTCCCGAAGTCAAACGTCACGGAACCGTACAGTGACGTCGAGCTGTCGTTCTGTGTGAGCACCGCATCCGGAGCCCCGGGATTTCCGTTCGCCGCCGACATCAGGCAGCGTGTTTCCACCGATTCCGAAGATGTGCAGAATGACGGACTACGTCGTCTGCGATGCTTACGAGTTTCCAGATCGAAAGTTGCTGAAACATTTGCCAGAAGCCGCTTCAGGCTCCGGCGAGCCGTCATTAGTGCTGTGGACGATGTCCTGATCAACGTGACAACAGAAAGGTTTTGCAGTCTGTGAATTCCGCCACCAATTGATGAACTCTTCATGATTAACTCCCTGGTCTACTAAGTTTTTGAAACAAACCTTGATCGACACAGCGAAGGTCCGGACAGACCTTCGCCACAGGGGACAACGCCTGCCGTTTGAAAGGTGGGGTGAAATCTGTCCGGAATTTTTCAAACGCCTTCAAAAAGACGAAACGTCGGAAGTTTGAAAGCGGGATGCGTGAACTTCGTTGCCATCCAGCCGCTGGAATCGATGTCCATCGGCATGTCTACTCAGGCAAGTTACTTCCGCGAGTTTTCAATGAAGCAGAAGTTTTCTACCAAAATTTCACCCACATCCGCGTCGCTTCAACGTTGCCCCTGATGGCCGGCGTTCTGCAGTGGAATGCGGCGGCTGGTGTTTCGGTGACTGGACCTTGCAGCAGCCGAAGATCAACGTCAACCCATCGAGAGAGGAGACTGCCGTGGCTCGTCAATCCCGCATCACAACATTTGGTCCGCACGTGCTGGACCTGCGAGCGATCGCACATGCAGGTCAGTCGCAAACCGGTTCGAAGCGAACCTGCGAGTTTCAGTTAACCGATGGTGGCGGAGCCGTTAATGTCGCGAAGAAATTACAGTGGCTCGGAGAGCACGTGAGTATTGCCGCTCTCATTGGTCGTGACGAAATGGGGAAACTTGCCGACGCACGGCTTCAACAGCAGTTTTCCAACCTGATCACGATCCCTGCCTTTGAAAATCATCGAATCAGTGTGCTGCAGGGAGATCAGTGTCTGACCAGTCGCCCTGCCAGTGAAGTCAAAGCCGTCCCGGCAGAAGTTCGCCGGTTTCTGCAGAAGTCTCGCTGTGTGATCGTGGCACCGATGACGGACGAGGATTTTCCGTTGCTGAGCGATCTGCTTCAGGGCGCGCGACGCAGCCGAAGTCAGGCCGTGCTGCAGTTGTCATCATCCCAGATTCAGCATCCCGAGCACTGTTTTGCACTGATGCGACTGGCGACTGTCACGATTATCAACGACAGCGAAGCGCGCAGCTTGTTTCAGAAAGAGCGAATGCCGCTGATCGTGGAAGACATTCAGAAGCTCCGGCTGGGGAATGTCGTGATCACTTCGGCAAGTGATGTCCATGCGTGGCTGGACGGAAATTATTTCATTGTACCAACCTGCCCGGTGGAAACGGTGGTCCAGACAGTGGGAGCCGGCGACGTGTTTACGGCGGCTTTTGCGGCGGTAATGCTGCGTGGCGATTCATGGAACGCCTGTCTGCGAAACGCCAATCGTTCAGCGGCCGAACATATCAGCGGTGTGAAAATGAACGAGGCTCTCGTTGATCGCGTGCGGCCAATTCTCCCGACACCACATCATCCATCCGGCCTGCGACGAGCGGCAATGCTGCTGGTATCGATCTCAGTGATTGCAATCCTCGAAGCTCTCCTGCGGATTTGAGTCGAGTCATTAAAAGTAGGTCAGGCTATGCCTGACACATGAATAAACGAATGCGTGCAGTTTTCAGAATCATCGTTCGGAATCCTCATGTCCCTTCTCCCCCGAGATCGGGGGAGAAGGTGGCCGCAGGCCGGATGAGGGGGTTGACCTTGAACTCATGGGCTTGAAGTAAGCACCCATCGGTAAATTTTGTGGCATAACCATCGATTGCGAAAACAGTATCCGGAGACTGACGTCTCGCGGCTCGCCGGGTTCCCGGCGAGCGGGGGACGTTAATCCCCTGATTGTGATTCCTGCGATTATGCACTTTAACTTGTGTATGGGCGCTTAATGAAGCCCTTGCAATTCCCCCCACCCTAACCCTCTCCCGCGGTGGATACCTGATTGAAAGTGGTTTCGGTGTTTGCCGTGGGAGAGGGAACCACCGGTCAATGAAACAAAGGACACGCATCCTGAACGGATGCCAGAAGCAAGAGTAGGTCAGGCTGTGCCTGACACATGAGTGCTTGAATGCGTACAGTTTTCAGGATCATCGCTCGGAATCCTGATGTCCCTTCTCCCCCGAGATCGGGGGAGAAGGTGGCCGCAGGCCGGATGAGGGGGCTGACCTTGAGCTCATCGGCTTGAAGTCATGAAGCCCTTGCAATTCCCCCCTCACCCTAGCCCTCTCCCCCGGTGGATACCTAATTGAAAGTGGTTTCGGTGTTTGCCGGGGGAGAGGGGACTTTGGCAGGCGACGGTTGTGCCGTGTATCAATTTCGGTCGGTTCATTTGCGGAGTATCGGGAATTTGCATTTTTAACTCGCGCGCAGTGACCTCGTCACTGCGAATAAAAAGAATTCGCAAAAGCACAAATCGCAGAATCGCAGCAGAGGAATCGCAAGAGGGCAGAGGGCCAGAGTGCAGAACGCAGACTATTCAGAGATGCCCGAGGATTACTGGGGAGAACTACGCAACCACACAACACGAAAGCCGACGACGCCGTGACGGTCGACGGGAGTGCCGCGGCCGCCGGGAGCATAGCGGCCGCGATGCGAGGAACGAGAGAAGTTAGGATTGCAGTAGTCGCAGAACGACGAGCCCCGCAACGAACGAGAAACACCCGACGCTGGACCGATATCTTCGTCATGAATGTGATTCTCGTTCCAAGACCCTGCTCGCTGCTTGTACCACGAATCGTCGAACCAGTCATGGGAGCGTTCCCAAACCTGGCCGTGGACATCAAACAGACCAAACTCATTGGCACGCTTCAGCCCAACGGCATGCGCATGATTCCTGCCGTCCACCCCCCACCAGGCAAATTCACTCAGCCAGGACTCATCCGGATTATCCCCGAAGCAATAGTTACCTCGTGAGCCACCGCGGATGCCAAACTCGTGCTGGCATTCCGAAGGAAGACAAAACTCTGGTCCCAGCCATTTGCAGAACATCACGGAGTCAAACCAGTCCGTCATGTTCACCGGATAGTTCTGCGGAATGGATTCCTCGCCAGTGGCTCCCTTAGGCGGAGAGGCACATCTCCGAATCGTTTCTGCAATTACGCTGCCCTGCGAGGTCCGCGTCGTGCTGTTCAGAAACGCGGTATCGAACATCGCGTAAATTCCCTGCGTCACCGGAGTGGCAGCCATGTGATATGGCCGCACTCGCACACGGTGTTGGGGCTTTTCGTCGCCGTCATTGTCATTGCTTCCCATGACGTTCACGTTGGCGTCCGGGTCCGCGTCCAGCCATTTCTGCGGTGGACATTGCAGAAACGTACGGCTTTTGTCATGGCTGCACTGCCGCTGCCACTCTTCGAGCCACTGTTGGTGATCGGCAGTTTCCTTCAATGGTGCCCTGTCCCACTTCAAAGTCAGCGACTTCATTTCCTGAACCAGGTCACGGGAAGCCTGATTGCGAAAGCGATTAAGAATGGCATCGGCTCCCGGCAGGATCAGAGCTTCCCCCAATTGGCGTCGGAAATCGTTCGACAGTTCGGCCCCGTATCTGAGTTCGTCACTTGCTTCTGCTAAAAAGAGTCGCTCGCGCAGCATCCGGTCGTCATATTCCAGTAACGGCCAGGCATGGTAGGCGAGTTCATTAGGGCGAATCTCCCGTTTGGGCTGCTCCAGCAGCACACTCAGCGATTGCAATGTGACTGCCGGATCAAGCTGGGCGTCTGCAAAACGCCCAGGAATCCGATGCCAGCCTGGATGTCGCGGCATCTCAATCGCCTGCATCCAGCAGTGCTTCCATTCTGGGTCGTTGCTGAAGTCGAACAAGCATACCGTTGCGAGATCGTCATGCGTGTCTTCGCGGAAATCACGTCCACGGCCCCAAATATCCCATTCGGTCGCATAACGCGTTAAGTATCGAGCGGCATTTGCTTCGACCATTTTCCGACTGCGAAACGCCAGCCCCTGTGGCAAGAACCTCTCGGTAACCGTGAGATGTTTCAGCTCAATCGCCTCCAACACCGACCACGCCCAGAGCCATGATTGCCGAGCCGATTTCAGCCGATCTTCTACCTCGAACTGTGCATCAGGATCATTTGAGGAGTTTCTGGCAAGTACAACAGCTTGAATGGCTTCCCGGACGAAGCGTTTGCGACAGCGATCCTTGAAATCGTTTACTGCGTCGGCCGTGACGCGACCGTTGTAGTTTTGCTCCAACATCATTTGAAATGCAATAAGCGAAAGCACATGTTCCAGCAGTTTTAGTTGACGTGCCGGGTCGTTCGGAAAGAGGCCGACAATTCCGTCCGCAGCCAGTTTGCTTTTCACGTTTTCCGCACTTGTCTGCAACGCTCGTTCCAGCATACGACGACCCGAAATCACAGACAGTTCACTGAGCGTCCGAAACACGGGCAGCGGATCGCCAACCGGAGTGTTCTCCACCAGCCACCGCAAATACCAGAGTGTCATTGGCAATTGCAGCAGATGATCCATCCGCTCGCGAATCGCTGCCCGGGCTTCACTGCTGGTTTGTGGCGTGATGCCAACAAGCCGCATCCAGCGATCACCGATCGTAGTCCGTCCATGCCCTGGCTGGGCAAAGTAGGCATCCTGTTGGTCCTGACTGAACGGATCAATCCGAACTCGGACCCAGTGTCGGTCATCGAACAGCTCATCATTCTGCCTGTGCTCATCAATGACATGAACTCTTCCTGCCACTATCCATTGGCAACTTTCGACGGCCAGTGTCTGTTCCTTGTCGGAGCGGTTTCTGCTGCGGCTCGACAAAAGTTTGACGACGTGTTTCCTGTCGGCGGTGTCGAACTGATCAAATCCGTCCAGAACAATGACAACGCGTTGCCGCCGCAAGGCAAACTCGACGGCTTTTCGGATGTCTTTTTCCGCGACGTCGTGGCTGGCTGCGCGACAGTCCGCCTCAACACTCTCGATCAGGAATTGTTCCAGCGTCAGAAATTCACCGTTCCGTCGCGGCCAACTGCCCTCCCGACGCACAACCAGAGGAGCGTGACCGTCGAAGAGTTCGTCCCACGTCTGTTGCTGTGCGATTACGTGGGCGATGCGATGCGTGAAGACCGTCTTCCCGACTCCGGCGTTGTCATACACCACAAGCCACCTCGGGCCGTATTTCTTCTGATCGGACTTCAACCAGTCCGGCATATCGTTCCATGTCGGGCCGAGGTCCGTCCCACGCATGACACGCAACAGCTGCCGCAGCTTTTCATCCCCGTCACCCGGAACTGGTGTTTGATACTCCGAAGAACGGGTTTCTGGTGTGTCCTGTTCGCGGGATGGCTTCGCATGCTGCTCCATAACATCCGCAGACAGTGGCCGTTCAACGTGATAATCCGGCTGCACATAACAGTCAAAGCGGTGCGTTTCGTTTTCGTCCCGATCAATGGGGGATGAGTGGTCGGCGGCAGACGCTGCGTGACTCAGCCTCTGCCAGGCAGCAGCAACATTGCCCAGCAGTCTCGCCACTTGATCGTCAAGCCTTGCATCGTTCGTGACGGCAGTCAGTCCGACTGAAAAGTCCTGGTTCCGCAAACCAATCAGCCGGACATTGCTTTGGTCTGCTGCGATTTGGACGCGATTTGACATTTGTCCTTCGGAATCGAAAATCAGAAAGTGTCTGCATTTGTCGCCTGCATTAATGACTTTTCCTACAAGCGTCTCTTCCGCGACACCGCCGATGATCACATCGTCCAGACGCTCAACACGCCGGTTGTTGTCCTTCCGTCGAATGGAAAACGAACCGGTCACTCGCTCGTCCGGCATTTTTCCATCTGCCACCGCATACATTCCCAAAGCCGCCATTCCGCCGGCCGAGTTCCCTCCGATTTCTCTCACATCCGCGTGGATTCCACTCGGAGATGGAAAGGCAATGCGCAGAGCCCATGTCTGCTTGTTTTGCGTCGCACGGTCCGTCAGCCGATGGCAGCCAATCTCCCACGCGATGTTGAGCGATTCCAGCATCTGCGGATCCGGCAGCAGCAAACCTGTCTGAACCAGATCGATAAACCCACCGGTTTGAGCCTCGCAGTCGGCCTGCAGGACCAGAGGCACGCTTCGGCCCTGATTCGACGACGTGTCGATCATCTGCAAGTGAATCGTGGCAGCGGGACTTGCACACTCTGTCGATTCACCCAGCAGCCAGCGTAACAAATGCAGCGTTGTCAGCCATGCGGACGTCGGGACGTTGGGCAGAGGCAGATCGGCGTGCAACATCCGCCGCATGGCGATGGTCGCCTTGTGTTCCTGTTCTGGTCGCGGGAGGCCCGATTTCATGCCGTCCTTCTGCAACGGTCCGGTCAGCAATGGCCACATAGCGTTGACGCATCGCACCGCCACGCCAACGTCATCGAGAAATAATTTCGGCGGTTCGCGTTCGGTCGCATCCCAGGATTTCAGAACAAGGGCCGCCCGCCCCGAAAATGCCATCGCCGCTGCCAGAAGCGAAAACCGCGGAGTCAGGTGTTGCATCGCCGCATCGCTGAAGGATGCGAGCAGCTTCTGGCCAATCGAATTGCGGCGAACGGCTTGGTCAGCCGAAAGCACCTTCCAGTATTCATCGGTGTGCGTCGCCAGTTGCTGGTCCCAGTCTTCATGCCGGAAGACTCCGAGCGGATCAAATCCGTTTGAAGAATCGAAACAGCCATCCAGTGACTGCACGTCGGCAGTGAACTCCTCGCACAATTGATTCAGAATGCCGACCACGGAATCGCTGTCGTCCGACGCGTCCTCTGGCTTCTCTCGACGGACGTCAGAGATCTCAGTCAGTGCTTCCCTGAGTGCCTTCAGAAAGCCGCATTCCGATCCGAGCCAAAGGTCGTCGATGGCGTCTCGGGACGATAACGGCGGAGATTTCTGTTTGTCCCCGGCCTTCGCGTTGTCCCCTGGCTTCGCGGTCCGCCCGCTCCAAACCTGCATCGCCGACTGAAGAATGTCGGTGGTGGATGTCATTGATGTCTCATTTCTCGTGAACGAGGGACCTTAATGTAGACTGTGCGCAGTCAGAAATGATGCTTTCGGCGAAAATCGTTCATAAGTCCCTTCTCCCCCGAGATCGGGGGAGAAGGTGGCCGAAGGCCGGATGAGGGGGCTGACCGGCTTATTGGCAAACAACGCTGAAGAACACATGTAAATTTCCCCCTCACCCTGGCCCTCTCCCCCGTGGAAAGAATTGTACAGTTGGAAAATCAACTGCGGGGGAGAGGGGACAATCGCAAAACACTTGCAGACTCATTATCTTCGGAACGCGGGGCCTTGATGTAACGCAGAGACCATGCCGATGCGCGGTCAACAGACTTCACCGATTCCGGGGAGAGGTGACGTGGAAGGGGAATCCTTCGCAGGCTCGGGCGGACATGATACACAGCACATGCACAGCGTCAGGTAACACTGGGGCCAGATCTCATCCGAAATTGGCGGCAGAATCAATCGTCCTTCGCTGATCCCTTCTGCGGAGACGGCTGTCAGTCGAACGCAACCGCAACAGACGTTCACTGGAGGCATATGGGCCAGTCCGCGCGCATCGCATCCCTGCCATTGCACGGCAGCACAACACTCTGCGAAACGTTCGCCGGTGGTGGTGATGTCGAGTACTGTACGTTGCGGTAATCGTCGAATTCGGCACCGTGTGCCGGGTTGCCAGAAATTGGTGTCCATTGGCGGTGTCTCCCATCAAGTTTCAGGACTTCAGAAGGAAAACGTCTGAGTTCAGGAGTCGTGGGCTTGTTTTTGAAAAATATTTTTAAACCGCAAGTGATTGCCCTCACGACACTTGCAGCTGCCAACATCAGAAAAGCAAAAATCGTGTCCCACTCGGCGCTGCGTGCTTCGTTATCCCGAATAGAAGCGAACAACCGTGTTCGCTGCTGCGCATTTTCTGCAAAGGAGTCCTGCAATGTCCGATACTGAATCTCACCGAGAAAAACCACCCGATCACACGCCGGGAAATCTGAACGAGAAACTCGATTGGCGTAAACATTGGCGAATGGTGTCGGCATTCCGCAAGAAAACGGGCAAATTCGACATTCCCCGCTCGCCCGGCAAAAGTTTATTTCGGCTGCTGGCGAAAATCGAAGTCCCGCTTGCGGAAGAACCGGAAATTCTGAACATCCGTCAGCGAACTCTGGATGGACTCGACCGAGCACTGCTCTGCTGTTTGTCGCTCGCGGAGAACGATGCCAATCCGCTGATTTGGTGCGAGAAGCATTCTGGGAAACCAGCCAACGTCCGCCTGACCATTGCAGACAAGGAGGTTCGTGGCGCTTTGCACGTTATCGATGGAACTTTGACGAAGCGCCTGGAAGAATCCAATGCGATTGTGGCGAAGGCTGACGTCCGTCCTAAGTCAGCCAGCCGTCCGCGTTCCGCCTCGTTTCCGAACATGCTGACTATGCGTGGGGACAGCGGCGATGACGACTTTGACGACGACGAGCCGGTGTCTCCGGAAGAAGAAGTTGCTGGTGAATTCTCTGATGACGAATTCCAGATGCCAGAAGAATCAGAGTTCGATCTGATGCTTTCGAATCTACCGCCTGAATTTCGGCTAGCCACAGCGGAGGTACATCAGATCACGGCAGAATCCAAAGCCCTGGTGACCGCCGCAGGACGCTGGGACTATCTGGAAAAGACTGTGCTGCCCCCACCATCGACTGCGGACAGCGTTTCCAGGAGCCGCGCCACTCAGCTTGTCGCCGATAATCGAGACGCGTCGCAGCCATTTTTGTCCGCTTCCAGCGCAGATGGTCGCCTCCAGACTGAGTTCTATAACGACGCACGGCTGATCGTTCAGGTGAACTGTCCTCTCGATACACCTGGCGGGTTGTTGATTGCCGAAGTCGCCGTCAAGTGTGAGGACGGCCCTCAGCGTTTGCGTTATGTTCTGCGTCCGGATGACGAGATGTCCGCTGACCGTATGACACTGCGTGCCATCATCCGGACTCCCGACAACGCCGTGGACGCCAATGTCACGCTGACGATTCGAGGCTTAGTGGGCAAAGACCTGTGTCTGTTGTCTCATTCAGAACGCCATCAACTGCTGACAAAACCTCCGCTCAGTTGTCTGACGGTTCACGGAGTGACACAAGACACCTGCCGACTGACCGTGTTCCAGGACGAACTGTCCGACATCGCCAGTCAGCCTGAAACGGCGATGCTGTTTCGCCTGGTGGAACGCGAAGGAGGTGTCCAGTGAGCAACTTTGACGACGCAGCTGATGGCGAACTCATTGCCGCAGCCCGAACGGGATCGTCCGACGCGTTCCGGATACTCTTCGATCGCTGCATCAAAGATGAAACGATCATACGACGCGTATGGGCGTCAGATTGCGAATATACTTTTGATGCGAAGGTAATCTCCGAAGTCGACCGGGGATCGGAACAAGCAAGGTGGATTCTCGACAAGCATTTCGATGAAAGGTACAAGAGCCTGCTCATTGCCCAAACTCGAAAGGGTTCGTCCGACGCATACCGCATCCTTCTCGATCGCTACATCAAAGATGAATCGGTCATACGACATGTATGGGAGTCAGATTGCGCATATACATTTGACGCGAAGGTAGTTTCCGAAGCCAACCGGGGATCCGAACAAGCATTCAGGATGCTCGTCCAGCATTTCGATAAAAGGTACAAGTCCCAAATACGAAATTCAGATTCTTACGATGGATTCGTTACTACGCTCCTCGACGCGGCCATTCTGGGAAAGTCCAGAGAAAGGGAGATTCTGGTTGAACACTTTGGTGCCAGAATTTTGCACGTATTACGAAAGTGCAATCTAGATTCCCCAGATCACGAAGAAAGGGCGAGACTCATCGGCGCAGCCCGAAGCGAATTCCCAGAAGCTTGGCAGATTTTGTTTGAACGCTATGACGGACGACTGCGGTCATTTTTCCGAAAGAGAAATCTGCCGAGTGAAGACCTGGCTCAGCAGACCTGGATCCACGTCGTCAGGGCTCTTCCTCGTTATGAGGAGCAAGGCCAATTTGTCTCCTGGCTCTTTCGCATCGCGCGCAATTCTGCGTTGGACTTTCTACGATGCAACGGACGGCGGCCGGCAGCGCAATCCGATGATGGCATTGATCAGACAGCCGTTGACAACAATCAGCCGGAACCTGAAGAGAGTGTTTTGGAACAGGAACGTCGCGATCTCGTTCACGCGGCGATCGGCGAACTACCGTCTTGCGAACGCGAGGTCATCATCCAACGCAAATTCGAGGATAAGTCTCTGGAGGAGATGGGACAAATCCTGGGAATTACCAGAGACTGTGTCCGCCAAGTCGAGACGCGGGCGTTGGAGTCACTACACTGGAAACTTCGGGATATGGCATTAGAACCAATCGCAAAGCCGCCGTTAGGGGGCATGTTTCTGCCGCATGCTCTGGACAGCGGCTACGTGATCTACACAGGTTGGCCGCCCAACGAACTGTTGGTGGAAGCAGATCTGTTTGACCGACTGTGGTCACTGCGTCCTTCGGGGCCGCAATTCGTGACCATGCACGGAAAACCGACAGAGATCCCCCGTCGCCAGCTGGCCGTGGGTGCAGACTATCCGTTCTCAAATCAGGTCTCACAGGCGATTCCAACGCCGCCCATTCTGATGCCGTTCCTCGAATGGGCTCGCCGCGAAATCGATCCTCGGATGAACGGGCAACTCCTGAACTTCTATGACGGACCCGACGAATACATCGGGCAGCACAACGACGCCCACGATGTGCTGTTTGAAGACTCGCCGATCGTGACAATTACGCTCGGTGAGGAACGCAAATTCCGAATGCGGCCCAATCGTGGCAAGCGATATATTGACATCCCTTTCCCTGCGGGAAGCTTCATCATAATTCCATATCACACGAACTTGAGTTGGAAGCACGAAATCCCAAAGAGCACGACGTACACGGGGAAACAAATTTCGATCACGATTCGGGCCTTTACGCAAGGCGTCGTCGATCCGTAGTAGTTATCACTGCCGAGAGAACCTTTTGCGGGAGGGCGAGGCTCCTGCCGAGCCGCTTGGATCTTGGTGCGAGTGTTGATTTCGTGCGTCTTCGTTTAACGGCCACTCGCAGGTGACAGTGTTTTTCATGGCTTGGTGCGCCTTCGGCTTGCCGTTAAACGATTAGATCAACAGCCTGCTCATTCCCTTCCACAAAACCGACACCCCGGCACTCCTGTCACGCTGAAGGATTCCGTCTGCATCGGCTGGCCGAAAGTCCAGTTGACTCGCAGCCAGTGGCTGGTCGCGATCCTGCCGTCCAGCCATGCGAGCCACAGATCGACCGCCATTGATGCCGCGACCGTGTTCAGCAGCAGTAAACTGCCAGCTCGACCGTGGACGGGATCGTTCCAGTCAAACGGTTCGCCGCGATGCATGCTGCCCGCCGGTGCGTTCAGTTCGTAGAACGCATTTTCGCGTTCTGCAGCTGGCAACTCCGGTACGCACAACACACAACCCTGACCCTGACCCGGCTCGAAAAGCCGGATGTCAGCTCGCATGATTCGCTGATCTCCCTGCCAGCGAATGCGGGTTCCTACATCAATGTGGACGACATGGGCCTCGGTGGCCATGTAACTTGTACACAGCCGAGCCGTGTTATTGTCCACGAAACTGAAAAACGCATCGACTCTTGTCTTTTCCAGCAGCCGGATCGCTCGTCCTTCCGTGATTGACCACGGCAAACCATTGACATGAATGTCCGGCTGATTGGCTTCAATCGCGGCCGCCAGTGCCTCTACTTTCAGTACCTGCTGCATGGCATCCAGTTCCGAGGCATGCGGCATCGCATTCAGATTGACGGGGTCCATCGTGTCCGTGTCAAACAGCATCATGCGACGCGGCTTGAACGACGCTAATTGAATGGCCAGCGAGGAACCTCCGCCACCGGCACCCACATTCGACAGGCACATCCGCCGCACTTTGGAAATCATAGACGCTCCCAAACCGCCGACGGTGCGGGAATCGCGATGTTCCAGAAACAGGCGACGTTCCGGAGTCATATCGAATGGGTCTTCCGCTGGCGGCTCCGGAACTTCAAAGCCGCCGCTGCCGGAAATCTTGACGCAATCAGCAGGCAAGAGCTGGCCGCGATCCCAGATCACCACCTGCAGACGATTCCGCTGTTCGTGATCGAGCATCAGAAACACCCACAACTGCGACCGAGCCGCCTGAACAATTTCGGGAACGTGTTCAATTTGCGGTGTGCCTCGAAACGTACACGTCAGTACAACGGAATCCGACAAAGCCGGCATTCGGTTTCCGCTGGGAATACTGTTAACGGTTTGAAAACGATCAATGATAAAACGAATTTCACCGGTCGAATGTCGCCGACGCACTCGGCCAACCACAAACCGTCCTCGATCGATCACGACTTGTCGAATACCTGCTTCCAGATCCCGCTTGTCGATCTCGACGACAATCCGCCGCTGATGAGATTGATGTCGTGTGTGTGTGTGGATGACATAGGGAGACCTTCGGTCAGAACAAGTGGCTCGGTCAGGAGACCGGCCACAACGTTGTGCGCGTCCAAGTCCCCTCTCCCCCGATTCGGGGGAGAGGGTTAGGGTGAGGGGGATTTACGCTGAATCTCAAATGCTGCAAACCAAGCAACGCCCCTCATCCGGCCTGTCGGCCACCTTCTCCCCCGGCGCGGGGGAGAAGGGACAAGAATCGCATAAGTCCCCTCTCCCCCGATTCGGGGGGAGAGGGTTAGGGTGAGGGGGAAAGCCGCTGCTCAATCCATCGTCGCCAGTTCGTTTTCCTTCGCCGAGCGTTCCTGTTTGCGGCGATCGATTTCGAAGGCTTCCTGTCGGTCGTGCATCTCGGCAAATGCGGCAGACTCGAAGGCCGTGCTGGATTCGAGCGAACCTGCACGGGTCTCTTCCTCAGTCGGCGGCGTTTCCGGTGGTGATACCACGGACTGAGCCGATACGGTGAGAGTTGCTGTGGTGGAGATCGATTGCGTATCGATCTCGGCTGGGGATTTGCGACGCGTGTTCATGGTGGGTCTCCTCAAGTGGCACATTTTATGATTCATGGCAACGAAGAAATTTCGCCGCCTTCCACCTTGGATAACGCTGCAAGCGAGGCGAAGTGGGCAGATTTACGTCACGAATTTTGGTCTGACAAAACGGGACTGACTCAGCGCCCGATGTTTTGCTGCGTCGGCGAGGCGTGTAGGTCAGGCTGTGCCTGACAACAAAGAAATCGCAAGTGAGACCGTGCCTTGCACATGCGTGCGTGCGACCCGTTTGAAGATCATGCCGTGGTTTTCTAGTCACTTCCGATTGAGCGTCAGGCAAAGCCTGACCTACTTCTGGCTCATCGTTTGATGCGCGTCGCAAATGGGACAGGCACCGATTGGCCATACGGCGATGGCTGATCAAAACAGGGACAGATCGGAGCCAGTCCCATTTGCTCCAAACTCGCGCGCCGTGACTGCGTCACGGCGATCCACAATCGCAGAAACGCAAATCGCAGAATCGCAGCAGAGGAATCGCAAGAGGACAGAGGGCCAGAGTGCAGAACACAGACTAGTCAGAGAAGCCCGAGGATGACTGGGGAGACATACGCAACCACACCACACGAAAACCGACGTCGTAGGACCCTCTGTGGAGACAATCACAGCGAAACGAGATTTGAACGTAGCCCTCGCTGTGGTCGTAATTATAACCGCGTTTGTCGTTGAACGACGTGCCCCGCAATGAACGATCAAAACCCAACGCTGAAGTCCGATTTCCACACCAGCACGACACGTTGCCCTCAGGATCGATCAGACCCGGATGCTGATCCTTCGGGTCACTCCGAGCCGACTTCGGATCACAAAGTTCCGCCAGTGATTCTGACAGGCTGTGGCTGCGATTTTGGGTTTTAGGATTGTTGCCGACCCAGGCCAGTTCTGGACGCCATTCATCCCCCCACCAGTATTCTGCCGTGTGCTCATCGCCCCAGCGAACCGCCCATTCCCACTGCCATTCCGTCGGCAAACAAAAGATGCCACCATGGACTGGCCCAAGAATCCGCGTGAGCCACTCGCAAAAGCTCCGCGCCATATACCAACTGACATAAACCACCGGCTGATCATCCTGATCGCTGTGTTGATCCCGCCATTTCCGATGCCAGGGGCTGTAAACCTCAAACAATTCGTTGGTCACAAAGAAAGATGACATGTGCAAACCGGCCATCGGAATCGGAACAACTCGCTCGTTCTTTCCCTTGCCCGTGATTTCCACACCCGCGCGCTTCAATTTATCCAAATCGTGGTATTTCGACGGATCGAATTCGCCTTCCGGAAGCGGGATGAAGCTTTCCACAAAGCGGTTTAATACATTTGTCGCAGGGTGCTGCAAATAAACGGCAGGAAGTACCAATCGCGGTTCATCGCTTTGCGGAATCCAGTCAGCAACCGACATACCCGTCGAACTTGTCCCAGAAATGTGATGTGCTTCAGGGAGGGCGAGGCTCCCGCCGAGCCGCCGCTGCCATTGTGGCTGCCCACTCGACAGCGACATCAGTTCCAGCAGTGGACCCACATATGATGCATCACGAATGGCCGAAGAAAGCATGGTCTCCGATAATTCGGACACGAGCTTTCCGCAGACTTTACCCGCTTGCCAGCAAGCGACGATTGACTCTGGAGGAGCCTGGCCGTCTTTATACGCATCTGTGTAATCGCGTTTGTCCGACGAGTCCCAATGCACCAGCCAGCGAGTCAGTTGCTCAACGTCGTCACTCAGTTTCAGTCCATCCCGATCGATCGCTTCATACACAATCCACGGATTGCCGTGCTGAATCAGTTCCAGGGCCAGGTCATCTCGGGCCGCGCCCTCCGCCGCATGGCACAAGGCGAATCGCAAAGTCCAGTGCCATGCGGACGGACGATCGCCGTCGGTGCCGTTCTTCTCAGACCAATGTGAGAATTTATGAATCTCCTGCAAAATCGCGTCTCGATCCTCTGCAGACACAAAGGGGATTGCTGGCGACTTCCTGTCGCCAGCCTTCACGGACATCAGATATTTGCCGGCGAAGTACTCGCAGAATGAACGATGCCGCCATTCAAGTCCCACTTGACCGCAGCGGTCCAGCAAACTGCCCAGCAGATTGATCTGAATCAGGTTGTCCAGTTGAGCTCGATATGGCGCAGTCGCCGCAAGGTAGTCCGATCCAGTGAGACAGGCGGAAAAATCATGGCCGCTCACCGAGTACCAGGCAATCGCTCCCAACACTTCGTCAAGTTCCAGCAGCAGTTCTGCAACCTTCCGCCCCGATTTCCCCGTCAATGTGGGCGTGCTGTGTTTCAAAATGTGCTGAACCGTCAGTTCATAAAGGCTGTAGCGATTAGAAACGTCGTTGAGCGGTCGGTTCGTCTCCGAAGCGAGTTTTTTCATCTTCTTGAGCAGCAGCGGCACACCCAATAGATCCTTCCACATCAGGTGCCGAGCGTCTTCAGGTTTCGTGTCCCATTGTTCCTTTGTGGCATCCGTCAGCAAGATGGGTCTCACTCGACGTCCAAGAAACCGTTCCTGTTCACCTCGCTGGAATTCCCTGACTTTCACTGAGCACCATTGGTCAGATCGGCCACCGTCAAAGACCATTGGGTTGTTGGACCAGGCGTCATCACGCCCTGCCACAACGGCCACGCAGTCAAGAATCAGGGCATCGGTGTTCAGAAATCTTCCAAGACCCAGTAGGCTTTCGGAACCGGACGTCTGATCGAGTGCATCCAGCAGGAAGACTGCACTGGAATGCCGAACGATGCGTTTGAGCCACTCTTCCGCATACTGCCGATCGGAATCATCGATGTGCTGCAGCAACAGATTAATCAGAAATTCCTTCAGTGTCTCCTCGTGCGTTGTGTTCCATGGATGCTCCGATAACGAAACGCCGCCGCCAGGCGTTCTGCCCAGGCGAATGGGGACTCGCTGGTCGGGTGCCGCAGCAATGGTTTGTTCAATGACCACCATCTGCACAGATTTTCCAAAGCCGCTGTCCGCATGCAGCCAGATTCGGGCGGCTGTCGGTTTTGCAGGGCGATGTTTGCGGCGAGCCGTGACGTCGGAGTCACCGGAGTCCTCTGTCACCGGCTGGAGCGGCGGTTGATCGGGGCCTGCCACGGACGCCACGTCCCGTTGGCAAATGCCGCCAACTCGGAGGAATCCAGATCATGGTGCGGTTCTGATTCTCGCAAAGACTCTACCGTGTTATTGGATTCCCGGAGATGCGGAAAGATCTGTCGCAGAGGCGACTGCACATAGCGGTGCCCGTCTTCTTCCGGATCCGCCGGTTGCGGACCGCAGAGTTTGTCCAGCAGTTCCAACGCCTGATGATGAATCCCGCGTTTCACTGTCCGCGTGATGCGAGTCCAGCGAGACAATTGCTCCCATGCATCCTCCAGTGTTGGTGCTTCCGGAAAGTGGAAATTAGTATCATTGGGGAGATCATTCTTTTTGTGCCCCTCCGCGACGACAACATCGAAGACGCGCTTACGGGGCATGTCCTTCGCCAGTGTCTTGATATCCACTGACGTAACGGCCTTGAGTTTCGTTGAGCCACTTCCAGGATTCGCAAACATGGCCGTGACAGCGACGTGCGGATCCAGTGGGTCCATTCCGTCAAAACTGCCCTTGTGCTGTGGATGCAGGGCCAGCATCGCACAGGCGAACGCGGCTTCCGGTGATCGTCCGTCGAGAGGCACCTGTGCAGGTTTATCTGGCAGGTTTCGAGATGCATGGACCAAATCCAGCGACCATCGCCAGTCAAAGGCCTGGACGCCCTTGTACTTCTTTCGCACGACGTACCACGCATTCTGCAATGCTTCCGACAATTGTCTGCCCATCAGCAGGTATCCGCATGATGCCGCAGACGGTACAAGCAACCCGCTGCCGTGTCGAAGTCTTTCCATCGTGAGTTTGGCAATCACCCCGTGGTAATCATCTTTGTCCTCGCCAGCGAACAGTACCCACGTCTTGGTCGTTGCATCCGGCTGAGAAGCATGGCCTTCCACCATCGCGATCGTTTCGGCAGCTATTAGCAGACCAGGATGCATCCAGCCGAATCCTTCGTCAACGGCCAGTTTCCGCAGCGGAGATGAGTACTTGGCACTCAGATTCCTAAGGAACGCCGGGCCGGTGGATTCCGCCTGCAGTTCGTCTGCATAACTCGTTGTTTTCCAGTTCCATGTGGTGTCATACGTCTGAATGCACCAGTGGACGGCATTGTAGATGTCCGTCTGTACCTGCTCGGGCGACTTCTTGTCATCACTGGCAATCGCCTTGAGCAGGGTTATTCGGCTTTGAAGCTGAAGCAGCAGGTCGTCGCTGCAGTTGTCCTCGGCAAACTCCCGCAATGCTTCACAAAGCGACTGGAGATTAGTGCGGCCAACCTTTTTACCCGGAACAAAGAAACTGGCCTCTTCGGAATCCGTAATCAACGAACTCAGATCGCTTGGTTGCGACGTGTTGCGAGCAGCCACTGCCGACCGCAACAACAAACAGCTGTTGCCCGTAATGGATTCGCGAACTGCCGCCGGAAATCGCCTTTCCCCGGCCTTTGTCTCAGGCAACAAGGCCGCCCACTCTGCCTTCAGCGGCTGACCATCCGTCCCAAGGCAATCGCTGATTCGCTCGATAAGTGATTTCTTTGAATTCATCGGCAATTGTTCATCGCACTTGAGGGCAGAGAGTAGCGAATTGTCGGCTTTCGCTCTGCGAAAGTCGCGGTGCTTTTGCTGAGCAAAAGGCGACAAAAAGTTCCAGAATGGTCGTGCGCCGGGTCCCGAATCAAAAGTGGATTTCCCAGAAGTCCCTTCTCCCACGAGATCGGGGGAGAAGGTGGCCGACAGGCCGGATGAGGGGGTTTCGCCAAGTACCGTGCAAGTAGAACGATACAGTGTTTCGAAGTTATGGAAAAGGATCTACCCACCAATAAAAAAACTCGCCGCCGCCACGGGACCAGTCTGGTCGCCCCATGTCAGCAAGCGAGCCTTCGAAATGACCGCTGTGCAATTTGTGTCGAGCTGCAGCTATGAAAACAGAATCATCAGCCCGCGATACGTAACGTAACCCCAGAGTATGATGTTCAGGAAAATCACGACGGTGTGAACCACATTCGGATCGAAGAGATCCATGATACGCGTTCGCGTGGCAGCAATCGCCTGAGGTCTGCGACCGAAGTGTTGTCGGCGAAGATCCGTTGGCTGCGATCGAAAGGTTGACCGGTGAGTCATGAGTCATTTCTCCTGAGCGAAAGTTGAAGAACAGGGCCGTTACCTGTTCAACGAACTCAACCAGCTCAGGTGGGTGACTTTCATCAAGAAATTTTCTGAACGCACGGTAGTTTGCGATTCGGTTTTGCGTTTCATGAACAAAAAAGACGCCCGGATAAGCACCCGACCGTCTTCAGTCAATGACCGCAACCTGGGAAGCGACATTGATTATTGCGACATCCGTTGCTGTCCCAGCGATCCGGGGACTCGATCGCAAATCATGATCAGGTTCCGAAGATGGATCGCAAGTCGCTGAAACCAACTTCTTTCCGAATACAGCCGTCCAATGAACTTCGCCATCATTTTTTCCCTCTGCTGCCGAGTGCTGCGAGACATGTCCGATCGGTGCTGCCAGGGTGGTTAACGCCCGAAGAGTCCGCAGATGGGGAAAATGCTGGATCAGTTTCTGATTTTGCGCGAAATGATTTTGCGGAATTTTGAGCTTCCATGAACGATCCCGCCCATGAATTCCATCTCACAACGTTGTGCCGGTTACTCCAGCGCGGAACACGAAGTGGACTGAGTGAGTTGATTTCCAATTTCGTGAGACTTGAGACAGTTTGAGTGGCTCGAAATTCGGGCACTCAAATCGAGTTGCCGATTTTTTCGAAACTGTCCTGAAAACTGCACCACTTTCGCCACTGAATCCGTTGTCCTCTGCAGGAACCACGTTGGGCGTTTCGATGAGCTCTCACATAATGATGAGGCAGTGCGATGGGCGTAATCATGAGTGCGGAATGTTCCTGTGGATACTCGGCCAGTAACGAGACTGACAAAACTGGGTCTAACTTTCCCAGAGGAAATGGTTTGTTTGGCCGTGTTAAGCTCGGATACGAAATGCAGATCCAGGATGTCCTTTACTATCCGGTTCTGTGTCGACTCTGCCGGGAGGTCCTGTCTATTGATCTCCAGCAGCGTCCCCTCAGATGCCCGGTATGCCGGGGCACAAACGTGGTGCCGTATTACTGGCCGCAGATGGTGGACAGGAAAGGAAGAATACAAATTCCCTGTTCAATGGTGTCCGCAGGGGCCGAGCCGGGCCAGCGACCCAAATATGCCCTCTATGAGGATGCGGAATACTTGTGTCCTCGCTGCGGATCGAAACATCTCAGATTCAAATTTGAAGGTCTGCGGGACTGATTCAACAATGCATCACGAAAGGTGCGACTGTGACATCGGAATTGAAATTCATCGCCGAATGGGCCGAGGCACTGCTCGCCGAACATGGTCTGGACAAGCACGGCTGGACGTTTGGTTTCAACCAGAACAAGCGACGTCTCGGAGTCTGCAGGTACGCGCCAAAGCGGATCGAAGTCTCCACCTATCACGCTGAGCAATCTGTATTGGAGGAAGTGGAAGACACAATTCTCCACGAAATCGCCCACGCACTGACACCGGGACATCACCATGACAACGTTTGGAAAGCGGCCTGTCGATCCATCGGTGCCAGGCCCGAACGTCTCTACAAGGGGCCGGCACTGGATCGTCCTGCCAAATTCATCCGGAAGTGTGTCAACTGTGGTCAGGAGAATCCCTTGTTTCGACGTCCCAAATCCACCACAGCCGCCTGCAAACGCTGTTGTGATCGGCATAACGCTGGTCAGTACGACCAACGCTTCGTGCTGGTGTTGGAACGCGTGCGATGATTCCGTTGCAGCATGAGTAAGCTGGCGGCGACATCGCGTCGAGGGACGGAATTGCAGTGACGTTCAGGTTTTGGAATCCGAGAGGACCATCGAGGCATGTATGCTGGCGCGATTCATTCTGCGCGGCATTTGTTCGGAGGATGAGTTGTCGCCGCAACGTCAGATCCGCAAGTAGGCGCGTTGGAGTGGATTGTTCTCTGCCAACTCACCACGGCAATCGCCGTGGCATCGACGCACACGTTCTCGTGAGCGAGTTGCTCCGCTCTGCGGTTGATCAGGCCGTCGGGCCTGTCGCGGCGGTATCGGGCATAGAACCAGTTGATTCATCGTGGATAAGGCCAAGCCGCTGCTTCCAAAACCAATCCTGTTTGTTCTTGAGTATGCAACGCACCTACTGTTCTCGAGTCACGGCCGAGAAGAATTCTTCAGAAAGACGATTTCTTGCCTGCAGTAAGCACCTGTTTCTGAAGAACGCGGAGGTCGCCCCCGCAAAATACGGTGCACGATCATTCGCGGCAGGAGGGGTCTGCATTCAACACCTGGCGCAGAAAAATCCACAGCGTCTCAGTGACTCTTACCCGGCTGCAGAGAAACCACAGACTCCGCTGCAATTTGTGCTCCGATGTAGACCGACTTATGATACGGATGCGATTTTGGGTGATCAGCGAGTTACCGAGCCCATTTCGACTAGAAGTGATCCAGCGATTCACAACACATCAGCTGTCGATCCTGACGTGGTCGATTACTTTATGTCTTGTGAAACATTTGTGAAAACAAGGTCCAAAAATACGGTGATCATGCAGGAATGTGCAGTAACGCTGATGATTCTCAGTGAAATCGCAAATCTTTTGACTGCTTAGACATGCGTCGCAAGTGCTTTCCTGTAAACAAGTTACAAAAGCACGGGCGGCGTTTCCCCCTCTCTCCGCATCCTGCATGTTGCCCGTCAGCGTAAGTCATTCGCTGACGGGCATTTGCGTTTCCGGGTTCCTCCTGGAAGTTTTCGTTTGTAGCG
>Ga0154020_10001832_pt1 | contig 26042 bp, 19 predicted proteins | sample Klosneuvirus_201_FD_109709 | JGI IMG/M metagenome (GOLD analysis project Ga0154020, IMG submission 109709) | Active sludge microbial communities from wastewater, Klosterneuburg, Austria - Klosneuvirus_20160825_MG | ecosystem: Engineered > WWTP > Aerobic digester > Activated sludge | place...
ATGCAATCAAGAATGGAAACTTTTAACCGAAACACTCACGGTGCTTTCAGTTAATTTTATTATTGATCCATTGTTGGTTCGAGGTTTAGATTATTACAATAAAACCGCGTTTGAGTTTTCATCACGAGATTTGGGAGCGCAAAACACATTTTGCGGCGGTGGACGATATAACTTAGGAAAAGAAATTGGCGCTCATGACGACCTTCCTTCAATCGGCTGCGCAATTGGGATTGGTAGAACATTGCTGCTCATGGAACAAGCTCTTCAAAAGTTGTCACTCCCAGAACAACCACCATTGCATGCGATTATTCCCGTTGAAGAAGAACAACAACCACTTGCTCTGCTTCTTGGACAAGAGTTAGTCAGTCATGATTTGTGCACTGAAGTGCTTCTTGAAGGTTCATCGGTCACCAACATGCTCAAGAAAGCAAATAAACTTGGCGCCCGGTACGTTTTGATGCTTGGCTCTGATGAGCAAGCTCAAGGCACCGTGACCATAAAAGATATGCTTAAAGGAACAACGCAAGCCGTCAAGCAAGCAGAAATAATTAAGATTTTAAAAAGCTGAGTAGACGCCTATGCGTCTACTCTTTTTTATACGAAATGTATGCTTACTGATTATCGTTACTGAGCTTTTTGTTTAACAACTTGCTCTACATAACGCTGAATAGCTTCAATGCGTCTCATCTGAGATTCAAACCCAAAACAGTAGCGTGAGTAGCTAATGTTAAGATCGCGCCTGACCGATTTAATATAGTGCTTGAGCTGTTTAATGCGTTGCTCAACATAAACAGGATATTCATCTGGAGCTGTCTTCCAAACGGCAAATTCTTTACCCTCTTCTGCGGTTTGCATAAGAGCTATACGCTGCATCTCTTGATGAATCTCATTACGAACATCATTGAGAAGATCAACATACTTTTGTACGCTTTCTTCAGATCTTTTAAATTCTTGTTCATTCACTTGAATGTAGCCATCTTGCATCAGTTGCTGAACAATCCCTTTGATGTATCCATTTTTTTCAAGCGCTTGCTCTTGCTTACTTGTTACTTCAGCATCAAGCGTTATCAAAAGTGCTGCTGCATCATTAAATCGATGCGTTAGCTCATCAGTAAGTTTTGTACAAACAATCTTTTTTTTATAAAGCTCAATTTGCTGTTCAAATGCTTGTCGTTCTTCAGCTGAAAGATCCATCTCCGACATAGGTAAATCATTACTTGGTTGCTCAACCTGTAAAGCATCGCTCTGTAAATTTCCCTCTGTTCTTCTATCACTCATAAGAACAGCTTCATTGTCTTTTAAACCTGTTTGACGGTCCATGTCACCTTTCTGATCGGAGTCCAAAAGATTTTGTTCATCGATAGTAGTTTTCATAGCATTATCCAAAATACGTTATTAAGTGCAATTTTACCGTTACCAGTAGTTTACTTACTCAGTAAAAAATAGCAAAAGCCAGGTTCTTTGTAATTAAATCTGACAGACAACTATTTTTTATTTTCAATCCAATATTTACATTAATAAAATATAATCTTTATTAATGTAATACCCATTTATCATCTCCTCATATTTTAACAAAAATAATTGCTAAAATTGAAAATTATAAACACTTAAAATAATCGAAAACACCTTACCAGTCTATGCTTTTGCTCATTGTAGCACAGAAGCATCAGGGGCTTTCTTTATTTTGGAGTTAACTCCAAACTGAAACCTTGTAAAATTCAAAAAAACTTAAAAAATGCCTTTATTGAAAGCAAAAAACGCTCTCTAAATAATAGTTGCCAACAAAGTTGTTGGTAAGTGCCCCCTTGATCATTTCTTGATGAAGGATAATTGAGCCGTACAACAAACTGTATCAATTTGACACAGTTTTGAATACGTCGATCCAATCAGCATATCCAATGAATTAACATAATATTAAAAGTTGCGACATATTTATCGCACATATTTGAACTGTTTTTGAGTGGATGCTAAAATAGCTTGCCGGTTAAGTCATTTACGTCAAAGCAAAGAGGAATTACGTATGAAGAATCTAAAGCTGGGTAAAAGCATCTACTTTTTATTGATAATATTAGCATTTTCATTTCTTCACGGTACTGATTCCGAAATAAATGCTCCACTCAAGACTCAAGAAATTTCAGCACGACCAAGTACACATCTTGATGAGTGCCTCATCCGTTCGAGTAAAAAAATCAAAAAACTTGTTCTTGATAATGGATTCACCGCATTGCTCTATCAAACGCAACCAGAAAATATGTCCCCTGAAGTGGTTACTATGCTCACATTTGCTGTTGGCTCAAAAGATGAGGAGCACGGTCAATTTGGCTTTGCTCATGCGGTTGAACATATGATTTTTAAAGGCACCGAAAAGATGTCTGAGTCAGACTTAAACGCAATTGCCGAAAAATTTTGTATTGGCAGTGTTGGAATAGGGTACAACGCTAACACCAGCACAGACCTTACTCGTTACTACTTTAAAACTGATGAAAAAAATTGGCCCGTATTCCTTGGCATTCTTGCTGATTGCATGGAAAATGTTCGTTTCGATGAGCACCACTTTGCGTCCGAGGTTAAAGCAATAGTTAATGAACTCAAGATGCGCAGCAAAGATCCATCTGGCCTTGTATATAACATTCTTGGGGAGGAGTTCAACCCATCCAACCACCCATATCATCATCCATTGGGAGGGTTTAAAGAAGATTTATTGCAGGCAAATGCAGCTCAACTGAAAGAGTTTTATAAGAAGCACTACACTCCTGATAAAGGACTTTTAATCGTTGTTGGTAATGTTGACGTGCAAAGTTTTGAAAAGCTTGTTCACCAGCACTTTGATGCTATTCCTGCTGCATCAAATATTCAAGAAGCAACAACATTCGACATGCCTAATCAGCACATTACTCAAAAGAAAATTGTCGTAAGTAAGCACATTCCTGCTCCTATTCTTTTCTTCTCTTGGAAGACACTCGATAACTACCTGGATCGCACAAGCGTGCACGCTCAAGATTTTATTCAATACGTTTTACAAGAGCGACTCCGTCCACTGTGCGATGAACACGATCTTGTTTTTAGTATTGCATCAGGCGGATATGTCGCTCAATTTGGGGGAGGAATGTACATTTATGTGCGCCCTAAAAATGAAGCTGATCGATCGTGGTTTGATAAAACGTTTAATAAAAAATCTATCGTTAAACGCTGTAAACAATTTATCGCAGCCCAACTGAATGATTTAATAACCAATGGCCCAACAGAGCAAGAGCTTGCAAACTATAAACATTGCTCAAAAACATCGCTTTTAGAGTCGTTTCAATACAATGATGCTATCGCATCAACGCTGTCATCAACCTACTTTATTCAGCGCAATGAATACCAATATCTCGATGATATAACCGTAAGTGATTCACTTAACAAAGAAGTAATTCAAACATTCTGTAATAAGTTTCTTAAACCGTCGCGCATGCACACCATTTCGTTTCAACCAATTACCCAAGACGAAGAAACTGAATGGGAAGCAATGCAAGCTGTTATTGATGCTGCTGATGAAAAATTAATCAATAATAAAATTAGAGAATCCAAAGTTGAAGAAGAAAGCAACCTTGCTGATACGCTTCCCGAACCCGAGTTAATCGATTTCTCATTAGAAAAACCAGACAGACACTTTATTCTTTCAAATGGCCTTGAAGTCTTTATTAAGAATAAACCAAATACTCCATTTATCGCATTTTCATGTAGTTTCAAAAATAATGAGCAGTTTTCGCTCTATCTTGATAAGAATAATCAAGATCACGTAAGAATGCTTTGCATGTCTCAATTACTTGAAGGAAGTAAGAGGTTTTCCAAAAAGGACCATATCGATTTCTTTCAAAAACTTGGCGCCTCCGCCTTCTTTGGATCGAATGGCGGTTCATTTTCATGCCTTCAAGATAATCTGACTGAAGTTGCGCAACGCTTTATACACATTTTAACACGACCAACATTCCCACGTTCTGCATTCAATCAAACAATTGCTCACGAAATTGAATCAATGAAAATAAATAAAAAAAGTGAAGTATATGTTGCAAGTAAAACAATAGGTGACTATCTTTTTGCACAATACCCATGGCGCAAAAGTAGTGATCAGATAATTTCTCTGCTTGAAAAAACGTGGCGTAATGAACTTTTTACATTCCATAAAAACTACGTCATCCCTTCTGCAATGTTTGTTACGCTCGTTGGCGACATTAATGAAAAAACTATCAGGGCTGAACTAGAAAATATTTTTGGATCATGGAAGATTTCAACCAACGATAGCTCGTATGATATTTCAATACCAGACATCACGAATCCTGAGCCAACAGACATTATAAAAATAATGCCCAAAGAGATGGTAGTGCTCATGCTTGCACGCGTTACCGATTACGCGGACACGCATGATGATCTGGTCCTTGAGCTCATTGAGCAATACTTAAATAAACAGATTTATGCCATTCGCGAAGCAACTGGGCTCTTTTATTCGTGCAACGGATCACTCTCTGCATCAAGTTTTTTAACAAAAGGTGCGGGTCGAGTACTTACGCTCCTTTCACCTCAAAACGTAGAGAAAACTGAAAAGCTTATCCGTGCAATGCTGCAGTCAATTGCAGACAATGGGATTCCAGCATATGACTTAAATATTGCAAAACAGACTAAAAGAATGTCGCTTGCAAAGTCATTTTCAACAAATCAATCGCTCAATAATGCGTATAACTTTATTATTCGCAACAATAAAGACTGGAACTATTTTAATGACTGTCTTGAGCGGATTAATGCCGTAACGCTTGAGGAAGTAAACACAGTTGTCCGCAAGTATCTTAACCCTGCAACATGGTCAACAATTAAAGTTGGAAGGCTCAATAATGTTGATCCCCAAAATATATCCGGTAACTAGCCATACCGATCATATCGGGCAAGGTTCAACATTTGTTGCCATTAATGGATTCAAAAACGATGGTGTACAATTTATTTCTGAGGCGATCAACCGCGGTGCTGCGACAGTTATTATTGAACAAACAGCACATTCACCAGAACTTGAACAATTGTGCACAGCGCATAATGTAAAACTTGATGTTGTCAGTAATGCACGACAAGAACTTGCTGTACGAGCAGCACATGCTTTAGGAAACCCTACAATAAAACTAAAACTTATTGGGGTAACGGGGACCAAAGGTAAAACTACAACTACATACCTGGTTGAACATATCTTACGTCATGCTGGGTTAAACACTGGACTTGTTGGAAGCATTAAAAATCGAATTACTGCTGATTCTGTGGTTAAAGAAGTTTTGGCCACTCATACAACACCAGGAAGTGATGAACTTCAGATGTTTTTGGCGCAATGCGTAGATGAAAATGTAACCCATACGATCATTGAAACTTCAGCACATGCGCTCAACTTGCATCGTGTTCATGGGATTGAATTTAACGTTGTTGGTTTTACAAACTTGTATCATGACCATATGGATTTTTATGACAGCATGGAACATTATTTTACCGATAAAATCAAATTATTTAGTCAGGTAAAACCAGGTGGAACAATTGTTATCAATACGGATAATGAATGGGGACTCAAAGCATTTGATCATGCAGTTCAATTGCCAAATGTAACAATTATCACGTTTGCTCAGCAACCTATAACGCCTCATACAAACAATCACCGACACATACAGTTTTCTATCGCAGAGCAAATTCCTCTTAGGATAACTCTAGAGCCTGACGCTCCCGGCGTGAGTAAAAAAGATATTAATTGTCCTGCTTTAATCGGAGAATTTAATGGCTATAATCTGGTCATGGCCTGGATTATAGCTTTCAAAATGGGAATTTCACCTGAAGCAATTCAACAAGCTCTTAATACCTTTTCTGGCGTACCGGGACGCATGCAGTTACACCGTCTAAAAAATGGCGCGCTTGGTATTGTCGATTATGCACATAATGCAGCTTCAGTAGATGCCGTACTAAAACCTCTGCGAGCAATGACTAATCACCTAGTGGTTTTATTTGGATGCGGCGGAGATAAAGACCCTTCACGTCGTCCAGCTATGGGAGCTGCTGCTGCACTCTATGCTGATCACATTATTTTAACCGATGATAACCCTCGCTCAGAAGATCGCATGAAAATTATTAACGATATTCTAGCCGGAATTCCAGCAACACGTCATAATATCGTTATCTGCCAGCCAGGTCGAAGAGAGGCAATAGAGCGTGCGGCACAGCTTGCTCAACCAAACTCAATTATTGCACTCTTGGGCAAAGGGCATGAAAATTATTACATTGTTGGCGATTCAATTTTTCACTTTGATGATTATGAAGAAATAAAAAAGTTCTAAGCTTTACGGGGAGATGCTCTTTTGTCGAATGTCACAATGCTTGCAAAGCTTAAAACTTTATCTAAATACCAAATTGCACAGTCAACAGATGACCAGTATTTTAAACGAGGTGAACATTATTTTAAAAATGAAGCACTCACTCGTTTTGTGTGGAAAAATAATGATTCGGTTTTGGAATGCTATGTTGAAGGCTCCAAAATATATCGCGTACAATTAGAGCTTAATAAGCAAAAGCATATTGTTGGCAAGTGTACGTGCCCTGTACAAAGCAATTGGGGGAATTTACCTTGCAAGCATGAAGTATGTGCTTTGCTAACTATTGTTGAACTTTTAAAAAACAATCACAAGTCTGATCGAGAAAAAGCCCTCCACGAACAATTAATAAATGCCTCATCTCAGGAGATAGCAGAACAAAGTCAAAAGCCAATATTAAAAGCTTCTGATTTTTCAGTTCACGTTTACAGGAATCATATCCTTGAAAATTTAGACTTTTCTTGCCACTTTCCAGTTTCCATACGTGTTCACTATCAAAGTAAAGATGCTCTTGATGGAAGCATAGAAATACCAAAACAGCTTAAGCCTTTTCATAACTACTTGGACGCAAAAGTTTTCTTGCATACGCTAAAAACATGTATTGATACCTACCCATTTTTCCTCCACCATGGGAAATCTACCTATCAAATAACAAGTAAAGATGTTTTTATTTGTCAGCCGGAACTTATTATTGATCTTGTTGATGATAAACAAATAGTGATGAAGCCCGCCATTCAGAGCCAAGAATCGTTTAAGAGCCTTCTTTTAATTGGTCCTGGAATTCTATTTAATCCAGACCAGGGACAATTTGGATTTTTTACAGGAGAGGTTGATATTACAACCACTCCTTGGCAATATCCTTGGATAGCTCTACGAGATGAACTTAAGAAAAAAAATACTGTAACCGAATTCATCAAGCTGTCTGACAGCCTTCAATGTGCGTTTCCAGTAAAAAGTTTAAAGCATAAACCTCTTATTTCGGCAGGATTAAATGGTCCATTACTCAGCGATTTCTCTCTTAAAATAAAAGGCAAATCTGCTCCATCGCATCCTTTTAATTTGCAAACCTCCGTTATGATCAAGAAGCTTTCACAGTCCGGCATGGTATCGGCTGAACTTAAAATTTCTCCTGATATTTTGGATGCGCAAGAAAATTTACATTCTATTACCCATTTAGTACAAAATGTTATTGATGCTTTGCCTTCAAAAAGAAAAGAGGTCCGAGTTTTTACGTATAATGCTCTGGTCGATATACTCAATGCTCAAACGGATCAAGAAAAAAACCGAATTATTGAAACGGTTGTCGATCAGTGCAAAGAGGTTCTCTACCGTCTTAACAAAGTTCAAAAAGCAAAACTAACTCAAGCACTTGAAGGCTTTAAAAACTCAAATAACCAAGCGCTTATCCAATCAATTTTTATTGTTGATGGACAATTTTCTCATTACCAGCTTTTTTTAAAAGATACAGCTCCTCTTTTTTCTGCATGTGTTAAGAGCGGGATAGTTAATTTTGAAGAAAATTCGTCATTTACAAACATGGTCATTGCTCAGGCCGACCTATTAAAAAATCTCTCTTTATTTAAGGCTGAACTCGATAAAAATGGCGTACAGCTCTTTTATGAAGGAAAGCTTATTCAGCGCGTTAAGCTCGACTTTGATATTATTATCAAGAAAAATAACGATATCGATTGGTTTGAAGTTAAGCCTGAAATATTATACCAAGGCACTCAGCTCCCTGTAGAAAAATGGGAAAAAATCTTAGAGGAAATGGGTGTTTATCATAACGAGCAAACGATTCAATTGATTGATGATGAATCATTAAAAATGCTCAGAAGAATGCTTTCTTACGTTAATCCAAAGAAAAAAACTCAAAAAAAAGATGCTACCGATTTCTTTCCAATTCCTCGTTTGCAAATTTTTGATCTTTTTCAGATGAAACAGATGGGCGCAAAACTAAAACTTCCTCAGGAAGAAGAGGCTTTACTGAATAGGCTTTTAACCATCACATCCCTGCCTGAGTATGAACTTCCAAAAACATTTTTGGGCAAACTGCGTGACTACCAAAAGATGGGTTACAATTGGTTGGCATTTTTATATCAACATCGATTTGGAGCATGTCTTGCTGACGATATGGGGCTTGGGAAGACCATACAAGCAATCGCTTTTCTTGCAGGAATTGATGCAAAAAAAATAAGCTCCCCCTTCAAAAAAAGTGGTCCACATCTTATTGTCGTTCCGCCAAGTTTGCTATTTAATTGGCACCATGAAATTTCACTCTTTTACCCATCATGCAAGCTTCATATTCACCATGGTGCATCACGAGCATTTACTTTTAAAAATGCAGATGTCATTTTAACAACCTATGACATGATACGGGCTGATGCAAAGGAGTTTGCAGAATCAAAATTTCACACAATCATATTTGATGAAGCACAAGCGATTAAAAATATTTATGCAAAAAGAACCAATGCGGTTCGACAACTCAATGGCCTCTTTAAAATATGCTTAACCGGAACACCACTTGAAAATCATGTCGGTGAATACTACTCGATTATGGACTTGGCACTTCCAGGGCTTTTTCCTTCTTACAAAGAATTTCAATCACAAACCAAACATGATGTGGGTCAATTTTTACTCAAACGAAGCAAACCATTTATTCTTCGTCGAACAAAAGATGATATTTTAAAAGATCTTCCACCTAAAATTGAGTCCAATGTTTATTTAGAGATGCAACCATCTCAAAAAAGTTTGTACGCGCGCACCGTTGCGCAAATTAAAAACTTGGTTCTTGATGCATACGAGTCAAAAACAGCATCTCAAGCTGGCATTATTGCGCTTACGGCCCTTTTACGTTTGCGACAAATTTGCATCACGGGCGAACTCATCAACAAAGAAATTGAAGAGCCTTCACCAAAAATTGCTTACTTAATTGAAAAGATTAAAGAGCTTAATACTGAAGGGCATGCAGCGCTTGTCTTTTCGCAATTTACCAGCGCTCTTGATGTCTTAGAAAAATATTTTGTACAAGAAGGAATAGAGTTTGCTCGACTTGATGGAGCTACGCCTGTTGCTCAACGACAAAAAGTCATCAAGCGCTTCCAAGTACACCAAGAAATTCCTGTTATGCTGCTCAGCTTAAAAGCTGGCGGTGTTGGTTTAAATTTAACTAGAGCATCGTATGTTTTTCACCTTGACCCCTGGTGGAACCCAGCAGTGGAAAATCAAGCATCCGATCGAGCTCATAGAATCGGGCAACAACAACAAGTGATTGTTACCCGATTGGTTATGCATGATACCATTGAAGAAAAAATGATGGTTCTTAAGCAGCGCAAAGCAAAATTATTTGAAAATATCATGTCAATTTCACATATCGACTCAGACAAGCGAGCCCCAATAATTTCGCGAGAAGATTTTGAATTTTTACTTGGATAGCAATTTTCTATGCCGCCTTAAGCAGGTCGACCATTTTTTGATCGCCATAATTTTCTGCAAGCAAAATTAATAAGGCTCTGTACTCTGGTATAGGAAACGTTGTTAGAACTCCATAATCAAGAAGCAACTCGACACATTCGGTATGGCATTGCTCAACTGCAATACGAAGTGGTGTATAAGGACCCACTAAAGATTGGTTGGGCAGTGTTTATCGATACCAAAAATATTAACGCAATTCCAACAATGATGTGTATTATTTTCATGCTATAAACCTTTTAAAACGTTATTAAATAAGGAAATAACTACTGTATACAAGTTCTAGGAATGTAAGAATCACACACCGTAAAGTGGATATACATGAAGTACATCAGCAATTTTTTGATTCTGCTGAGCCCGAGCAATTTCAATTAAAAACGTTTTGAATGCTTCTAATGGAAACTCAGGTGATGCACCACATTCAAGAAGCTCAGAAACACACTTAAAATTATTTGTCTCAACTGCAAGCCGTAAAGGGGTAATCGGCAATAAACCATCCTCCTCGTAATACACAACATTGGGATTAGCACCTGCTACAAGCAATGCTGTCAGGTACTCAAAATTGCCATGAGCCGCTGCAACATGCAATGGCGTTATACCTTGAGCGTTTGGAATATTAATATCTGCTTTCATGTTGAGTAAAAAATTGAGTGAAGCTGACCAATTGTTCTGCACAGCAGAAAAAAGAAGCGTCTGGCCTTGATCATTTAATGCATTCAGATATCGATACTTTTTATTCCTTGCCAATTCTTTCTTCTCTTGCTCTAAAACTAGTTCAATAACTCGAACGGTACATGAACAACTTTTTGCTAAAAAATCTAAAAGTGAAGCTCTTTCTTCTGGATGTCCGATTAAGCGCCTTGCCGTTTCAAATGAGCACGATAACCGATTCACAATTCTGTGTTGTAACTCCCATTGATCAACAACCTCCTGAACGAACAACTCGCTATGAAAATTAATCTTAAAATGCACCTCTTCTTCCTCACAACCATACTTTCCTATCAATGCATCTAACATCTCTTTTGACTTGGATGAGTCTGAATTTGAACGAAATTGTTGATAGGATGTTTTATTAAAAAGCTGAGAAGAGTTCGCACCAGCAGCTCTTGTGAGCATAGGTATAACTCTACGCATCATAGGCTGAGCTGTACGTGCGAATACCAAAAATACAAAAACCATGCCACTAATAAGACGTACTATTTTCATGCCTTAAACCCTTTTTTATGAATTAATCAATATCACGATCTGTTGATATAATACAGAACATATCATAACTCAAAGTCATGCGGATGCAAGGCACTTTTAAAAAGCTATTTTTATACTATTTTTAAGTAATCAAGAGCTCGAACAATACGCGATGAAGCGGGAGGTCTTCCAGGAACATCTAGATAACCAAACCGATGACGATGCACCGTTTTACTCAATGATATACGCAGAAAATACAGCCAATAACGTATTTCAAAGTCACCTGGAAGCTGAGCATTATGACAGTACCCTTCAAGGAGCTGTTCCCTGAAATGATCTCTAAAAAAAGTCCCCCAATATGCTATATCAAAAATTGGGTCCCCTGCCATACAGTCTTCCCAATCAATCAATGCGGTGACTTTTTTCCCATCAGAAATAATGTTGTGATTGCCCAAATCACCGTGTAATAAAACGGATGTATTGATAGCAAGAAGTGGTGTAAAATGTTCAAACAGATAGATAATTCGTTCTGCTTGCTCGTGTGTAATTGCTTGGATCATCAAGCAGGTGGCAATGTGCTCATCAAGATTACAAAAAATATAATCTTTCCACTGATTATGAACACCGCTCACGTCAGCTTGTAATGAATGCAAATCGATAGGGCCAAATTTTTTTAAATGAATGGTGTGAAGTTGCGCGAGAATTTCACCCAGCGAGATTAAAATTGATTCAGGAAGATATTGCGTTTCAGGATCTTGCAAAAGACTGAGTTGCTGACCAGTAGCATACTCAATAATTTGATAATCAAACGGAAAATTGGCACGCGATAAATCAAAAGTATGTACCTGAAGTGTTGGAAGATTGTTTTTGCCTAAAAGATTGTAGATCCATTCATCAAGCAAAAATTCATACGCCACTTCACCAAATTCTGGAATATTAAGCCTGACAATATACTGCTTGTTATCTTGATCGATAACCGTATACAAAAGATGAAAGGTTCCTCCCGTAGAGAGAGGAACCACGCTTTTCATCGTTTTTTGAAAGAAGCTTTCACAAAGTCTTGTAACGTCGGGAACAAATAACGGACGTAAGATGTGCCGTCGTTGCTTAAGACCAGTAAGTGTTGTATCTGCCAGCTGCGCATCAGTTTTAAAATAAAACTGCAATCGCTTGCGTGCAACAAATTGCTCAATTGTTTTAACCGACTCCAATGCCATAAATAATCTTACAGGTTTTCGTAACCAAACTGTCTAAGCATAACCAACGATGAAATACGAATGTCAGCTTTTTCTTCAGCCGTTAATTCGTTCATTGTTGCAATATTTGCATCAGGTGTTGGAATTCTAATGGTTCCCCATGGATACACTTGATCAAGACGAGCACCATTCCATGAAGGATGTTGCAACGTTTCAGACTCTGTAAGACCCATCTTTGCGCAAATATTTGGAAGCGTACCATTATCAGCAATAATGTCTTCAAAACGAACTAAGTGGAAATTTTTTGGATACTGCTCTGCATAGGTAAGCGCCATATGCTGCATAATATTCCACGTCCAAATGTACTTTTTAAGAGATAATGGAAATGGACGCTTTTTAGTATCGGCATATCCTGAATATGGATTTCGTACTACATGCAAAATTTGAGCATCGGGCATATCAGCAAAAATTTTCTCTGCATCAAGCCCAATAACTGGACTATAACCAACATAGGCTTTTTCTTTGCCTGATCTATTGTAATTTCTCCAACTTTGAAATGTTGAAACATAAAATGCCTCAACAAGATTAGCCCGGGTACGATCTTTACCGGTCATATAAATTTCAAAGTTTTTCTTACGATCAGTTTCATTCATCTCAAGCCCAGCGTGACGAAATTTGCTGCGTTCAGGAACACGCAACAAAGTCTTAAGCTCTTCATCATAAAAAAGCTCATAATCACTTGCGACAGTTCCATTGATCGGAAACTCTGGCCAGCAATAACGGTAGGGAACAAGTGTTTGAATGAAATTAGTCGACATTGCTGTACCAATTTGCGATTCAAATGGATATACAAACAATTCTGGGTGACCATCAAGCAATCGATGAGTAGTGTTTCCACCATTTTCATACATTGCTGATAACATGATTAATTTGAATGGTTGCGCAGTTGACATGACTCTCCTTTTCTTAAAAAGTCAAAGCTCTCTTAAAAACAAGCGTTGACTCCAGAATAATAGCGAAACAGGGTGGCGTCAAAAAAGATTTTCAATATCACCCCTCTTTTCGCGAAAAAAATAAAATGGCATCCCCAATAGGACGCTCAATACCCACACTGCTTTTCATTCCTAGTTGCTCTTTTTCATCTAAATCACTCCCTGCAAGCATGTTCTTAATTGCTTGCTCAAGATAAAGAATACTAGCTCCTCCTCCATCCAAATTCATCCCTTGCACGCACTCAAATTTTTTCAAAATATCGGCAACTTCATACAAATTTACACCAATACTGTATCCCGGTATTCGACCATCAACAACAATAAAAACAAGTTTGTTATCCAATCGCTTACCAACGGCAGTGCGTGGATGTCGTTTTTCAACCAACCAATGTCGATGCCGCGGAGCATCATGATAATCGCCAACAGAATCACCTGGATGCCTTTTAACCAAGGCCTTTCCAGTAAGAAGCTCTGCATCCATCGCATCAAATGAACATACGTGGCCGGATGCAAGCATCATCGGGCCGCCACCAACAATGTAATCAAATGATTGATTTTTTGCTTCAAAATCTTTTGATGGTGCATCTAATAATGACAATGAATAGGAAAGTTTTGCTGGAACCCCCAACTTAATTGCACGCGTATCAACACTAGCTTGAGTATCAACTGAATATACAAATCCATTTTCAGGAATCTTTGCATTTCCTTGATTTAAACATATCTTGCTCACATGTCCATTGGAAACAACAACCTCAGTGCCTATTTTATTTGTAAGGGTTGAACTTCTAAATGCAGCGTTGTAGACAATTGCTTCGCCATCACCTCGTGGCTGATTAACACGATCAACTCGATATTTTTTATTACCAATATTTAAATTCCAATTCACCTTTAAACGCCCCAAATAGAGCTGTTTACCATTTTTATTCCATGCAAGAGCGCTACGTGAAAATTGAGGATCAGCATAAAAGAGATCTTCAATTTTTAATGTCCCTGCAGGATTAGAGCAAAAGTGTCTGCTTGGGCGGTAGAATCCACCATTTACCGCTGCCAATGCATTTTTTCTACGAGCTATGGCTGATACCTTTTCCAGCCGTGTTAACCATCGGGAATGAGCAGATTCTAATCTAATTTTTATTGGATCAACAATAAGAGCACACCCAACAATCAATGGTTGATCAGAGCAAAACTTCATATACTCCATGCCCGAACAAACAATACGCTGCTCTATGATTTTAAATGGAACTGATTTGTTCTCAGCTTCTGCGGCAAACTCTCCCGTATAGGGAGCATAAGTGCGCGCAAAAGAATTATTCAGACTGAACCCAAGCGTACAGCTAACTATAAAAATATTTTTTAAAAATTGCTTCCCCTTCATAGCACTCTCCTTTTTTAAATTAATTATTTTATTTTTGCTCGCAGTTGCAGATAAGTCAATCTCGCGTAACCTGCCAATCGCTCATGGTGAAGAGAAAGCAACGTTGATCATTTGATAAATAAAAAAATAGGCCCAAACTTTTGTAAGCTTGGGCCTATAAATATACCAACAATAAACTCAGAGGGTGTTTGCTCTCAGCATCTTTAAAATATCTTCCTACATTAAGACGTAAGCGCAACTCGCTGCAATAACAAATAAAGCACTACCAACAATACAACATATGCTCGCTGTTTTGCAAGCAGGGCTCATGTTACAAATCTTCCTTAGGTAAAGATACCTTCCGATACAAGGTTCACATGCCTTATGCACGCTAAAAATAAACGTCGATTCGGGACACTCCTCACATATAAGGTCTAAAGATGCATCATGCGGTTCGCACGATGATGTTTCTATCTTATCAACGCAACTTATCGTTAATTTTTTGCATGCATCTTTTAATCCTATAGCATCACCACAAACCACACATATATTTTCATATTCTTTCTCTAAGTTATCAAGAATATCTTCTTGTAGAGGGCTAACACCGTTGGGACTTTCTACTAAAGATATAATACGCTTGAAAACATTTTTTTGAGCTTGATTGTGCTTTGCAGCTTCTACCTGCTGAATGCACAAAAACGCTATAATCACAAGCATACTTTTTTTCATGTCACATATCCCAATTACAGAGCTCATCTTGTTGCCTGCGCAAAATTAAGAATAGTATCAGCAAAAAGGCTTGCTGTAAGAGAAAAAAACAGACTACAAAAAACGATACTCTTCATTACTTTTGCACCTCTGAATAATACAAAATTCACACAAACTCCTTTATTAGATGAAATGAAAAAATCCATCGTCATCTTATCTTTGGATGTGAAAAAATCAATGAGCGCTTGATACAAGCAAGACTTCAAAATCTTGTGAAAAAATATGGACGCACGAGCAAGGAGAAAAAATTTGTTAAGACTATTTTTTCATCTTTATTGCATCAACAAGTATGAGGGTGATACATATCATCTTCACTTTCGCAAGGCTACTGCGCAGCAAAAAGGACAAAAAGTATTGTTCCACTAATTGCTATTATAAAAAGAGAGACCCCTGATAATTTAAGGCAATCAGATAGGTTGGAATTTCCATTCATCGAAAAAAACTTTTGAGCTTTTTTTTCACAACTCTTGTGTACATAAAACAAAATTTCATCTAACTCAGAAGGCGCTATCCCTTCGGCAAATTCATTCGCTACAGCTCTTTGTCTAATTTTTTCGGTTTGTACTGTTATTTTTTTATCATTACTGATAACAAAATAAATAGAAGTACGCTCAGTCAAACAATCGCATGCTTCATTACATACAACACATATATCTTGAAACTCAGTCACCAACAATTTAAGAGCGTCCATATTCAAAGTAGTCATAGCTCGGATTATTTTTTCATGCGGCTTTTCAAGAGAATCTCTTCCCTGCTGAGATATCATTGAAAAACATGATTGCTGAACAAATAGTATCAGTAAAAATATAAGCTTTTTTATCATGGTTTTTTATCACGATTATTTCTAACTTAGAAAACTAAAACATTGCAAGCATGATGCTCAGATGAGACTCTTCTGGGCATCATGCGTCTCATCGTTATTGCATCAACAAGGATGGCAGTGATACATGCCATCTTCGCCTTCACACGACTTTTGAACACCCAGAAAGTATATAAGTCCTGACGCGAAAGCAGATGATAAACCTAGACATAATCCCGTCCCTATAAGAGCTATGATGCAATTAGAAAGCCCTGGATTTTCTAAGAAAAGTTTTTTAACTTGCAATTCACAATCTTTATGAAAAGAAAATTGAATTAGTTCTTCATCTCCTGCTTCTAAATCTTGAAGAGGTTCTTCAGATTGAACCAAATCTTCCAACTTTCTTATTTGAGCGATAATTTCTTTGTTATTTTTGCTTGTACTTAAAACAAACGGCAATGCTTGCAAAACATTTACTGGTTGATTACAAACAACACACGTTTGAGCATATTCCCCTGCAAGATTTTTCAATGATTCAACATCAAGATTAGCAATTGCCTGAAGTATTTTGACACTAGGGTTTTCAACCAGCGAATCGTTTTCATTTTCCATCGAGAAACATGATTGCCCAGCCAACAACACTGCCAGTAACATTACGAGCTTTTTCATCTAGAATTCTCCTTTTTTATACTTACATCGATACGTCTACTCTGATGGCTATCATATTCTTGAACAAAAAAAAATCAATGCGCTCATTGGGTATTAAATACCCCTTAAAAAGATGTCTAATTACTTAAAAAAAGATCCCCAACTTTTTGGCAAAGTGGGGATAACACAATGGTTACTTTTTTATAAAATGTATTTATGAAATATACCAAGCAAATGCATTAACCTTCGTATACTCTTACCGCTTCAACCATTAAAATAATAAACGCAAAAATTCCTAATGCACCGATGACCACACCCGCGACTATTCGATAAGCACATAACTCTTGATATTTTGGCATTAACGATAATATGCCCTTAAAGTTATTAAGACATCTATCCTTGTGCACATTAAATGTAATGGCTTTCAAAGAGGCCATTTCCAAATCGCCTACTTCAACCAGCTCTTGAACTTGCAAGTCTATCTTTTTTCCATTTTCAGGAGCAATGCAATGCACTGGCATAGTCGATCCTTTTTCATATTTTTTATTGCACATCACGCAGACGTTTTTGTACCGCTTTGTCAACGACTTCAATGTATCCAAATCGTCTGCATTAATAGCTACCATGATTGTGTTAATAGGTAATTCTACCTCATTTGTGAAATCTGATTCTGTTCCAAAACATGATTGCTGACAAAAAAATATAACTAAAAAAATAATATGTTTATTCATAACACCCCTCCTCAATCAAATAAAAAGTTATTACCCCTAACACTTCTTTTCTATCTGGAGTTTTACCCATAGCTTCTAGTTTCTCGATTGCGCACTTCTAAGTCAATTAATCACTTTCAACCTTGACTTACCAACTGCCCATGATATGGTGATATCCATACAGGGGAGGCTTGAAACGTTGCCGTACAGGAACGATCATGCAGTAAGGAGACAGTGTGGAAAAAATCAACATTCCGGTCGTCATATTAGCTGGTGGACTTGGAACACGGCTTCGCGAAGAAACAGAATTTAGACCAAAACCGATGGTTCCCATTGGTGGTAAGCCCATGCTCTGGCACATCATGAAAATTTATTCTTCATACGGTTTTTACCGCTTTATTATTTGCCTTGGTTACAAAGGCGAAATGATTAAACACTATTTTTTGAACTATCGATTTGATGGTGTTGATTTTACACTCAATACGAAAACCGGTTCTATTATCGAACACCAAGCAAATGATGAAGAATGGGAAATTACACTTGCCGATACAGGGCAAGACTGTATGACCGGAGGACGTATTGCACGGGTTGCACGCTATATCGACACACCGACATTTTTACTCACCTATGGCGATGGGCTCAGTAACATCAATATTGCAAATACCCTTGAATATCATCGCAGCCATGGGAAATTGGTTACCTTGTCAGGCGTTACAGCGCCTTCACGCTTTGGAAATCTTGAACTTGAAGAAAATAAAATTGTCTCTTTTTTAGAGAAAAAACAACGTACTCAGGAATGGGTAAATGGTGGCTTTTTCGTCTGTCAAAAAGAATTTTTGAAATATCTATCACCCGATGCAAGTTGCGTTCTTGAGCAAGAGCCCTTGCGCAAAGTTGCGCAGGATAGCCAGCTCATGATCTATAAACATCATGGATTTTGGCAGTGCATGGACACACTACGCGAACAACAAAAACTTGATGAACTGTGGGCAACAAGCGCCCCTTGGAAAGTGTGGACCGACAAAAGCTTTACTCCGGCAATAAAAGATCTTTCAGGAGCGTCAATAAATTCGGGCCCACAGGCTGAAATGGAATCGAAAGAACAACTATGATGCATACATTAACGCACCAACAGCCATACTGGAAAAGGCGTAACGTCTTTGTTACCGGCGCAACCGGATTACTCGGACCATGGCTCATAAAAGAACTTCTTGATCAACAAGCAAATGTATTTGCACTGGTCAGGGACAGAATTCCTGATTCACGTTTTTTTACGCTTGATATCGCCTCGCAAGTTAATATTGTATACGGAGACCTTTCCGACATTTTTTTACTGCAACGCGTTTTAAATGAATACGATATTGAAGCGGTGTTCCACTTAGGAGCACAAGCAATTGTTGGCATTGCCAACCGCAGCCCTCTTTCAACATTTCAATCAAATATTGAGGGAACCTGGAATTTACTTGAAAGTTGCAGACTTTCACCGTGGGTAAAAAAAATTGTTGTTGCTTCAAGCGATAAAGCGTATGGCCCTCAAGAAATTCTTCCATACACAGAAGATACGCCATTACAAGGAAAATTCCCGTATGATGTTTCAAAAAGTTGTGCCGACTTAATCGCACAATCATACTTTCACACCTATCAAGTGCCTGTATGCGTCACGCGTTGCGGAAATTTTTTTGGCGGAGGAGACTTACACTTCAATCGGATTATCCCAGGAACTATCAAAGCTATTCTCAATGGCCAAGCGCCAGAAATTAGATCCAATGGACTTTTTATTCGTGATTACATCTATGTTAAAGATGTCGCCGATGCCTATTTAACACTGGCTGAAAAGATGGATGATTCTTCTATTATTGGTCAATCGTTTAATTTTAGCACCGACAAACCTTATAATGTGATTGAAATCGTTCAAGAAATTCTAGAGCTTATGAATGCACACTATCTTGTGCCAATAATAAAAAATAATACATCACACGAGATTCCTGCTCAACACCTAAACTCAAGTAAAGCTGAAAAGCTTCTTGGATGGAAAGCAAAATATGGCGTTAAACGAGGCTTGTCAGAGACCATAGAATGGTACAGAAAATTCTTATCACTCCAGCAACCCGATCTCACGTCAATGCCAGCTGCAACATTCCATAGTGCAATGAAAGAGTTATGAAAAAAATTTCAATAATCGTTGCATGCTACAATGAAGCAAGCAATATCGAAGAGATGCATGAGCGTGTTTCTCACGTCATGAAACGCCTATCAAATTACGACTATGAACTCATTTTAATTGATAATGCCAGCACGGATAACTCTCTGCCCTTATTTAATAAAATAGTTGCTCAAGATGATAAAGTTCACGTCATACTCATGTCTCGCAACTTTGGATCAAATCAGCCAAGTCTTCTTGCTGGAATGCGTTATGCTCACGGCGATTGCACCATTGCAATTGATGGCGACTTACAAGATCCACCAGAACTTATTCCTGAATTTATAAAAAAATGGGAAGAAGGCTTTGATGTTGTGTATGGCATCCGTAAAAAGCGTAAAGGCAGCATCTTACGCCGCATTGGGTATACCTGCTTTTATCGCATTTTCAAATGGCTTTCGTATCTTGATATCCCTCTTGATGCTGGAGATACCTGCCTGATTGATCGCAAGGTTTTAAACATCATCAATAGCTTACCTGAAAAAGATCTGTATATTCGAGGACTGCGAACCTGGGCCGGCTTCAGGCAAACAGGGCTTGAATATGTGCGCGAAGATCGCGCAGGTGGTAAATCAAGTAACAGCTTTTTTGCAAATTTTTCATGGGTCAAAAAAGCGATTGTTAACTTTTCGTATAAACCACTTGAATTCATTTCTCGCTTAGCAATCATCGCAGTATGCATAACAATTATCGCAGCATTTGTTTATCTTTATTTACACTTCAGATACGGAGCTCCACAAGGATTTTCAACGCTGCTCATGGTTATGTTTATTTTTGGAACCATTCAAATGCTTGCACTGGGCATTATCGGTGAATATCTTATTCGTATATTTCAAGAGGTAAAAGCACGGCCGCCTTATTTAATTAGTGAAGTGTTGCATAAGCAAAAAAATGAGAAAGTGGAATAGTCATGAAGAAAGTTCTTGTTACTGGAGGATCGGGCTTCATAGGATCAAATCTTGTGCGCTCGCTTCTAAGCCAGCAGCATGAAGTATATCTACTCGTGCAACCAAATGACCCACTCTGGCGCATCAAAGATATTGTTGATAAAGTACAAATTCTTTACATTGGATTAACTGAATTTGCAGCAATCAACGCTATCGTTCAGACAATTAAACCCGATCTCATTTTTCATCTTGCATCGTTTGGCGGCATGCCTTATGAAACTGATCAAAAAAAAGTATTCGACGTTAACTTTTATGGAACGCTCAACTTACTTAATGCATGCAAAAAAGTTGGCTTTGAATGTTTTGTAAACACGGGCAGCTCTTCTGAATACGGAAAAAAAGATATTCCCATGCATGAAAATCTGGTTCTTGAACCGATCAGCGATTATGCCGTCAGTAAGGCAGCAAGCACACAGCTCTGTTTAAAAGAAGCTCTTTTTAATAAACTTCCTATTTATACGGTACGACCATTTTCGGTCTACGGAGATGCAGAGTTACACACACGTCTTGTTCCAACAATCGCACTGAGCATGATTCATAATAAACCGTTGCAACTTTCATCACCGCATCTGGTCAGAGATTTTATTTATATCGATGATATGATTACGGCTCTCTTGGCTGTCATCCAGAAAAAGCCTGCAACTCATTTTGTTTTTAACGCCGGCAGTGGTGTGCAATCAACAATCAATGATGTTGTCCTTGCAGCTCAGAGCTGTTGGCCAACCGGTCTTACCGTAGAATGGGGACTGCATACACAACGACCATGGGAACCAACACATTGGGTGGCTGATATCACCCAATCACAAACCATTCTTGATTGGAAACCACGCTTTTCGCTTGCTGCAGGAATTGAAAAAACAATTTCTTGGTTTAAAAATAATCTCCATCTTTATGACGAAAGGTTGGGGGCCGATGGAAAATCTTCGAACACCACTCAACAACAGCACACTTCCTGAAGTGATTGCACAACATGCACAGCGCATGCGCATAAACATTTTAACGATGTTAACCAAAGCAAAAAGTTCACATTTGGGTTGTTCATTTTCAGTAACCGATCTTTTAGCTGTTGTGTATCATTCATTTTTAGATATTGAATCCATTAAACAACAACGGCTAGATCGTGACTATTTCATTCTCAGCAAAGGGCATAGTGCAGCCGCATTGTATGCAGCACTTGCAAGCGCAAACATTATTCCAGAAGAAATTTTAAGTACACACTATCAAGATGGCAGCGTTTTATGCGGGCATCCAATGAAGGGAGCTCTTCCTGGTATAGAATCAAGCACCGGATCGCTTGGGCATGGCCTTTCACTTGGTGTTGGACTTGCACTCGCTGCAAAGCACAATAAGCAAAATAATAAAGTTTGTGTCCTTGTTGGCGATGGTGAATGCCAAGAAGGGTCAATTTGGGAAGCGGTCACTATGGCTGCGCGTTTCAAACTTAATAATCTGACCGTTATTGTTGATTACAATAACTTACAAGGGCTTGATATTACGGATGATATCATGCCAGGAAACTTTGAAGATAAATTCAAAGCATTTGGATGCAATGCCATCTCAGTCGATGGTCACAATATCGAAGCGTTACTTGCGGCATTTGCGCAGACCGGTAAATCAGATAAACCTGATATCATTGTTGCACGAACACACAAAGGGCATGGTGTTTCATTTATTGAAGATAAAATTGAATGGCATTATAAATCATTTTCTCCAGAACAATTTTCTCTGGCTCATAAGGAGTTGTGCCCATGAGAAATATATTTCTTAACTACTTATTTGAGGAAGCGGCCCGAGATCCCAATCTTTATTTAGTTGTTGGTGATGTTGGCTATTCCGTTATTGAAAAATTTCAAGAAAAATATCCTGAACGCATGGTCAATGCCGGCGTTGCCGAGCAGAACATGGTTGGCATGGCTGCAGGGCTTGCAATGGCGGGGAAAAATGTTTACGTTTACTCAATTGTTCCATTCGCTTGCATGCGTTGCTTTGAACAGATTCGTGTTGATGTCTGCTACCAAAATTTGCCAATTAAAATTGTGGGAAACGGAGGAGGCTATAGTTATGGTCAAGCAGGCGTCACACACCATGCTCTTGAAGACGTTGCAATCATGCGAGTGCTCCCAGGAATGACCGTCGTTAGTCCAGGATCAAATCGTGAAGTCAAAGATTTAATACCACAAATTAATCATCTGGATGGACCATCGTATCTACGCCTTTCAACACATGAAGAGCTGGTGCAGTACCCAGAACAAACCCTTTGCAAGCTTGGCAAAGCAATAGAAATTATACCGCATGATGAAATTTTAATTGTTGGGACAGGAAATGGGCTTGATCTTGCTTGGCAAACCTGCAAAACACTAGAAGCTCAAGGAATTCCTACTGGCTTGGTGAGTATGCCAACCATTAAACCTTTTGATAGTGAATTTTTTTTAGCTCGCCATAAAAATGTAAAAGCTATTTTTACTATCGAAGAGCACAGTGTTATTGGAGGCTTGGGCGAAGCTGCAAGCAGCTTTATCGCGCAATCAATGCCCAATAAAATTATTTTTAAAGCTTTTGGTGTTCAAGATTTTTACTACCACACAGTTGGTTCTCGTGCATATCTAAAAAAACATGCTGGGCTTGAGGCTGAACAAATTTCAACAACTATTAAACAGCTTCTCAATGCAGCACAAATTGAACAAACATCGCTTCTACCAGGATCAACCATCGACAAAGCAATCACTCACAAAAACATTTAAAGAGAAAATTTCAAACCATGAGCAGTCAAAAAGTATGTTTAGTTACAGGCGGCGCGGGGTTTCTTGGCAGCAATTTATGTCTAAAACTCTTACAACTTGGACATACGGTAATTGCGCTTGATAATTTTTACACCGGCTACGAAGAAAATATTGCACCACTGCGCCAAAACAAAAACTTTTCATTCATTAAACATGATATTATCAATCCACTCACCCATCTGCCTGAACGTGCGCATATCGACTGGATTTTTAATTTAGCATGCCCTGCTTCTCCACCGCATTATCAAAAAGACCCTATTTACACAACAAAAATTAGCGTACTTGGAGCGCTCAATGTGCTTGAGCTTGCACGTATACACAATGCACGCATTCTGCAAGCATCAACCAGCGAAGTGTATGGGGACCCCGATGTTCATCCGCAACCTGAAAGCTACAGAGGAGCTGTTAATCCAATAGGCATTCGTGCGTGTTATGACGAAGGCAAGCGCTGCGCAGAATCACTTTTTTTTGATTATCATCGCATGCACAACACAGATATCAAAGTTATTCGCATCTTCAATACCTATGGCCCCAACATGGATCCTGATGATGGACGTGTTGTCAGCAACTTTATTATTCAAGCACTTAAAAACGAACAAATCACCATGTATGGTGATGGAACGCAAACCCGTTCATTTTGTTACGTTGATGATCTTGTTGCAGGCATAATTGCTACGATGAATACAAACGGTTCCATCACTGGCCCACTCAATTTAGGAAACGATCAAGAGTTTAATCTGCTGCAACTGGCAGACCTTGTTGTTAAGCTGACAGGAAACTCATCAAACTTTATATTCAAACCGCTGCCTGCTGATGATCCTCGTCAACGCAAGCCTGATTTAACGCTTACCAAAGCAACACTGGGCTGGCAACCAACAATTCAACTTGAAGATGGCTTGAAAAAAACAATAGAATATTTCAAAAACAAGCTCGAATTAAATACAATAGATCTTCAAAAAAAAGGGAGCTCTTTTTATGAAACTGATCAAAAAAACGCTTGAATATTTTTTATTATTATCACTGTTATTTTTAATAGTTCCTGTGCAGGCCGATCCAATCCAAAATAGAAATATCAAATGGGAATCGAATTCTTGTTGGATTAGCGTTGGAATACAGGCACTTACCGCATGTACTGAGTTTATAGAGGCTTACAAAAATATGCCGTTTGCCCCAAACACACCGGAACAACACCTCAAAGATATCCTTATAGAAATTGTAGACAACGAAGTCGTAATGCATAATGGAAGATTGCAATCCAAAAAAAAATTACTTGATATAGGCCAATTCTACAACGCTCTTGCACAAAAAGGAGTCATTCAGCATGGCTCAGGAGGAGGTCTCTTTGTTCCTCAATTCTTGCGATACCTAAAAACATACGTTAATCCTGAACTTGCCTATTACTTTTTTGGAATTATTTTTAATAACGAAAAAAACTACATCTTCAACAGAACAAACATACAAGAACATGATATTTCAGCTGAATTCGAATGTAATTACAAAGAGCCTGCTATCTTTTCTTTCGGAAAATACTGTATGCTTTCGATAGATGTTAGCAAAGATAATTTTGTGATGAGCAGGAAAAACAATTCCAAAAATATAATTATGGTTATTCAAAACCAATTAAAAAAAATAGCAACACTCTCTCTTATTGCCAAAGCATTAGACGGATACAGCTCTTCATCTATCCCTCGAGGCCCTCATACTTTTGCCATGGCACGAAAAGATGAATCTGATGATGCATGGTTTTTATACGATGATCTCAATAAATTAGTTAAAAAAGTCGATTATGATGTACCTCAAGAAAATGATGGTTACGCAGCTCGCTATTTTGAATACAAAAATGGCAGCGATATCTATAAAACAGATCTTGTTTATTTTAAAGTTGATGCGCCACAACCAGCAAATTCACAATCGATGTTTGATTGTATAAGAAACAATGAATTTAATAAAATTGATAATCCTGCAATCAAAGCATCTCTGAACACCCATGAAGCAACAACTTCATTTTCAGCTCTTCATCTTGCATGCATTAAAGCAAACAGAAAACTTATTGCAAAATTAGTTGAAATGGGTGCAGATATTAATGCAAAAACTGGTCTTGGTGATACACCACTCCACATAGCCGCAATGACCTGCTCAGGTAATACAATTCAGTACCTTATTAGTAAAGGAGCCCAAGTAAATGCAATCAATAGGCTTGGCCGCTCCCCTCTGTACACTGCCATACGAAATGTTAATCCCTTTGCGATTAATGTACTTATTAATGCAGGTGCTGATATCAACCTTCATTTGGACGAAATAAAAGACCAAGAAAGTGCTCAACCTTTATTTAATTATTTTTTAAATAAAATAAACACTCAAAATGTCTTAGCAATCGCACCCCTTATTGAAAAAATTTCTGTATCAAAAAAACTTACTCATGTTGATAAGGTAAAAATACAAAGTTTTTTAGACAATAACATTTCGCCACGTTGGGATCACGATGCTGCTGAAAAAGTTAGAATAGCTTTGAATAACATCTTAACAGGACCCTCATTACCATTACCAACAGCTGCTGAAGAAGATAGACTCAAGGAAGAAGCTCGATTAGAGCAAGAAAGACTAGAAAGAGAAAGACTAGAAAGAGA
>Ga0154020_10001833_pt1 | contig 26036 bp, 19 predicted proteins | sample Klosneuvirus_201_FD_109709 | JGI IMG/M metagenome (GOLD analysis project Ga0154020, IMG submission 109709) | Active sludge microbial communities from wastewater, Klosterneuburg, Austria - Klosneuvirus_20160825_MG | ecosystem: Engineered > WWTP > Aerobic digester > Activated sludge | place...
CAATCGCTGCGTATGAGCAACGGCTCGCGCAACGTGAAAGACTGGCCGGGCTTCACGGTTTTCAACTGCCTCGAAGGCGCGGCCCAGGTGATCGTGCATGGCGCGGGCGAACTGCACACCGTTGAACTCAGGCCAAGCGACACCGTGCTCGTGCCGGCCTGCTTCAACGATTTCGAAGTCTACCCGCACAAGACGTGCTGGCTGATTGAATCGTATGCCGTCTGATACGGCTTTCACCACAGAGCTCACAGAGAGCGCAGAGGAATGCAACGGCTTTGGTTCCACAGATAAACGCGGATGGACACGGATTATGTTCTAAACTGAACCCCTCTGTGTGAATCTGTGTTCATCCGTGGTTGCTTACCGACTCTGCCGTTGCCTTTGATTTCAAAGCCTTCCTCTGTGTACTCTGTGATCTCTGTGGTGAATTCAGAAGGAGTGAAACGTGCTTCAGCATGTGCTGCTCTCCTCATCCCGCTCCGTCACCTATTCCGCCGCCGCGGAGCGTTTGCAGAAACTCGTAGCCGCGCGGGCGCAAAAGGGTGCCGATCGCGACGCCATTGACCAGCGCATCTGGGAGTTGTTCGGCGAGGACTGGGCGGTGATGTTCACGGATCTTTCGGGCTTTTCGCGCGGCGTGGAAAAATTCGGCATCACGCATTTCTTGCAGATCATCTTTGAGTCGCTGCGCATCTTCGCGCCATACATTGAGGAGCACGGTGGCGTTTTGTTGAAAGTGGAAGGCGATTCGATGATGGTGCTGTTCCGCGAGGCAAAATCGGCGCTTGCCTGCGCAATCGCCATGCAGCGCGCTGCGCGCGAATACAACAAGGACCGCTCGCCCGAGGAGCAGATTCTGCTGTGCGTCGGGCTGGGCCATGGGCGCATGCTGCGCATCGGCGAAATGGACGTGTACGGCGCCGAAGTGAATGGCGCTTCCAAACTGGGCGAAGACGTCGCCGAAGCATGGGAAATCCTCGTGACGGACGGTTTCAAGAAAGCCGTAGGCGAAACAGCGCTGGCCAAGTTCAAGAAAGCCAAAGAAGCTCCCGCCGGCGTGAACGGCGCATACAAGGCGATTTGGGAATAGCGACCATACTGGCGACGGTAATTGGAAGCCCAGCCATTAATGGCTGGGCACGCTGACCAGCCGCGGCAGCGTGCCCGCGCATGGCTGCGCGGGCTTCCAAAACAGGCCACCACCCAATCGACAAGCCCTCAAAGGAATCCGACAATCGGTCCCATCGAGTCCGAATTGACGGAGGCTGTTCAATGCTGCTGACGCGCGAAGAGATGTCCTTTGATTTCAAGGGCGCGAAGTTTGATCGCGTCAAGGACCGTGACCTGTTGGCCTGGGTGGCGAGCCAGTTCCTCTATGGCGAGTTCACCGGCATCCAGATCGGTAAGTGGATCCTGCAAGCGCCGGACATGGACAGCGCCAAGTTTCTCGCGCGCCAGTGCATCGAAGAGCTGCAGCACGTTGACGCGTTCAAGGAATTTTTTCGCTGGCTGCAGGCGCGGCCCGTGAAAGTTCATCGCGTCGTGAAATTGCTCAGCACCGAAAGCGGCACGTGGGAAGAACACTGCGCGCTGGAAATGGCGCAGGGAGAAGGCTTCGTGGCCATGATTTTCTATGCGCTGCTGGCCACGCTCGATGACGAAAAGATGGTCAAGAAGCTCGACTTCGCCGCGCGCCAGGAAGAAGGGCATATTGAGTTCGGCGAAGAGCAAACGAAGAAACTGCTCGAGCGTGATCCGCGCTGGCGCAAGCGCCTGCTCGGCCTGCACCTGCTTTCGCTCTGGGCCATTAAACGCTTCGAAAAATGGATCGCCAAGCGCGTTAACATGAATCACCCGGTCATGAAGCAACTGCCCGAGTACCTCGACAAAATCATCGCCACAACCGAGTTGCGCCTGACGAGGTTAGGCATGTTGCAAAAGCCGCTGAGCCAGATGGGCCGCATGGAAAAGTTCGGCGCGATCTGCCGCTCGCTAACGTGGAAATTCGGCCGCAAATTCCTGCCCTGGAACTGGTTTGCCAAGAAGCGCCTGACGGACGTGTATATGGGCGACCCGTATCTCGCCGACGTGATGCAATTCGAAGCCATCAAAAGCGGCGCGGGCATCCCCGTTGTTGCCTAGGCAGGCACGGCAAAGGCAACGGCTAACCACGTGGTTCCCGTGGCAGGACTTGCCTTTTGCGGCCGCGACGAAGTCAAGCTCGCCGAACCACCAAGGACTGTCGCATGGCCTTGTATGCTTTCTCCCGTACTGACCTTTATGGGAGAAAGCCATGTCCAACCCGTTTCGACACGAAAGCATCACCGGCATTGCGCAGGATGAGTACAAGGCGCTGTTCGCGCTCTCGAACGTGAAAGTTCGCGCACTCTATCTGCAACTGGGCGGCGCGCGCCTCGACTATCTGCTCGACAAATTGACGCACTGCATGGACGAAGGCGCCGACAGCTACCTGCGCCGCCTTTCGCAGGATTCCGCAGATTACGTCGCGCGCTGCGAGGATCCCTCGCTTGAAACGCCCAAGCGCGAAAAGCCGCTCATGAGCGTGCGCGAGCACTTGGGCGTGACGAGCGAAATGATCGAGCTTTGGGACATGCAGCGCCGCCTCGCGCTCCAGGCCGTGCGCGCCGCCAACGCCGGCATTGAACCCACCCAGGAATTCATCGACGCTGCCAAGGTCGCGATCGGCCGCGACGCCGAAAGAGCCGCGCGCGCCGTGGCAAAACGAAACGCGATCCCAGCCGCGCCCAAACCCGTGAAGCCAGCCGCCAAGGCGGAAGAAAGCGCGGCCAGGACGCCAGCGAAAGCGGCCGCCTGAGCCGCCCGCGAAGCCGACCCGGAGGATCGGGCCGGCACGGCACGCTCTTTGAAATAACTGCGTAAGGATCTTCTCTTTGCGCTGGGCTTGTTCCTGCTTGTACTTCTCGCGCATGGCCACGGCTTCGGCCCTTCTCTTGGCGTCGGGGTCTTCGAGGTATTTCACGCGGTGGTGGTAAAGCGCAGCCAAGGACTTGACCAGAGAGTCTTCTACTTTGGCGAGCTCCGCGCGCGTGATGTTGCACTCGTCGAACTGGCCGTCGAGCAGCTTGTTGTTGATTGTCTCACGCACCATGTTGCGCAGGTCGTCAGGGTGTTGCAGGCCGCCGGCGAATTTGCTTCGTGCCGTGGCTTCTACGTGGTCGGCCAAAGCGCTGATCGCAGCCTCTTTGCTTTGCGGCTTGGGGCCCGGGTAGCGGAACTGCGATTCAAGAATCGTCTCGCCTTCTTTGGCCTGCTGCTTGGCCTTGAAGTAGAAATACTTCACGGTGGCCGTGCCGTGGTGGCCGGTGATGAAATCCTCGAATGATTTGGGCAACTTGTGCTTGCGGGCGATCAGGATGCCGTCGCTGACGTGGCTGATGATGATCATGGCGCTCATCATCGGGCTGAGGCGGTCGTGCAGCAGCTTTGATTCCGGCTCGTTCTCCGTGAAATATTCCGGGCGCACCATCTTGCCCAGGTCGTGGAACATCACCGCGACTTCGGCCAGCAGCGCGTTGCCGCCAATTGCCTCCACGGCGCGCTTGGTGAAGTTGGCCACGTTGCGCGTGTGCTGGTAGGTGCCCGGCGCGCGCTCCTGCATCATCTGCAGCAGCGGGTGCTCGCGCTCAAGCAGCTCAATCAGCCGCAGGTCCGTGGTGATATTGAAAACGCGCTCGAGAAGCGGCAGCAGGAACGTGGCGCACACACCCAGCACCATGCCGCGCGCCAGCGACATCGCCACCCACAGCACCAGGTCAAGCAGGCCGCCCGCGTGGTGCCAGTCGCCGGAAAAGTGCACGGCCACAATCAGCACACTCTGCACCGCGCCGCCGGTCAGGCCGACGATCGCCAGCTTGTAGCGCGACCTCAAATTGAAAGTGAACAGCACAGCCGTAAGAGAACCGGCCAGCTTGATGATGATCGGTATGGCATGGAACTCATTGGCCCGCAGCGCCACCACAATGATAGCCATGAGCGTGAACAGCGTGGCATCAATGGCAAATCGCTGGTCAAAGACCACGGCGTAAATCATGCCGAACAACATCAGCGGCACGAGCCACTCGAAGTTCAGGTCGCCCAGCGGAAAAGTCAGCGCCACCTTGGTGCCCGCCGCGCACAGCAGCACCGAGCACGCAAACAGCAATTGCTTGCGGCCTTCCCTGAACAGTTCGGGCCGGAAGCGCCATACATAGAAGAAGTAAAGCACCACAAAGGCGGCAATGACCACAAAGTTGCCCGCGCTCCGCGGCAGGTCAAGTTCGGTGAAAGGGGCCAGCACCACGGCCAGCATGGCCATACTGAACAGCGCGCCCGCCGTTGCGCGCAACGACCACAGGGGCCAGTCGATGCGACGCTGGGCGCGTTCGGTTTCGCCGAGGCGTTGTTCAATCAGCTCAAGCCGCTGTTCGTCGATCTCGCGGGCCATTGAAGGCTCTGGCGTTGCCCAAGCGGGCAGGCCAACCATAGCAACGCCAAGAAGGGCGGGCGTCAAGGGGCTTTGGCTTGCCCCCATGACGGATTATCGGACTTGCACTGCACTCCCCCCTGCCCGTGAGCCGCGATTTCGCTAACGTTTGAGGCCGTCGGGCGTTACACTTCATGGTTCGCACCCCAATGCGTTTCCCCAGGAAGAATTGAGTATGTGGAGAAGTATTCCCGCGCTGTCCCTGCTAGCTCTCCTAAGTCTTTGTGCCGGCACAGTTTGCGCCGAGGAGATTGACTATTTACCGCGCGTGCGCACGATTCAGGATCTCGTCGAGCGCGCCTCCAACAGCAAGTACAAAGACAAAAACACCATTCTCGGCAATGAGCTTTTCAGCGCCGGCGCATCGCTGGGTTACACCAGCGATTACTACTGGCGCGGCTACCGGCTGTTCAACGACGACCTGCTTTTCCGTGGCGATGCCTACGTGAACATCTACGGTTTCGAGGCCAGCGCCTGGACGATGTACAACTTCAACCGCAACAGTTTCCGGCCCACGGAGACGGACTTGCGCTTGCGCTACCAGTTTGAAATCGAAGGCACGATCATTTCACTGGGCTACACGTTCTACGACTTCTCCGGTAGTGATGGCTCGCTGGGCAAGCGCAACCAGGGCTTTGGCAAGAACGCGCCCAAGGAATTCCCGGACGACCGCTTCCCCAACCAGATTCACGAGATCCAGCTCTCGGCCAGCTACTTCCCCTCGGTGCTGCAGGCCGGCGGCGTGAACTTGCTGTTCACGGTCAACTACTTCCAGCGCCTGGATGATGAAGGCTCGCGCGTTGAAAGCTCCGTAACGCTCTTTGTGGACAGCCCGCAGTTCACGATTTTCGGCGACTACTTCTCGGTTACCACCACCAACACTTACCAGCATCGCTACCTGACAAACCGGTCCGCGTTTCAGGGCCAGACGACCCATGCGAAGCTGGTTTACAACCTGGACAAATACCGCATCGCGCCCATTTTCTTCACGCTTGAGGGCATGTATTACGCGGGCTTCCACAAAGACCTGGTTGACGGCTTCTACTTCGGGTTCACCGTGAACATCCGCTTTTAGGGCGTGCGCGGGCCGATGGGTTGTGGGGCAGGCCCCCGGGGATCAAGGATTTCGGCGCGCGACGCTTTTCAATCGGGCGGCGCTAATCCAGAATCCACGACAGCAAAATGGTCGATCGCCGCACAGGCTTTTTCTTTTCCTTGCGCATGCTGCTTCTGGGCATGTTCTCGCGCGTGGTGCGGCGCACGTTCTTCCGCTCCGCGTTCCTCATTTTCCTGCTGTTCTTCGTCGCGCCTTTGGTGGTTCTGAACGTGCTGGCCACGGGCAAGACCGGCAACTGGCTCTTGCGCAGCGCCACGAATGAAGTCTTCAACACCGGCAACGTCGCCGTAACGTGGGACGAAGCGGCCACGCGCATCACTGGCCCCGGCCTTTCCCTGACGGGCGCGGTCAGTTACCACAACATCAGGGTCAAGCGACTTGCGCCCGCAAAGGGGGCGGATTACACGGCCCTGCACATTCCCCTGCTGACAGTCAGCTACGACCTCAAGAAGCTGCCGTCTTCGCCCATTACCGGCGTTGCGTGCCCTGATCAGGCCGAGCTTTACTTCAATGTCGAAAAGGGCCGCTGGCTGGACGCGGACATTTTCAAACCCGGAACCGGCGCCGAGGCCGAATTCCCGCAGCTTCCCTCGTTCATCGTGCGCAAGGCGTTGGTCCATGTGCGCGCAGACTCTGTGCTGCGCCCACCGGAGGAACTCAAGCCGCCTGCGCCCGGCGGCCCCTTGCCATGGTACGATTTCGTGGTCACGGACCTCACGCTGCTGCCGCAGCCCGGCAACCCCGACGTTTTCGACCTTCAGGGCCGCGGCAAAGGCGCGCCCTTTGGCACGTTCGATGTTGCAGGCACCATCCAGCGCGACGGCTCGAAGGCTGAAATCCTCTTTGCGCAACAGAAAATGAAACTTGACGAGAGCTTTGTTTCCGCCCTCGGCATCGAGGTGCGCCGCATCTATGACCAGTTCCAGATTGAGGGCGTGGCCAACATTTCATGCCGCGTCGTCATACCCAAAGGGCAGGCGCTGGAGTTCAACGCCGACATCGAGATCGAACAGGGCCGCCTGTGCTTTGTGGGCTTCCCGCTTGCCGTCAGCCCTGCGTCGGCGCGCCTTCATGTTCACAACAACAAGGTCACCATTGAATCCATTCGCGGCCGGCGCGGGCCCTGCGAAGTGTTTGTTTCCGGTGAAGTCAGCAACATCGGCGAGGTGGGCGAGGCTTTGTCGGTCAGTGTCGATATCAAGGACCTGCTCGTGGATGAACAGTTCCGGCTCGCTCTGCTTGAAGCGCGCCTTCAGCCCGGAAACGAAAATCCGAAAACGGGCATGGCGTACCTGGCTGGTGAATGGAAGCCCGAGCTGATTCCCGCGCGCAAGAGTTGGGAGTCCGACGCCGAATGGCGCCGCCGCCAGGGCTTTCCCGAGTGGCCGGGCAAGGAGCTCACGGCCGGCGGCGTGGTTTACCCGTCGCTCGATGACGTGCTGCCCTTTGTCGCGCGCGCGTTCACGCCCGTGGGGTTCTGCAACTTCCAGTTCAGCACGCGCGAAGTATGGAAGGGCGGCGAAGAGGCGATCAAGCTGCCCGATGGCCGCACGCGCATGAAGCGCATCACCGACCGCGACCAGAAATGGTTCGTTTACATCCGTGATGCTTCGGCCTGCTACGTCGGCCTGCCCGAACAGGGCGACGGCGGTTTTCCCATTCCCATCTTCAAGGGCTATGGCGTCGTGGAGGGCACCGTCAAGACCGGCACCCCCAGCGTGTTCGTCGTGCGCGGCTACACCCAGGAGGAACTGGCTAAAATTCCCGAGGCCGAAGAGCGCGGCATGCGCCCCTCAACCTACCTCACCAGCGAGCGCCAGAAGCCGGGCCAGAAAGTGCAGTTGCGCGCGACGTACCGCGACCCCGAAGTCCTGGGCGATCCCGACCTGATCCTGAATGTGACGACCGACGGCGTGGTGATGGACGATGAGCTGCGCAGCGCATTGCCCGAGGCGATCCGCAAAGTCGTCGCGACCTTTGATCCCAAGGGGCGCGCCGATGTCGAATCGGCCGACGTGCGCATCATTCCGGCCAAGGATTACATTGACTACGTTTTCACGATCCGTGCCCGTGGCGTGCTGGCGCAATACCAGTTTGAGGGCGCGACGCGGCCTGTCGAGCTCGCCGAGATCGACGGCAATCTGCGCATCAGCAATCTCACTCGCACCGTGGAAGTCTCCAGCCTGCGCGGGCGGCTCGCGGGCAGCCAGGTGTACATGGACGTCACTTTCAAGGAGGGCGATCCCTCGCCCAGCTATACGTTCAGCGGCGGCTCCGACGAGTTCACAATCGTGCCCGTGATCGCCGACATGCTGCCGCCCACGCTCGCCCGCGTGTTTGCCGATTTCGCGCCCACGGGCAATCTGCTGCTGCGCGTCAAGGGGCGCAAAGACGTGCCCGATCTTGAGAATCTCGTCGAGGCGGAAGTCGTGTTCCGCGGCGGCGGCGCGCGCTTTGTGAAGTTCCCCTACGCGCTCAGCGCCATGGGCGGCCGCGTGTTTGCCAAAGTCACCGATGGCCAGGTCGAGGTCACGCTGCAGCAGTTGTCCGCCACCGGCTCCACAAAAGACTCGCGCGTCAGTGTCGGCGGCCACGTGCTTGTGCCGCTCAACAAGGGCGCCGACGGCGCCGAGCCCCAGCCGCGCTACGACCTGCTGCTGACAGCCGAGCGCGTAGCGCTCGACAGCGCGATCCTTGAGGCGCTCACACCCGTGCTCCAGGCGCCGGGCACCTCGGAAAAGCCGGCGTTAATCAGCTTTGTCGAGTCCCTGAACCTGCAGGGCACCATGGGCGTGAAAGGCCGCCTGCTCTCCGACGAAAAAGGCGAGGCGCAGTGGGCCTTTGAACTGTCGCTCGAAGGCTGCCGCATGAACTTCTCGAAGTTTCCCTACCCCGTCACCGATCTCACAGGCACGGTGCTTGTTGACGGCAAGGAAATCACCTTCCACAACGTGCGCGGCCGCACGCAGGGCGAGGGCCGCGTCACGCTCAACGAAGCGGGCTTTGACGAGAAAACCGGCTGGAGTGTGGCCATTTCCGCGCGCGCCGTGCCCTTCAACCAGGTGCTGCGCGACGCTCTGCCGCCCACGCTCATGAAGCGCTTTGACGCGGCCAAGCCCGTGGGGGTCTTTGACATCGACGTGGCCCTGCATGGCCTGGGCGAGCTGATGGAGTTCGACTTCAGCGCCGACCTGCACGACTGCACGCTTGATGCAGGCCTGCACTTCGAGCACGTCAGCGCGCGCGTGGACGCCGCCGGCTTTCTCGATGAAACGCGAACCTGCGCCAACGGCCGCCTGCGCGTCGATTCGCTGCGCTGGAAGGACGCCGAGTTCAACGATGTCACCGCCGACATCCAGTTCGCCAATTCGCGCCTTTCGCTGCCCAACCTGCGCGGCAAGTTCTATGACGGCCACGTTGAGGGCAACGTCAACGTGGACGAAACCGACTATGAAGGCGGCATTGTCATCCGCAGCGCCGATCTTTCAAAGCTTGGCGAAGCCGCGTTTCCCAAGGCGGGCAAGCTGCAGGGTGCGGTCGACGGCGAGGTGCTGTTCTACTCCAAGCCCGACGGCAACGGGCAGGTAGGGCGCGGCCGCCTCGACATCGCACCGCTGGACGTCAACTCGCCCGATGAAGCCAAGAACCGCGCGAAGCTGGCTTCGGTGCCGCTTTTCTCGCAGATCTTCGCTACGACCAAAAACCCGCAGGACTTCGACGAGGGCCACGTTTACTTCTGGCTCGGGCAAGACCGAATCACGATTCGCGAGATGGACTTCGTGAGCGACGCTGCGCGCGTGGAGACTTTCGGCGGCGACGAAGCCAATTACATCATGTATGCCTCGGGCGAAATGCGCATGAAGCTGTTCTTCACGCTCGCGCCGCGCTCGCCGCTGGATATTCCCGTGATCCAGCAGGTCTTTGATCTGCTCAAGCAGGTGCTGTTCCCGCTTTACGTCACCGGTACGCTCGCGTCGCCCAAAGTGGAGGCGTTCTCGCTCGCACAAGCCGACCTCGACAAGCAGCGCGACGTCTTCCCCAAGCCGCCGAGGGAAAACTGATGCGCCGCCGTGAGGTCGAGCCGCGCGTTCGCAGGGCCCAGGCGGGTCCGGGCGAACTCGCCATTTCGGCGGGAGAATTCCGCACGCGCCGCATTGAGTGCCCCGAGACGGGCCTGGTGCGGCCCATGCTCAACAAGGTGCGCCAGGCGCTGTTCAACGTGCTGGCCGATGACGTGCGCGATGCCGTGGTCTGGGACTTATTTGCGGGCTCGGGCCTGCTCGGCTTTGAAGCGCTCTCGCGCGGCGCAAAGCAGTGCGTGTTCGTTGAAAGCCACGGTGCGCACGCCGCGGCCATCGAGCGCAACGTGAAATCTCTTGACGTGTCAAGCCGCGCGCGCGTGCTGCGCACGGACCTGTTTGCTCTGATCTCGCCCGCGCGCGAAAAACTCGAGCAAGCGCCGGCCAGCCTTGTGTTCATCGACCCGCCGCACGCGATGATCGCCGACTTTGACCAAGGCCCGTTCTGGCCATGGTTCGCCAATCTGCACCGCACGCCGCTGGTCAACGGCTACACCGTGATCGTGATCGGCCACCACGCGCAGCTTGATTTGCCCAGCGATCTCGGTGCGTTCATGGTCGCCGACAAGCGCAGCTACGGCAACGCCGGTTTCACGATTCTCGTGCGCAGCGAAGAAGACGACGAAGAGGAAGGTTGAACGGCAATTCTGAATGCTGAGTTCTGAATTTTGAATGAATCGCCGCGCTGCCCCTCGCCAATTCAGAACTCAGAATTCAGAATTCAGCATTCATGTCTTTACCGTCCTTGATAGGCATGACCCCTGACCAGCTCCGCGATGCCGTGGTCGCGCTGGGCCAAAAGCCATTTGTGGCCAAACAGCTTGCGCAGTGGCTCTACGAAAAACGCGAAACGGATCCCGGCAAAATGTCCAACCTGCCGGCGGCGCTGAGAGAAAAACTCGCCGCGCAGCCGCTCTTGACCAGCCGCGTCATTGAAGCGGACGAAAGCGGCGAGGGCACGACCAAACTCGCACTGAGACTGCACGACGGGCCGATCATCGAGTGCGTGCTGATGCGCGAAGAGAACGAAGATGGCTCTTTGCGCCTGACGGCGTGCATCTCAACGCAGGCGGGCTGCGCCATGGGTTGCCGCTTCTGCGCTTCAGGCATGCTCGGGCTCAAGCGCAACCTCACGGCCGGGGAAATACTCGAGCAACTCTACCACATCGACGCACTGCTGAAGCTTGACGCGTCAAGGCCATGGCTCACGAACGTCGTCGTCATGGGCATGGGCGAGCCGCTGCATAACTTTGACAACCTGATGCAGGCACTGAACATCCTCAACGCTGACTGGGGCTTCAGGTTCGGCGCGCGGCGTATCACGGTTTCCACCGTGGGCCTGCCGGACAAGATCCGCGAGCTCGCCAAACAGGGCATGCAGTTCAATCTCGCGATCTCGCTCCACGCCACAAGCGACGAACAGCGCACCAAGCTGATTCCAACAAACGTGGCCACGGGTTTAATCAACATCATAGAGGCCGCGGCCGATTATTTCAAAGAGACCAAGCGCGAAGTCACTTTCGAATACACGCTGGTGGGGGGCCAGAACGACAGCGCCGCCGATGCCGGCGGCCTTGCCGAACTTCTGCGCGGCTTCCCGCGCGCCAACGTCAATCTCATTCCCATGAACCCCGTCGAGGGCAGCGGTTTAATAGCGCCCACCACGCAAGCCGTCGAAGAATTCACCCGCATCCTCAAGCAGGCCGCCATCAATGTGCACGTAAGAAAAAAGCGCGGCCGCGCCGTGCAGGCCGCCTGCGGGCAATTGCGGTTAAGATTGGAGCAACAATTCTGAATGCTGAGTTCTGAATTCTGAATGCGACTTTCGCTTGCGATCCATTCAGAATTCAGAATTCAGAATTTAGAATTCAGCTCATGGCCAAAGTCTCCGAAGCATTCACCGGCAAGCTCCTCGAGGCGCTCAACCGCTTTGACCTCAACATCAAGGCCGTCACATCGTCCGGAGAGCGCGGCGAGCGCCGCTCCAAACGGCGCGGCCAGAGCGTCGAATACGCCGACCATCGCGAATACACCTTCGGCGACGACCTGCGCCGCCTTGACTGGCACGCCTACGCGCGCCTCGAGCAGATGCTGATAAGGCTCTACGCCGCCGAAGAAGCGCTGCCGCTGGAGATCATCGTTGACCTCTCGGCGAGCATGGATTTCGGCGAGCCCAGCAAATACGTGCAGGCCGCAAGAATCGGCTGCTGCCTGACTCAGATCGCGCTTTTGAAAGGCACGCCCACGCGCTGGCGCATTGCGTCGAGCAAGAACCTCGAACCTGTGATGCTGCGCGGTCGCGGCGTGTTGCCCAAGATTCTGGGCGTGCTTGATGAGCTGGTGCCCGAGGGAACAGCGGTGATGGCCGAGACGCTCAAGCGCAGCGCGCTGGCGGGTCCAAGGCGCAAAGCGCTCGTCGTGCTTACGGACGGCTACGACCGCGACGCCATTCGCCCGACGCTGCGGGCACTGCGCGCCGGCGGCACGGAAATCAACTTGATTCTGGTGCTCGCCCCTGAAGAAACCGACCCACAGGAGCGCGGCGAGTTCACCTACATCGACAGTGAGACCGGCAAAGAAAGCGTGCTCTCGCTCGACGGCCGCGCCCTGAGCAAATACATGGAAATGCTGGCGGGCTACCGCGCGGAGTGGACCGACTTCTGCAGAGCAAGCGGCATAGCCATGCTCGAAATCAGCAGCGCAACACCGATAGACGCAACCCTGTTCAAACAACTCGCCGACGGCGGGTTGATCGCCTAACGCTGCTGCGCGATCACTGCGGGAGCTAGGGTCGGTAGTGCGGAGTGAGCCGGTATTGCTGGTGTGGCAGCGTTCATCGCTTTCTGAGCGGCGTCGCGCTTTTTCAGGCCGCGCTCGGTCAGGGTTACGAACGCGGGCAGCAATAGCGCGAACGTGATTGCGATCCAGCCGAGGATGGGCATGCCGATGAGCTGGTTGTTCTCGCCCTCTTTCAGCAGCAGCGAAGACGTTCCGGCCGCGAGCGAGAGCGTGATGTGCTGCACCGCCGATTGCGCGCTCATGAAGCCGGCGCGCTCGTGGATTCTTGGCACGCGCGTGTCCAGCGTTCTTGCGGGCACGCCGCGCAGCGAACTCACGCCCATGAACAGCACGAAGATACCCAGCACCGGCAGCCACGGCTGATAGTCAATGAACGAAGCGTAGATCACGCCACACAAGAGCACGCCGCCAATCCAGCTTGTCACGCCGCTGCCCAGTTTGTCCGTCAGGCGGCCGACAATCTGCATCATGGCCAGGCTCGCCATGCCGCCAAAGAGATACAGCGCGCCCAGCTTTGAAAACGTGTAGTTGATGCCCGCGCTTTGTATGGCCTCGTTCAGCCACGGCTCGCCTTGATAACTCAAGTTATGCAGCACGTAGCTCGGGATCATGGGAATGAGCGTGAACGCGGAAAACATCATGCACGCCATCGAGGCATAACTCAAAAGCGGCAGCGGCTTGGTGAACATTTCCCAGAACGGCGCCTGCCGATTCGCCGCCACCGCCGCCAGATGATGGCGCATCGGCGGCAGCAAGTAGAGCGAGCCAGCACTCACACATAGCCCCAGCGCGGCTACGCCAAAAAACGGCGCGCGCCAGCCGGCCACGTTGGCCAGCTCCAGCGAAAGCGGCACGCCGAAAATGCTGGCAATGGAAAATCCCATCATCACCGTGGCCATGGCACGGCCGCGCCGCTCGACGGGAATCACGTCGGCGATCACGCTCAGCGAAAGCGATGTCGCCGGCCCGCCAAAGATGCCCGCCAGCACGCGCGCTGCCAGCAGGCTTTCAAGGTTGAACGCCAACCCGCCCAGCGCCGTGGCAATCATCAGGCCGAGCATGCTCACGGCCAGTGCTTTGCGGCGATCGAATCGATCGAGAAAGAACGAGCCCGCAATACCGGCTATGGCGCCCGCAAGCGTGTAAATGCCTGCAACGACGCCGAGATAGTGTTCAGCAATGCCAAGCTCCGCGGCGAATTGCGGGCCCAGTGGCATCACGATCATGAAATCCAGGATGTTGACGAGTTGAAACGATGCGATGAGCAGAACTACGAGCCGCTCGGATGGATGTTTCATCAGAACCGCTCGCTTGAAGGATCGAGATTCTCCAGCCTGCGCCCGAAGACCGCCAGCAACAGCTCGACTTCGAGCATCGTCACCAGGCCCGCCAGCAGCGCGCTTAGGGGCGCAAACCACACCGCTGCGTCAATGCCCGCGCGATAGCCGGCAACGGCTGCCGCAATGCCCGCAGCCACCAGGCCGGCGGGCACGCTCAGCACCAGGGACATCAGAATCAAACGCAGAATCGTCATCAACATATTCCGGCCAACCAGTTCCACGCCGCCGCTGCCGGGCGCCACCGCGGCCCAGCTCGGCATCAGCACAGCCGCGCCGTTTTCCAGCGCAAAGCCGAGCACGACCACGGGCGGAAGCATGAACGCCGCCGAAAGCACGATCACCACGCGATGCGCGTATTCAATGCGAAAGCCAAAGCCGCGGAAGGCAAACACGCTGCCGAACACGACCAGCACCAGTGCGACGCTGATCAAAGCCGCGCTGCCGTAAACCTCGCCGCGCAGGATGTCTTTGCCGCGCACGGGCAGCGAGCGGATGTAATCGAGGCGCTGCAATTCGGCGCGCAGGTCATTGCGCAGCACCTGCGGGCCGGCAATCACGAGCATGATGGTGATCACCGAGCCCATGGTCACGATGGCGAGATCCACAAAGCGCTCTTCGCCCTGCGTAGCCATGACTACGAGCAGCACGACGCCGATGAACAGGAAGGGGATGAACGTTCGCAGCGAGACGCCGCGCGTTTGTGCGATCACGCTCTTCCACATCATCGCGCGCCACGCGGGCCCCTGCTCGGCAAGCTTGAAGCGCGAGGGTTTGGCGGTTTGAAGCTTGGCCAAAGCCGCGCCTGATGCGCCACCGGTGCGGAAGGCCTCGAGGCGGCGGCCGATGTTCTGGGCCAGCGCCAGCGCGTCTTCCTCAAACGGGGTGTTCAGGCGCGTGGCGAACTGGTCGAGCGCGAACATGAGCAAGAGCGCAACGCAAAGGCCGCGCGCGAACGTGGGCAAATCCTGCGCGCTGGCCATGGCCGTGACCTGCCGCAGAGGCCATAGCACGTAGCCTGCCAGGCCCGAGTGCGTGAGGTTGTCGAGCCATGGCATGAATTCGTCGAATTGCTTGAGCGGCGGCGGCGGCGTGAAATTGAGCGCGAACACGCCCACAAGTGCGCCCACCAAGAGCGCGCCGGGCATGTGGCGACCGACGCGGCCAAAGCCGAGTGCTTTGAGTTTGCCCGCCAGCAATGCTGCGGCCACGCCGTTGAGCAGCAGCAGGTTGACCATGCACCATGCGCCCACGGAGGCGTAGGGCGGAAAAATGCCGGGGCGGCGAAAGGCAAAGGCAAACGCCACGGCCGCCATGAAAAGCAGGGGCAACTGTGCGCGCATCCAGCGGTAGCGGATAATCTGTTGACGCGTCAAGGGCGCCGTGCAGAGCTGCGTGACCTCGGCCTCGTTCATGTACAGCGTCGGGTTATTGGGCGCGAACAGCCAGGCCATGGCGCCAAAGAAAAGCAAAAGCACGCCGGAGATGGACTGCACCACGGGCGCTATGCTCTCGGCATCGTGAGCCACCTGATTGCTTGAGAAACTGGGCATGCCGATCATGACCCACAGGTAGGCCATGCCCGCGAGAAAGGGCAGCAGGTAACGCGGGTTCTTCAGGCGCGAAATCTTGTGGACGAGCGAGTTCTTCGCGCTGCGGGTGAGAAGAAAGAACAGGGCGGAATTCGTCATGGGCGCGGCTCTGGCGGCGGCGCTTCATACCCCGTGGCGCGCATGAAAATCTCTTCGAGGTCCGCATTCTCGCGCAGGTTCGGCACCGCCGCCTGAATCTCCGGCAGCGTGCCATGCAGCAGCTTCTTGCCGTGCTGCAGCAGCAGGATCTTCGTTGCGATCAGCTCGACGAGATTGAGCAAATGGCTGGAGATAATGATGGCCGCGCCGCCAGCTGCGCGCTTTTTGATCGTTTCCTTGATGCGGCGAATGGCCACGGGATCAAGGCCCGTGAGCGGCTCGTCGAACAAGATTGCGCGCGGCTCATGGATCAGCGCGCAGGCAATGGCGAGTTTTTGCTTCATGCCGCGCGAAAGCGTGTTGGGCAGGGCGTCTTCCTTGCCGCGAAGTTCGAGTTCATCGTAGAGCACTTCCGCTTTCGGCAGCGGATCTTGCACGCCGTAAAGCCGCGCGACAAAGGCCAGGTGCTCGCGCACGGTGAGATATTCAAACAGGCGCGGCTCGTCGGGAATGAACGCCAGTTCTCGCTTGGCGCCAACAGGGTCAAGCACGATGTCGCGCCCGCACACGAGAACGCGGCCCAGTGTCGGCGCGATGATGCCGGTGACGCAGCGCATGGTCGTGGTTTTGCCCGCGCCATTGGGGCCCACCAGGCCAAGCACTTCGCCCGGCTGGACGGTGAAACTCAGGGCGCTTACCGCCTGCGTGCCGTCGTAAGTCTTGGAGAGATCCAGTACCTCAATCATGGCGAGAACATAACAGAGACGCGGCCTCCTGTCTCAGGAAGCCGCGTTCGCCGTGGGACGGAGCATCAGTCGTACTTGCGCGGCACGGGGGCCATGATGCCCATTTTTACTTGCCCGTAGGAAATCTCGGCGTCGTGGCCGTTGACGCATTTGGCGAGCGTGGGCTTGTTCCACTTCTCGTTAACTTCGTCGAACCACTTGAAATGGGCCACCACTTCGGGCGAGAGTTTCTCGGCCTTGGCTTTGTTGGCCGCGAGTTTCTCGGCGCTTAGTTGCGCACCGCCGCGCAGGTCAAGGCCCGTGCGCGCCATGTAGTACGGGCCGTAGTCGCCGTCGTCGGTCCAGGTCGTCGTCTTGAACTTGGGCGCTTCCTTGCCCGTGACGGCCGTGTACTCGAACGCCGGCTTGTAGTGCGCGCCGCGGAATTCGTCGCGCAAGAGCGCACCCTTGGTGATCGCCTTGGCCAGCACCAGCATGTTGTAGAGCCAGCGCGAGAACGTGAGTTCCGCGTTGCCCACTTTCGATTTGTCCTCGAGGCGCACTTTCTTGAAGCGGCCGAGCATGTCGTTGAGCGTTGACATCGTGCCTTCGAGGTCTTTGTTATTGCGGATGACCGTGACGTTCTTGGTCATCAGTACGCCCAGCTCCTGATGGAGCTTGTAAACGTTCTCGCTGCCCTCCTGCTTGCCCATGTTCTCCTGGAAGGCCTGGCATTCCTTGAGTTCGCGCTCGCCCAGCGCACCATCCATGCCCTCCGCACTCTTGTTGATGTTGCCCGTGAACGTGAGTGCTGCCTTGCCGCTGACCATGCCGCTGAACAGACAGCTCAAGAGCGCATTGGCGCCCAGACGGTTCGCGCCGTGATACTGGAACTCGCACTCGCCCGCGGCGTACAGGCCGGGGATGTTCGTCATGTGGTTCTTGCCGCTGTCCCAGTTGAGCCGTTTATCAGCCGTGGCTTCGAAATCCGCCCACAGGCCGCCCATGGAGTAATGCATGCCGGGGAAAATGCGCATGGGCGCATCCAGCGGGTCGCTGCCGCCGAACTTGGCATAAATATCGAGCACCGCGCCCAGCTTCTTGCGCACGAATTCTTTGCTCTTCTCTTTCACCAGATACGTCAGGTCGAGGTAGGCGGCGAACTTGTCGCTGCCTACGCCGTAGCCTTTGAAGCACACGTCAAAGATCTCGCGCGTAGCCACGTCGCGCGGCACGAGGTTGCCGTACTTGGGGTACTTCTCCTCGAGGAAGAACCACTTGTCGCTATCCGGAATCTGCATCGGGTCGCGCGTGTCGCCGGGTTTCTTGGGCACCCAGACGCGGCCACCTTCGCCGCGCACACTCTCGCTCATCAGGCGCAGCTTGTCCTCGGCGGGAATCGAGGTCGGGTGAACCTGGATGAACTCGCCGTTGCCGTAGTAAGCACCGGCCTGATAGCACACGGAGTTCGCGCTGCCCGTGACCACCTGCGAATTCGTGCTCTTGCCAAACACCAGGCCGCAGCCGCCCGTCGCCATGATCACGGCGTCCGACAGGAACTTCTTCATCTCCATCGACTGCATGTCTTGCGCGATGATGCCGCGACACTGGCCTTCGGCATCCTTGACCAGGCCGACCATGTCCCAGAACTCGAACTTCTCGACGAGGCCCTCGGCCTCATAGCGGCGCACCTGTTCATCAAGCGCGTAGAGCAACTGCTGGCCGGTGGATGCGCCCGCGTGAGCCGTGCGATGGTGCAGCGTGCCGCCAAAGCGCCTGAACGCGATTAACCCTTCGCTGGTGCGCGTGAACGGCACGCCCATACGGTCGAGCAGATAAATGATGCCGGGCGCGTGGTAACACATCTCGCGCACGAGCACTTGGTCGTTCAAAAACTCGCCGCCCTTGAGCGTGTCATACACGTGCAGGTCAGGGTGGTCGTTTTCACCCATCGTGTTCACGGCGCCGTTGATGCCGCCCTGCGCACAAACGCTGTGCGAGCGCTTCACAGGCACGAGCGAGAATAGCCGCACCTTGTGACCCTGCTCAGCAATCTTGAGCGTGGCCATCAGGCCGGCAAGACCGCCGCCAACGACGATAATCGGAAGGTTGCTCTTGTTAGCCATGGCTGCATTTTCAAAGGGCGAAAGGCCAAGGGTTTAGCATTGGCCGCGCGCCAAAGGTAGTGCGTTGCTTTGCTTTGGGCGTAACGGGCCGCGCGCCCGTTCGTAATAGGGTTGGAATTCGATCGTGAGACACCCGAGATGCGTAAGCTGGCCATATTGCTGATCTGCGTGACCTGCGCCATCTCCGGCGTGACCATCGCCGTTGTGCTCAGCAATAACGAGCCAGACTACGAGCGCCCGCAACCCAACCCGCCCAGCCTCCTGCCCCGCGGCAATCAAAGCGCCGAAACTCCGCCCGAAGAAAACAAACGCGCGGCTTCGCCGGCCTGCCAGCCGGTCCGAAATCAGGGCCTTCAACTCAAAGAAGCCGCGCCCGCCAAACCCAAAGCTAACGAGCCGGAAGTGTTGCCGCCAAGGCCCGGAGGCTGGCCACGGGGCATCATCGGATAAAAGGGGTCAGGCTACGTTTTCTTGGTGGGGCGGCCTCTTGGGCGGATCGTGGATTCGAGGCCAAGCTTCATGGCCGCGTTTTCGCGCCACTTGTCGTTGCCAAAGGGCGAGCCGCGGTTTACGCATTCGCGCAGCCGCGCCAGTTCTTCGGCTTCTTCTGCGCGGTTCACAAATCGCAGCCATGGTTCTGGCCGCGCGCTTGGGCCGCGCACCAGCCAGTGAGCCAGCGGCTTGGCTGGCTGTTCGGCTAAGGGGTCTGGCTCCCGAAGGGTGCCTGAGGAAATGGGGCCTGGCTCCGGGCTGTTCCGGTGCCTGACCCCATTTCCGGAGAGTGCACTGGTAGGCGAAATGGGGTCAGGCACCGCTTGCGCGGAGCCTGACCCCATTTCGCCAGACCCTGCCGCAGCCGCGCTGGAGAAACGCCAATCCTGAGCGCGTTTGACCAGCCCTGCCCGCACCGGGTTGCGCTCGACGTAGCGCAGAACGCTCATCAAAGGCCCGCGCGGTTGGCACGGAAAACACTTGTATCGCCCCTGCCAGACATGGCCCGAGCCCTTGTAGTGCCGGTGATAGCGCCGAACGTGACAGGTCGTGACCCACTGCATCCAGCGCGCCAGATCACCATCGTGGTAGGGCCATAGTACGAGATGAAAATGGTTGTGCATGAAGCACCAGCCCAATAGCCGCATGGGAACGCGCTCGCAGGCCAGTGAAAGAATGCGCTCAAAGGCCAGGAAGTCGGCCTCGTTATGAAAAACCACAGCGCGGCCATTACCACGGTTGATAACGTGATAGCAGCCACCACCAAGAGCAAGCCGACGAGGGCGAGGCATGAGAAGAGACTAGCAGATCAATGCCAAGGAGCCAGAATAAAGTAGCCTGACCCCTTTTTAGGTTGCCCCAAGGAGCCAGAATAAAGTAGCCTGACCCCTTTTTAGGTTGCGAGTACGAAAGAGTTCTCTAAGCTCTATAGACTGCCCTGCGAAACAGGATCTCACCAACTCGAAATGGAAATGTTGAAACTTGGTGTTAGCCGCGTTTGGGACGAAGATCTTGGCAGGTTCGTTTCAACGGACCACGGCACGGTGTATTCCTGCGGCATAGAGCAAGTAAAAGCTGACGGCGTTACCGCCGTTGGCGGCATTCCCGGGAAGGTTCGCGCCTACGATCCGTCGATGCCTTTGCCTGGACGATAGGATCAATGAAGGAACCCAACGTGAGCAAAATGCTTATAGGCCTGTTGGCGTTGATGATGACCGGTCTTCCCTGCCTGAAGGGAAGCTCAATTCAGCCTGACCGTTTCTTCTATGTCATTACTGAAGATACCGTTACTTCGGCGATCGCGCGAGACGCAGATCGCGTGAAGTTTGAGGGTCTCTCAGAGTCCAAACTTGAAGCGGCACTTGCGCGACTTGATCAACCAGTGGAAGTTCGGTTTGTCCGCTGCAAATTTGGAAAGGCAGCTTGCAAACAAGTAACCACGGTGGGCAAGTGTCTTCAAGTACTGTCTATGGAAGGCTGTTCTATCGTTGATGACGGGCGAATACTCAATGCCTTGCAAACGTTTCGCGAACTCCGTGTACTTCAAATAGACGGATCCATTCCAGACGATCAACGGGATACGGAAAACACTGCCCACCAACTTGTCGCACTGTCGGAGTTATGGACGTCAGATTGGACGTTGCTGAGCCGTTGTAGCCTTCCGAGGTTGACCTCGTTATCTGTTGCCAGTGTTACAGAACCCCCGACATCCCTAGACCTAAACAAAGTCTGCCCGATGTTGCGGACAGTGCGTCTGTTAGGCGACGACCCCTCGAAGCGTGTTTGCGATTTGCTTCTGACTTGCCCTCTTCTTAATACAATTGACCTTGGCTGGCACTCAACGGACCTCGAACTTCCCCATGATCACAAGAAGGGCTTGGCCGACCTTGTGCATCGAACAGAACGCGTCCGAGTACGACAGCTTCCACGGAATGCCGATCAGGTGTACCAGGCGATAGAAACGGCAACGCTCTTAGTTCGCCTGGAGCTCATCGACTGCGATTGGGCCCCTGGGCTTATTGCGGCGCTGCAAAGGAACACGAGCATCAGAGAATTGTCCGTTGACTCTGCGTTTGAACCGGATTCGATGAAGGCCTTAATTGCATCCACCCGGATCACGAAATTTGAGTTTGCAAAGACCACCTCCCTAAAGGTCTTGAATGGCATAGCCCCCGATCGCCTTGGCGCAATTGAGCTGCAAGCTCCGACATTTTACTGCAACGACCCTCGGCAATTGGCCAGTTTGGCGAATGTCGCTAACTTGGCCGTACTGAGTCTTGTTGCTGACCCCGAAATGTCACAATCGGACCGGGACAAGGTTGAGGAGGAGCTCACAAAACTGTTCTCGCAAGCTCGTCTACGCAGCCTAGATCTTCGTTGGATAGATTGGTTGTCTGAGGGGTTTTTGAAGCAGCTGTTGGAACTTAGATCGCTGTCATCGCTTGCTCTGAATCATCTCCCCTTACTGGGTAAGGATACCAGGAGTATTGAGAATCTAGACTCTCTATTGATTGTTTCAATGAGGTCGGACGATGATTGGGGGCAGATCAATCGCATGCAGTACCTGAAGTCCCTGGTGATTTGCGATTGTACTGACTTTGGTTCAAAGGCTGCAGAAGTTTTGAAGAGTATCGCCGGGATGCTCAACCTTGCCATTAGCACACGCACAGGCTTTTCTGCGGAGGTATGTTCAGTGCTTTTCGGAAAATCTGGACTACGGCGACTCTGCTTGCGCTCGCAGACAACGATCGCTTTCCCGAATGCAGACGTCGTTAAAGCCTGTTCCTTAGAGGTGCTTGCATTAATGTGCCCGCACTTGAGTGCCCAGGACCTGCAAACTCTGGGCGTGGCCCCAAAACTTCGTTACGTTGTTCTACAGGATGGTGCGGCATCTGACGAATCAAGAATGGAGTACTTACAGAGCAGGCCCGGTGTGGAAATGGTGAGGACACAAACAGTCAGCGACTTTGACCGGTAAAATGGTGAGCGTCCGGCCCAGCACGTATTGCGCTCTTCGTTGATGAATAGATCGTGCGTCGCCCTTTTGGAGGTGGCGCATGTCCGATTCCGAACAACGTGTCGTAGGCGAAACCGGCCTGGTCCCGCCGGATCAAACACACGCAGTGGCCTTGAGTCAGAGTGGCGCGCAATGGCCCGTGGCGTCCTTGCCCTCAGTCGCGAGCGCCACAGCGCCTTCAGCGCTGGCGGCGGGCAATGAGCCAAAGCCGCGTCGTCGAGTTCATAGCGATGAGGACGTCGCCTACTGGCGGGCCGCCGTGGACGAATGGAACGGGCTGCTTGACGAGGCGCGGCGGGCGGGAGGCCTGTTGCCCTCGATTCGAGGATTCTGCCGCGACCGCAAATTGCGCGAGACCAGTTTCTACTGGTGGCGGCGCGAGCTTGCTATTCGCGACGGCAAGCCGCTGCCCACGATGCGCGCAGTGGACTCCACGCGGGTTGCCGGACATCGGCCCGCCAAGCCGGAGCCAGCCGGCGCCTTCGTTCAACTCAAGGTGCGGCCGACCGCCCCGGCTTCTACGAACGCGCTGTGCGAGATCGTCGTAGGCAAGCTTGTGCTGCGAGTCGCGCCGTGTTTCGACGCCGATGAACTCTCGCGCTTGCTCGATCGGCTTGTTACGCGGCCGCGCTGATGTTCGTCTGGCCGGCCAGCACGCGGGTGTTTCTGTGCCTAGCGCATACAGACATGCATAAGTCCATTGACAAGCTTGTCGCCCCGGTCAAAGAGGTGATCGGACCGGCCTGCTTGGCGAGGATTTGTTTGTCTTCAGAAACCGCGCCGAAGACCGCTTGAGGGTACTTTTCTGGGATCGCCCGGGGTTCTGCCCCTACTACAAGCGCCTGAAGCAGGGATGCTTCTCGTTTCCTACAGATGCGGGGGCATTCGGCCTCGACATCGACCGCGCCGCAAATAAGGGGTTAGCCACTTTTTGCTGCGCAAAAAGAGCCAGACCCCGGGCGGTTTTCGCCCTTGACCTGACTTGCCCCTTCGTTACCCTGTGTGTCTCCCCCGTTGGTTTGTAACCCCGGTTCCCCAGGTTCGGCGACGACGCTTTCGTTCCCTGCGTTGGCATGTCGTCAGTACCAAGGTGAGGACAACGCTCCATGTTGACCATTCGGAACATGCTGGCCGCGCTTGCGCTTGCGTCAGCGTTCATTGTCACTTCCGCTTGCAGCGTCATGCCGTTCCAGCCGCGCGACAAAAACGTCGCCAAGGGCGACGAAAAGCCCTCGGACGACCGCGTTTCGGCCAAGGAAAAGGCTGAGCAACCAGCGGGCGAAACGCCGCGCGAAGTCAAGGGTGCTGAAACCGCCAAAGACGCCGCCGAAGGCTCGTCCAAGGGTCAGGCTGCCGGTGACAACCGCAAGGTGTTTGACAACGAACGCCGCCGCGACGTTGAACTGCGCTGGCTGAAGGATCGCGCGGCTATCGCGCGCTCGGAAGGCCGCCTCGAAGACGCCGAAGATTATCTGCTGCGTGCGATTGACCTCAACGCCGCAAACCCGGATGCCGAGGCCAAGCAGCAGCTTGAAGAAGTGCGCTTGCAACTCTCGAAGAGTGCCGGCAGCTCGCCCAGCTTTGACAGCATTCCCAAAGCCGCGCAGCAGGAGTATGAGATTGAAGCCGCGCGTACTTACGACCGCGCCAAGGAAGCGGAGCGTTCGGGCCGCTGGACGGATGCGGAAGCGGAATGGGAGAAGCTGCTGCGCCTGCTGAAGTTCATGCCCTACAGCGCGGAGATGGGCCAGAAGTATGAAGAAGTGGCCCGTGCCGGCCTGCGCAACGCACGCGTGGAACAGCAGAAGTCACGCAAGCAGCTCGAAAACGAGGCTCTGGAAACGGAGCGTCGCCTCGAACAGTTGCGCATGCAGAACGAAGAAGACCGCCGCAAGAGCGAAATCCTGGAGCTGTACCGCCAGGTGATCTACCTGCTTGAGCTGCGCCGTTTCAAGAGCGCCGAAGAGATTGTGGACCGGATCCTTTACCTTGACCCGCAGTTCCGCAAGGCCGAAGAGCTCAAGCGCGACTTGGCGGATCAGCGCCTGATTCAGCTCAACCGCGACAGTTTCTCCAAGCGCATCCTTGGCCACTACACGGCGCTTCAGGATCTGAAGCGGGCGATGGTTCCGGATACGCGCATTGTGACGTACCCCACGGGCCTGCTCGCGGAGCGGATTCGCCAGCGCAAGGGCACGGAAAGTGTCAGCCTCGACCCGCGTATCCAGAACACGCAGAACATTCTCGCCTCGAAGGTCATCCCGATGAACTATGAGGAAGAGACCTTTGAGAACGTGGTGACGGATGTGCGCAAGAAGGCCAACATCAACATTGTGCTGGACAAGGCGATTCGTGAGAGCAAGGGCAAGGAAAACGTCACGATCAGCCTGGACAACATCCCCGTTGGCAGCGCACTGAACATCATCCTGACGGACTTGAACCTCAAGACGACGTACAAGGACGGCGTGCTGTTCATTGTGGCTGAAGACGCCACGCCCGACGTGAGCCAGCTTGTTACGCGCGTGCATGACGTGCGCGACCTGACCTTCCACATTTCCGAGTTCATTGGTCCCTCGATCCGCCTCAAGGCGCAGGACGAGCAGGCGGGTGGCCCGAGCATTGTGTACCCGGACGAAGCGGAAAAGACGCTCGACATCGACCGCATCACCGACCTGGTCACGGAGTCCGTGGCCAAGGGCAACTGGGATCTTCCGTTCAGCGTGAAGTTCTTCGGCGGCCAGCTGGTCGCCACGCACACGCCTTCAGTCCAGGCCGAGCTGCGTGACTTCCTCAATGAGCTGCGCAAGATCGCGGGCCTGATGGTGCACATGGAAGTGCGCTTCATCAGCGTTGAAGACGATTACCTCTCGGATTTCGGCATCGACTTCCGCGGCAACGGCGGCCCTGCGCAGGTTCCCAACCAGGCGGCCACCGACCTTGAAGACGTGCGCACCGGCCAGGAAGACAACGCCGGCGGCCAGTTCGACAACAACGCCGGCGGCATTGCCCCGGCCAACCCGAGCTCCGGTATCTTCTTCAATAACCAGGATCCCTCGAACCCGCCGGTGAACTTCAACCAGGACATCCGCGGCCGCTTTGAGCACATTTACGACAACGCGCTTGGCAACCAGCTCAGCCCGACGGGCGGCTTTGCCATGCAGTTCGCTTACTTCTTCAACCTGACGCAGATCAACGCAGTGATTACCGCCGTGCAGAAGCGCAAGAAGGCGCGCCTGCTCACGGCACCGCGCCTGTCGGCGTTCAACACGCAGCGCGCGAACATCACGATCGTGAACCAGATTCCTTACATCCGCGACTTCGAACTCGGCACTTCCACAAGCGCCGCGATTGCGAACCCCGTCGTCGATACGATCCTCGACGGCATGGTGCTCGATGTGAAGCCGACAGTCAGCAACGACCGCCGTTTCATCACGATCGAAGTCCAGCCCACGATCGCTGACCTGCTGCTGCCGATCCCGACGTTCACGACCACGCTCGGCCCGACCTCCGCGGTCACGATCCAGATCCCGGAAATCAAGGTGCAGACCGTGCAGACCACCGTGCGCGTTCCCGATGGCGGCGCAGTCGTCATCGCCGGTCTCAAGACCGTGCGCGACATCTGGCGTGAAAGCGGCGTGCCGATTCTGAGCGACATCCCGCTCTTTGGCGTGCTGTTCAAGCGCCAGGGCCGCGACAAGGAGCAGTTCAACCTCGTGATCGTCATCCACGCCCGCGTGGTCGACCTCAACGACGAAGAGCTGCGCCAGCCCTGGGCCACGGGCGGCAAGTAGTCTTTCGGATATGTGGAAGAGGACGGGTTCGCCCGTCCTCTTCCGTTTAACGATTTTCGATTGCCGATTTTCGATTTTGGATTGAACAGTTACCCCCATCGACAATCGTCCATTAACAATCGACAATCGCTTGCATGCACTCCTTCGCAACTCCGCACTCTTCCGGTTTGCCATTTGCCAATGCTGAACGCGTGATCCAGACCCATGCGAACATCGTTGTGCTGATCGGCGACAAGGCCTACAAGCTCAAGAAGCCCGTCAAATTCCCGTTCCTGGATTACTCCACACTGGAGTTGCGCAAGCATTTCGTCAGCGAAGAGGTGAGGCTGAACCGGCGTTTTTCGCCCGATTACTATCTG
>Ga0154020_10001834_pt1 | contig 26026 bp, 20 predicted proteins | sample Klosneuvirus_201_FD_109709 | JGI IMG/M metagenome (GOLD analysis project Ga0154020, IMG submission 109709) | Active sludge microbial communities from wastewater, Klosterneuburg, Austria - Klosneuvirus_20160825_MG | ecosystem: Engineered > WWTP > Aerobic digester > Activated sludge | place...
CGCGCGCGCGCGCACGATGGCGGCTTCCCGCGCGTGGTACCGCGGGGTCTCCGACTGCTTGTAACTCGACTCGTGCTCTTCGTCGACAATCACCACGCCCACGTGTTCGAGCGGGGCAAAGAGTGCGGAGCGCGCGCCCACGGCGATGCGCTTGTCGCCGCGGCGGAGCGCCTGCCACGCATCATGCCGCTCACCGTCGCTGAGCCCCGAGTGCAGCACCGCCACATCGTCGCCAAACGCGCCGCGAAACCGGTCGACGGTTTGCGAGGTGAGCGCGATCTCCGGTACCAGCACGATGGCGGTACGTCCACCCTGCGCCAGCACGGCGCGCAGCACTTCGATGTACACCAGTGTCTTGCCGCTACCGGTGATGCCATGCAGCAGAAATGTCTGCCCTGGTGCACCGGCCAGAATGGCGGCGACGGCCGTGCGTTGTGCCTCGGACGGTACCGGAGGCGGCGCCACACCGGCGCGGTCCGCAAACGGATCGCGGGTCATCGCTTCATCGCGCACGTCCACGAGGCCACGCTTCGCCAGCGCCGTGATGACCCCCGCCGAGCAGTTGGCCTGCTGTCTGAGCGTTTCCAGCACCGCCATCCCGCCCTGTGCCTCGAGCAGTTCAAAGACCACCCGTTGCTGTTTGGCACGCGCGAACATGTGCTCACGCTCGAGCAGTGACGGCAATTCCCGGCGCACGCGCACCACTTTGCGCTGCTTGGTCGCGGAAGCGCGCGCGCGCGGCGTGGCGAGTGTGGCCGGCAGCATCGCGCGCAGGGCCAGTCCGATTGGCGCCGCGTACCAGTCGGCAATCCACCGCCCCGTTTCCAGCAACGCGTGCGGCAGCGATGGCGAATCGTCGAGCACGGCCTCGATCGGCTTGAGGACGATGCCGTCGGGTGGTTCGGTCATGCCAAGACAGATCCCGACCTCGCGACGCGCGCGAAACGGCACCAGCACACGGGAGCCGGCCGGAATCGGCGTCGCGATGCCGTCGGGGACGGTGTAGGTGAACGTCCGGAACAGCGGAACCGCGAGCGCCACCTCGACACATCGGGTGGCGGTCATGCGCGCGTTATCGTCGCTGCACGCCGAGCCCCGGCGCGTCCGTCAGGGTGATGCGTCCGCCAGGGATGGCAGGACCCACAAACGGATCATCGGCGAGCAGTGCGGCGCCGTCGAGATCGGCATCGTCGAGCAGCGGTGAAAAATGCGCCGCGGCCGCAATGCCCAGCGTGCTTTCGATCATACACCCGCACATCACGCGCATGCCATGTGCGCGCGCCACGGCAATCATCCGCATCGCTTCACGCAGCGAACCGCACTTGGCCAGCTTGATGTTGATCCCGTCCACCACGCCGTGCAGCTTGGGAATGTCGCTCGCCACCAGACAGGATTCGTCGGCGACCACGTCGATGGGAGAGCGCTCACGCACAAAGCGCAGCCCCTCCAGATCGTGCGGAGGAAGCGGCTGCTCCAGCATGTCCACGCCATACGTGGTGAGTGTGTCGAGCATGCCCAGCGCGCGCTTGGCCGTCCACGCGGCATTGGCGTCAACACGCAAAATCGCGTCCGGCGCTTCTTCACGGACAATGCGCACGATGTCAGCGTCGCGTGCGGTGCCCAGTTTGATCTTGAGAATCGGGTAGGCCGCCGCGTCCCGCACACGCGCACGCAGGGTCGCATCGTCCGGCGCGATGCCGATGGTGAAGCTCGAACGTGGCGTGGCACGGCCATCAAGCCCCCACAGCGCCCACAGCGGCACGCCCAGTCGCTTGGCCTGCAGATCGTGCAGCGCCGCACTGATGGCGCATCGCGCCGCCGCGTTGAAGCGCAGCACTTTTTCAAGCTCGCGTTCGATCGCGTCGATCGACCAGCCGTCCGCCTGCGCCAACACCGGGGTGAAGCGATCGAGGGCCGCCATCACGCTCGCGGCCGTCTCTCCGTAAAACCGGATGGGAGCGGCTTCACCCCACACGTCCAGCCCGTCGTCGGCACTCTGCGCGTCGCGCACACGCACCCACACCACCTGAAATTCACTCGTGCCCCCGCGGGCAATGATGAACGGGTGGCGAGTGTGAACGGTGACAATCTCTGCAGTCAGTTGCACCTGATGACTCAGTGAGGGGTCAGGCCAGTCTGGCGCGCGGCGCGCGCCATGCGCGCATCGGCCGAGGCCGCGCTCCCCGCACCGGCCAGATAAGCGATCAGCGCGTCGGCCAGCTCAAAGCCGCGATCATAGCGATCCGAGGCGGGCTTGGCGAGGCACTTCATCACGATGGCACTCAACGCGGCGGGCACTTTGCCGTCGATGTGATCGGGAGCGACCGGTGCCTCGTGCACATGTTTGTAGCCCACCGCATACGAGTCTTCGCCATCGAACGGCGGACGTCCGATCAGCATTTCATAGAGCAGCAAACCGACCGCATACAGATCGCTGCGGCCATCCACCAGCTTGCCCATCGCCTGCTCGGGCGACATGTAGTGTGGCGTGCCCATCGCCCGCCCCGAGGCCGTCAGCCGCCCGTGAAAACGCGCCGTGGCGATGCCGAAATCGGTGAGTGCCACATTGCCGTCTTCGTCGAACAGAATGTTGTCAGGCTTGATGTCGCGATGGATCACGCCGTGCCGGTGCGCGTAGTCGAGCGCGCACGCCACCTGCGCCGCAATCGAGGCCGCAGGTGTCGCCGGAACGCTCTTCTGCCGTGCCAGCCGATCGGCCAGCGACCCACCGGCGTAATACGGCATCACCAGATAGTCCACATCGCCCGCCGATCCCATGTCGGCAATGGCGCATACGAACGGATGCACCAGCCGCGCGGCCGCTTCCGCTTCGCGCCGAAAACGCAGACGCATCTCCTCTTCCTGCGCCAGCGTCTTGTGCAGCACCTTGATGACCAGCGGCCGCCCGAGTGCGACGTGGCGTGCGAGATAGACGTGCGCCATGCCGCCCGATCCCAGACGCTTCACGATCGTGTAGCGATTGCCCGTGGCCTGACGCAGCTCCCGCAACTCATCGTCGGGGATATCGAAGGGCGGCGCGCTGACTTCGGGCAGCGCTGCGTTGCAGCGCGTGCAGCGCGCGGCGGAGGCGCGATTCCAGGTCCCGCATTCCGTACAGAACATCGACGCGAGGTTCGGGGAGAGTCGGGCGGGCGTCGGCCTAGAAAAGACGCCGGCGACGCAGGAAGTATAGCAGGGCGCCGCCCAGACCCAGCTGAATGACCAGCAGCAGCCAGAACCCGTGCGGCCAATTCTGCAGCGGGATCTTCTGGAAATTCATGCCCCACATGCCGCTCACCACCACGAAGGGCAGCGACATCGTGGCGACCAGTGAGAGGCCCTTTGTGCTGGTGGCCAGACGATTCGACACCTGCGTGAGATACGCGTCCATGGTGCTGCTGAGCAGTTCCCGGTACGTATCAAGCGCGTCGTTGATCCGGAGCACGTGGTCGTAGATGTCGCGGAAGTAGATCTGGACATCGGGTGTCAGCAACGTGCTGGGACGGTTGGTGAGCACGTTCATCACCTCCCGCGACGGCTGCAGATAACGGCGCAACGACAGCACGAGCTGCTTCACCGTGAAAATGTCTCGCAGCACATCTTCGTCGAAGGTGGTGAAGACGCGCTCTTCCAACCCCTCGATGAACCCGTCAAGCTGATTGAGGATCGGAAAGAAGCTGTCCACCGTGTCGTCAAGCAGCGCGTGCAGCGCACGCTCGACGCCGCGCGTCAACAGCTCCGGCGAGCGGCGCATCACGTCCTGCACGCGATCCACCGATGGCATCACCCCGGCATGCACCGTCACGAGATAACGGGGCCCCAGAAAGCAGTACAGATCCTTGGTTTCCAGATCGTACGGATCTTCCGTTTGATCGGCCAACGCCACGCCGCGAATGATGATGAACAAGAAATCCGCGTACTCTTCGATCTTGACGCGCGAATGCGGGTTGAGCGTATCCTCGATCGCGAGCGGGTGAAATCGAAACACCTTCTCCAGCAACGCATGCTGGGATCGCACGGTCGAGTCGATATCCACCCAGAGCGGCCCGCCCTCAGCCAGCAGCTGCGCGACTTCGCGCGGGTGGCAATCCAGCACGTCGGTTCCGTCGGGCGCGCGATAGATGGTGCGCGGGAGCGCGTCGGCCACAGGAAGAGTCATGGACGGGAAGCTACGCGTTCGTCGCGCTCACGCCAACGCGGCCAGATGCACCATCACCGCCGCGGCGACAGCGTCCGGGTCGTACCCGCCCTCGAGGGCGCTCACCAGCCGACCATCACACCACGTCGTTGCACGAGACACCAGCGCCCGGGTCAGCGCGCCGATCTCCGTGTCGGTGAGTGTGAAGCCACCCAACGGATCGCCGGACAGGCAGTCGAATCCGGCGCTCACCAGCACGAGGTCGGGGGTGAAATCGGTGGTGGCCGCATCGACGGCCTGCAGCAGCGCGTGCACATACGCCTCTGGTGCGAGTCCCGCCGCCATCGGGACATTGAAGATCGTGCCCAATGGCCCGCAATCGTCGGCCGCGCCCGTGCCCGGATACCAGGGCCACTGGTGCATGGACACGAAGTGAATGCGGGGCTCGTGCTCAACCAGCGCCTGGGTCCCGTTGCCGTGATGCACATCCCAATCCACGATCAGCACGCGTTCGCAGCCCGGCCGGGCCAGCGCGTAGTGCGCCGCGATGGCCACGTTACCGAACAGACAGAACCCCATCGCCCGATCCCGCACCGCATGGTGTCCCGGGGGCCGAACGGCACAAAAGCTTCGCACCGCGCGACCATCGAACGCCATGTCGACGGCGTCGAGCAGACATCCCACGGCGGCCGTGGCCGCGTCCCATGAGCCGGCGCTCACCACCGTGTCCGGATCCAGCCTTCCTCCACCCGCCGCCACCGGCGCGGCGACGCGGTCCACGTACGCCGCATCATGCACCAGCAGCAGCGCGTCCCGCGTGGCATGGCGACCTTCATGATGGATCAGCGCATGGTACAGCTCGGGCTCGTAGCGCAAGGCCCGCGGAATGGCGCGCAAACGCCCGACATGTTCGGGGTGCGACCAGCCGGTGTCGTGGCGGCCGCAGTCGGAATGCGAAATGAGTGCGACGGACGTCGTCACGAGCAGAACCGGTACGATGAAGTTGATGACCGCGACGGGCCGCGCCTCAGGCGCGACTGGACGGTTAACCAGGATGCCGCACGGTGAGGGGCGCCGATCCTGTGATATTTAGTGATATTCCAGCATGACAGTGCCCACGGTGCTGGTGATCGACGACGAGCCGCAGATCCGCCGGGTCGTGCGTAATGCCCTCGAAGATGATCAATTGCACGTCCTCGAGGCCGCAACCGGTCGTGACGGGCTGGATCAGGCCGCCGCGCGGCGGCCGCAACTGGTCGTGCTCGATCTCGGACTCCCCGATGTGGCCGGTATCGACGTCTGCCGGGATATCCGCACCTGGAGCTCGGTGCCGGTGATTGTCCTCTCGGCGCGCCACTCCGATCTGGAGAAAGCGGCGCTGCTGGACGCCGGTGCTGACGACTACATCACGAAGCCGTTCAGTCCGCTCGAGTTCCGCGCGCGCGTGCGGGCCCAGTTGCGACGCGCGTCGATGATTGGCACCACGCCGGACGATGCCGTCATCCGCGCCGGCCCGCTTCGGATCGATCTGATCAAACGGCTGGTGACACGCGATGACGTCGCGGTGCACCTGACGCCGACCGAATGGGAGCTGCTGCGTGTGCTGGTATCGCACGGAGGGCGTACCCTCACCCATTCATTTCTCTTCGCGCAAGTCTGGGCGCGCTCACACGGTGATCCGCAACAGCATCTGCGCGTGCACGTGGCCAGTCTGCGCCGCAAACTCGAACAGGATGCGGTGCGGCCAAAGATTCTGCTGACCGAACCGGGTGTCGGGTATCGATTCGAGGTGGATGGCTGACATGCGCGAATCTGCGGGGCGCACCGTTGGTCGGGCGTGGGACTGGGCACTGTGGATCGGCATGCTGGCGATTGTCACCACCCTGCTCTTTCTGCTGCGCGATTCACTCGGCAGTTCGCTTGGCGCCGCGCACATCGTGCTGGCCTATCTCGTGCTCGTGCTTGGCGCGAGCGCGCGCGCCGGACGCACGGTCGGCATGACACTGTCGGTGCTCGCCTTTGGCTGCTTCAACTTCTTCTTTGTGCGGCCGTATCACACGCTGGCCGTCGCCGCGCCGTTGGATTGGCTGGTGCTTGGCGCGTTTCTCGCCACCAGCCTGATCGCCGCGCAGTTGTTGGCCCGTGCGCAGCGCGAAGCCGACGATGCGCGCCAACGTGCCGCCGAGGTGGATCGCCTGGCGTTGGTCGGCGCCGAAGCGCTGAACGCGGGACGCGCGGATGAAGCACTGCGCGCGATTGTCGATGTGATTCGGTCGTCACTCGACGTCGCCCGTTGCGTCGTACACGTCCGCGATGCCACGGGCCAGATGACGCTCGGTGCCGAGAGCGGCGCGGTGGCCGTCGCACACGATGCGGAGACGGCTCCGGCACGCGCCCGTGCGCCCGGACTCCCCGATGCCGCGCACCTGTTGGCGTGGGTGGCCGAGCATGGCCGTCCCGCGGCCGTGCGCCCCGACGGGGCCCTGCGTTTTGCCGATCCCGGCGCGCCGGTGGAACAGGCAGCCAGCCTGTTTGACGTGTCCGGCGCCAAAGCGCTCATGCTGCCACTCCGTGTGCATGATCGTGTGGTCGGCGTGCTGGAGCTGCGGCACGACGATCTGATGACCCTCGACACGCCCCGTCGCCGCCTTCTCGGGGCGCTCTCGCACTACGCCGCCCTCGGCGTGGAACGCATGCAGCTGGCATCCGAAGCCGAACATGCCGACGCACTGCGAGAGGCCGATCGGTTGAAGGATGCGCTGTTGATGTCCGTCTCACACGACTTGCGCACGCCGCTCACCACCATCAAGGCGCTGGCCCAATCCATCGGACGCGACGGTGACGAACGGGCCATCACGATTGAAGAAGAGGCGGATCGCTTGAATCATTTCGTGGCCGACCTGCTCGATCTGTCGCGACTGGCCGGCGGTGCGTTGCAGCTCAAACCCGAAGTGAACGCGGCCGAGGATCTGCTGGGCGTCGCGCTCGAGCGCATTCAGGGTGCAGCGGGTACACGCACCATCAATGTGTCACTCGACACACAGGAACCACTCCTCCTTGGCCGCTTCGATTTTTCCCACACGCTGCGCGTGTTGGTGAACCTGATGGAAAACGCGCTCAAGTATTCCCCCGCCAACACAGCGATCGATGTGTCGGCACGTCGCGGTGGTGAGCACGACGCGTACCTCGAGATCACCGTCGCCGACCGCGGTGCCGGGGTGGCCGACGTGGATCGAGACCGCATCTTCGAGCCCTTTTACCGCCCGGAAGGCACGCCGCCGGATACCGGCAGTGCGGGGCTGGGCCTGTCGATCGCGCGCCGGTTGTCGGAAGCGCAAGGCGGGACCGTCTACTACGAGCCACGGGAAGGGGGCGGCAGTCGGTTTGTCATGCGGCTGCCGGGCGTCAGCATGCACGAGCTGAACGCGCCGTAATTGCCCGCCGCGGTGAATCTTTGTGGAATCTTAATGCCCACTTCTGTCGCCTTTGTGCGAGCCGCACGCCGTTCCCGGTAGCGTGTGAGTGTCCCGCCGCACCTGACGATCAGCACGAGCGCGTGTCCAGGCTGATTGCGCGAGCGGGTGAGAGGATCGTCTTGTGCATTCGCTGGCCCATTCGGTTTCGACAGACACGCCCCTCGATAAGGACGCGGCACGACGGCGTCTCGCGGCGCTCTCACTCGGGGCGCTCGGCGTCGTCTATGGCGACGTCGGCACCAGTCCGTTGTACGCACTGCAAGAGTGCTTTTCGCCACACTACGGGCTCAACCCCACGCTCGCCAATGTGTACGGCATCCTCTCGCTGATCATCTGGTCGATCTTCCTCGTCGTCGCACTCAAGTACATCGTCTTCATCCTGCGCGCGGACAACAAGGGCGAGGGCGGCATTCTCGCCCTGCTGGCTCTCGTGCTGCAACGCGAACACGAATCCGGGAATCGAACCCGTCGCGCGGTGCTTGTGGCGATCGGACTCTTCGGTGCAGCACTGCTGTACGGCGACGGCATCATCACCCCGCCCGTCTCGGTCCTTGGCGCGATGGAAGGGCTGGTGGTGATTGCGCCGTCGCTCAAGGCGTACATCGTACCGATCGCCTTCGTGGTGCTGCTGCTGCTGTTCGTGGCCCAGAAGCGCGGCACCGGTGGACTTGGCACGGTGTTCGGCCCCGTCGTATTGCTCTGGTTTGTGACGATTGGTGCGCTCGGCGCCGTCGAGATCGCACAGTCGCCCGGTGTCTTGCGTGCGCTCAATCCCTGGTATGGCGTGGCGTTTTTTCTCGAGCATGGTCGACATGCGTTTGTCATTCTCGGGTCCGTCGTGCTCGCCATCACCGGGGCGGAGGCACTGTATGCCGACATGGGACACTTCGGCCGTCAGCCGATTCGTCTGGCATTCTTTGTTGCCGTGTTGCCGGCCCTGTTGCTCAACTACTTCGGCCAAGGCGCGCTGATTCTGCGCGACCCCAGCGCAGCGGCCAATCCGTTCTATCGACTGGCACCCGAGTGGTTTCTGGTACCCTTGATCATCATCGCGCTCTCGGCAGCAATTGTTGCGTCGCAGGCGCTCATTTCTGGCGCCTTCTCCCTCACACAGCAAGCGGTCCAACTTGGCTTTGTCCCGCGTGTCACCATCGTGCACACCTCCAAACGGGAAGCCGGGCAGATCTTCATTCCTGAAGTCAATGTGTTGCTGATGGTCGGCTGTCTGCTGCTGGTGCTCATCTTCAAGTCGGCCGGTGCCCTCGCCGCGGCGTATGGCATTGCCGTCACTGGCACGATGGTCATCACCACCGTGCTCTTTGCGGTGGTTGCCTATCGCCGGTGGCAGTGGCCGCTCTGGAGCGTGGTGCTGCTCACGAGTGCCTTTCTCGCCGTCGACCTGGCATTCCTTGGCGCCAATCTCCTCAAGATCGCCGCGGGTGGCTGGATTCCGCTGGTGCTCGCGTCGGCGCTGTTCGTCGTGATGTTCACGTGGAAGCAGGGACGCGCACGGCTCACGGAAATCATGCGACAGGGTGCCTTGCCGCTCGAGTTGCTGCTCTCCGACCTCGGACGACGTCGCATGCATCGTGTTCCCGGCACCGCGGTGTTCATGACGGGAGCGACGAACGGGGCGCCCGTGGTGCTGCTGCACCACCTGAAACACAATCAGGTCATTCACGAGGAAGTCATTCTGCTCTCGGTGCTGTCCGCGGAAGTACCGGCCGTCGATGATGCAGAACGCATGACGGTCGAGTCACTCGGCCATGGATTCTTCCGGGTGATTGCGACATTCGGTTTCATGGAGACGCCGAACGTTCCCACCATCATCGAGCGCGCACGGGCGTTTGGCATCACCGGGCGACCGATGGAAACCAGTTACTACGTGGGCCGCGAGCGGTTGATCCCGTCACGCGGCGGCACCATGTGGCGCTGGCGCAAGCAGCTCTTCTCGGTCATGTCCCGCAATGCCCGCTCGGCCACGGAGTACTTCGGGATTCCGTCCAACCGCGTGGTAGAACTCGGGGCGCAGATCGAGTTCTGACCAATGCACCGCGGCGGCGCCATTGCCGCAGCTATCGTGCCCCGCGCATGCGTCGCAGCGCCCACTCCGTGAGCAGTGCGGCGCACGCCACCAGATACAGCAGCGCGAGCGACGGTCGCAGCGGCGACGACGCACGCGGTGCCGGCGCATTCGCGGCCACCGGAAGACCGAGTCGGGCGATGAGGTCGGCCCGCGGCGCCGCGTCACCCGGCCATGCGGCGCGCGAGTCGTCACGGTGCGACGTGCGAGCGCTCGCCGCATCTCCCATCGGCGCGGATGCCACGGCGCTCATCAGCGTACTCCACCAACGCCGATGGGCGTCGGCGCCGTCGTCGGTGCCTTCCATGCGCCAGCGCCACGTGGCGCGATAGCCGGATGCGAGGATCCGACCGACACCGCGTCGCGCGACAATAACCGTCGCATCGGCATTCTCGCGCTGCAGGACCACCGACTGGGCGGGTGGCAGTAGATGGAACGCGGCAAGCCCTCGCAGTGGCTGGTCGGTCAACAACGCGCCGGCAACCGGCGGCCGTTCGTCCTCGATGCGCAGCGCGGCGAATGTGCGAAGCGACGCGTCGCGCAACGCGTCGCCCGCGAGCACAACGCCTCCGCCCTGTGCGACAAACCGCTGCAGGTCACGCGCCGTCGCTACCCCGCTGTCGAGCACCACCGACACGGCGTAGCGCGCCGTATCGAGTGTGAGTGGCGCCCCCAGCGTCACCTGCGATGTCGGTGAGACGGTCAGCGCGCCGTCAACGTGCCAGCCCGCCTCTTCGAGTGCGACGGTCACAAATTTCGATTCCCATCCAGGCAACGCGTACAGGCGCACGCGTCCCACCGTGGAGCGATCGGCAGCGCCGGCGGTGTCGCTTACCAAGGCCGCGGCAGTCGCAACCGCAAGGGCACGTGTTCGATCAGCGCGCTTCGCGCCTTCACGCGCGTTGGCCGACGACGCGCGAAGCGTGGCGTGAACAGTTCCGCGCGTCTGCGCCGCCAGCACACGCACCGCGGGTCGGCGTGACGTCACTGAGTCGAGCGTGCCGCCCGCGTCCCGAAGCACCAGTGTTGACGCACTGTCACCGGTCCGCCCCGAGGCCGCGAGCAGCGCGGCGGCACCGGGCGATGGCGCACGTGTCGCGTCGATTGCCACGTCACGCACGGTGGTGGAGTCCGTCCACACGATCGGGAGCCCCGCGTCGCGCGTCGCCACCAGCACGTCGCGAATATCGGCCGGAGGCACGACGGTGGCGATCAGAGACGCCGTCGGCCAGTCAGTGAACGAGCCGCCGGTACTCGGCGGCGTGGACGGCCGAACCTGACCATTCACTGCCCACTGTGTGATGCCAACACGAAGCTGCTGCACCACCGAATCTGCCGGCATCTCGACATGGTCGAGTCGCATGACCATCCGACGCGCCGCATCGCCTTCGGCCGACGGCCAGAGGCTCACCGCGACCGCCAGCAGCAGCGCCAGAACCCCAACCGTCCGCGCCACGCGCTCAGAGAGTGGCGTCACGCGTGCTCCCGCTCGGCGATGCGCGTGGGACGCGCGGCAGCGGACTCAGCGAGTAAGCGCATAGACCACGAGATTCACGGCGAACTTGGTGTTGTCCACCGACTGGAATCGCTTGTTGTCCGGATGATAGCTCCACTCGGAACTATAGTCCTTGCTGCTGTAGAGCACCGCAATGCGGCCACCAATGAGGACCGCGTCGAGATGCTCGTGCACAAGGTTGTCGCCCCATCCGTTCATCTCGTGCGACGTGGTTGGTGGACCATTGTCGAACACGAAGAATGACCGATACAACACATGCGTGTTGGGCAGCGGAGCCAGCGGTCCGGCAACCCGCGTGATCTCTTCTCGTGCAGTCTTGTGAAACGCGCCGTCCACGTCGTGGTTGTGATCGTCCACAAAGAGCATGCCACCGCGCTGCAGATACCGGCGCAACACCGACGCCTCCTTCTCGGTGAAGCGCACCGGAAGGTGGCCGGTCAGATACACCAGCGGATACTGGTACAGCGCCTCCGACGCCAGCGGAACGATCACGCCCTGCGGGGCAACGGGCAGCGAGGTGTAGCGGGCGACTGCGTCGATCACATTCGCCGGCACCATCGGCGCCGAATCCCAGTCGCCCGAGTCATACTGTGCCGTGGCGAACACAAACGGCTCTGATGCGTGCGCCCGGGTCACGGTGGCCCCCCACGCGACCAGTTCGCATCCGGCACACGCGTGATGCCACCCAACACCCGCCGCGCCCGAACAAACGCGTCGGTGAGATCGACGGCGGCCGAGTCTGCGCGGTAGAGCGTCAGTAACGCCGCCAGCGCGTCGGCAAAGGCGGGCGCGTCGCTCAGCGATTCAAGACGCAACAACGCCAGCGAGTCGCGCGCCGCCGACGCGTCGCGCAGTGTCAATCGCGCCGCGGCCAGCAAGCGGCCTTCGCGCGCCGCCGCCGTTGGCGGCAGCATATCGCGGGCCGTACGCGAATTCACCGAGCCAGTGTCCTTGCCGGCCAGACGAATCTTCGCCAGGTCGAGTATCACCGCCGGCGGCTTGCCACGCAGATACAACCGAGACGCCGCACGCGCGCGCTCGATCGCCTCGAGCGCGATACGCATGAACGGAATCGCCGCGTGCGGATCGGATTGCTCCAACGCCCGGCCCGCGTCCCACATCGCGTTGTATGCCTCGAGCAACGGCTTGTTGATGGCGATCACCGGCGAATCGTCACCCTCCTCCAGCATGCCCTGCGAATTCACGCCGGAGAGTGCCAACTTGCCTCCGATCGCTTCGACGCCGTGATCGTGACCGTCGTCAGCCGAGTGTGAGTGTTCGCCACCCGCCTCGCCGGTCAGCCGCTGAAATACCGCGTCACCAACAGCCTGTCGCAGTCGGCCCTGATCACGGGCGAGTTTGCGCGACTCGTCGCGCAGCACGTCCTTGGACAACTGTGGACGCTTGCGATCGAGACGTTCCGTGAGCAGCAGCAGCATGCGTTGACTGAGCAGCGACTTGTCCACTTCAGGCGGCGGCGCGGGCTCGACCGCAATCGAGTCGTACTCCGACGGCCGCGCGATTCGAAACGAGCGCGTTTCGCTGCTTCCGGCTTCACGACCTGCAGCAGGATGTGCGTCCCGTGCGATGGCACGCACATGCACCATATCGCCCGGGCCGAGGGCGAGCGACGCCAGATTGAGCGTGCCCTGCAGTGTCGCCTCCCGCGCGCCGCCCAGCGCCCGCGATGCCACGCGCTCCGTCCGCACGGTGAACTTCTCCCCTTCGCCGGTGCTGACAATCACTTCAAACTCGGCGCGCATCAGGCCGAGATCGTCGTGCAGACGCGCAGCCAGTGGCAGTGACCCGGTCGCCGTGCGCAGCACGCTATCGCGCGGAGGGGCGGTCAACGTGACGCGCGGAAGCGAATCGGCAACACCTTCAATGAGGAGCAGTCGGGCGAATTGGTCCCGCCAGACCCGCACATCCAGCGGACCACTCGTCGCCATCACGGTGGTCGCCCACGCGGTGTTGGACGCGCCAGCGGTATCCCGAAGCGCCGCACGCACGGGCGGTTGCGAGGTATCAGACAATGCACGCACGAGCACGCGATCGGGCAGTGCGCCGCCGCCAACCACGTCAATGCGCGATCCCGCCAGCGCGCGGAGCGACGCGACATCGCCGAGATCAACAGACGGTTGCCCACTATAGGCCGGCGGCGTAATTCGCACGCGCCATGCACCGATGGGTGTGGCGCGCGCGGCGGTGCGCGCTGCTGCGGCCTCGCCCGTGCCATCGACGACACGCTCCACCGTCGACGTGGTTCGTGACGCGGATGCCGCCAGAAGCAGCGCGCCAACCACCAACGTGATCGGCCAGCGCAGCTGCGTCCGCGCCACCTGCGACAGAGCGAGGTTCGAACGCTCGAGTGGCTCACGGGCCGCCTTCGCGATCATTGCGGCAAGCAGTGGTGAGCGTGGGAGCGACGAACGCCACTGCTCCACCCAGGTGGCAATCGCGAAGTGCCCCGGGCCATGTTCTTCAACCCAGAGCGCGGCCCGCTCCAACGTCACGGTGCCAGCGCGGAGGCGCATGGCAATCAGCAGACCACAGCCGACGATGATTGCCGTCACTGCAGCGAACGGCTCACCACCAAACCACCCCACGTGGAGCGCCAAGCGGCACACGTTCCACGTGATCAGCCCGGCAGCAATCGACACCAAAACCGCGCGCGCCCAGATGATCCATGACAGTCGACGCTGCACACGCATCACCGCGTCAATCACTGCGTCCGTCGCGGCCTCTGCCTGCGGATCGGAGGGCCGACGCGCCTCGTCGCCGTGATGGCGATTCATGTCAGTCGAGAGCGACGTCATGCGACCGCCTGCGCCGTACGCGCGCGCAGCACGCCTTCAACCAACAGCAACACCACCGCCAGTCCTAACAGCGTCGGCACGATCCACGACGAACGCCGCGTGCCGACCGACGCGTCCACGGAAAATGCCGGAGCCGCCGCCATCGCGGTCCCATCGACCGTCACGGTCGTGAGACGCTGCACAGCGGCCAGGTTGTTCGATCCCGCGTCCGCTCCAGTGCCTGCACCTGCGCCTGCACCTGCGCCTGCACCGGCGCGCGTGCGGCGCGGCACGCACGGGGCCAGCAACCGGTCGAACAGTGCGTTCGCCGATGCGGAGAGCAACACATCGCTGGCGGGCGACACCGGCACCGCCACGTCACGGTCACACGAGGCGTCGTACGCGCGCTCGAGACTCGCGGTGCGTCCATCGCTCCACCACGCGAGGATGCGCACCGCATGATCCATCGGCGGCGCACCATCGCGAGCGAACGCGGCGCGGATCGGCCATGGTCCCATCAGCGCGTGCCCGGACGACACCACGGCGACCGCCGAGTCGCCGCGCGCGGTGGTTGCCTGCCAGCCCGCTGGGACGCCATGCAGCGGCCAGCGCACGCGCACGGTGCGCATCGGTTGACCATCACGTCGCGTGGTCGATCCGGCGGAGTCAGATGTCAGCCAAATGGTATCGGCACGCGGCACCAGCACGCCAGCGGTCCGTCGACGTGCGGCATGCCACGAGAGTGCCGCTCGAATCGGATCATCGATCGCGACCGAGCGGGACGCCGCATCGTCGTCGACGATGACTGGCTTGGGGCGCAGCGATGCCGACGTCACGTCGAGTGCGGAATCAGCCACGGTGACGGGCGCACGCGTGTGCATCGTCACGCGACCCGGCCATGCTGCACGCCAGTGACGCAACGCCGCTGTCGTGGTATCAGGCGCCTGCGCCGTCAGCAGATGCAAATCGATCGAGTCGACACCCGCCTGCTCCGCAACCACGCGTGCCGCGTCTCGCCACGCGATCGGAAAGAGCGACGCGGCATTGAAGGGCTCCGCCTCATCGCCATTCCCCGCCGCATTGGCGCGCCACCGCATCACCACCTGGGCGTCCGGCGACGCGAACATCGCGCGAACGGCCGCCGAATCGACCACCACGTCGGCGTCCGCAATCACCAGCACCACACGTGATGCCACCGACGGACGCCACGTCGGTCCGCTTGCCGCCAATCCCGCGCAGAGCAGGGCGGCGATACGCAGCGCCAGCAGCAGCAGATCACTCGGACGCCGCGTGCGCGAAATGGCACGGACGTCGCGCTCCGGCAGAAACCGTGCGGTCGGCAAGAGCAGTTCCGGCGGTCGCCGCACCGACAACAGATGCAGGGCCGCCACCACCGCACTGGCGGCCAGCGCGGCACCGAATAGCCACGGCAACGCGAGCGCAATCATGCGCGCACGTCGGAATTCGCACCATGATGGTCGCGGCTGCTGCCGGCCGCGATCTGCCGCACCACCCGAACGATCGACGCATCGGTCTGCACTTCGACATACCCCGCACCGCTTGCGCGCCACCGCTGCGCCACGTCGGCGCGAAAGGCGTCGAAGCGGCGGCGATATTCACTGCGCACGCGAGCATCCATCGGACGTTCCAGCGCCGCCGTATCCGGATCGCGCGCACGAAATGCGCCGCTCGGCAATTCCAGCTCGGCGGCCGCGACCACATGGATGCACTCCACGATGCCGCCTGCGACCGTTCGTTGTGCGGCCGCCCGCAGCAGTGCATCCGCATCACCCAGCAGGTCTGACACGATGACCACACGTGCCATCGCCGGAATGGTGGTCAGCAGCGGCGTGAGCGGCGCGGCGCCACCGACCGTCTGCTGATCCAGCAGGCGCGCCAGTTCGCCTACCGTGCCGCGTCGCGTTCGCGCCGACAAACGTGCAGGTCCATCGCGACTGACCGCCAGAAGACCGACGGGATCACTCGATGCGTGCGCCACCGCTGCCAGCCCGACGGTCAGCGCGCACGCCACACTCCACTTGGTGTCGGACGCGTTACCGTCAGCGTCCGGCTCCGGATACGCCATGCTCGCCGACGCATCCACCACGAACCAGGTCGGCAACACAGCGCGATCGTCGGTCAGACGAACAAACGCGCGATCACTCCGCGCGAGCAACTTCCAATCCAGCTGCCGCGGATCGTCACCCTGACGATACAGGCGGTATTCGGTGAACTCGCCCGAGGTACCACGTTGGACACTGCGGTGCGCGCCTGGCAACGCCGCGCCAACGGCGCGGCGCGCCGGCCAGCGCACGCCACGCAACGCGTCCAGCAACGGTCCGTACGTACGAGAAGACACGCGGGCGCCTCGTCGGCGCGATCAGCCGGGTAGCGCGCTGGCCGGTGGCGCCACGTGCGCCAGCAGCGCCTCGACGATCGGCTCCGACGACACGCCATCGGCCTCGGCCGCGAAGTTCGGCAGAATACGGTGACGCAGCACTGGCAGCGCCACACGCCGCACATCGGCTGGTGACACCACCGCGCGGCCCGCCAGCAACGCCGCCGCCTTCGCACCAAGTATCAACGCCTGTCCGGCGCGAGGTCCCGCACCCCAACGCACGTACTGTTTCACCATCGACGGAATATTCGCTTCGCCTGGACGCGTCGCCCGCACCAGATGCGCCGCGTATCGCAACACGAGATCGCTGCATGGCAACTCGCGCACCAGTCGTTGCAGCGCCATGGCCTCCTCGGCGCCAAACACGGGTACGATCGGCTCGCCACGCCGCCCCGTCGTGGCGCGCAGAATGTCGATTTCTTCCTGCTCCCCGGGATACCCAACGCGAATGTCGAACAGGAAACGGTCCAGCTGTGCTTCGGGCAGCGGATACGTGCCTTCCTGTTCGATGGGATTCTGCGTGGCAAGCACGAAGAACGGCTCGGGCAGTCGCATCGTCTTGCCCGCCGCCGTCACGCTGTGCTCCTGCATCGCTTCGAGCAACGCGGCCTGCGTGCGCGGCGGGGCACGATTGATCTCATCCGCCAGCACGATGTTCGCAAACACCGGGCCCTGGACAAATCGAAAGGCACGCGCGCCGCCCGCCGACTCTTCAAGAATCTCCGTGCCCGTGATATCACTGGGCACGAGGTCGGGGGTGAACTGGATGCGCCGGAACTCGAGTCGCATGGCATCCGCCAGCGATTTGATCATCAGCGTTTTGGCCAGGCCCGGCACACCGACCAGGAGCGCGTGCCCGCCCGCCACCAACGCCATGAGGATCTCTTCCACCACCGCGTGCTGACCGACAATGCGCTTGCCAACCTCGGCACGCAGCCGCTGCGCAGCAGCGATCAGTCGTTCAGCGTCGGCGCTCACCGTGAGGGCATCCGGCGCGCCCCCGCGCGCGAGGTCCCCGCGTGCGCCGCTCACCGCACCGGCCGGCGACGGCGCGAGATGATCAGCAGCGTCGAACCGTCCACCGCGCCGGCCGCCTGCAGTGACGCATCCTCGTTGACGATGTCGAAGCCGTGCAGCTTCACCACGAACGTTTCGAGATCATCGATATCCGGCATCAGTTGCGACATGGCCGCCTGTTTTACATCGCGTACGCGCGACTCCGGCACAACGTCCACCTTGATGGCATCCCACGCTTCGGCACACTGCACACGAAGCGTCCAGACCGTCTGAGCCTGTTCACTCGCCAGGCGCAGCGCCGTGGGTTGTGTGCGCAAGGTGGTGACAAAGCGGCTCATCGCACACTCCCGTCAGTCAACGCGGTCGACGGCTCGGCCGTCGCAAGTGTCGGGTCCGTCGATGGCACCACTGCCGGCACCGGCGGCAGGCTGCTGAGAAAGCGCGTGATCTGCTGGTCGAAGAGGTAGCTCGAACCGGAGACCGCTGTACCGGCGTCGGTCTCGCGCGCCGCAATCACCAACTCCTCGCCTCCCTGTCCCCGGAGCGCGACATGGGTTGGACTGCGTTTCTCGAGAAAGGCCGAGTACACGCCACTGCCGCGAGCGAAAAATTGCGTCGCGGCATCAAGCACGGCGACAACGCTCATCGAGGTGAGCCGGTCCTGCAACTGACGTGCGGATTGCTGGTGCATGACAACGGGGCGGAAGACGGGTCGGGCGTGCTGAGCGCCGGATTTGCCGTCGGCACGCAGTCTCTCACTCAAATCTGTGAAGCGGCCCGAGGAAATGGCACCAGTCGGGACACGGCGTGTCGGGATCTGCGCTGCAGGCAATACGCAGGGGCCGGAGGAATCGCTCGGCGACGACTCCCAGCGTCAGGCCTCAGGCGTCAGGCGTCAGGCGTCGTCGACCGGGAAGACGACAGTGACTCCCGCGCGACCACCGTCGCCGGTGCGCGTCTCGCCGGGCACATCGCGATAGAGATCGCCACCGAGTCTCCGCACCATGGCAACCGCAAGCGCCAGATCCAGTGCGGTGATGCGCGGATGTCCCGCCGTTGGCGAGCGATCCGAGTCGCCGGGTGCGCCGTCTGAATCATTCTCGGCCACCGCCAGCTCGATCGCCCCCCGGGCGAGATCCGGCAGTGGGTCGCCGGTCCACTCCATGCGGTGCGCCACAAACCCACGGCCGAGTTCCACGTCCACGTGGACCGGGTCGTGCCCGCCATGCCGAGCCAGCACCTGCCCCAGCAGCAAACTCAGAATACGTCGCACCCATGCCGCATCACTGCGCATCGTGGGAAGCAGCACCGTCGGTTCGCCCAGCGTAACGGGCAGCGCCACCCGCTCACTTCGCCACTCCTGCACGGCGGCCAACAGTGGCTCGCGCGGGTCCACGTCGCCGATGTCCGGCACGCGCTCCGCACACTCGATCGACGCCAACTCCTCGGCAGCGCGTGCTACTGCGCGCGCCGCGGCAAGCGCGTCGCGCGGCGCGCCCAGCGCATCGTCGGGGATGTCGCCTGCCGCGACCGGATCCAGCGACTCGCGCACTCGACGCGTGAGTGTGCTCACGAAACGGTCACGCGCATGTCGCGCGGCATCCGCGCGACGGGCTTCCCCTTCAAGCGCTTCGTTGGCGTCGGCAAGCGCGGCATTGGTCCGACGCAGCGTATCGATCATCGCCGCCTTGTCGGCCGTGGCGGCCAACTGGTCGGCGACCAGCCGCACCAGTGCGCGCTGCGCATCATCGACCGACGTGGGATCGGAAAAGTAGAACGCCACCGCGCCAACGGGTCCATCGTGTCCAATCAACGGCGCGGCGACGATCGAGCGGAAACCCAGCTCCTCCGCCACTGGATACCACGCCTCGAGTGAGGGATCGGCAAACAGATCCGGCACCTCGACCAGACGCTGCTCTGCCAACGCCGCGCCACTTGGTCCATCGCCCACGCGTACACGGAGTGCGCCAATCCAGTTGCGGTGACTGACAGGCCATTCGTGCTGTGCCACCGGATGCAGCAACTCCCCGTCGTCACCCAGGTGCATGATCAGCGAAAACGACGCGCCGAGGAGCGGGGTCACCCGGTCGAGCGCCAGCTGCTGCACCTCGCTCGGTCGGTCGGCGAGCAGAAACGCGTGTGCAATCTCCCGGATGGCCCGCAACTCGCGCAGGAGGTGCGGATCGGCATCACCGCGCTCTGGCGACAGGGTGGCCGTCACGCTCGGCGAAGCCGGTGCAAACGAGACGTGCGTCTGGGAGTGGTCCATGGGTCACGCAAAACTAACGCATGTCCGCGGAACGGTGGTTACACATCCGTGACGTTCGTGTGACTCTTGTCGGGTGAGCCGGTGCACTAACATCCGCGTCGGCGCGCCCTGCCGTGCACAGAGTCGTCGCCGAGTTGACACTGTTTCGCGCGCCCCCCTTCGCCACACTGCCGTCATGCAACGTCCCGGCCAATCTCACGATCGACGCCTGCCTTCTGCGCTCCGCACGCGGCACATCCCGGCCCACCTCGCCCTGATCCTCGCCATGCTCGGCGCGGCGTGTTCGAGCGGACCGGATCGCGCGACCGATACGCTGGTGGCGGACGGGACAACGCCCGGCGCCAGTGCCGGACCCACATCCGATTCGACACTGCCCCTGCTGTCGGACACGTTGACCCCCGTGGTCGTGACCGACACGCTGCCCGGCGACAGCGATGATCCGGCAATCTGGGTCGATCCACGCACCCCCGCGTCGTCGCGCATTCTGGGCACCGACAAAGGCGACTCCACCGGCGGCGTGTATGCGTTTGGCCTTGACGGCCACATCATCGCCAATGCGTCGGTGCACCCGCTCATGCGCATGAACAACGTCGATCGTGAAGTGGGGTTCGCCCGTGGCACATCGCGCGTCGATATCGCCGTCGCTACCGAGCGCAATCGACAGATGCTCCGCGTCTTTTCGCTGCCGGACATGCGGGCCATCGACGGGGGCGGCATCCCGGTGTTTGACGGGGACCTCAACCGCGCACCCATGGGTGTGGCCCTCTATCGTCGTCCACGCGACGGCGCGGTGTTCGCGTTTGTGGGCGGCAAGGCCGGGCCCACCGACGGCAGCTATATCTGGCAGTATCAGTTGAGCGCCGACGCCAGTGGGCGTGTGGTTGGCCGAAAGGTCCGCGCGTTCGGCGCCTACAGCGGCCGCAAGGAGATCGAGGCCATCACGGTCGATGACTCGCTCGGATTCGTCTACTACTCCGATGAAGGGGTGGGGGTACGTCAGTACTACGCCGACCCCGACTCCAACGGGACGCAGTTGGCCCTCTTCGCCACCACCGGTGTCAGCGACGATCACGAGGGGCTGGCGATCTACGCGACGGGAGCGAACACAGGATATCTCCTGCTGTCGGATCAGGGCGCGAACCGCCTGCACGTCTACTCGCGCGAGGGAACCGCAAGCGACCCGTTCGCGCATCGGCGCCTTGCCGTGATTCCCGTGCGCGCGCAGCAGACCGATGGACTGGATGTCACCGAACACGCGCTCGGAGCGGCCTACCCGCGCGGCATGCTGGTGATGATGTCCAATCGGGGCGCCTTTCACTATTACGACTGGCGCGACGTCGAATCCGCCATCGCCCGCGCCGCCGGTCGGCGATAACACGGCGACCCCCTGGGCGCGCGTTCGCGTCGGTGACGCGTGCCCCAGTTGCGCCCGCTGGTACACCACCGTGACACAAGACGTCTGAAGTCGTGACGCTGGCGACACATCCTCACCGGGTTCCAATCCCGATTGTGTTCGCACTCCCAGCCTCATTCTTCATGCTTCTGTCTCGCATTCGTGGCGCCTGCGCGGTGATGTCCGCCGTCGTCATGCTCGCCGCCCCACTCGCTGCGCAAGGCGTCATCGCCGGCAACGTCTCTGACCCCGCCGGTCGACCGCTCAGCGGTGTCCTCGTCCTGGTGGACGGCACCACGATTCGCACATCGACGCAGTCGGGCATCTATCGCGCCGTCAATGTTCCCGTCGGCGCGCGCACGGTCACCTTCCGATATCTCGGCTACGCGCCGGTCACCAAGTCCGTGACGGTGACCTCCGGCGCCACCGTCACGCTCGACGTCAAGATGACCGAGGCCGCCACCACGCTGTCCGCCGTGGAAGTGCGAGGACAGGTCGTCGGGCAGGCCTCCGCGCTCAATCAGCAGCGCGCTGCCGCAACCATCTCGAGTGTGATCGACAACGAACTCGTCGGACGCCTCCCCGATCCAAACCTCGCCGAAGCGCTGGCGCGCGTTCCCGGTATCGCCGTCGTTCGTGACCAGGGCGAAGGACGGTTTGTCCAGATTCGCGGAACGAACGCCGACCTCAATTCGATCTCATTGAACGGACTGCGCGTCAGCACGCCGGAGCAGAACAACCGGCAGCTCCCGATGGACGTCATTCCGTCCGATCAGGCCGCGCAGATCCAGATCGCGAAAACGCTCACCCCGGACATGGACGCCGACGCGATCGGCGGTAACGTGAACATCGTGACGCGCACCGCGCGCGCCAATGTGCCGTTGCTCAACGTCACACTCGCCGGCGGACAGAATCAGCTGGGTGGCGGCGGGTTGTACAATCTTGGCTTCAATGCCGGCAAGCGCTTTGGGGCGTCGCAGAAATTCGGCGCGATGTTCGGCGGCACGTACTACAAGAACGAACGCGCGTCCCAGAACATCGAGGGCGACTGGTGCTCGCAGACGCGGAACTGCGGACTGTCGACGCAGCCGTCGTTCACCTCGCTCGACGCGCCCAACCTGTTCGAACTGCGCGACTATCCGCAGGTCGACCGCGTCCGCGCCGGCATGAACGGTACGCTCGACTATCTCCTGGCCAACAACAGCAAGCTGTTCCTGCGTGGCACCTACAATCGCTTCTCCGACGATGAAGTGCGCGCGCGTGCGCGATTCCGCTTCCGTGGCGGCAGCGGATCACGTTGGACACAGGTGACTGCCGACTCCGGCACCACCACCGGGTCGCAGTTCGATCGCGATATCCGCCTGCGCGAAGTGATTCAGGACATCATTACGGCGCAGGTTGGCGGCGAACATTACGCCGGCGGCGGCGCCGCGCTCGACTGGGCGATCGGCACCTCCCGCGCCACCGAGTCGCGCCCCGACGTGCTCACGATGTCATTTCGGCAAAGCGGCATGACGCTGGGCTACAACTTTGCCGATGAAGAGCGTCCGCGTGCGAATGTCGCAGTGGGCTCGTTCGATGATCCAACACGCTTCGGCTTCAACAGTCTGGTACGGGAAGTGCGCGACACGAAAGACGACGACGTCAGCGCCAAGCTGAACGCGTCCATTCCCGTGGCGTTCGGCGGCTGGAACGGAACGCTCAAGGGCGGGCTTTCGGCGCGCCTCAAGGAGCGCAGCAACACGCTCGTCAATACCACGTACACCTCGGCGCTGGGGACCAATTCGCTCTCGGCGACCGCCGCCACGCTGATGGCCGCATTGACCACCGAGACCGCGGGGCGCACGATTCTCGACAGCGACTACCAGTTTGGCCGCACGTTCGATCCCGATCGCATGCGTTCGTTTATCGCAGCCAATCCGGGCGCGTTCACCACCAACACGCTCAGCTCGCAGACGGCGTCGGCCGGCGGAACCTACACCGTCGGCGAAGATGTCTACGCCGGTTACCTCATGGCGACGCTCGATGCCGGCCCGGTTCGCCTGATTCCCGGCGTCCGCGTCGAAGCAACGAAGGTGAGCAACACGGCCAAGATCGTCTCGCTCAATGCCGCGGGCACCGCGCTCACGCGTCCGATTGCGGATACGACCGGCACGTCCGACTACGTCAATGTCTTCCCGTCCATCAACGCGACGTGGCGGCTGGACGAGTACACCAACCTGAAAGGCGCCGTCACCACGGCCATGGTGCGTCCGCAGTTCAACGACATGGCCCCGTATGTGAATGTGCAGGCCGGCCAGCAAACGGCGTCCATCGGCAATCCCGATCTCAAAGCGACGACGGCACTCGCGTACGACGTGATGCTCGAGCGGTATTTCAAGAGCGTCGGCTTCGTGGCCGCCGGTGCGTTTTACAAGAGTCTGTCGAACTTCATCTATCCGACGTCGCGTGCCCGGCGTACGGATGAAGCGCTTGGCCCCGATGCAACACAGGTGACCCAGCCGGTCAACGGACCGACCGCCAAGCTGTACGGCTTTGAAGTCGCCTGGCAGCAGAATCTGACGTTCCTGCCCGGCATGCTGGCGGGTCTCGGACTCAACGCGAACTACACCTACACCAAGTCGGACGCGGAAATCCCCGGCCGCGGTCGCGCGGGCGTCACGACGCCGCTCCCCGGCCAGACCGGCAACGCGGGCAACGTCGGCGTGTTCTTCGATCGGGGTCCGGTGTCGCTCCGCGTGGGTGCGAACTACTCGGGTGAGTTCCTCTCAACCATCAACCCGCAAACACCCGCGGGCGACGGCGACACCCGCACACGCGATCGTCTGCAGGTTGACGCCTCCGGGTCCGTCCGCATTCGCCGTGGTATCAAGGTCTTTGGCGAATTCATCAACCTCACCAACACGCCGCTCCGTGCGACAGTCGGCGACCGTCTCAACCGCGGCGGCGGCGGTGACGACCCCTCGTTCGAAGCCTACAAGGCGTGGGGTATGCTCGGAGTGAAGATCGAGCGCTAGCCGATCCCACGGCGAAATACAAAGCGGGGGACAACAGCTGTTGTCCCCCGCTTTGTGTTTTGTTACCGCCCTCGGCGGCGGGCCACCGCGCGCTTCACGTCGCGCTTTTCCTGGCGGATCTCGCGCTTGTCGCGCTTGATCTCGCGCGTTTCCTGCCGCACTTCGCGGCGATCTCCTGCAGCAATCGCGCGACGACGATCGCGCACATCGTCGCGCAACTCGCGCTTGGCCTGACGGACGTCTCGCACTTCACCGCGCACGCGGCCCTGCGCCGACGCCGTGACAACAGGAACCGCAAGTGCCAGCGCGAGAGCGATCACATAGCGACGCATACCAGCCTCCTCAACCCAAGGGCGTCCGGACACCCGCACCCATCGTGGTGCGGCGTGTCCGTTGTGCCGACACCTGAAGAGACGTCGCCAGACCTCGGGTGTTAAGTGCGCCCCGCGCGCGGCTCAGCCGCCGAGCACACGCGACGCGATGTACCCCTTGAGCTGCCCCGCGCTCACGCGCTCCTGAGCCAACGTGTCGCGCTCGCGCACCGTCACGGTGTCGTCGCCCGTGCTCTGTCCGTCCACCGTGATGCAGAACGGCGTACCCACTTCGTCCTGACGACGGTAACGCTTGCCGATCGAACCCGACTCATCGTAATCCACCGTGAACGCCCCGCGCAGATCGTTCATGATGCGACGTGCCATGTCGGGCTGACCGTCTTTCTTGGTGAGCGGAAAGATGGCGGCCTTGATCGGCGCGATCGACGGGTGAAGCCCCAGCACCACGCGCCCTTCGTCTTCCCCCTCCACCGATTCTTCGCGGTACGCATTCACCAACGCGGCCAGCGTCACACGATCAGCACCCACCGACGTTTCGATCACGTACGGCACGTACCGCTTGTTGTTGAGCTGATCGTAGTACTCGAGCTTCTTGTTGGAGAACTGCTGATGCTGCGTCAAGTCAAAGTCGCTGCGGTTGTGCACGCCTTCGATTTCCTGAAAGCCCAGCGTCCCGCCAAAGTCGAACGTCACGTCAAAGGCCGCACGCGCGTAGTGCGCCAATTCGCCCGCACCATGCTGATGAAATTTGAGCCGCTCCGGCGACAGCCCGAGCGCCAGATGCCACTCCATGCGCAGCTGCTTCCACTGCTCAAACCACTCCATGTCCGTGCCCGGCTCGACGAAGAACTGCATCTCCATCTGCTCGAACTCGCGCGTACGGAAAATGAAGTTGCCCGGCGTGATTTCGTTGCGGAATGCCTTGCCGATCTGCGCGATGCCAAACGGCACCTTCTGACGCATCGACTGCTGCACGTTGAGAAAGTTCACAAAGATGCCCTGCGCCGTTTCCGGACGCAGATACACGATGCTCGCACTCTCTTCCAGCGCGCCCATGTACGTCTTGAACATCAGGTTGAAATTGCGCGCTTCCGTGAGCTGACAGGCGTCATGCTGGCCCGGAATCTTGCTGGGCTTCTGCGGGCAGCGCGCATCTTCCAGCTTGTCGGCGCGGAAGCGCCCTTTGCACGTCTTGCAGTCCACCAGCGGATCGACAAAGCCGGCCACGTGACCGCTCGCCTCCCAGGTGCGCGGATGCATCAGAATCGCCGCGTCGAGCCCTTCAATGTCGTCGCGCGAGCGCACCATCGCGTTCCACCAGCGGTCCTTGATGTTCTTCTTGAGCTCCACACCCAATGGACCGTAGTCCCACACCGAACCGGTGCCTCCGTAGATCTCGGAAGACTGGAAGATGAAACCGCGCCGCTTGCACAGCGACACGAGTTTGTCCATCACATCGGGTTGGGAAGCCATCGTCAAGACTCGCGGAAGAACGGGAATGGTGTGGCCGTACTGGATGTCCGGCCGCCGGTACTACGAACTACGTACTACGTGCTGCTCACTGTTGGACCGGCAACGGCGCTGGCAACGGC
>Ga0154020_10001835_pt1 | contig 26022 bp, 18 predicted proteins | sample Klosneuvirus_201_FD_109709 | JGI IMG/M metagenome (GOLD analysis project Ga0154020, IMG submission 109709) | Active sludge microbial communities from wastewater, Klosterneuburg, Austria - Klosneuvirus_20160825_MG | ecosystem: Engineered > WWTP > Aerobic digester > Activated sludge | place...
CAGCACTCCGTCACCATCACCCCCGAGCTGGCCAACCAAGTCAAAGCCCAGGGATTACCTCTATTCTCCATCCAGGCCGCTGAAACAGCGATAAAATCCGGCAACCCGGATCCCAATGCACAGCTCATCATCAAGCTTAAAGATGCAGGAGCCACGGTAGAAGAAAATCTCCGGCAGTTCGCGGACCTATGGATTGATCTTGTTGAAAAACAAAGCAAGCCTTTTATAAATCGTGGGCTGGAGCTGATCAAAGGCACCGAATACGATACTGGCGATCCCCGTAAGGATCTTGCCAATGCCATTGCTGAAAAAGCAGCCAAATCGAAGAAGGACAACAAACTGATCAATTGGGTCAAGGATTTCTGGAAGAGGGTCGGTAAGATCATGAAGATCAACGTCACTCCGGAGCAGCTGCAGGACATGACCGTGGGTGAATACCTCGATATCGCTGCGACGCAGATGATATACGGAAATGAAGTGTATATGGAATTGCTGGCCGATGAGGCGAAGGCAAAAACGGATAATGAACCAGTCATCACCCCTGCTGCCCCGCCAGACAATGTGGCTAAGTACGAATCGCTATCAGATGACGAGGTAGCCAGCAGGCCTGTGAGTTCCGGAAAGCCAGTTCCTCCAAAACCTCTTAGCAATGACGAGAGGTACTTATTCGAGGGCAGGGATGAAGACGCACAGGGAGTGGTCATCGCCAATCCAAAAGGACCGACCATGGAACGGATGCTGCAGGGATACGCAGGTCCACACCGCAGGGTTCTGGAAACACTGGTATTGCTTTTCCCAACATTAAAGACTGCAGGCATAACGATCACCGTACATGAATCAAAGGACAGCTATGCCAATGCCGTAGTAGCAAATGGCGGGACTGCTAGTCAGGCTGTTAAATCAGGAGGCTTCTATCACAACAAAGAAGTTCATATAAACCTTGCCAAAGCAGACCTGAAAGAGAATACAGCTCTCCACGAAGCTTTTCACCCTATCATCCGGGAATTGCTGGTAAAGAATAAGCCTGCCTTCAAGCGCTTCATGGCGGAGATCCTTGCCGATCCAGAGATGCGCAGGAGATACCTTGATGAATTCTCACAGAACTACCAATACCTGGCAGGACAGGAAAATGCTATCGAGGAAGAGATGCTGGTGGAAGCCAGTGCAGATATCGTCATGAAGCGCGTTCTGCGGAGCCTGAATGACATGCCTGACAAACTATTCGATCGCATCCTAAAATACATCAAGGACGTGCTGGGCGATGCATACGGCAAGCTTGCAGACTTCATCAGCGACAAAGAAAGCTTTGCTGTCTTCGCCAATGGATTGGCGGAAGCTATTAGCAAGGGCATGGTCGTTCCGATGAATCCGGAAATCAATGACAACATCCGTACGATCGTAAATGAGTCTATCCAGCATTCAAAGCAAAGAGCCGGTAACCTATTCGGTGGTCAAGAGCAGACGGATCTGTTTGGGTTGATGAATAACCAGCGGACGCTGAACCAGGAGAAGGCTACTCCAGAGGCATTGCTTCGCCAGAAGTATTTCGATCTCGGGTATCCGGCACCTAATGGCCAGAAAAGTAATTTAACGCCTGATCAGTATTACCAGGTGCGTACACCAGAATTTAAAGCATGGTTCGGGGATTGGGAGGGTGATCCTGCAGGGGCGAGTAAGGTGGTGGATGAGAACGGGGAGCCGCTGGTGGTATATCATGGGACAGCACAATACGGCTTTCAAGAATTCAAGGGAAACAAACCAATTTTCTTTTCTGATAGCAAGGGAACGGCTGATTCATATCAAGATAAAGCAGATGGACAGTCGAAAGGGACATATGGTGTGTTTCTAAATAGTAGGAATATTGAGAAAATAGATGCTAACGGTAGTGATTTTGCTTCTATAGTTGTGGAAGAAGATACCATGACCGCTAAAAAAACTAGGTTATCTGTTAGTGGAATATACGAGTCTGTATTTGGTTTTAGATTTCCCTCTATTGTTACGGAAAAACAAGGAGCAGGAAAAACTGATGGGGTAGTTGTAACTAATGTTAAAGATGATTTACTAGGTAGTACTGGAAAGTCACCATCTAACGTATATGTTGTTGTCGCCCCCACCCAAATCAAATCAGCCACAGACAACACCGGGGCTTTCGATGTGAATAATCCTGATATCAGGTTTTCCATGGATCCGTACGATCCGGTGACCAGTCCTGAATTCAAGACGTGGTTCGGTGGAAGTAAGGTAGTTGATGAAAATGGGGCACCACTTGTGGTATACCATGGCTCCACCAATTTTGAGCCGATCACAAAATTCAGGAAAGGCGCTCACGGTCTGTTAGGCCCAGGCACGTACTTCACTAATGATGAGCGATACGCCACCGACTATGCGGACAAGAGAGGCGCCGGCAATGGTCAGGTGATAGATGCATATCTCCACATGCAGAATCCATACATAGTTATCGGTCCTGATGGATCAGTGGATCTACTCAAAAAGCTATACGGAGAAGGAGTCGCCAGAAACAGGCAGAGCAAGCAGGGCAATATCAATTATCTGGTCACAGCTCGTGATACCAAGAAGATCAGAGACCTTGGGCACGACGGCATTATCTACAAAATAAAAGATATTCCGGATGCCTATACCGAATACGTGGTATTTGAGCCGACACAGGTAAAGTCTGCTTCCAAGAACACTGGTCAGTTTAGCGCAAGGAATCCTGATATCAGGTTTTCCATGGAGCCCGACACTGTAAAAGACGATACAGGCAAGCCGATTGTTTTTTATCATGGAACCGGTGCTGAATTCTCAGATTTTGATAGTTCAAAGCAAAACTCAGTAACGGGACATGGTGATTTCGGCAAAGGATTCTACCTCTCTGCATCTCCTGGTGTAGGCCGCTATTACTCACTTAAGTTTGAAGAGGGCAGGCGGGTCGTAAAGGAGTTCAACGTTATTGCAAAAAAACCATTCGAGATTAACATATCGGATGAGGTGTTTGATGAGGATACTAAAAAAAGATTCTTAGGACTTAGGTACATCCAGGATTATGAACGAGATATAATCAAGGACGCTACAAAAGGAGAGTTGCCATTTGCTTATAAAAAAATTAGCAAGGAAATTGGCGACAGAAGACTTTCTGATATTTTTCAGGAAAATGGTTTTGATGCTGTATATGTAAATAGAACACTAGGCAATGAAACTACCGAAAAGGCAGAGGTTGTTGTTTTTGACAAAACCCAAATAAAAACTCCTTTTCAGCCACCTCAATTTTCCTCCCACTCCGAAGCCAAGGTAGCAAGGATCAAGAAGGACTTGGCGCATGATATCCTCACCCAGCCTGATTATAATTTTGAGCCGATAGTAGAAATGCTTATCCGGAAGGGGACGCTTACCAAAGCTGATGGCGATGAGTTGCTTGGTACCAAGAGAGCTGCAGAGAAGATGGGCTTTAGTGGTGATAAATTGCTGGGTATGTTGATAGACATGGCAGGACTTCGCCACCTACACAGGATGGACGTTGAAGACAACCTGCAGGTGAAGAATGCCAATATGCAGCAGCTGATGAATGACATGAGGGATGTCAAAGACGAAGGCTTATTGGATGGACTTCTTGACAAATATTCTCCAGGGACTATCAAGGAATGGATAGAGGAAGTCATGGCCAGTGGTCTGGCGCACCCTGCAGAGATTATCGCGAAATATAGAAGAGCCAATAAAGCAGGAGACCCCGTAGGCGTCATGACTATTATTGCCACTTCGATTGCTTTTGCAGAGCTTAAGAGAGAAGCAACTTTCTATAAAAACTTAGTCGACCAAACAGGGGACATAGAAGCTAGTACTCAACTGCAATATGTTAGGGCTGCACAATATGAATTAGCGAACCTGGCAAAAACAAATGGTAGCCATGCAGGAGCCGCACTTGGTATTCGAAGCAAGTTACTGCAGCTGGCCGGATTGACCTACGAAAGTGAGATGGCCCAAATTGAGGAGATTAATGAAAGTAAGGCAGGGAAGGGGATAGAGATTGATCAGGCAACAAAAGATGAGGTGAAGCGCCTTGTCGATCTGATCAATACTCAGCAAGAGCAAATGGACAAGCTTATTGCACAAAGCGATGCCTCTAATTCAAAAAAGGTAGCGGCAGAAAAAGAATACAATCGTAAAGCACAATCAGCATTAGAAGCAAGGCCTATCATGACCAAGGCAGAAGCTTTGGAGCACCTTCGTCGCCTTCGTGGTATCCGTGCTTCATTCTCTCTTATGCTGTCTGCAGATGCACCAGAATTCAATGTTCTTGATATTATAAACGAACTTGTAAAGATTGCTCACCAGGAGATAACAGAAGAAGGTGGCAGAGCAGGATTTAAGAATGTAGTTGCTCGCGTTCAGAGCTATGACCCAACGATCACAGAGGAACAGGTGTATGAGGCCCTTGTAAGTACTACAGCATTCGCCAAGCAGAAAGCATTAAGCGAATACGCAAAACGCCAAGCAGAGACAAGGAAGCAGGTGAAGGATATCGCCAAGGTTGAGAAAATTGTCACAGATCAGGTCTTGGACCTACTTAGAAACAAGAAGGTTCCAACTGAATCAAAAATGGCAGAGTTCGGAGACTTACTGCAAAGCATTGAGAAGGGCATATACATGTATAAGTCTAATGCAGAGCTTTACGTCAAATGGCTTAATGATGTCCAGCTAATCAGAGAAAAATACGCTCTTGCTTTCTTACATCCAAACGATCCTGTTAATAACCCACCAAAGGATGATGACCAGATACTAGGAGAATTGATTAACGCTGTATTGACGCTAAAAGACAATAAGCTCTATGACTGGATGAGAGCCCAGGAGGCTGAATTGCTTAGGCAGAAAGAAATGATAGATTCAGGGCGTATCTCTGAGCTTATAGCAGAAGAAGATAGAGATCATATTGAACTACCTGGTGAGTTTTCAAAAATAACTTATGAAGATGGAGTAGCCACAGGGACAGAGCCTACTACATTCGATTTTGGTCAGATGGATCGTCAGATTCGCGAGAATAAAAAAGAACTTGAAAAAGTAAAAAGCAAATTCCGCAAGAAGGGCACTCTGGAACAATACACTTACTGGTTATACAGACTACCTAGAGGAACGCTTGGTACAGCACAAGCCATGATCGATTTATCGATGATAGCTATACAGGGATTCAAGGCGAGCTTAGTAGCGATGGTAAGACAGCCAGGTGCTTTGAAACAAGCTTTTACTTCTTCGCTAAAGACCTTCTACGACGAGATGAAGAAAGACCCTGGGCTTTCCAACGAGATCCATTACAACATGACCCAGAATAAGTACTACAATATCCTACAGGCTGCTGGGCTGGATTTAACATCTCCGGATTCTCACCACTTTATAAATGAAATGGTAAGCCAGGATGATGCATTCGATCTTCTGCATGACAAAACAAAGGGCAGAAAGAATATTGCGGCAAAAGTAGCTAGAGGTGCACTAGGTATAAGGAGAAAGCTAAAAAATGCATCTAATGCCTCTTTCGCTACCTACCTGAATATACTCAGCTTTGAAGCAGCTGTGTCCTACATCGAGAAAGTGAAGGCTGTCAACGATGGCAAGATGCCTTCTGTTAGGGAATTGGCTGTGAAGGCACATGAAATCAATAGCAGTACCGGTCGGACAAAAAGGGCACCAGGCGCTACCGAAGGAGCAGCCTATTTCTTCTGGGCACCCAAGCTTTACCTGTCACAGATATTGAATGTTGCGAATATCGTTGCAGATCCAGTGAATTTTGCAGGCAACATGACGAAGCTTCAAATAGCTATCGCCAAGGGTGATGAAGCTGCTATACAAAAGCATCGTGAAATGGTCAGGGTGTATGGCCACAGAGCAGTCAATAGCTTGATATTCGCCACCAGTAGCGTAGGACTATACATGATTCGTGTAATGCTTGCAAAATGGCAGTGTGGGGAAAATGCATCGGTAAACACAAATATTGCTAAACCTAGCTTCCTGAAAATAAATTGCGGAGAGCTCACATTGGATCCTACAGGGAACCACCGGCAGTGGCTTGCTCTTGGAGCAAGGGCATGGGCAGGATTCAGAGGAGATCCCTACCTTGATTATATGGGCAGGCCCGTAACGACTACTGAGCAGATTATGGACCTGATGCAGTACAAATTCAACCCATTGGTCTCTACTGGATTCCAGATGTGGGACGGCACAGACTTCTTAGGTCGTCGACGCCAACCAGATGATCAATCGTTTTTAATGTGGCAGAGTCGCGCTGAGGTACTTTTGGATCACCTCAAGCCTATTGGTGTGGGTAACGTCGTTGAGATCGCCGGCGCCAAAGGAATGGACGGCAAGCTGCCAACTATTATATCTAAGCCAATGGTAATGATAGAGGCCATCCAAGGTTTCGGCGTGACCCGCATCGACGAAGAGGAAGAGAATGCACGTAAGGCTATCGAAAAAGAGGTCCGGGACAAAAAGAAAGCAGCCAAGCAGACAGAAGACGTCGGACAGCTTCGCACCCGGATCGGGAACCTGAAAGAGCTGCAAGGATCGTTTATTTATGACATTCCTGCAGAGGCGCTAGATCTGACTCCGCACACCGTTTCTTTCGATGGAAAAACCTACAAAGTGTTCAAGCGGAACGATGACCCTGGAGGCAACAAAAAGGATGATGATCTGTATACAGTGAAGACTACCCAAAGTGGTCCGAATAAGGGTAAGAAGTACTTTGAGCGCATTCCAAAGGACAAGAAAATAAACTATAATTAACCATGGACAATAAATCTAAACAGGGGTGGCACGATGACATCCAAATAGATATTCATTCCTCATACGAAATGACCTACATCCGCAGGAAGCACGGATACACACCCGGTAATATTGCCGTGGCCATGCACATGACAAAAAGCACTTTTAGGAAGAAGGTGATCGGATGGCTTGATAAAAATTGGTCACGGATATCTCGGGTATAAAAAAACCGGAGCACATCACTTTCGATGTAACTCCGGCTCAATCAACCTGAGAATGAAAAATCTTGGGTGTTAAGTCAAATCCAAGGTTACGTTGGTTCTTTCGCTATTCTCAAGTTCTACCTCAATCCTATTTTTAGTATCGTCGATATCTCTAAATGATATTGTTTTTGTACCATCCCCATTATCTATTACGGTACTCTTCCCCGCAACAGTAGCTACAACAAGCCGTAGTAATTCCTCTGCAGTATATCCACCCTCTATTGGATCGGTCCATCCACCACCTCCACCGCCTGATACCTGGATAAGTCCAGCTGAGTTACTGGATCTTATAGACACCTGATTGACATTGGATACGTCAGAGATATTATTGTTTGAACCTACCAGGTTAACCGCATATTGCAAATCCTCAAACGTAATCGTATATCCATTAATTATTTCAATTACCCTCCCAAGGGTAATACCACCCAGGCTGATAGGTGCAACATGGTTGTGTGTGGTAGGAAAGGGCATCCCTTCGTCGCTATCTTCCAGGTTTTTAAGATCAAGCCGGAACTGGTCAGTATCGAGTTCATAAACACCACCACCTAGGTTTGTCAGGTAGGATTGAGGTACTGAAATTACCTTGGTTGTCCAGTTTATTGATATCGCCATTAAGCATCGGGGATTAAGAATATGGTTAATTCAAGCCCTGACTCAGTAATAGTGCCAACAATTGGCGCAGTCTTATAATAAGCGCCAGTGGCTTTTCTTGCCCTGCCTGTTACATCCTGATTTGCAGTAAATGCATATTCCGTATTCTGGACAATTCCGTTTACATCGGTCAGATCATTGAAGATATTAACGGCACCTGGATCTGTTTCAAGGAATACCCTTGCATTTTCTATTGGCGCAAGCGTATTTATATCCTTAACTGTGACCTTTACAGTAACCGGATCCAATGGATATGCAACAGCATTCTGATCAGAAGAAGTGGTGACCGTATCAATTCTAAGATATGTGACAACATTTGTTGCTGAGGTAGCATTACATAATATCCGGATCTTTAGTTTCACTCCATTGGCAGCGGTAATACCTGTCTCCGATGGAAGTTGATTGAAAACCAATACGCCTGATACAGCGCCAGAATTAGCGACATCAACCGTTATGTTTGTTCCACTATCAATAGTGACAACCTTTGCATTAGTGCCTACACCAGTTCCAAATACATAATCGCCGACGGCTACTCCAGTAGTAGATGTCATTGTTATCACAAACGTACCTCCGGATCCACCTGCTCCTGCTCTTTTGTATGCTAAGTTTCGATACGCTGCATTAAAGGCCAGTCCATCATTTTTATCAATCTTGTAGTAGATATCATGATTATTGGGATTGGTACCAGTAAAGGTCGGTTGGGTTTTTGTAGCCGGAGCAAAAGAAGTTATGCCTTGTGCGTAATACGGCATTTCAAACAGTATTTCATCCCCAACAGTACCAAGATATAGATTTCCAGTAGATGTAAACTTAGGTGTTCCAGACACAATAGAATATGACGAAGCAGAAGGTTCTTCCGCTGTTTTTTCGTTCATCTGCAGGACAATCCTACCTGCCGTTGTCGATACCCATATATCTGACCAATGTGATCCATACACGGAAGTCTGGCCAGTCGTTGAATTGGTCCATCGACACCCCTTGGCGATCATGTCATTTGCAATAATAGTACCGGTATCGGCAGCATCGCCCCATACGCATTCAGCCACTATCCCAAAATCAGAGTTAACCATCGTTCCAAAGGGTGATGTTCTTGTATTAGTGGCATAAACCCTTTGAACCTTTATGTTAGAATTGGTTCCTGATATCTGCACCAGAACACCAGTAGCATTTGCAGATCCACAATTATAAGGACTGGCCGCAGTCCCGATATTCCTTACTTTTATATTGGCACAGAATGATGCTATAGAGACGATCCCTGTGTATGGATGAACATTGGCCAGTGAGTCATAATTATCAAACCCATCAATCTTGATGTTGTTACAGCCAGTGGTTATATTGAAGGCATAGGTTGGATTCGATGTATTTGTAGCAGATGATGATCTATCTGCATACAGGGTATTCGTAAACACCATGTTCTGACAGGTGGTAATCTGATATGGTCCACAATTCACAATAATATTATCCGTAAACGTACAATTTGACAATCTGGTAAGTCCCCATGCCTGGGGTGTATTTGCAGCTTTTTGCGCTAATTGCTGAGTCTTGCATCCGGAGAAGGTGAATCCATCGAGGTCGGCCAGGATATTTACCACGGTCGAAGCAGCCATGGTTATACGCATGAAATGGCAGTTTGTTATCATCCCTCCGGCAAAGCAGGTGTTCAGCGCCAAGCAGGTACCTGCAGCAGCAATAAGTGTTGCTGTAGTGCCAAAACCTACATTCGTGAGGATTACAGGGGTAGGGACCTCAGAAACCACCATTTGATCAAGAAAGGCTGAATTAGTGATCGACACACTATAAGCCTGAGTCATTGAAGGATAGAACCCGGCTCCAATCATCTTATCGATGTCAATATCACCTGCCGCTGTCGTTGTAAGATCATATCTGGTTGCCAGGGTTGCGCTCAGTGTATTGGCCGCATAATTGGCAGAAGTGGTAGACGAATACATGATATTTGGGATCCTTATCTTACACCCTGATGCAGGCAGGAATGCACAATCAACCCCGGCAGACGATGCTCCGATCCGTAGGAGCCCTCCAGATGACACATAACATGTTTTGCCACGATCATCCGTTGATGTAGCTAGAAAGTTTGCTACGACCTGCTGAACCCCTGCATTCGGATAGAATTCATAGATGCCAGTTCCAGAACCAGTTTCAATCCAAACGCCAGGATAGTGATCAGCCACAGGTAGCTGAATTGTCTGGTTCCTAGATCCGCTACAAGTTGTGTCTAATTCAAACCAGTCACCGGTAACCGTCAATTTCCCTAACCTTGGAACAGTAATGGTCGTTGCTTCCACTCCAACCATGTGTAACCATCCGCGCTTCCCACCAGTGGCCGAATTTACCACAGCCTTTGTCACCCCTGCCACCTGTAGGTTTTCGTTGTCCTGGAAGTCTCCGGACTTACTCCTTAGCTTAATGAAGCCAGTTGCAGGAGTAGCACCGCCTCCGGCGCTTGGAGCCACGCCATAGGCCGTAAACAGGCCGATAAACTCACCTGTTGCCCCTGATGTCGCCCCTGTAATTGTGTCGCCGATGGCCGGCACGGTAGATGCGCCCCCATCGTAGGCTATCCACCAGACTGTTGTGCCGTCGATCAGGATTTCGCCACCAGTAGCAGAAGAAATGGTCATGGCCCCAGGGACCGCGGCTTGCTGCCCCCAACGCATATCGGAATTGATTGTAAGTACTGCACCGCTGTCAACGGTCACAGTCTCCCCATTGGCAAGACCTAACTTACCTGCATCATCAAAATTTCCGTTTGCGCTCCATGTCTGATTTGCCATTGCTTATACATCGCTAATTCTCGATACGGTTATACTAAAACCGGCAGATCCAAAGGTAGCTGTTGTTTCAAAGGTTTTTATGCCCTGCATATCGCCTGCAGTGCCTCCGTCACGAACCCGGACAAACATGGTCCTGTTAGAGACATATACAGCCGTAAACGCCTCAGAAGAACTGGCCGCTAACTTGTCTATGTAAGAAATGAAGGTATTTGCCCCGTTTGCCGCATTGTTGGAGGAAAAATCGGTAGATCCAATGGTGAACGTAGATCCTGTCCATGACGTATAAGGGTGCCTTGTATAAATTCCATTCGCTCTCAATATTCGTATTGTTCCGGAAGAAGGAGTATCTAATGGTATTGCCCCTGTTACTACGACTGATGTGACCGCGGCTCCTGTTAAAGCTCCATTTAAGACAAACTGATCGAAATCTATATTGCCCCCATCGTTATTGGTAACAATGATATAGTCTTCCCCTGACACAACACCAGATACCGTACCAATCTGAAAGTTTGGAGGGGAGAATGATGTGTTTGTAAGGTCAAATACAATATCGCTTGCCGTGAGATCGGCAGACTGAACACCAAATCCATAGGCGCCAATCAGTGCAGATCCAGTTGAAACACCACAAAACGGCTGAGATATCGTCCGTTCGGAAATGGTTACATTCATGGTATTGGTCGCACCAGATGTACCGCCTGTTATCACCTGGTTATCCGTTGGGATTACTCCGGTAAGTAACTGTATCCACAATTTTGTGCAGGAAGAGGCAGTAGCATTGTTCCTGGCTAAAAGTTGTCCTGTGCCGCCAGACCAAGAAACAGCTTCAAATGGATCCCATGTGCCGGTTCCTGCATCAACGGTGATCTCATGCGTTATACCTCTGAATAATTGGCCAGGTACTCCATAAATGGTTGCAGTCTCTCCCCTTCTTGTAAGGTATTTCATTCGCTCATAGAACTGGTTTATAGTCCTGGAAGCCCTATCCCACTCAGAATAGAAGTATTCGTCAACAGTATCGTTGTTAACGTCAATTCCATTATATCCCGCTGATAGGTTTGTAACGTCACTCCATCCTGCTACTGTGCCAGATGCCGTCTGATTATTAAGGTCACTGGTATAGGTTAAGGCCATAACGTTGTTACCACGAGACGTGCCGTTTACAGGGAATTCAGAATAAGTAAAGCCGAATTCCCTGGTAGTACCCCTAATACGCCGTCCATCAATATCCGCGCCGGCAGCTCTTACTTTAAGGAGGAATCGGTGAGAAATACCATTGGCAGCATCAGCATTATATCCGGTCGTCCAGAAATTTGTAGCCAAAGCCCCGTTTTGGATAATATTGAGATACATACCTGCATTAGCATAGACAAGAATACCATCATAGATGATATTACCTCCATCCTGAATGATAGATCCATCGTAAAGATACTGAGCCGCATCGTCGTCAATATTGTACCCATTGATCAGCGTGATGATATTGTCTGTACTGCGCTCAGAAGGAGTCAGGTCAGTGATATCAAGCTCATCATCCCCTGAATAAGATGCATCGTCAGCTACGTCCTGCAGCCAACGGTGCAGAGCAATGACGGTGTAATTCGTGCTTCCAGAGATATGACGTATATCACCAGTTGTCCTGTCTATCGAGAAATCTGTACTGATTGGCATTTATATTACTTTTTGATTGATGAATTATGGGAAGTAATTATTATTATCAATTGTCTCTACATTGTCCCCTGCAGTATTATCTACCCATCCTCTAGCATCCATTATTTCTTTGTATGTGCCAGAAACATCGCCTTGGTAAACCATCTCTGAGTTAGTCGTTCCATTTACGAATACCTTAACAGTTGCACTCCCAACAGAGGTCTTAAAGATAGATATCCTTTGTATTACGGTTTTTTGGTAAGAAACAAATGATCTCCTTGTTTGTCCAGCAAGGAGATGGTAATTAAACAGCACTTTAGGTGTTGTTATCCCATCAATAAGAGTATACCCCAATATTTCGCAGTCGATATATCCGGATGCGTAAATGTACAGTGTATCTTCATTCTGTAACGTGATCATTATTTTGTAATAAAAAGCCCCGTTAATACACCTGCAACAATAGCCCCAGTTCCCCAGGCAAAAGCCGTTTTTCTCTTTTGACGCTTTAAGTCTTTCTGTAGATAACCGATGCCGTCCGTTAGATTCTTTGTATGGATGTCCTGGTTGTCGATCTCCCTGGACTGATAGGCAGTAAGCACATTAAGCTCAGCAATGGCCGTATCCCGTTTCTCGATCTCAATATAGGCATCGATGACAGCCTTCTTATAGACCTCTTTTACCTCTTTCACGGCATCACAGTCAATCATGAATGAGCTGAGCGAATCCATTTGAGGTATAGTGATCCCAACAATGCTGTCATTAAGCAATGCAGGTAACATAGCAGCTGTTAGCGGGATGGTATCAGTTATCGAAAGGCTCGTCGATCCCAAACTCAAGTTCAACGTGCTCGTATTTGTTGCCAGCAATCTTCCTGACCCGGCCACGAAAATGCTCAACACGACCAAGAGTGTCAAGAGCGAAATATTCATTTTTGTCATCTTCCTGTGCTTTTTCAATGTATTTGATTTTTGTCTTTACAATTACGCGCTGGTTCTTTGCGTACTCCATATCCAGCAGTGCCATGGCAGAATCTACCACAACCTGCATGCTGTCGATCTGAGCCCTGTAGGACGCCACCTGGGGCATCCAGAATGCATCAACCTTTTTTTCTGCAAAGAATCGGCCTATAAGGCCACCAACCACTACCAGTACTATGCAAAAGATTATTGCTTTTATTGTTTGTCCCATCTTGATATAGAATGTGTTGAATTATAAGGTCTGAATTTTTTGTAAACACCATTTCCCTCGCGACTTCCTTTCCCGCCATCTGTATTACCTTCCACACTTTCATACGTAACATCACTGATCCGCTTATTGTAGAACCCGGTATGCCCTATCCTACCAAGATTGGTGTAGTAGAAGGTCACTACGTCACCAGGCTGAGGCTCTTCTAAGAACTTCCGGCTTTGAAAGACAAGATGCTTTCTGTTCTCTGCAGTCGGGGACCATGCCGTAACCGTATTCTTTATTTTAGCTTGCTCCAGACACCAGTGAACGAAGGCAGCGCACCATGCATATCCTTTGCCGAACCCCACTGATTTCAAATACTTTTCTACATCCTTGCCGTCGTTGTTGCCGGTAAGCTCACGAACATGAAGTTGAGACAGGTAGAAGTCTTGTAACGTCTTCGGTACATCATCTATAACAGGGGATGAATTCGACGGTACCGTAGTAACTACGTCATGATTGTTGTCGGCGTCCTCATGGACGCCTTTATCGTCTTTGGTTTCTGTCAGTACATCCGGTAACGTTACCGTTACAGAATCCTGAGATATACGGCCACTACAGCCACAAAGAAGATAAAGTAGAATAATGAGGTAACCAATATTTTTTGCCATGGCTGTAACATTCTGAATGAGGCGACTGAGGATAAATTAGGATCCGTCAGTTTACTAGAATAAATAAAGCGATACAAAGCCTTCCAATGGAACCGGAGTATGTATATAGAGGCAACACTGGCACCTGTAACTACTGTAACTGCCAAGAACAACGGTTGGACAAATGAAAGGTCGAAGGTTCCAACTGACATCCCCATTACAGCCCCGAAGAAGAAGCCGAATCCCCAATACACGAAGATGCTCAATGGGATACTCCAGACCCAGTCATAAATCTCCAGGAACCTGCCTAGTTTTTTTAGTGGGGATAAATTATTTTCTTCCATTATTGTTTTACTTTGCTTAGTTGATATTCGAGATCCTTTATTTTCGATTCCTTATGACCGATAGTAATCTTTAATTCATCCCGTTCCTGGGTCAGCTTTGTTATCATCTCCATGTATTGAAGTTCTTTTTCAGATAGATGATCGACGCGCGTTCTTAGTCGCAATAACTCTGCCCTTAAGGAAGCAACTTCGGAACTTAACGTTCCAATCAATTGGTCGTACGTTTCAGCTACTATGCTCTTTACTTTCGCTTCGGTAAGTGACCTGTAAAACAGTCCAGTAATAATTGCTCCTGCTACTGTAGACACTATAGCGCCCCAAATAGGTACCTCCATTTTTACAGTTTTCTTTTCGCTTGGTAATATATGAACTATTTGTAATGTGTTCATGATATACTTATTTATTTACTATTACATCAGTAACATCGGCAGCAGCTAATCCTGCTGGATTATCAATATTTCCATTGTTTATGTTGTGTGAGACGGAAAATCCCCCCGCCCCTACGCAGTTCTCTATATTGCCGTTATTCCTGTTGTACTCTATAGCCCCATCGTGCGAGTTGTCTGCAATATTTCCAGGTATGTAGTTGTATCCTATGTCTCCACCATTAGAGTTGTCTCTTAATCTAACACAATAATTCATTATTATATCGCCATCATTACTGTTGCCTGTAATGCCCCTGTCGTTGCTATTGCTTTCTATGTCTCCAGAGTTGCTATTACCACTAATCCCCCCCATGTTTGAGTTGTCGGAAATACCTTGACAGGTATTGTCAAAAATTGCTCCCTCATTGGTGTTGTTGTCGATATCTATACAAGTATTGCCATATATCCCTCCTGCATTTCTGTTATTAAAAATATTGCATGGAGTACCGTCTGCCTGTATGTTGTTTTTTATGTATCCGTAGCATTTGTTATTTGCAAATACATTGTCTCCACTTTCATCCTGATACCCTAGATAGTTCCAGTCAGTCTCATTGACGTACTCATTGGTGGAGAGGCCATCAAATGTGTGGTGATTGTAGGCTTCGTCAATTATTATCCTATTGCCGCTAGCATCCCACTGCTCAGATATCCAATCACCTGAAAAGTCATACACGATGCCAAAGACAAACTCAGTGTATTCGCCATTGGAGAATGATGCCTTTGGTACTATTGTCCAGTTAACAGCATCACCATCAGGGGCAGTGCCCACCGCCCCTGTATTATTTTCATATACATGAGCGTCCCAAATAACTAAATCACCTATACTTGGTAGTAGTCCTGCTCTCCATATTCCTAGCCATATACCTGTGGTCTCATACGTTGTAGGGACCAACATTAGCCTTTGTCCCTCAAGAGCGAATTGGTTTACAGAAATAGCATTTAAAAAAATACCCCTGTCCCCTCTGTCTGTTATTTTATAAAGTGTTCCAGGAACAAGTGTACTTCCAGCTATTAATGCCTCAGCTTCGGCATAGGTTACTTCTGCGTAAGCGGACCCGCCACCGCCTGAAAAATAAATCCAAGACGAGCCATTCCAGTGCCACACTTCGCCTGTAACAGGATTGCCCAACCAACTAGGCTGATTACCAGTAGGCGCTGCAACAGGAGGCGATAGCAATGTAACACCAAAGTCATTGCCTTGTAAATTACCAGCTAACGTACAGAGCGCATCATTTATACGATGTAGTATTTTTAATATCTCTCCCATCTTAAGTTACCGTTATTGTTACTGTATTGCTATATGCTTCGCAGCCAGAGTCTTGAATTACTAGCAATCTAAATGGATATGTGCCGGCTTGTATTAGATTTAATTCTGGATCAAGCCCCGTATTTGACCATGTGTCTGAATTAGCTCCAAAGATATCAGTCCATACATCCGCAATTAATCGCTGCCATTGATAACTACTTGTTTCAGACCCTCCTGTTACAACAGATGATAATATAAATACTCCCTCAACAGGAATAGTTTCATCGTCTGCTGATATAGTTACAACAGGATCCTCTACAGCGGTTATTACTACAAAATTACTGAATGCTTGGCACCCTGAATCCTGCGTAACTCCTACTCTATATATGTAAGTGCCTGTAGAAAGCTCTGGTGTTATATAGTCAGCCCCTTCCGCACCAGGAATAGGAGTCCAAACACCATCTATAAGTTCTTGCCATTGGTATATGTTACCCCCAGCACCACCAATTACCTCAGTATGCAGTATCGATATTCCTCCATTACATATTTCATCGTCTTCTGTGGTAGCTATAACAGTAGGATCAGCGTTTACAACAATGTATTCTCCATCACTATACACACCTCCACACCCATCACATAATGATTCTACTCTATACTCATATGATCCTGGCACATCGATAGATGTGCCGCCAGACTCTAATAAATTTGGTGTGGTGTAATCAATGGAAGTCGCGCCTGGTATATTAACCCAAGCTACTCCATTAAATTCTTGCCATTGAAATGTTTGTACTCCTGCGCATCCAACAACCTCACCGTGAAGTATAGTAGTTCCACCGTTGCATATTTCGTTATCATCTGATGAGTCGTATACTAAGTGTGTTGGAGAGACTACAGCCACCGTAACAGCATTGCTGACAACTATTTTTCCTCCGCAAGAAGTAACTAAAACCCTATATGAATATTCTTCCGGATCAGTTAATATGCCGCTATATGTAATTGCCGTTGCTCCTGATATATCAGTCCAAACGCCGTTAATTAATTCTTGCCACTGATATGTATTTGCACCAAAAGTAGTTGTGATTGTAGCTGTCAGGATCACAGTACCAGAAGGACATATTTCGGAAGATAATGCAGAGATCGTCACATTAGACGTAGCTCCAAGCCGACACCCAAGATCACACACGTTGCTAAGGATGCTATTTAAAACAGCAACGATATTCTTATCGACAAACATGTTATTAAACAATCCCATATTATTGCACTTTTACCTTACTCCCTTCTCTGTCTTTCCACAAATGGACCTTGTATCCACTTTTTGTTTCAAAAAACCCAGTATGAAAAGGCACTGTCTCAAAATCAAAATCAGATATTTTTACCTTTTTCCCAACCGCTTCCTTTAGTGCCTTAAATTCATCCGATGTATATTCATCAACATACGTTCCATTTGAATAAGAACCTATTAAATAAACACCACCAACGTCCGGGTACCTCTCTCTTATTTCACTAACGCATTCCTGAATTCGTAGCATAACGTATTCAGGCAAATCAACCCTTTGTGATGCAGCCTGCAGATACTCTGTATAATCAATAACGACAACATTTTGTCGCAACAATTCATTTCTGGACATGGCTTCACTGCGCCTCTTATCTGCTATAAGTTTGCGCATCCGAATCTATTAAACAAATAAAACTCGTCGCCAGCTGTGATTGTCCACGACACACCGTCTACTCCCCATTCGGAAGTAGTTTTTGTTATCTTATGCCATCCAGCAGCAGCAGTGCTTGCAATAAGCGTAAAGTCAACACCAATCTCAGTCACAAGTCTAATGCAGTTCCTGGGCTTAGCGTCTTGCGCTCCATACTCTATTGCATCAACAGCATCCATATCGCTTTCGGTAGGATAAACTGCGTAAAAGCTATTTAGGTTTAAGCTATTTATGAAATCAGCCAACCTGGTATTCCATGTATAAATACCAATAGATATTAAGTTGTTAACTGGCGCTTGTGGTGTTGGAACGTACTCTACTCCATCCACTATCAAAGATTCTATTTGGTAGTTATCTAGTATAGTGTTAAGATCATCATTATAGATACATTCTTCTAGCGCTAATTCTGCACCCAAGTATGGCGTAACAAACACTGCTCTCCAAGCCCATTTTGGGTCTACACTTGATGCAGATGCCAAAAACGGCTTATTGGGCCCTAATGCATTAAAGGCATCCTCCATGGAATTAAATTCCTGGAGATCTGCCCAAAAGCTATGCTTGTCTTCATTATACGACATACTATTGTATTAACACCCTAGCGGATAAACAAATGCACCGCTATTGATTTTAGATATTTCAAACCCAATAGCCGGCAACTTCTCTTCGTCATAAGTAAATGGACCCGACCCATCAACACGATGACCATACCCCCAATTCTCCTGGAGTATAGTTGCGCGTCTCAGATATGAATTGCCTGAACCAAAGTCATACTTGGTAAGATTCACAAACCCTGCCGTGGTGGGCTTCACAGATATACCATAAAATAAATTGGCCGACACCTTTAATGGGGCGATAGGGATAGACAAGATGCCGCCAGTTACCGAACTGCCCACTTTATTAGGATCAATACTGATCGTCTGAATTACAAGAGGCGTTCCCATGGGATCCTTGTAGATAACCACATCAAATGCATCTGTTGCACCAATAGATGCCAATGGAATATGAACATAGTTAACCTCACATGATATTGGCATTTTAAAAACAAGGGCAACCTCATCAGGGGTAGAGCCTGTTCCAAGTGTTTGTTGAGAGTATAATGCTGAATAACCTGCTACAAACCAGCCCAATGTTCCATCGTTAAATTCAATAATAAACAACGGAATGCCGTTTGTCCCCTGCTTCGTTGGTCCTGCACCTGTGTCCTGTGTGCGATATGGCAAATTCCTAAAGTTAGGCGCTATTCCAATGCTAATGTCGTCGCTGCCACCATATGCAGTCATTTCAAAAGAAACCGCTACAAGGTCATTGTGATTGATGATCTTACTACCAGTGGTCATTGGCGTAGTCACTACTCCACCATCGGGGAACGTAGCCACGCCACCCGCCAGGTCAGCATATACATCAAATGTTCCATCTTCAATACCGGTTGCTCCCACATCCTGAATTCCAACTCTAAGGTTGGATGCAAGATCGCTGAACTCAGGAAGGGCACTTACTACCCAATGTATCTTACCTCCTGCAGAGGATATTGTTTTACTCCCAGATGTTGGCCCTCCTTCAAGGATGATGTGACCAATAGCTGTCACGCTTTCGCCAGCGCCATTAATATTAGTTGTAGCGGTTTGTCCAGATGCATTAGGAACAGGGTACCCGATTCGAGGATCGATCAAAAGGCTTCCTGCATTTTTAAGAGATTGTAACATAGGGTTTATACTTTTATATCAATGATTAAATAAAGTTGAATGGATTCTACATCAGAAGCGCTATCAACCATATACTCCAAAAAGTCTCCAGCAGATAACTCAACATCCCAATCAGTAAGGTTTTGAAGATCGGCTTTGAATGCACTAGATATTGTTGGCTTTTCACTGCCAGCGATAGAAGTGAACACCGGAGTTGCATCGTAATCTGAATAGGTGCCTTTCTTTACGTCGATAACAATGCTGCCAGATATCGGAGTTTCGCTAACTTCCATGATAATCCACCCCCTTAAGATGCAGTTAGATGGAACGCGATATCGTTCTTTAAAGCCAGCGATTATAGGAGCGCCTCCGCCATCGACCTTAAAACCGAGTTGAGCCGAAACTAATCCTATCTGTTCCTTATATGACATTGTTACTTATTTTATAAGATAATCTACGCCATCGGTCCAAATAGTAATAGATGTTTTGTCTGTGTCTGCAAACGCATAGTTTGCGGCCCCATCAATAAGTGCACCAACAGGTGTCAATGTTATTGAGCCTCCATCAAAGTTATTGATGCGCTTAAATGTCCACTTACGTGTCTTGCCTGCAGGATAAGCAAGCGTTGAAGGATCGGGAAGTTGTATGTTGATATCAGCGTATCCACTGTCATCGATCTTGGTATAATTCTTGAGTGTCAGATTGGTCAATGTGATATTCGCCAATATGATTGCGGAATATACCGTCTGAAATGTATCAAACGATAATGCTACTCCAGCTAACGACGTATGGGTGTATGTCCCATCTGCATTCAGCACCAGCTCATCCGTAAAGCTGTCTGACCTTAGCAACGCAGGAATAGCCACAGTGGCAGGCCCGGATGTCTGTAACTGATCAGAACCGACAATGCACCAGATAGAATAGGTGAAGCTTGCGGGCAGGAATGGATCCAGAATCATACCCATGGCATTATATTCGCCGGTAGTTACGTCGAGCTCAAAATCAGCATGTAGGTTCACCAGGCTACCGATCGTAAGACGATACTCTGTAGTTCCATGTGTGCATGGTGTGTCGTTGGTCTTTACACTCCCACATAGGCATGCAGGATCTTCTCCTACAGCTCCAGCAGAGGGTGCACAGGTGGTGATCTCTACGAAAGCGGTACCGGTATTGTTGACATCGTTTGGATCCGTGTTATCACCAGATATTACTGCACTCAAGGCGAAGCCATAGGCATCGGACTCAGCAGTAGCCAAAGAAATATCAACTACCTTGTACTTCACTGTAGCTGAATAGGTGACGCCAATATTCTGGCCTCCTATCGTCCACAATCCGGTAGCCAGATTCATTGTCCCTTTTTGTGCCGTATACGACTGAAATGCTAACCCAGGAGGCAGGTTAAATTGAACCTTCACATTAGTGTCAGCAGAACTACCTGTATTGGTTACAGGGAATGTCCAGTATATGAAATCACCATTTTTTGTTACTTCCATTTCTATTGTTAGTTTTATCCTGATACGACTACTACACCACCTCCAGCACCGACAACGGTACCTCCAGTGGTTGATAAATCTGAGTTATTTTCCTCGCAATCACCGGTACACTTGTTACAGGTATATCCAGCTTCGCAAAGCACATTTGCACACTTGTCTTCTACAGTCACATCGATATTGCCTGTAGTCTCCATTCCATATAGGCTACAAACTACCTTCCATGTTATCCGGTAGATAATTCCTGGCAATGCATCGCTGGTCAAGTCATATGACACAAGACCGGCATTATTGATAGTTACGCTGATAGCAGCTGGTGCGGCCACTGTCCAGGTATTAGTTCCGTCGCAAGAAGCAATATTCAGGCCTGTAGCTGCATTGTGAGTCTGACCGGTCGCCATACAATCAACAGTAACCTCAACGAGTGCTGGAGTTCCGTAGCAGGTCCCTTCGCACGTATTGCATTTCGCGCAACCCTCATCACAAGGGCTATCGAAGCACACTTTTAGTATACCGAAGTTCTTGTAACTGCCTTTTGTAACTACATAATGAATCTCATGCAATCCGTGAGGCGTATAATTGTTCCCGGTAGTCAAACTAACCACGCCTGCAGCTGTAATTGACACAGCCGAGAAATCGCCAGCTGAATATCCGTTAGTCTTCAAGCTGTATATCGCATCAGACGGATTATTGTTGATAGTATTCAGATTAATAGTAGTTGTGCCACCACAGGGCAATAAGCCCTGACCACAACCAACTATCTGATCGTTGGCAATCAAGCAATCACCACAGGCTCTTACCTGTGGATTTGATACTCTTACGTTACAATAGCAATACCTCATTTCTTAGAAATTATCGGTTGTGTCATAAATGCTCTCACCTCCAGGAACGATGATAGTACCTACAAGCGTAGACGAGGAAGGAGTTGTCAAATTAAGATTATAAACCTTTCCGTCCATGTAAATTACATACGCAGTGCTACCTAAATATGCTAATCCAAATGCATATAGACTAGCAATTGGAAGCACCCCAAGGTTTGTAAATGATACTACCGCATCAGAAACGAGGGTGAACCTAAGCAGTCGAGCTCCATCTGTTTGAAGCACTCCACTTATCAATTGCTTTGCAAGTCCATACAGCTCGTTTCCAACTCTCAATAGGTCACCAGTAGGGATGTAGGTGTTAACTCCATCTGATATTGTATAGAAGTTAGTGACTACGCTATCATCCGTTAGATCGTATGTGCTCAATCTGAAATTATCATTAGCAGTTACGGCTATATCTGCTGTAAGCATCCCTAGGTTATTTGAGGCAGTGCCAATTGACCCAATTAATGTAGCGCCACAACCGCCCAGCGGATCTATCACATATAAATTCGATAAGTTCATTGATATCAAAGAGCCATTGCCTCTCATTGCAATGCTAAGAGCAGGATTGCCTGCACCACAAAGAAGAACAGGAATGCCTATGGTAGATGGGGTTACTTCTACTTTGTAAATCTTAGCCGAAGACGTTACAAAAAGCATTTCATCAACATCAATGATCGCAGGCGCGGCTACAACAGAAATGCTTACGGTTTCAGTACCAATGCATCCATCGGCACTAACCACTGTTACCTGTAGAGTTATTGTTCCTGTAATGTCCGCAACTTCAATAGTGAATGTTGGGCCAGATCCAGTTGTTGTGCCGGCATATGTTCCCAATACCTCCCATCCGTATGATACATAACTAGCTACAGTTTTGAAAACTGCATTAACCACGTCATTATCTATCTCAAAGATATTGGTATCAACCTCAACAATCCTTCCTGTGTCTCCAGCAGGAGTAATGTCCGGAACAGGTAAAGCAGCAACCTGAACTATTACAGATCCAATTAGGCTTATATTGTCAAGCGCGTCTTTAATTCTAACGTATACTGTTTCAGTGGCTCCAAACAAATAAATCTTAGATGTCTGGCCTAATGTATATGTCTCATTAAAGTCTGAGTTTGTGTAGTAATTGTAGTAGTACGGAGCAGTTCCGCCAGTAACTCCACTAACTGTTACCGTCGCAGTTTCACCTGCACAGACCATGGTTGGCGCAGTGATATCACCGGTGATTTCTGGTACACCACAAATGGTGACAAGGTGCGTGTATGTAGCTGTGCATATTCCAAGCACATAAGTAGCCCTGATCTCTGTCACTAACGCTACATTTACTGTAACAGAAGATCCTGTAACTGTGAGTGTATTGCCTAGCTGATCAGTTGCGCTAGTGATATTGCTAAATGTAACGGTTCTCAACGTACCGGTACCATCGCAAACATCGCTTACTATCGTTATCTCCGGCATCGGAGTTACAGCAGCCTGCCTGGTAAGGCCTACTCCCTGTGTTCCATTGCAGTCTCCACTTGCATTTGTAACTTCCGTCACTGTATACGTTGTGTTTGTCAAAGGTACCTGGGTAGATACACCATATCCACTTCCGTCTAATGTTATTGGCTCAATTCCGCTGATTTGAACTACAGCATTTGGAGATCCGGTCAGCTCAATGAGTACATCACTACCAGCGCAAACGTTGGTAGTGGTATTGGATCCGTTTACTGTGAATATAGTAAGTACCGGTATTGCTTCGCTCAAATTGCTTGGCACTGTAGCACTTCCGGTCTGTTCGAAGACAGTAGGCGGACCAGACTGATTTGGAATCTCAAGGCTTACCAGGGTGATTGTTTGGCCTACAGCAGGAAGCAATGCGAATCCAGCTGCAGCATGCTGACTGGTTACGGTGAAGTATACGTTTGAACCTGTATTTACCCTGTAGTAAACCTTAGAACCAACGATATCAGGTTGATTTGGGATCGCGATTGAAACATTACCGGTATAGGTACATCCACTGAATGTAGGCACAATAGAAATCCTGTAATCATCCTCATTCCGTGGCTCAATACTGACTACTGTAGAGTCTTTTGAGCAGTTACCAGATCCATCCGTTACCGTGGCAAAGTAAAGACCTGGTGTAGCGTCGGAAAGCAGTACAAGGAAGCTATTCGTTGAATTTGTAGACTCTCCAACAAGCTCTTTGTTCCCTCCAGTAAGTTGCCTGTAGTATTTCACATTGTATGGCAGCGTTCCACCTGTAACAGTCGCCGTAAGTTGAGTAATTGGCTCAGGAGTAGGTCCAGGTATCTGGTTTACGGTAAAGCCTATTGTGAGGGTATCGCAACAGAACTCATTGAGCTCCATTGTCAATGGGCAATAGTCGGTAAATGTGAAATAAGCAGTCACCAGACTTCCCTGTGTTGCTACTATTTCTTTGTATCCAGCGCCACTCACAACCGTTCCTCCAGTAGCCACGATTGTGGATATATGGTTTACTGCTGTATTAAATCGGTACTTGATATTGTTTGAATTCGGCTCACAAATTTTAGTGTAAGTCGGGGTATTACGTGGGACTGCAGGAATGGTCTTTACTGAATAACAAACCACTTCAGTAGAAGTGCCGTAGCGTAACTCTATCCTCATGTCAACAATTGCGCTCGTGAATGTCTGGATATACGTTTTTAATGAAGTATTGTCAGTCTCAGAATATAAGCCTGCAGCAGCAACGCCGGTTTCTCTCCAGGTATATGACCTATCAATTTTGGTGCCATCCTCCAAGGTGATCATCAAATGATATCGTGCCTGGTGCCTATTCTTGAATGCAGTGGTATTGTCATCCGGATGTAGGTCATGCTCCCGTAGATCCCAATTGGTCACACAAGGTCTGGTGATATCAGATTTGATCTCAATTTTCTTGTTGCAGAGCGAGAAAACCACATTACCAAGAGCCAGACTATCTGGAGAACACCATACAAGCTTTCCAAAATCAAGTTCTCTGTCCTTGCAGGAACAGTCGTTAGTGACCTTGTAGAACATGTCGCCAAATACCCGGCCTTCCGGACTAATAAGGTTCTGTTTTGTCAGCAGGAAGTTCTCCGGACCAAACAGGCTGTCTTTATAGTAGCCTGGAGCATCAGGGGTGATGTAAAGCTTGCGGATAATATCAAGTGCATCATATACATTGTCTTCTGACCTGAACCATGTAAACAGCGGATCCCGGTTAGAGCCTGACATCAATCCCTCAAACGCGACAAATTTTCCACCAAGGTTGAAATTTCCGTTTGGAAAGTGGATGAATAAATCAGTGTATGAAGCGCTACCTGACTGTTGATCAAGTAAATCTTGTGCCTGTTTGAATTGGCCGTTATCCAGCCTCATCGTTGGCAGCGTCTTAGATTCGTAGGTACAATTGTTCGGGAACTTAAGGACATTGGCCTTCACTTCCACATCATACCTTACGATCTTCTCCTGAGAGGTATTGGTTATAATATTCTTTCCGGATCCAATCTTCCATGCCTGGAAGACAAGATTCTCTTTCCTGGCTATTCCCGCGAAAGAGATAGACCCACTTACAGGAAGTACCCGTCCGACTATTCCGCCTTGGTTCACCCATCCGCCACTTGTCCATGTTTGTGGCTGGTAGTATTCTGTAACCGTAAGGTCCATCGTTCCAGACGTTGGAGTATCGTTATCGGCAATATCATCATACTGAGTTTCATCAAGAAGGTGGAGGTTCCGTATCTCTTCCCAGCTGTTAGCCTTACCTTTTGCAAGTCTCAACGCTAATTGAACGTTGTACGTGGTGCCGTTTTTGGTCAAAATGTGTGGGGTCGCATAAGCAGTGATACCTGGGCACATACAGCCATCCTTAAGCGTAAGCTCTGCAGTTACACCACAGTCGAAGTCGGTTGTTGAGAAGATATCTTTACAGAAATCCGGGTCACCTTCGCATCCGGATCCTGAGCATCGGCACTCTGGTCGATCTGAGCAATCAGATGTCTCACAAGAGAAATCAGAGCAAGGCACACACTGGCCGCCGACACAAGTACATCCAAGTGGGCATCCACCATAGCCGTCGCATGGTCCATCACATCCGTTCACATCTTGGCATGAAGTACCGTTAGGGCATTCACAGCCTAACAGATTATCGCATTCGTCACCACATCCGGCACTTGAACACGGTTCGCACTTATGAGTCTCCTGGTTGCACCCACAGCCTTTTCCGCATTCAAAACCATCGGTACATGTCTTATTGGCGCATGGATTTGGCTTACATTGCAGGTCATCATCGCAGAAGCAGCCTTCACCGCATGGCTGACCATTGGCGCAGCTGCCTGCACAATCCTTGCAATAGCAGA
>Ga0154020_10001836_pt1 | contig 26013 bp, 11 predicted proteins | sample Klosneuvirus_201_FD_109709 | JGI IMG/M metagenome (GOLD analysis project Ga0154020, IMG submission 109709) | Active sludge microbial communities from wastewater, Klosterneuburg, Austria - Klosneuvirus_20160825_MG | ecosystem: Engineered > WWTP > Aerobic digester > Activated sludge | place...
TGCTTTTCCACCACTAAGACCACTAAAAACACTAAGGCACACTAAAAAAAAGAGAAAATCTTAGTGAAAACTTAGTGTTTTTAGTGGTCTTAGTGGTGAATTTGGTCTTATGAGACATCTTCTTGGGCTGTGTTTCCTGCACAAAAAAAGCCCCTCCGCGACGTTTCGCGGAGAGGCCAATCCCAAAAACCAATTGTTAATGACTGAATTCGATTGATTCGATTGATTCGATTGATTCGATTGATTCGATTGCCGGCAGGTTGTTATCGAAGTCGCGCTCGGCAATCGAATCAATCGGACTTAATCGAATCAATCCTACTCTCCTTGCTGGTAGATGTTCGTATTTTGGATGGGGATGACGGGTTTTTTACGGGCAAAACCGTACGCCGCCGTGATCTCGTGGGAGCCGGCATTGTACTGCTGGAACGGCCCGAACGACACGTCGTAGCTGTAATACAAGTTGAAATTGTTGTAGCGTGTCCCGAGCAGGAAAGCCATCGAGCCTTTGGAGTTGGGGCGATAGGTCAGGCCTGCGATGAGTTTGTCGTCGAGGAAACGCCCTTGCAGGTTTACATCCACCTGAAACGGCACGTCGCGCACGCGGCGGACGGCCAGGGACGGCACGAGTTTGAAGTTTTGGCTCGGCAGGTCCAAAATAGCGCCCAACTGGAAAATAAAGTACTGCGTTCCGGCTCCGTTTTCGGTGGTCGGGTCGTCAATCGGAATTTCATCGAGGCGGGCGCGAATGGCCGTAGGCAGCACCAGGCTGACAAAAACTTTTTCATCAAACAGCACGTGTGCGCCGAAAGACGAGGAGAATACCTGCTGGCCGTCAATGGCGCCTTCCAGGGTCAGGTCACCCGGATCCACAAGCGGGTTGCTTAACACGTCGTTTTGCACGCGGCGGCGCAGGAATTCTGTCGTAAGGCCCAGGCCGACCTGTGTGTTCTGCAATTTGAACCGGAAAGAATACATGCCCTGGATGCGGCTGATGTGCTGCGAGCCAATCGTTTCGGACAGTACGCTGCCGCCGAGGCCGAGTTTGTCCCCGACCGGCCCGTTGTACATAAACGTGTAGGTGGTGGGCGCACCGGGGAATCCCGACCAGGCACTGCGGGCGTTCACCATGAAAATGTGTGTGTTGTCGAATCCTACGACAGCAGGATTGATCAGGCTGGGCATTACCTGATAGTGGGAGTACACGGCGTGTTCCTGTGCCGAGGCGGCCAGCACGAACAGGCCGAATATGAGCGTAGAGAGTGCTTTTTTCATAATAACCGATGTGATGGGAAGGTGAATGTTTTGCTGTTGGCTGTTGGCTGTTGGCTTTCCCTCGCGGGAAGAAGCCAACAGCCAATAGCAAACGGCCATATTAGCGGATGAGATTGATAGCGCCTTTGAATACCTGGCTTATGCCGTCTTTGTCTACGAACTTGAGTACATAGTAGTACGCTCCGTCGGGCAGGAGTTGTCCGTCTTTGAAGCCTTCCCAGCGGCGGTCGCCGTTGTTGTAGCCACGGATGGTTTCCACGAGTTGGCCCCAGCGGTTGTACAGTTCGAAGGTATTGTTCGGATAGTCCTCGATGCAGGTGATGAGCGTGTAGTCGTTTTTGCCGTCGGCAGAACCGGGTGTGATGATCGGGCGCACCTGGAGGCAGCCGTCAACCGGGTATTCCATCTGGAAATTGCCGACGCCCGTGCAGCCGTTTTCGTCCACCACAATGAAGGTCACGCGCTCACCGGGGCAGAGGTCGTCGGCCCGCGAGCCGGTGCCGTTTTTGCCGAGGTTGGACGACCAGGTGAAGGTCAGGTCGCCTACGCCGGCAGGCACGGATGCGATCACTTCGCCGTCGCACAGGGCGAAGGACTCCGGCGGGATGCTTGAGTACTCAAACACCAGCGGGTCCGGTTCGGAGATGGTGAAATTGTACACCGTGGATACATTGTTTTTGTCGGTGATGGTCACTTTGTAATCGCCGCCGCACAACTGGTTGGCCTGCGAGATGCCGCCAAGTGGCACGTTTGCATCTATCTGGCCGGTTTGCCAGGCGATCCGGTAAGGCGGTACGCCACCTACAGCCGACACGTTGGCGCTGCCGTCGCAATGGCCGTCGCAGCTCACGGCATAGCCGTTGAAGTTGCTGGTAACGTTGAAACTGCCGACCACGGTGGGCGGGAAGGTGAGCGTACCGGTCCACGTGGACGTACAGCCCAGTTGGTCGGTAACGGTCACGCCATAGTTGCCGCCGCAAAGTGTGGTGTTGGATGCGCCCGAAACGCCGTTGCTCCAGGCCACGCCGACATTGCCTACCTGGCCGGCAAAGACCACCGAGGCGCCGCCGTCACACACCGAAGCGCCGCTCACGTCGAAGCCGTTGTAATCGGTTATGATGTTTACGTTGGTGACGGCGAGTTGGGACTGTGCCGTGACCGTGGCGGTCGAGCATGTATGTGCGACCAGACTTTCGTCAAAAACCGTACACGTGTACGTTCCGGGTAAAAGCCCGGTGATGTTTTGCGTGGTAGCCGCGTATCCGTTCGGGCCGGCCCAGGCATAGGTGTAGGTGGGGCCGTCGGCGCCGGAAACGGAAATCGAGATGGCGCCGGCGGGCGAGTTTTGACAAGTCGTGGGCGTCACCTGCACGATATTGCAATGGAAAGGCTGGTACGTGCGGTTCAGTTCAAAGGTATACACCGCCGTGCAACCGGAAGTCACGTTGGTCACCGTAACAATGTAGATACCGGAATCGAGGCTGGAGAGCATATTGCCCGTAGCGCCGTTGTAGTTCCACGCGTAGGTCAGGTTGGCATTGGAGGGCACCGGGTTCAGTTTGATCGAGCCGTTTTTGAAGTCATCAAACGGTTCCACGCGCGAATCGCTCACGATAGCCTGTTGCAATTGCGCCACCTGAATCAGCGGGGTAATCGTGTACGAGTTGCCCGAAGCGTCGGAAATAGTCGCCTCGTAGATGCCGGAAGCGAGGTTGCACACCTGGAAGGTGTTCAGGGTGGTGGGATAGAGTTTGCTGGGATCACCCGTTCGTGTCAAACTGATCAGGTAAGGCGGTGTGGCGCCCACTGGAATGTTGAACGTGATGCAGCCGTCGTCGTTGCACGAGGCCACAACCGGGCTGGCGGTAGTCAATATCAGCAGATTGGTGCTCCCCACTTCGTAAGTGGCCACCAACGTGCAATTGTTGGCATCGGTGATGGTGACAGTGTAGATGCCGAAGTTCAGGTTGGTGATGTTTTGGTTGGTAGACATGTAACCGCCCGGCCCGGCCCATTTGTAGGTGTACGGCGCCGTGCCGCCCGAGATGTTGTGGAGCGTGATGGAGCCGAGCACCAGGCCGTCTTGCGGCACGATGGTTGTGTCGGCGATGGCGATGGGTTGCGGCTGCGTGATATTGATAGCCGCCGTGGTGGTGGTGCAGCCGGCGGCGTCCGTCACCGTCGCGGTGTAGCCGCCGGGTGGCAGATTGTTGATGGTGGTGCCGGACAGTTGGTTCGACCACAAGACGGTATAGGCGCCTCCGTTTCCGCCAACGGGGGCCAACGTGATGGAGCCGTCGTTGCTACCCGGGCATTTCACATTGACGGTGCTGGGGTTGGTGGTAATCGGTGTGGTAGGGCCGAGGATCGTGATTGGAGCAGAGATATTGGCCGTGCAGCCGAGGCTGTCGGTAACTCTTGGATAGTACACTCCGGGCACCAGATTCACCGGATTGGGCCCTGTGGATATTACCTGTCCGTTGAGGCTGTCTTTGCGCCAGGAAATCGTGTATGCAGGCGAGCCACCGGCGACCGCGGGTGTGCCGCCGGAGACATTGACCGATGCTTTGCCGTTGTTGGCGCCAAAGCAGGTGACCGGCGTAGTAGTGCCGGTTTGTGAAATAGCCAGAGGAGCAGACGGTTCTTTCACCCGGAACCCGAATGTTCTGGTGCAGGTATTGGCATCCGTAACAGTTATCGTGAACGAATCGGCTTTTAAGTTGGAAATATTCTTGGTGACAGGGCCATGGTTCCACTTAAAAGTATGTGGCGCAGTACCTCCGCTTGGGTTGGGCAGGGTGATCGCACCTGTACTATCTCCGTAACATTTGACGTGGGTGATGCTGATCAAGGATTGCGCAAACTGCGGTTGCGTCGCCTGGTTGACCTGTATCGGCGGCACGGACATAAACGTGCAGCCCTTGGAGTCCGTAATGGTGACAGTATAGGTGCCCGCCACCAAACCGGTCAGGTTCTGGGTAGTGGGCATACCGGGTAATGCCGGATTACCGGCCCACTTATAGGTGTACGGCGAAGTGCCGCCGGCAGGTAACTGAGTAATGGCCCCGTTTGAGCCGCCGAAGCAGGTGACGTTGTTGACGGATATGGCCGACGATACAGCCGGCGGAGCCACCACGATGGTATCGCTCGTGGCGGTAGCGCCGCCCATCACGGTCACCGTGACGGTATAGGTACCGGCCACGAGGTTGTTGATGACGGAGTCTGTAGTTGTCATGGAGCCACCGGCGATGCCCGGGCCTGTAAACGTATAACTCACCACAGGTCCTCCCTGAATGAGTTTGGCCGAGATTTTTCCGGTGGACGAGCCGTTGCAGGACGCAGGGGTCGGTACCAGTTCCACGACCGGCGCCACAAAGGCGGTGATGTAGACGTGGCCGTTGTTCAGGTTCGGGGTCACTTCGCCGCCAGGTTCTTTTACCACCTCTACGGGCAAGCCGGGCAGGCTGACGAAATTGAACGGCGATTGAGTACCGCCGGCGCCGATGGCATTAAAGCAGAACGTGAAAATGATGGTACTGTCCGGGAGATCAACGCCCAAGGCATTTTGGTCGAACCACGTGAACTTGATCTCGCCTGGTAAACTGGTATTGAAGTTGGCGGCAGAAAGCCCCAGAGGATTGGCGCCGAACTGGATAGGCAATTTGATTTGAACCTTGGTCGGATCGTACGTGATGCCGAATTGTATCGAGATGATGTCGGTGAAGTTCTTCACCCGTACATCCACGCAGGTCATGCCACCCACGGTGACGGTATCCTTGTCGGCCGTGAATGTTACGGCAGTGGGCGAGGGGGGAGGCGACGTCACGAAGAGGGTGTCGGTTACGCCGGAGCTCGGCGACCATACGTCCGCGCTGGCCTTGTTGATGGCCTCTGCCGGACCACCGCCGGGCGGGAATCCGACGCCGTTGATGGTGACCATGGAGGTACTTCCTGTGTTGCCTTTTGCCAAAAAGCAGACCTCGTAGATCGAAGTGCCATTTGGCTTGGTAATACCGGTGAGTGCCTGTTCGAACCAGCTCATGAGCAGGTTGCCGGAATTGGCGGGCAGCACGTTGAAACTGGAGCCGGCGAGATCGGGAAGGTTATAGTTCTTGGTGTTTTGGTATGTCAGTACGGCGGTATCCCAGTGCATGACATACGACATCGAGACCATGTTGGAGAAATTCTTCACCGTCACCGGCATGCACCCCACCTGGCCCTTGGCAATGTGTATGGTATTGGCCGATATCTGGAAATCGCTTGCGCTGGTGATGTTGGAACCGCCCGACCCGTAGGTGACCGGAATCACCACGTTATTGCGGGTTACCTCAATCAGTGGCGCCACGTTGGCGATATTCACCGTGGAGTTGCCGATAGCCAACACAACAAACCGCATCGTGAAGATCGAGCTGTTGTCGGCTATGGTAAACCCATTGGGATATAGCGACAGATCGGGATACCACGAGACGGTCACTTTGCCGGTCGTCGCGTTGTAGTTGGACGCGGCAAAGCCGGGCAAGTTGGCGGCATTGATCGTGACAAATTGCAACAGCGAGGCATTGTAGGTGATCGGCAGCTGCAACGAGGTAATGTTGGAGAAATTGGTGACCTTCAACTGCAGGGAGACAGTGTCGCCGATGCCGGCGTTGACCGTTGCCGGTGTGAAGGATGTGATCAGCGGTTGTCCAAAAACCCGAAGGCTAAGGAGTAGCAGACCAGCCATGAGGAAGTGTGTACGAATCGGTCTCATCTTGAACACGAAATAGGGATGATGATGAAAGAAAGTTTGTCTCAAAGTTTAACCAACGGGCGAACGCAGGAGCGGTCGGCCGTGCGTAGAATCAAATAATAAATACCGCTTTCCCGACACCGGTCCGAGGCAATATCCATGCCATGGCGGCCAGCCGGGAGCGACATTTTTCGGTCCAGCACCGGATGCCCGGAGGCATCGGTCAGTACCATGTATACATCGGCAGCCTTGTCCAGTTCGAACGTAGCTGTCGTAGAAAACGCAAAAGGGTTGGGTGTAATCGCCACGGGGAGCATATTCAGGCCGTCGAGCCAGTCGGTGCTCAGGGTAAAGCCGATGGCCACGTAGCCGTTGTTCAGGGTACAGTCTTCCATGGTCAAGCCCACCGGGTTGCCGACTTTCACCACCTCGAAATCGGTGGGAGGCACGCCGTTTAATGCCACCAACGAGCCCTGGTTTTCCTGACCAATCAATAAAAAGCGAATCCGGAAAATAGCCGTATTGTCGGCCACCGTTGTTCCTGTTTGTGCATTTGGCGACACCCAAGTCAAGCGGAGAATACCGTTTTGCACATCCTGGGTAGCAAAATCATCCAATATCAAGCCGGGGAGATTCAGGCTGGTTACGCTGTAATACGACAACACCTGCGGGTCCCACTGAACGACATACTGCATGGCTTCGATGCTGTCGAAGTTGGTGACCGTCACCGGCAGCACCGCGAAACCGCCGGGGGCTGCTTCGTTGATGACAGGCATCGTAAAGCCTACTTGTGCAGAAAGATTGGAGATCGCAAGGAGCCATAGGCCCACCACGAGCGGGAGTAACCGTTGAAACATGGATAAAACAATTGGTTGCGGATTGAAAATGTTGCCGAGCGGCAAAACAAGTTCGTGCATGGATTAAAAACGTAGCCATTTACGGGAAAACAAACAGCCACCTACCTCTTTTCAAAAAGCGGGCCAAAGTTCGATCGAATGTCGGAGGGAAAGAAATTATATTGCTTTTAAGATTGATGGAGGGAGGGGTAAACGACGAAGTTATGCACGGTTGTTTTGTGCCTAAAAATAAAATGCACCACAGATTCACACAGATTTTCACAGATTCTCCTACTTGTTTGAAGCGAGGAAATCTGTGAAAATCTGTGTGAATCTGTGGTGCTTTTAAAAACCGCCCCGTGGAGTTTCCATCACTCCACCACAATCATTTTTTTCGTCGCGCTGTGCGTCGGGGTGTCGAGTTGGTAGAACAGAATCCCGGACCTGAGTTCGGCGTGTTGGAGTGTCACCGTGTTCAAGCCTTTGGCATAATTGCCTTTCACCACGTTCACGATGCGCCCTTCCGTGTTGCTGATCGTCAGGGTAGCCTCGGCGGCTTCCGGAAGGTTGAACGCAATACTGGTCATCCCTTTCACCGGGTTGGGCGTGTTCTGGAACAATTCGAATCCGGCGCCGGCTGCTACCTCGCCGTTGGGGCCGATGAACCGGAACGCCACATCGAGGTTGTCGCCGGAAGAATTGTACGCCTCGGCTTTGGTGATACGGTTGCTGACCGCCAGCATGCGGCTAAGCAGGCCGTTTTGTGTCGCACGGAACCGGAGGGCAAAGCCTTCGCCGCCGTCCACCGATACCGTCAGAGCGCGGTCTTGAGCGAACACCGCAAAATTGTCGCGCGTGGTGTTTTCGCCCGGAAGCAGGTCCACGATGTGGAGGCCGGTCATGTCCATGGTAAACTGATATGCGGCCAATGGGTCGGCGGCACGAACGTGTACGGTGAATTCGTCGCCGATTTTCACGGTGCAGTCAGTCATGTCAAAATAGGTCGTTCCGCTCGTCCGGTCTTCACTGGAAGTGAGACTTGCCGTGGCGTTGCCGTTCACGTCGCCCACTTTCACCGCCATGAAATCGTCGGCAAACTGGCTGCTTTGCACCTCGGCTGTCGAAATTGTTTCCGGGAAAATTTCCTGGAAGGGATTGGACTGGTTCGGGAACAGGTATTTTTTGTCCACAAAGCGCCAGCTGTTGTTGGCGGGCAAATCCTGGTAAATGCCGAGGATCAGTTTGCGCAGTTCCACGATGTCGAACGTCGTGATGGAGCGGCTGCTGTTGGCATCGGCGGCAATCATTTTGTAGGGGCTGCCCAGCGGGTCGAGGCCGAGGATGTGCTTGTTGATGAGCACGAGATCGAACGTCGAGACGCCGTTGAGCGGGTCGTTGTCTTTTGTCGGTGTGAGCGTGTAGTTCGAGTGCATGGGCACGGAGTTGGCAAATCCGTACAGGCCGTTATTGTCCGTATTGGAGAACAACGAATACGGCGGCAACCCGTTCGGCAGGTTGGCGACCAGTTCGATGTGTGCATCGGCCAGGCCGAGGTCCGTTTCCGTTTTCAGGAAACCCGCGACGGTCGCGTTGGAGCCGGCAGGGCCACAAACGCCCATATTGTCCTGTACAATCACGTGCGTGCCGCAGAAATCGGCGTTTCCGGCGAGGTCAAGCGACCAGACTTCGACGTTTTGCTGGCCGAGTTCCGTGCAGTCGAACGTCACGGTTGTTTGCGGAGTGCCGTCGGGGTTTGTCGGGAAACCAGTGCCGGCGCCGGCCTTGCGAATACCGACCACCAGTTTGTTGGCAGGTGTGCAGTTGTCGTAGGTGTCGAGCAGGAAGTCACCCACGGTGAGCGTGATCATCTTGGTCGGCATGAGATTGACGCTCAGGCCGCTGATGCAAAGCACTGTGGGTTTTTTGCAGTCCTTGACGACGAACGTGTACTCGCACACTTTTTCATTGCCGCAGCCGTCGTCCACGATCCACTTGATTTTGTGCGTGCCGTAGGGCAGTTCGGGTACGGTGTAGGTGCCGGGCGCCTGGGCGGTGTTCCAGCGTACGCTGGCCACTTTTTTGGTACCGCTCACTACGGTTTGCAGCGCGAAGCCGTACTTCTGGTTGTTGGGCACCGCGCGGTGATCGAACTGACGGGGTGAGCCGCCGGAGAAGTTCGGGTTTTGCGCGTTGTCATAATATATGGTGTTGTAGCCGGGCAGGTTGGCGCTGTTCACGACGGTTTCCATGGTACCGTCGCCATCGAGGTCGAGGATAAGGAGGTAGCGCACATTGACATTGGCATTGGAGCACAGGTCGGTAGCGGTGATGCTCAGGTTGGTGGGCGCTTCGCACAGGTCGTGGCTTTGCGTGTTGGCATCCCACCAGTACATTTCGTTCCAGAGCAGGCTGCTGTTGTCCGTTGAATCACACACCTGGACCGGGCCGGTCGGGCAGTTTTCCACGATGGGCGCCTGGGTGTCAATGATTTTGACGATCTGCTTGTACTTGTAGCAGTTGGCGTTGGAGTTCCAGAACACCGAATAGTTGGTCGGTGTCTCACCCGGGTTGATCGCCACCACAGTCGGCGCCCAGGGTGCGGGGGTTCCGGCGGGCGACACGGTCGGGCCGGGCAGGTTGGAGGGGTGGTTGGTGGTTGGGTTGGGATTGGGGTTTGGCACCTCGATACAACCGAGGTTGGGGTTGTACGTGCACCAGTTGATGATGGTCCACGTGCGCTCGTTTTTGAAGCAGGCATCGGGCACCACCGTGAAAATGAGGTCCGTATGGGACACGCCGAGCATTTCGCAGTCTTCGCCGAAGAAGCTGGGTTCGCCAAAATTGCCCGTGCCGTCGCAGGTGGTCACGATCACATCGTTGGGGAAGCGCACGTAGTAGTTTTGGTTGTAGTTGACGACCACGCGCTGCGTGCAGGTACTCGTTTGGCCGCCGCAGTCCTGTGCCCGGAAGGTCCGGGTGATGGTGCCGCGGTTGCACACGGTATCGAACAGGGTGATGTTGCGCGTTTCGGTGATCGTGTCCACGCAGCAGTTGTCGGTGGCGGTAGCAAACCCGTATGCCCAGAGTGTGGGGTCAAAACTTTGGCAGGAAACGTTGGCATGAGCCGGCGGGTTGCAGGTGGGCTTGAGCTTATCGTCCACGAATACCTGCACCATGCAGTCATTGGCGTTCCACTCACCAAATTCGAGTGAGACCTCGCCGACAGGCGGCTGAAAATCGTACACGCGGAAAATCACGGTGATGGTATCGCCGATGTCTTCGCAGCAGAACTTGACCTGATCGTCAAAACGGTTGTTCGGCTGGCAGCCATTCGCATCCATGCGGCGTGCCTTGAAGTACACTTTTGGCGAGCAGTTGTCGTAAGAACCGTCGTCGAAGGTGGACGCGTTGACGAGGATCATGCCGTTGTTCCCGAGCGACACCTGGGTGAACTCGTCGCACACGGCAGTAGGTGGCGTCTCGTCGGCCACGGTAATATTGAACTGGCAGGTGGATTGGTTATTGCAGTCGTCGTGCACGGTGTAGGTCACCACGGTGGTTCCGAGTTGCAGGTTGTTGGCGTAGCCGAGCACGCCGAGCGTATCGGGGTGCCAGTAGTTGTTTCCGGAGAAGTTTTCAATGGTACCGTTCAGGGTTTGGCCCACGCCGTTGACGGAGTAGTTGGCCTGAATAGACTTGATACGCGAGCAGGCATCCTCAATGAGCACGTCGGGCAGGTCAAGGTCGCTTTCGCAATCCCACGGATTGGTGTTCACGGTCATGTCCTCCGGGCAGTCCACGATCGGCCCCTGGCTGTCTTCCACCTTGATCAACTGAATGTAATATTTCGGATTGGAAAACGGCGGGTTAGGCGTGGTGGGCAGACACCAGTCGAGCACCGTCCAGGTGCGCAGGATTTTGTGTGTGCCGTCGCAGATGGGCAGTATCTGGTCGGAATAGACCACGTTGAGCTCGCAAAAGGAGTTTTGCGGGTATAGCGGCCATTGTTGGCCAAAGTCGTTGATGTACGGCGAACCGGTGATGGACGGGTCGGCGTCGGGGTTTTCGCAGGAGATGGTGATGTCGGCGGGAAACAGCACCTGATTCACGTTTCTGCGCTGGAAATAAATAAACTGGGTGCAGCTGGATGAGTTGCTGTTTTGGTCCACAGCAGTCCAGGTCCGGCGGACGTAAGCGCTGATGTTGGACAGGCCGTTGATCGTGCCGTTGCAGCCCAGGTCGAAATATTGGTCTACGTGCGACAGGGTGGCGTTGCCGCAGTTCTCGATCACGTCGGGGTAAGCCTCCGCGATACCGAGTTCGTTTTCCAGATACTGCGGTGTGTAGGTGGTGATGCCGCAGGTCAACGTGATGTTGGTGCAGACCAATTGCGGCGCCAGGTGGTCCTCAACAAAGATGTATCCCCAGCAATAGTTGCCGGAGATCAGGTCGCGCACGCGAGTCTGGATGGTTTGGTTGAGGTGGTTGCTGGTGACCACGGCGGGTACCCATGCTCCGTTGATCTTCATTTCCACGACGAGGTTGCCGTTCGGGCAGCCGCCGCCTTCGAGGATCATATCGGGTTCGACTTCCACCTGGCAGTCATCGTCGAGGGCGATATTTACCAGGTCATTGCATGTGAGCGAGCACTGGGCATTGGAGGGGGTATTGGCAGAGAGGATGATGACCAGTGCGAGTAAAGAGGCCCACAGCCTGGCGACAATAGTAAGATTCACTTTTGTCATGTGATTAAGTCAACGTTGTTTGAGTGATTGGATAACCAAAAATAAATCGGATGGAATGATTAGCGGAAAAAGACGGGCTAAAGCGTTTGTTGTGCAAAGAAAGAGAGCTAAATGATTTCAACAAAGCCTTGGCCCGAATTGCCGGACATTTTCAGGTCTTGCAAAAACAATGCCTCAAATGCCGATAGCCGCGTTGTCGCAGCCAGGTTTTTTTATTCGGTACCCAAAAAGGTGGATTTGTGCCGGGTGATGCAGGGAAGGAAGGCCCTGCAAGAAATGCTTGCCCGTTTTGTCATTTTGCGTAACTGGTTAGCCTGTGTCCCGGAACTCCGTTCCGGGACACAGGCTAACCGGGCGGAATGACAAAACGGTGTCAGACCAGGTTATTTTCAAAGGCGATCTTGATCAGGCTGGCGGTGTTGTTGACGCGCAGTTTGCGCATGATGTTTTTTCGGTGTACGCTGACTGTTTGGTCGCTGATGTAGAGTTTGGCGGCGATGTCTTTGTTGTTTAGGACTTGCCCGATGTAGCGCATAACCTCGATTTCGCGGCGGGTGAGTCCGAATTTGCGGGCGAAACGGCTTTCGGGCAGGGCTGTGTCGGCGCCCATCCCGGGTATGCTTTCGGTGAGCGACACGCCCTTGCCGAGGTAGGTTTTTCCGGCCATGATTTCCTCGACAGCCCGGAACAGTTCGTCTCTTGACGTGGATTTCAGCAGCAGCCCGTCGCAGCCGGCGCGGAAAGCCGCCTTGACGAGGCGGGCATCGTCGCTATATGTAAACAACAGGATTCGCAAATTCGGGTTTGCCTTTTTCAGGGAAGGCAACTGGCTCAACGCCTCGCTGTCGGACAAATTCATGTCCATCAGCAGCAAATCAATCGGAGACCTGCCCATCATTTCCGAGATCGCCGATGGGCTTTGCACGACGCCCTTGAGTTGGAACAGGAACCGGCCATTTGGTACCGTCAGCACATTGCGCAGACCTTCGACAAAAATTGGGTGTCCGTCGGCAATCAGAACATTCAAGGATCTTACGGCAGGAGCAGTCATGAGCATTTCGCGAAAAAATTAGGAAAGGGGCGCTTTATCTTTACCAATAATCGTGCCCCAAGCACCTTGCAGTTTCCGTATTCTGGCGGATTCTTTGCCTAACTTTGCCCCCGTTTAACCCCTTGTCGGTTATCCGACAAAATAACTACCGGCTCGGCCTCTGCGGAATTGGCAAATTTCTTGCTCCATGTTTCCGGAGCGCCCAACGGGGCGGCTGAAATTACCCAATAGTGCCGGTGCGATTTGCTGCACCGGAGTGAAACTGATTACGACAATCATGAAAAAAATTGCTACGCTTCCGATTTTACTGTGTCTGTTAGCCGTTCCGTTCGGCTGCGACAAATCTGCCGACAACGCCCTTGCAAAGGCGCTCACCTACAAGTCCACCCAATACGAAGGCCGCCTGGTACACGAGTGGATGGCTTTGGGTACCAACATGATACGAGAAAACAGCTTGCAGTTTCCACAGGCTGCCCGTATTTACGGTTACCTTGGTCTAACGGCCTGGGAAGCCGCTTGTCCCGGCATCGTGGACGGCCACACCATGAGCGGCCAGATCAACGACTATTCCGCAGCAGTGGTTAACCCCGACAAGGTGTACGACTGGGGCATCGTGTTATGCAACGCCATGCAAACTGTTTTCCCAAACATCGTGGAGGGCATCAACAATACCCAGCGCAGCCAGATGGAAATTCTTGCCGCCGTGCAGGAAGACCAGATGATGCAAAAAGGGTTGTCGGAACAAGTCCGCCAGGATTCCAAAGAACTTGGCGGTCGTATCGGCGCCCGTATCGTGGATCGTATCCGGAGCGACGGGCGCGACGTGGTTCGCAACATTGTACCGGTGATCCCCGCCCGGGACTCGGAGCATCCGTGGTACTGGGACCCTGCCACACTCGGCCAAATTCCCGTGGAACCCTTGTGGAGCACCTTGCGCACGTTCGTGGCAGACAACTCCCAGATGTGTGAACCACCCGTGCCGTTCCCATACTCGGTATCACCCGAGAGCGATTTTTATACCGACGCCAAAGAGGTATTCGACGTGGAGCGAACCATTGCCAACAAGGTTATCGCTTACCATTGGGAGGACGGCCCGGGGCGTACCGGCACCGCTGCCGGGCATTGGATGCGCATCGCACAGCAATTGTTGACATTTGAAAACAGCAACATGGCCGTAAGTGCCAAAACCTACTGTTTGGTCGGCTTTGCCGTAGCCGATGGCTGTACAGCATCCTGGTTTGCCAAATACAAGTATTTCCTGCAACGACCGGTCACCTACATCCGCGAACATATAGACCCGAATTGGACCCCGGTGGTTCATACGCCTGCCAGCCCAAGCTACACGTCCGCTACATCGGTTCTGGCCGGAGCCTGTCCGGAAATATTGATCCAACTCTTCGGCAACAGCGGTTTTGTGGATCCCACGCACCTCGGCAGCCCTTTGTTCACGCCGGAGGGTGGGCCTTTCGTACTTCCCGAACGCACCTACGGCTCAATCTCGAAAGCGGGCGAAGAAGCCGCGCTTGCTTCGGTAAAGGGCGGCACCGGATTTCGGCGCGGCTGCGAAGAAGGACAAAAAACTGGCAAGTGCCTCGCCAATACGATTCTCGCAAAGATCAACTTCGGGCTTTGATTTTTTAAAAATAAAAAGTGTCACAGAGGCTCACAAAATCCGCCGTCGTTTCATAAACCAGTACAAAAAGCCGGTCAGGCCGGCAGACAAGACGATCGTGAGGTAAAAGGCCTGTGGGTTGTCCGGCACTCCGTTCGGGATATTCATGCCAAAAAATGACGAAATGAGTGTGGGTACCATGAGCACCACGGTGATGACCGTGAGGCGGTGAATCACCTGATTAAGGTTGTTGGAAATGATGCTGGAATAGGCGTCCATCGTGCCATTGAGAATGTTGGTGTGCACATTGGACATGGACAAAGCCTGCGAGTTGTCAATGATGATGTCCTCGAACAAATCGGTCAGGTCCTCGTCGCCGTTGATGTGCAGAAAGTCGGTGCGTTTCACCTTCATCTTGAGCAGTTCGTTGGCACTCAGGGCATTCACAAAATATACCAGGCTTTTTTCTATAGACAGCAATTGCTTGAGCTCAGCGTTTCTGCTGGAGTTCATGAGTTCTTTTTCAATGAGGTTGCGGCGCAGGTTCAGTTTTTTGAGGCAGGACAAAAAGAAGTACACGTTTTGCTCCAGCACCTGGAGTACGAAGCGTTTTTCGTCGGAGGGGTTGAAATTGCGCACCTTGCCTTCGAGGAACGACCCCAGCACGGGGGTTTCATAGGCCGCAATGGTGACTACGTGTTCGATGGTCAGGACTATGCCGATGGGTACGGTAATAAACACGGCTTCGTTTTCTCCGTCTGCCCATTCGTTGAGTACCGGCGTATTGATCAGGATGAACCGTACATCTTCATCGCGCTCATAGCGTGCGCGTTCGTCAAGGTCCAGCGAGTCGGTCAGGAAAACGGGATCGAATTCGAGCAAGCGGGCGAGCTCCTCCAGTTCGTCAGGTGCAAAGGGTGGTGTCAGGTTCACCCAGCAACCAGGTTCCAGCTCGGGCAATTCCACGAGCCGCCTTTTTTCGCGTGCATAATATCGAATCACCGTCCATGGAGGGTTGAGCTGGGTAACAAACTGATTTTAACGCTGCAAACTTACGTTGCCTTTTTCTTTTTTTGTTAAAACGCACTCCCTGCTTGCGATAATTTTCCTAACCTTGCACGCGAAAAATCCGGCTTCCCAGCTAATGACAAATGTTGCAAACCCATGCAGCGACTACATGCACTTTGGTATCTTTTGAAAAAAGTGGCGTAATGCCACTGAATCACAACCCATACTCGAACAAACATTGGGCTTACACACAAACACAATCCACTATGAGCCTTTCTACATCCCGCTTACTCTCCGCCCTGATTACAATCTGCTCTACTGCGTTACCGCTCCTTAGCCAAAACGGAGGAGAAAACACTACTCCTGCCGTCGTACTTGACGGGCACAAACAACGGCATATCATAACCGCCACCGCCACTCAGCAGCCGCTTCGTATCGAACAACTGATTGCCGGCGAAACGTATTCGCTGATTATTCCGGAGGACAAGGCTCTTGGTAGTTGCCGGCCATTCCCCCAGTCGCAACCCGGTACTATCGAAGTGCTGCAATACGACGAAGCGGCGCGGCTTTTGGTCTTTAAAGCCCAAAAAACGTTTGCCGAATTTGTCCTGCAATACGACTGTACGTGGGATGCCGACAACCCGCCCCGGCACTATGTTTCGATCAATTGCCAAACCTGTGTCAAAAAAGACCTCCAGGCATACGTGGAAGCCCTTTCCGCTACACTCGAAGTACAAGGCGGAGCCTCGGCCGAGGAATTGGTCAAGGATGTGCTCATCGGGGGCGACTGTTTCGACGTGTCCGGCGTGACCTTTGAGGGCAACGGCGGCCAGATCGGCACGTTTTCCATGGGACAAACAAACATCGGCTTCAACACCGGCGTCATCATGGCCACTGGTGATATCAGCGTAGCACCCGGGCCGAACAACCAGGACGGCGCCAGCGCTGGCTATGGCGTATCAACACCTGACCCGGACTTGGCCCTACTGACCAACGGCGCCCTGTTCGATCGCGCCAATATCGAGTTCGATTTTACCCCGACACAGCCACTGCTTTCCTTCAATTTTGTTTTTGCTTCGGAAGAATATTGTGAATACGTCAATTCCCAGTTCAACGACGTATTCGGTTTCTTTATCTCCGGCCCCGGCATACCGGGCGGCCAGCAAAATATCGCTATTATCCCGACGACCAATATCCCGGTCGCCATCAACAACGTGAACCACCTGTCGTTCCCGGCATTTTACGTGAACAACCAGCCTGCCAGCAGCGGTAATCTATGCGGTCAAAACCCCGCCACCGGCCCTGCCGTGAATGAGGTACAATACGACGGCTTTACCCGTAAGTTTACCGCCATTGCCAATGTACAGCCTTGCGAGACCTACCATATTAAACTTAAAATCGCCGACGTAGGCGACGGCGTATGGGACTCCGCCGTATTCCTCAATGCCGGTTCTTTTGCAGCCGGTGGCAACGCTTCCGTCGAATTTGAGGTCAACGGCAGCGTCGATATCGAAGAAGTGCACGAAGGTTGCGGCACAGTGCGCGTAATTTTTAAACGCCTCGGTGCAAACGCAGCCCTCCCCATCTCTGTCCAGTATATCATTGGCGGCACGGCTACCTCCGGGGTGGACTACTCAGGCTTGCCGCCCGTTGTAGTCATTCCCGCCGGCCAATCAGAGGTGGTTTTGACCATTAACATCACCAACGACCTCCTGATTGAAGGCGCCGAAACGTTGTTTATCCGCCTGAACAACCCCTGCTCTTGCCTGAACCCGGAAGAAACCCTGACGATCCTTGACTTGCCCGTGCTCGAAATCGTTCCCGACACCGTGACCATCTGCGGCCCCGGCTCCGGTACCGTTCACGTAACTGCCCTTCAAGGCGTACCCCCGTACACGTACCAGTGGCAAAACGGTTCACTCGAAGACAACTCGACCTTGTTCGTCGGCACTTCCACGAACGTTCGCGTGACGGTTACCGATGCTTGCGGCAAAACCAAAGTGGCTACTGCCCGCATCATCGTACGCCCACTACCTATCGCGCAACTGGTACCTCCCGCACCCCAAATCTGCGATCTGGGTGAGGAAGCCCTCATCAAGGTGACTTTTATCGGCACAGGCCCATTTATCCTGGAATACAAACACAACGGTGTGGTTCAATCCCCCATCTACGATATTACCGACAACCCCTATTTCCTTACGATAAACGAACCCGGGCTTTACCAAATACAAAGTGTAGTGGACTCGGCGGGCTGCGTCGGCACAGGACAGGGAGCGCTCACCGTGACAGTGTCTACCCTCGCCCTGAGCGGGGTAGCAACCAACGTGCAGTGCGCCAGCTCGTCCAACGGTTCGATCAACACCACGGTCACCGGCGGACAAGGCCCTTACACCTACACTTGGGACGGCCCCGTGAACATTCCAAGTTTACCGGACCCGCTCAACCTGCCCGCGGGCACCTATAACCTTACCGTCACGGATTTCTTCGGCTGCACCCGAATAGATTCGTATACCATTATTGCCCCGAACGCCCTTACGCTTACGATCGTCAACGTCGTAGGGGTCAATTGCGCCACGCCCAACAACGGCAGCATTGACCTGAACGTGACCGGAGGTTTTCCCGCCTACACATACAAATGGAACAATACTTCCAGTGTGCAAGACCCATCCGGCCTTACTGCCGGTATGTACACCGTGACGGTGACCGACCAATCGGGCTGTACCCGGACAACAACTGCGACCGTACCAGGAGACTTTGTGCCGCCTATTGCAGCTGCAACGGTAAACGGCATCTTAACCTGCCAAACCACTTCACTGACACTGGACGGCAGCGCATCTTCCGTCGGCCCGAACTTCTCCTACCTGTGGACAGCCAACCCCGGTAACATCATGAGCGGCGCCACAACGCTCAACCCCATCGTCAACCAACCCGGCAACTATACAATTGTCGTACGCAACTCCAGCAATGGTTGCACGGCATCTGCCTCCGTTACTGTAAACGCCAATACCACCCTGCCTGTAGCGGTAGCCGGTCCGGCACAAACGATTACCTGTGCTGTGACCAATGCCACACTAAACGGGACAGGCTCTTCGTCCGGGCCAAACTTTACGTACCAATGGACAGCCGGACCGGGTGGTACCATCATGAGTGGCGCCCAATCCTTGAACCCGGTCGTTTCCACTCCTGCCACCTACACGCTTTTGGTGACAAACACGGACAACGGCTGCACTCAAACCGGCAATGTGGTGGTTAGTCTCAACAACACTCCGCCCACAGCCATCATTGCTCCACCAGGAAAACTCACCTGCACCATTTCCCAGGTAACGTTGAATGGCAGCGCAACGCCAACAGGCGGCAGCTATGCATACGAATGGACAACCATCAACGGCAACGTTCAGTCGGGCAACGCCAGCCAGAACGCCGTAGTGACGGAAGAAGGCGACTACACCCTCATTGTCACCAACACCCAAAACGGTTGCACCGGCACGGCCACAGTTTTTGTTGATCTCGACTTCACGGATCCGGCAGCAGTCATCATCGTCAACCAGCAGATCACGTGCAACAACCCCACCGTCACGCTCGACGGAACCGGCTCATCCAGCGGCCCGGGGTACAATTTCTTCTGGACAGCCACGGCAGGCGGCAACATCGTGAGCGGCCAAAATACGCTCACGCCAATCGTAAACGCCCCCGGTTCTTACGCCATCATTGTGACCAACTTAGTCAACAACTGCACGGCTTCGGCTTCCGTATTGGTGACCCAAAACACGACTCCGCCTATCGTCAACCCCGGCCTGCCCGGTACCCTGACCTGCGACCTCACCCAGATCGAACTGGGCGACCCGGCCACCATCGTCCTGCCGTTTATCACGTACCTATGGACGACCACACCGGGTGGCAACATCGTGAGCGGCGCCAATACACCAAGCATCATTCTCGACAAGCCCGGCACCTATTCCCTTGTCGTGACCAACACCCAAACCGGCTGCACCTCCACGGGTTCCACACTTATTTCGCAAAACATAACCCCGCCGAACGCCATGGTTGGAACACCCGGCCAGATCAACTGTGTGACGCCCACCCTGCAACTTAGCGGTGCAGGCTCCAGCGTCGGCGCCAATTTTAGCTACCAATGGTCCACCACCAACGGTACCATAGCAGCCGGCGCCATTACGCTCACGCCGACGATCACCTCTGCCGGTAACTACACGTTATTGGTCACCAACGAAACCAACGGCTGCACAACCACCGCAGCCGCTACGGTTACTTCCAGCCTGACCCCGCCGACCGTCGCCATTGTGCCGCCTACACTCATCACCTGCTTTCAGCCACAGCAATCGCTCAATGGAACGGGTACCAGTACAGGCGCCAACTTCCAGTACCAATGGGGCACGCAAAACGGTCAAATCCTTTCCGGAGCAAACACGTTGCAACCCGTGATCGGGCTGGCAGGTACATATACCCTGTTGGTGACCAATACCGGCAACAGTTGTACCTCCAGTGCTTCCGTGACGGTAGCCGCAGATGTGGCTGCACCGGTGGCTAATGCCGGTCAAAGTCAAACGCTCAGCTGTACCAGCCCAACCCTCTCGCTCGATGGTTCCGGCTCCAGCCAGGGCGCTTTGTATACCTACCAGTGGACGGTTATCAACGGCGGCAACCTCCTGCCACCCACCAATATCCTCACCCCGTTAGTGGATGCACCCGGTACCTACCAATTGCTCGTGACCAATACCCAAAACGGTTGTACCAGCGCATCATCGGTACAAATCCTGCGCGACAACAGCGAACCGATTACGGTGATCACCCCGCCCGCCATCCTGAACTGCTCGGCAAGCCAGGTTGTCCTCAACAGCACCGGCTCCAGTACAGGGATCAACTATGTGTACACCTGGTCGGGCCCCGGCGTTGTATCCAATACCTTTGGTCCGAGTGCCACGGTCAACCAACCCGGCTCGTACACCTTGCTTATCGCCAATACCGACAACGGCTGCACCACTACCGCAAGCGTGACGGTGACGCAAGATATCAACCCACCCACGGCTGACGCCGGCGCCGACAACATCCTGAACTGCTACCAACCACAGCTCCAGATCGGCGGCAACAGCTCCACCGGTCAAAATTTTAGCTACTCGTGGACTGGCTTCGGAATTGTTTCCGGCGGCAACACAGCACACCCTGTTGTGGATCAACCCGGCCCGTATGCCTTGGTGGTGACCAATACCACCAACGGCTGCACGGACACCGATGATGTCCTGCTTGCTATAGACCAAACACCCCCTCAGGCTGCTGCAGGACCGGGATTCCAGCTCACGTGCACCGAGGTCAGTTATGTGCTGAACCCAACAGCCAGCACAGGCCCGAACTTCACCTACAACTGGTCCACCAATACCGGCAATTTCCTGACAGCTACCGACATCCTGACGCCAACCATCAACGGTGTGGGCTTTTATTTCCTGACCGTCACCAACACAACAAACGGCTGCACAGCAACCGATGTCGTACAAATCACGCAATCGGCCGACTTCCCGACCGCTATCGCCGGAGCACCCAATCAGTTGACCTGCGCAATCACCACGGTCACGCTCAATGGAGCCGGCACCAGCACCGGCCCGGCATTCAGCTACCAGTGGACCCCCTCCGGTAGCGGCAACATTGTGAGCGGCGCCAATTCCCTTACGCCGGTGGTGGATGAACCCGACACCTATCAGTTGCAGGTCACCAATACCTCCAACAACTGCGTGTCGTATTCCAGTGTAATCGTCACCCAAAATATCCAGCCACCCGTCATTGACGCCGGCAACCCGAAAACCCTGACCTGTTCGGTATCTTCGATCGGGCTTAATGGTAGCGTCACCGGCAGCGGCAACTTCACGTATTCGTGGTCGTCGCCCAATGGTGGCGTCATCGTCAGCGGTGCCAACACGCTCACCCCGTCGGTAAGTGCGGTGGGCATCTACGAACTGACGGTAACCAACACGCTCAACGGATGCAGTTCTACGGATACCGTGGAAATTCTGGACGATCAGAACGCACCTGTCGCAACCCTGGCACAACCCGACATCCTTACCTGCATTGTCAAACAGGTTCCGATCAGTGCAGCAGGTTCCTCCGGAGGCAATGTCACCTACAACTGGAGCACCGCCAACGGCAACTTTACCAACCTGAGCAATCCGCTCCAACCTGTAGTGGATCAACCCGGCACCTATACGTTGTTGATCACAAACCTGGACAACGGTTGTACTGTGAGCGCCAGCATTACGGTCAATCAGGATATCGTAGTGCCGACAGCCAATGCCGGTGCCGTGCAAACGCTCACCTGTGCGATCACTACACTCCAACTTAACGGCACCGGGTCCAGCCAGGTCGGTGGCCCGTATTATTATGAGTGGACGACCCCCAACGGTGCCATCCTCTCTGGTAACAACTCCCTGACACCCACCATTGCGGCCCCGGGTGCGTATGCGCTTTTGGTTCAAAACACGACCAACGGCTGCTCGACAACCGCACAGGTACAGGTTCTGCAAAACACCCAGGCGCCCACTGCGGCAGTTGCCGCAGCACCGCTGCTCACCTGCGCCGTGCAAGTGGTAACGCTTAATGGCACAGGCTCCTCGGGCGGCCCGAGTTTCACCTACTCCTGGAGCACAGGCAACGGCAACCTCGTTGGAAATACATCCAACAATACAGCCCAGGCCAACGCCCCCGGTACGTACATGCTGACCGTGCTCAACACGGCCAACGGCTGCTCAAGCACCACTACCGCACAGGTCTCTTCCAACACGGTACTGCCCAACGCAGATGCCGGCCCGCCGTTCACACTTACCTGTACCGTCGAAGAGGTGACCCTTCAGGCTTTTGCATCCAACGGACCGCAGTTCACCTACGGCTGGAGCACTGCCGGCGGCAGCATCGTAAGTGGCGCCGGCACTCTGACCCCGCGGGTGAACAAGGCCGGCACTTACACCCTTACGGTGACCAATACCAGCACAGGTTGCATCCAAACGGACAACGCTCAGGTATTCCTCGAAACCAATGTTCCGACGGATTTTGAGTTTGACCTGAAACGCCCCTCCTGCCTCGACAATGACGGTGTCATCACGTTCGAACAGGTGACCGGCGGATACGGCCCGTACCTGTACTCGATCAACAACGGTCAGTCGTTCTCCCAACAGATTGACTTCGGCAGTATTGCCCCCGGTGCGTATACCCTGTGGATTCAGGATGCCAACGGTTGTGAGTTCAAGAAATCGCTTATTGTGCCCAAGGCTCCCGATCCCGGCATCAGCATTGACCCCGAGTTCAGCATCGAATTCGGCGATTCCCTGCAACTCAAAGCCGTACTCCCATCGGGATACCCGTTGTCGCTCATAGACTCGGTCATCTGGACACCCCTGGAGGGCCTTACCTTCCTCGGTTCCGATGTGTTCAGTATGCTTAAACCTTACGCTAAACCGTTCCGACCCATCGAATACATCGTCACGGTGGTCAGCAAGGACGGCTGCCGGGCCAGCGACCGCGTACTGATCCGGGTGGACAACGACCCAAATATCTACATTCCGAACGCCTTCTCCCCCTGGGACGAGAACGGCGAGAACGACATCGTGCTCATCTTTGCAAAAAGCAGCCAGATCAAGCAGATTAATTCCTTCCAGATCTTCGATCGCTGGGGTACCATGGTGTTCCAAAAACAGAACTTCCAGCCCAACGATCCCAAATTCGGGTGGAACGGCTACTACCACGGCGCCCTGATGACTCCGGCCGTGTTTGTTTACTACGCAGAAATCGAACTGATAGACGGCCGCAGGCTGCTCTACAAAGGCGATATCACGCTGGTGCGGTAAAATCCCGTTCCAACGGAAACAATCTTCCTGTCCTGTACGCGCCACCCCGGTTTCCCCGGGGTGGCGTTTTTTATTTGCCGGCCACATCCCGCACCACCACACTGGCCATGTGCAGGCCGAACAGCGCCGGGATGTACGAAATGGTACCGTAAAATGATTTTTTGAACTTGCTGCCGTCGGTCATCATGCAGGTGTCGCGATCCACGATTTCGGAGGAAAACACCACCGTGACCCCGCGCCGCACACCCTTGCGTTTCAGTCCTTTGCGTACCTGCTGCGCGAACGGGCAATTGAACGTTTCGGAAATATCCGCCACCTGAACCTTGGAGGGATCCAGGCGCCCGCCGGCGCCCATGCTGCTCACGATGCGCACGCCCTGCTGTTTGCAGGCTACAATCACGTATTGCTTGGGCTGCACCGAGTCAATACAATCGAACACATAGTCGTATTGGCGAAACGATGTGGTTTTCACAACCGCCGGGCTAAGAAAGGTGTCCAGCACGGTCAGGTCGAGTGCCGGGTTGATGTCGCGCATACGCGCGGCCATAATGCCGGCTTTCGATTGGCCGACGGTGCTGTGCAGGGCCGGAAGTTGGCGATTGGTATTGGTCAGGTCTACCGTGTCGCCGTCCACGATGGTCATCTTGCCCACACCGGCACGGGCAAGAAACTCGGCCGCATAGCTCCCCACGCCGCCCAACCCGATGACCAGCACATGCAGGTTGCGGAGATTTTCCAATGTTTCAGCGCCTACGAGCAGTTCGGTGCGTTGCAGCCAATGGGGGGGTGTAGCCTGGTCGGACATGAGCGGTATTTTTTTGCAAAGGTATCACGCCCGGCCGTTCAGGAAGTTTTGAAAATTTTCCCAAACTTGTTCTTTCAAAACAGGCGCCTTCATGCCCCGGATTTCCGCTGCACGTGCATACACCGCCCGGATGTCCAATTTTTTCACATCGGTTTCCAAAAAAAACCGGTCGGCCGGGATATGCCTCAACGCTTCGGCGGCATAGCCGTCTTCGTGGAAAATGGCCGCGCCGAACGACAGGCAGCAACCCGCCCGGAGCAGCATGCCCGCCGTTTGCGGGTGCTTGTCGAACCCATGGAAAACGACTCCGCCCGGGCGTTTGGCGCCGTCGCCCGGATGGTTCAGCATCTGCACAACTTCACCGAAGGCCTTCACGCAGTGGACAATGATCGGTTTGCCGGTTTCGGCTGCTACGCGCAGGCACCGCCCGAAGGCGTCCAACTGCATACCCCAGGGCGTGTCGGTTACCTTGTCCAGCCCGGCCTCCCCAATGAAAAGTGTTTCAGGCCGGGTTCCCTGTTCGTACAGCCACTGTTCTGCCGCGTCCAGGTCCAGGCCGCGCAGGTGCCACGGGTGCAGCCCCACAGATCGAAACCCGTTTGCACCCACAATGTCCTGCCCGTAGTACAGGCTCTCGATTTCCAGCACATCGGGATCGCCGGTCGGGCTGTGTGTGTGCAGGTTGAGAAACCGTGCAGATAAATTATTTTGAAAAAACATTTCCGAGGCGGACTGCTTTGTCCAATTTTGAGCCGAAAAGTAAGGCTTGTCCGGACTTTTAACGGCATTCTACATCAGTTCAATAAAACAAGTCAAGGTCCAATGTCAACCACCTCCTCCTCCCGCGTCGGTTCGCTGGACGTCTTGCGCGGCTTGGTCATCGCACTGATGGCCCTCGACCACATCCGGGACTTTTTCGGCGCCACGCCTTTTGCGCCGGAAGATTTGACACAAACCACTGCACCGTGGTTTTTCACGCGCTGGATCACCCATTTCTGTGCACCGGTTTTTGTGTTTTTAGCGGGCACTGCAGCGTATCTGTACGGCCAAAAAGCGGGCGTACCCGCGTTGCGTCGGTTCCTGTGGACGCGGGGGGTGTGGCTGATCGCGGTGGAGTTTATCGTGATCAACCTGAGTTGGATGTTCGATTGGCCCTGGAACGAGGGTTTCATGTTTGGCCAGGTGATCTGGGTGATCGGCATGTCCATGCTTGTGCTGACGGTGCTCGCGTCCGTTCCCCTGCGCTGGATTGCAGCGTTCGGGCTGGTTTTGGTGTTGGGCCACAACCTGCTGGACAGTGTGCGCCCCGAGTCTTTGGGCAGTTTTGCCGGGCTGTGGAATGTGCTTCACATCGGATGGGGCTGGGTGCCGTTCAGCAAGTCGTTCGGCTTTTTGGTGGTGTACCCGCTGATCCCCTGGGTGGGTGTGATGGCACTCGGGTACGTGTTCGGCACGGTCATGCTGTGGGAACCGGCCCGTCGGCAGCGTTGGCTGTGGCAGGCAGGACTGGTGATCAGCCTGTTTTTCATTGCCCTGCGGGCAAGCAACTGGTATGGCGACGCCGCGCACTGGGCACCGCAGGAACGGGGCGCACTGTATTCCCTGCTGTCGTTCCTGAACACGAGTAAATACCCGCCTTCCCTGCTTTTTTTGTGCATGACGATCGGCCCCGGGTTGCTGCTGCTGGCACTGTTTGAACGACTACAAAATCCGGCCACCCGGTTTTTGGAAGTATTTGGTCGCGTGCCGTTCTTTTTCTACATCATCCATTTTTCCCTGATTCACGCCGCTTCGCGGCTGTATTATTACACGGCAAAAGGCTGGTGGACCGACTTTTTTTCCTCACGCCCCGACCAGTGGCCGGCCGGTTACGTACCAAGCCTCGACCTCGTTTACATCGTTTGGGCGCTGTTCATTCCGGTCATGTACCTGCTTTGCCGGTGGTATGGCCGGTACAAGTTTTCGCATGATCACTGGTGGTTGAAATACGTTTAAAGGTTTCTGGTTAGAAGGTTTCTGGTTGGTTGGACTGCGAAACCAGAAACCTTCAAACCAGAAACCTTCAAACCAGAAACCTTCAAACCAGAAACCTTCAAACCAGAAACCTTCAA
>Ga0154020_10001837_pt1 | contig 26008 bp, 16 predicted proteins | sample Klosneuvirus_201_FD_109709 | JGI IMG/M metagenome (GOLD analysis project Ga0154020, IMG submission 109709) | Active sludge microbial communities from wastewater, Klosterneuburg, Austria - Klosneuvirus_20160825_MG | ecosystem: Engineered > WWTP > Aerobic digester > Activated sludge | place...
GACGCCGGCCGCGACGCCCGCTGCCACGCCGAGGCCGACGCCGGCCGCCACGACGAGGCCGTCACCGACCGCGACCGCGAGGCCGACGCCGTCGCCCACCGCGTCGCCCAGCAGCTCGGCCAGGCCGACCCCCAGGCCGACGCCCCCCTCCTCCAAGCCCGACGAGGGCACCGTCCAATGACCCGCGGTCGTGCCGTCCTGCTCGGGCTCGCGTTGGTGCTCGGCTTCGCCGCCGCACGCATCATGTTCGCGCGCGCCGACAGCGGCGGTCACGGCAAGAGCTACTGCGCCGGTGGCTTCGAGTTCGACCGCGGCGGCAACGTCACCCGCGACGAGTGCGGCGGCCTGCGCAGCCGCCACCCCAACGCCTGGCACTTCCACAGCTTCGTCAAGCGCCGCGACGGCAAGTGCTACGCGTGCTGGGACGAAGAGGACGCTACCTGCGACACCCTGCTGCCGGTCGAGCACCCCGACTTCCGGGCCGGCACCAGCGATCCGTCGACCTGCAAGGACCTGCCGCCCGCCGAGCCCAAGTCCGGCAACCGTGTCTACGAGCCCGACCCCGCCACCACGGTGACGCCACAGCCGACGGTCAAGCCGACGCCGACGCCGACGCCGACACCGACGCCGACACCGACGCCCAGCGCCGACCCCGGGGTCATGCCGTCCAATCCGCCCACGCCCGATCCCTCCACGCTGCGCATCCCGCCCGCCGCGCTGCCCGAGCCCGACGACGAGGACGACATCCCCGCGCCGCTGACCTCGCCCGGCCCCGGCCAGTCGCCGCGCCCGACGCAGCGCCCCAAGCCCAAGCCGCCGCGCGTGGTGCCGCTGACCGCGCAGATCACCCACGTCAGCCAGGGCCCCTTCGCGGTCGGTGACCCGGTCCAGGTCGAGGCCGTGGTCATCGGTGACGACGGCCGCATGCGGCGCTCGCGCGCGGGCGACATCGTGGTCACCGACCAGGCCGGCGTCGAGAAGCTGCGCGTCCCGGTCACCGCCCAGCCCAGCGGCGCGGTCACCGCCGAGATCAAGCTGCCCATCGCGGGCGCGCTGCAGATCACCTACGTCCCCACGTCGATCACGCTGCCGCCGTCCGAGAAAGAAGGCCCGGTGACCTCGACCCCGGCGCCGGTCTCGGCGTCGTCGTGCCGCCTGCGCGGCTTCGTGCTGGCGCCGAAAACCGGGGAGATCCTGGTCGCCCAGGCGCCGCTCACGCTGCGCGGCGAGATCCGCAACCTCAGCGGCAAGCCCATCGCTCCCGCCGAGCTCAACGGCGCCAAGGCCGTGTTCACCGTCGACCTCTCGGGCGGCCGCTCGTTCAAGCTCGACGCCACCGTGGCCGGCAGCGGCGAGGCCACCGCGTCGATCACGCTGCCGACTCCGGTCGATTCCACCGAGGACGTCGTCATCCGCCTGCTCGGCGAGGGCGGCGCCGGCGACTTCTGCGGCGACGCCCCGGTGACCGCGCGCACCACCCTGCTCGGCATCGGCCTGACCATGTCGCTGCCCAAGAGCTGCTACAACGAGCGCGAGTGCGACATCGGCGGCGGCTTTCAGCTGCCCGAGTCGCCCGCCGCGCGCACGGCCGGTCTGGCCTTCCTGGCCAGCCCCGATCTCGAGGTCGTGGTGTGGGCCAACGGCGGCCGCGTCGGCAAGCTGAAGAGCCCGGCGCCCGCGGATCCGGCGTCGGCCTGGACCGGCACCTTCACCCCGCCCGGCAGCGGCGTGATGGACATCGAGCTGGTCGCCACCGCCGGTGGCAAGGAGGTCCGTGAGAAGCGCACCGTACGCATCCGCGAGCCCATCGAGCTGCGCCTCGCCGAGGAGCTCGACCTCGGCACCGTGCCCGCCGGCTCGGAGTGGGGCAGCACCTGCAAGACCATCGACTTCGGCAACTCGCGCGGCGTTGCCGAGCAGACCTTCATCATCGAGTCGACCAAGCCCAAGGGCTGTGTGTCGCGCCCCGCGTTGCGCGCCGGCGGCATGGTCTATCGCCTGACCAGGCCGTCCGAGTTCGAGCTCGACAAGGCCGCCAAGCTGGGGATCTGTCTGGCCGACGTGCCGCGCTGCTCGCCCGAGTCGCCGGCCCCGGTCGAGCTGACCATCCGCGCCAAGAGCCCCGACTTCCCCGACCAGATCCAGAAGGTCCGCCTCAAGTGGAAGGTCTCCGGCCGCAACTTCTGGGCCTGCCACTGGTGGTGGCTGGTGGCCGCCGCGGGGATCCTGCTGGTGCTCTTCGTCGGCTATGGCTACGTGTCGCCGTACAGCTTCGCGGTGCACGACGCCGTCAAGCTGGCCTCCAAGCGCGAGGGCCTGGCCCGCGCCACCGCGCGCCGCCTGCGCGAGCTGCCCGGCGGCCGCAGCGGCTTCTACCGCAGCGCCACCACCGGCCTGCGCGAGGACGGTTCGGCGACCAACAAGCTCGGCACCGCGTCGGTCATCCTGCGCGCGCGCAAGGGCGAGGTCATCCTCGACTGCCGCGGTGGCCTGACCCGGGTCAACCCGCAGTCGAAGAAGCTGGAGCCAGTTGACACCGGTAAAGACGGCCACATCGCGTCGAAGAACATTGTCTACAACGTCGGATCCCTGTTCTTCCAGCTCAGCTGACCATGCGTAGACACCTCATCACATATGTCGCCCTGGCGGGCCTCGCCGCCGCCGCCACCCCCGCGCGCGCCGCCACCGAGTGGGTCCTCATCCTCGACAACTCGGCCAGCATGGCGGTGGAGCAGGACTTCGGCGCGCGCAAGATCCCGCCCGCCGATCCCGAGCGCCTGGCCATCATCGCCACCCAGATCTTCCGCGCCTTCATGGCCAGCGACGACAAGCTGACCATCCTCAACTTCGGCAAGGCCGGCCAGGTCCGCGTCCTGCCGCCCACCCAGGCCGACGTGCGCGCGTTGCAGTTCACCGAGGGCACCTTCTTCGTCGGCCCCTTCAGGAAGGCGCGCGAGATCCTCGAGGCTTCGACCATGCCGCGCAAGATCCTGGTCATCGAGACCGACGGCATGCCCTCCGACGAACCCGGCCTGCCCACCACCGTCGACGGCATGCGGCAGCTGCTCGGCCTCGACCCCGGTCCGGCCGGGTTCGAGGTCATCTCGCTGGCGCTCGGCGTCGATCCCGAGCTGGCCAAGATGCAGCAGAACTTCCTCGCCGCGCTGGGCCGCCTGGTGCAGATCGACACCCCGCGCGGTCTGGTCGACAACTTCACCAGCATCTTCGCCGAGTCGATCCGCTCGCGCCCCGAGTCGGGCCGCCTCGACCCCGGCCAGTCGCACGCGTTCAGCGTCAACAAGTACGTCGCCGAGGTCCTGGTCACGGTGGCCACCGAGCGTCCCACCGGCGACATCCACGCCAGCATCGACGCTGCCGGCACCAAGGTCACGCCACTGGAGGCCGGCGACTCCGGCTGTGACAGACCGCCCTGCCATGCCTACCAGGTCTACAAGATCCCGCACGACCCCAAGCGCGCCGACAAGTGGACGCTGAAGGTCGACGCCAAGGGCGGCGCCGTCGCCTTCGGCATCATCCTGCGCTACGACCTGGCCGCCGAGATCGTCAGCGCGCCGACCAGCGCCAAGATCGGTGAGGACATCGACGTCGTCGCGCGCCTGACCTTCGACGGCAAGACCTTCAACGACCCCGCCTTCTTCAAGGCCGACGGCTTCGCCGCCAGCCTGAAGCTGGGCGAGCAGACGGTGCCACTCGTGGTGCAGGGCGACGGCAGCTTCAAGGCGCGCATCGCGGTCAGCGCCCCCGGCCCCGGCAAAGGCCAGCTGGAGGCCGTCTTCACCAACCAGTGGATCACGCTGAAGGCGCCGCGCGACCTCGCCATCGAGGAGTGGGTGCCGCTGACGCTGACGGCGAGACCGCTGGATTTCGGCGCCTGGACCGGCGCCCGCACCCCCAGCCGGCGCTGCACCAGCGTCGACCTCACTGGCTCGGTCAACGCCGACAAGGTGGCGCTCGAGGCCTATGCCGAGGCGCTGCCCGGTGGCATCCGCCTGGGCATCGAGAGCCCGCTGGTCGTGAAGGGCAACAAGGCCGAGGTCTGCATCATCGCCCCCGGCTGCTGCTCGGACACCCGCCCGGCCGCCAACACCACGCTGGTGGTCCGCGGCAAGGACAAGCACTACCACCCCGGCGCCATCCGCGTGCCGGTCACGTTCAAGCTGGCCAAGACGCCGTTCCTGGTGTGCTGGTGGCGCGTCATCGCCGCCATCATCGGCGCCATCATCTTCGTCATCATCGTGGTCGGCTTCGTGCGCCCGCGCGACTTCGACCGCGAGGAGGTCATTCGCCTGGCCAAGACCGAGCAGGCGCTGGCCCGCTCCAGCGCGCGCCGGCTGCGCGAATTGCCCGGCGGAAAACGCGGCTTCTACCGCGACGCCCGGGTCGCCTTCGACGGCTCTGGCAACGCCATCGGCAAGGCTGGCGGCGCCTCGCTGGTGCTGCGCGCGGCCAAGGGCGACCCCCAGGTCATCGCCCGGGGCATGGAAGAGAAGGACCCGCGCACGCGCAAGTTCCAGCCGGTGGATTCCTCCAAGGGGCCGGGGTACCTTCGACGCGGGGTGATTTACAGGATCGGCGAGTTCTTCTTCCGGATCGGATAGGAGCGGACATGGGTATTCTGCGCGCGGATCGATTCTCACCGACGCTGTTCGTCGGGCTCGGCGGCTCGGGGTCGCGAGTCGTCAACATGATCCAGGGCAAGGTGCGCCGGCACCCCAACTACGCCAAGTTCCGCGAGCTCATCCACGCGATGTGCATCGACACCAACAAGGCGGATCTGGGCAGCATGAAGAACGTGCCCGACTCCAACCGCTTCCTGGTGTCGGCCTTCGACCGCCGCGCCTATGTCGAGCGCAAGCGCGGCCGGCACGAGTTGGCCGAAGACAAGATGCTGACGCAGTGGGTGCACCCCAACTACCAGTTCCGTGAGGCCCAGGGCGCCGGCGCCGGCCAGATCCGTGTCGAGAGCCGCCTCGGCCTGTACTACAACCTGGAAGAGGATCGCGCGGGCATCGGCCGCGCCATCAAGCGCATCCTCGACGCCATGTCGCGGCCCGACAACCCCTTCCGCGACAACGAGGACCGCGTCATCAACGTGATGATCTACGCCTCGGTGGCCGGCGGCACCGGCTCGGGCGGCTTCCTGCCAGTTGCATATCTGTTGCAAGACGCCGTGAAGGACCACGGCTGGGGCCGCCCCAACGTGGTGGCCACGCTGATGCTGCCCTCGGTGTTCACCGCCGACGTCGAGCAGGCCCTGCACGCCGACATCAACGCCAACGGCTACGCGGCGCTGAAAGAGCTCGAGTACATGACCAAGCTCGGCTACGAGCGCGGCGTCGAGTCGGTCGAGTTCCACTACGACCCCACCAAGCGCGAGCGCACCCGCGTCAGCCAGCGCCCGTTCTCGCTGACCTACCTGGTCGACAAGCCCAACGAGCTGTCGGTCGAGCGCTACTCCAACGCCATCGCCGACTCGACCTTCCTGCAGCTGTTCTCGCCCATCATCGGGGCCCAGGCCGGCGAGTACGACAACTACGACAAGCACCAGAAGTCGCTCGCCCTGGAGCACTTCGCGGTGCACTACGGCTCGTTCGGCGCCGCCGTGCTGGTGCTGCCGCGCGCCGACATCCTGCACTACGCCGGGCTGCGCTACATCAGCCGCGTGCTCGACACCTACCTGGTGTTCGGCAAGGACGAGGCCTTCCGGGTGCCCTATAGCGATCCCAAGTTCCAGCGCCTGTCGCGCGAGGAGCAGGACCGCATCGTCGACGAGAAGTTCAGCGGCTTCGTCGAGCACACCGCGCGCCTGGAGGCGGATCGCCAGGAGAAGGGCGTCTACTCGGCCATCGTCAGCCAGAAGGGCACCGACGGCGCCCCGCTGCGCGAGAGCTTCGGTCGCAAGCTGTCGACCATGTTCGGCACCCTGGACGAGCAGATCCAGATCCAGCCCTTCGATCCGCTGCAGGTCCACGAGGGCAACACCTCGCTGGCGCGCTCGCAGGAGAACCTGCGCCGCGACGCCGCCGCCAGCCGCACCAAGGTGATGAGCTTCCTCGACTCGCAGATCGCGGATCTCAAGTCGGGGCGCTTCTTCACCGACTTCTTCAAGGCCAACAACGTGGGCCCGCTGGGGCAGCGCTTCTTCCTGGTCCGGCTCAAGAACGAGGGCCTGCTGACGCCGTTCGAGGATCCCGCCGACGGCGCCTTCCTGCACGAGACCAAGGAGAACAACTACGACCTCGATCGCGAGCACGTGTCGAAGGAGTTCGGCGAGCTCGAGAAGCGGCTGCGCGAGACCTCGAAGAAGGGCTTCCTCGGCAGCATGCTGTCGCGCGAGAACAAGGAGTTCGACCAGGTCCGGCGCAAGACCCAGGACTACTTCACCCAGGTCGAGGCCGGGCAGCGCGACTGGCTCAAGGCCAGCTTCTGGCAGCGCTTCCACGAGGAGCTGCAGCGCTCGGTCGAGGCCCGCCTGAACGCCTTCCGCAACGTCTCGGCCATCGCCGACGAGGTCGCGCGCAACGTCACCATCGAGGCCGAGCGGCTGCGCCAGGATCCGTCCACGCGCGGTGACTCGTCGGACGCCGCGGCCTACTACCTCGACAGCGAGGTGCTGCGCGACGACCGCGCCGGGCAGCGGCTGTGGAACCGCCTGTTCAGCCACAAGCTCGACAAGAGCGCCTACTACGACGAGGCCAAGATCTTCGACGCCATCAGCCAGGCCTTCCAGCCCGCGGTCGATGACGATGGCAAGGTGCGCGCCAAGGACGCCATGGAGATCGTGCGCGACCTGCGCACCCGCCTGGAGGAGCTGGCCAAGTCGACCCTGGGCCGCGTGCTGGAGGAGCAGGGCTTCGACCTCAAGGGCGCGCTCGAGCTGGAGGCGCGCTACATCGGCACCGGCGGCGCCACCGCGACCGGGGCCGCCGCGACGCCGGGCCAGGAGGACAAGGCCATCGACGGCGTGTCCGCCAACACGGTGAGCGAGCATGTGCGCGACAAGCTGCGCCGGCTGGTCGATCAGTGCGTGCTGCTGGCCAACATCGACAAGACCAAGCGCGACGATCCGACGGTGACGCCGGCCGAGGTCTTCTACGTCGGCCTGGCCACGCGCTACTCGGGCGACGACGCCGGCAGCCTGCGCGCCGCGGTGCGCCAGGTCGCGACGGGGGTCGACTTCATCGACGGCTGGAACGAGGAGGACTCGATCGTCTTCTACCGCGCGCTGCTGGGCATCCCGCTGTACTTCTACAAGCGCGTCAATGACGAGCTGTACCACTCGTACCGCACCGTGAAGGGCAAGCCCAACCGGTCCTACCCGCTGCACATCGAGGCGGCGTGGGAGGACGGCCTGCCCAACATCGATCCCAAGGAGGTCCGCGAGGCCGAGGAGCGACGGCGCTCCGAGGAGGAGGCCGGCAAGGCCATCGCCGAGCGCGAGACCCGGATCTGGCAGTTCGTGCTGGCAACCCTGGCGTCGTCGGTGCAGAAGAACGCCGACGGCGGCTACGACTGGGTGGTCGGCAGCGTGAAGAAGAAGCTGGGGCCGGACCGCGCCACCTCGTACACGGCGTTCTGGAACATCGACCCCGCGCTGCGTGGCGACCTGGTCAACGCCGGCAGCAAGCTCTACAAGGAGAAGACCTCCAGCCCGCCGCGCAAGCGTGACTTCCGCGCCGAGCTGGAGGGCTACCTGGGCAGCCTGACCGAGGCGTTCGCGATGGCGCTGGCCAACGAGGACGACGGCGCCGCGCGCTACCTGAAGGAAGAGAAGAAGGTCGTCGAGGAGAAGGTCGCGGAGCTGCCCACCGGCTAGGTCTCCTGGAGTGACTCCCACCTATGTGATCGCGGTAGGCGGCTTCGGCGCGGCGGTGGCGGCGCGCCTGGCCGCCGATCCGGAGGAGCCGGGCCAGCGGGTCTGCGAGGTCGCGGGCTCGCTGCCTGACGGGGATCGCGCGCGCTTCGTGGGCTGGCTGGGCGACAAGGTGGGCGGCGAGCTGGAGGCCCTGCTGCGGGCGGGGGCGACGCGGCCGGCCGCCGCCGACAGCATGGATCACGAGTCGCGCGGGCGGCTTGACCTGGTGCTGATCGCGGACGCCGAGGAGGCCGAGCCCGCGCTGCTGGGCGCGGTTGTTGACACCCTGTCAAGAGTACTGGCCGATCGTTTCGCGGTGATGTTCCCGCCCGGGACGGCGGCCGACCAGCGCTCGGTGGGGCTGGTGGTGCTGCTGACGGTGCCCGCGATCGACAGCGAGCGCGGGCGCGCCGCGGCGCGGGTGGCGCAGAGCTTCGAGCGCTGGCACCTCGGGGGGCCGCCCAGCCCGATCCTGAACCGGATCTACCTGGTGCCGCGGCAGAACGAGGTCATGCCGCTGTCGGCCGACGACGTCGAGCGCGAGGTCTACCTGTTCGTGCAGGCCTGCTATCGCTCCGGGCTGCGCGACAGCGACGCCATCCGGCGCCGGCTGGGGCCACCGCGCGATCCACGCCGCATGCTCGACTGCGTGGCGGTCGCGGCCGCCGACGTCGAGGTCGAGAGGATCAGCGAGGCCTTCGCCTGGCGCAGCGCGCTGGCCGGCCTCGACCGGCTGGCGGCGCAGTGTGATGGTCGCACCGCCGGGTCGCGCGGGCTGTCGGCGCCCGAGCTGGACGTCATTGGCTGGCTGGCGCCGCTGGGGTCGGACCGCCCGGGGCGCGAGCTGGCGGCGGCTGCCACCGGGCCGGGCGCGGCGCGCCTGGACGAGCAGGTGCTGGCCTGCGACGTCGCCGAGGCCGAGCAGCTGGCGCTGGCGCAGAAGCAGGTGCGCGACCTGGTCGACTCGCGCCTGGGCAGCGACGACGGCCTGGGCAACTTCCGCGCGGTGAACCAGGCCCTGGCGCTGGCGGCCGAGCGGCTGACCCCGCTGGCGGCCACGCCCGAGAGCTGGCTGCCCGCGGTCGACGAGGCCGCCGAGGCGGCGGAGTTGTCAGCGGCTGCCGCGGCCGAGGCCGAGGCGGCGGCGGCTGCCGCGGCCGAAAAGGCGGCGCCCGCGCGCGCGGCGTCGCCCGCCTTCGTGGTGGTCGCCGGGATCTTGCTGGCTCTGGTCATCACCGCCGGCGCCGCCGCGATGGCCGCGGTCGCCGGGGTGCGCCAGGGTGCCAGCGCGGCCGGCAGCGGTGGCGGCGTCAAGGTCACCAGCCAGGTCGCCCCCGAGGGCGCGCCGCTGACGAAGACGCTGCTGATCGGCCTCGGCGTCGGCCTGGTGGTCGGCTTCGCCTGGACCTTCGTGGCGCGCTGGTTCGCCAGCCGCAGCAAGGAGGCGGTCGACACCCACAAGGCGACCACCCCCGAGAGCGCGCGCAACCGGCGCACCAAGGCCGCGGTCGAGTCCTCGCTGGCGCTGCGCCGCCGGCGCATCGCCCGCGGCGCCCTGGCCATCGTGGAGGACGAGCGCGAGCGCCTGGCCGCCCTGCGCGCCGCGGTCCTGGAGGCCGGCGTCTTCGCGCGCAAGCAGCTCAAGGAGCTCGGCGTCACGCCCGCCGACGAGCCCAGCGGCGACGACTTCACGCGCCTGTTCGGCGCCGAGACCCCGCTGCACTGGAGCCTGCTCGAGGCCGCCGCGCTGCCCCGCCTGTGGGAGCGCTCGCGCGCCGTGCGTGACGACGAGCTGTGGTCGGCCCGCCTGCTGGCGCGCGCCTATGTGCGCGGCGGCCACCGTGACGATCTGCCCTTCGCCGAGGCCGGCGCCTGGGAGGCCGCCCTGCGCGAGCAGCACCAGCTGCTGGCCGACGAGGGCGTCTTCACCTGGCCCGACCTCGGCCCGGTGCTGACCGCACAGGTGCGCCGCTTCCTGGCCGCGGTACCGCAAGCGCTGCGCCTCGGCGTGCGCCCGCTGCGCAGCGACGGCACGCCCGAGACGCTGGTCCTTGCCCGCGAGCTGCTGGTTGTGGTGCCGCCCGACGGCCGCGCCACCGTCGAGCGCGTGCTCGGCGACCAGGCCATCCCTGACGCCGCGCTGCTGGCCGGTGCGCGTCGCCTGTCGCGCGTGCTGGTGCTGCGCAGCGCCGGCGAGTTCGACAGCACCAGCATCGGCGCGGGCAGCGCATGAACCGGCTCGTCGCCAGCGCCACGCGAGGCCGCGCGTGAACCTGCTCGCCGCCATCATCTGGTTGGTGCCGGTGGCCGCCGGCCTCGGCGCCACCGCGCGCCGCCACCGCGTTGGCCCGAGCTGGGGCTGGGCGCGCGCGCTCAGGGCAGGGTGGGGCGCCGCCCTGATGGTGGCCGCTGCGTGGACCCTCATCCGCGTCTTCGACTGGCTGTCGGGCGGCGGCGGGCCGCTGGCCTGGGTCGGCGTCAAGCGCGTGGTCTTCAGCGATCCCGCGCCGCTGGCCGATGCAGTGATGCGCCTCGGCGCCGGCGCCGGCTTCCTGTTCGCGGGCGCGCTGGTGCTGGCCGCGCGGCTGTCACCCCGGCCGCGCCCGACCTTGCCGCTGGGCGTGGCCGCGACCGCGCTGGGGCTGCTGTCTGCCCTGGCGGTGTGTGGCGCCTTCGCCTCCGGCCCGGTCGCCTATGCCACCGCGCTGCCGCTCGACTTCGTCGCCTTCGTGCCCGTGATCGCCGCCGGCATGGCGCTCGGTTTCCTGCGGCTGCCCGAACCCGCCGAGGCGGCCACCAAGGCGGCCGGCAAGGGCAGCCCCGCGGCAGCCGCGGCAGCCACCGCCGCTGCCAGTGCGGCCGCCGCCAGCGCCGCACGCCCGACCCCGGCCGCACACCCGCCCGCGCCGGCCGGCCCCGACCCCGAGGCGCTGGCCAAGCAAGCAGGCCTCATCAAGGGCGCACCGACCTTCTCTGTCCCGGCGCGACCGCGCACCGCCGCGGGCACCGATCCCGCCGCCGATCGCATCTGGAACGCCTGCGCCGGCGCAGGCCCGGCACCCACCGCGCTGGTCGACCTCGCCGCCCGCCTGGGCAAGCCCCAGACCGCCGGGGTCGGCAGCTTGCTCGGCGACCTCTCGATGCCCACCGAGGCCGCCGCCGCCGACGCGCTCGCGCTGCTGGCCGCTCTGGGGCGCGCCGCCCGCGTCCTGGTCGTGTGCGCCGACCCGCGCGCGGTGCAGACCCGCCTGAGCGCCGCGCTGACCGCGCTGCGCGCCTTCCGCCCCGGCCCGCTGTGCGCCGGTGACGGCGAGCTACGCGACGCCCTGGCGCAGAACCGCCTGCCCGCCATCGCGCTGCTCAACCTCGGCGACCTCGGCGGCCAGGCCCTGGGCGCGCGCACCCCGGCCGGCCTGTCCTGGCTGGCCGGCCTCGATCTCGTCATCCTGGTCCGCGTCGATCAGCTGGCTCCCATCGAGGCCACGCACATGGCCTTCACGCTGCGCCGCCTGACCCTGGCCATCGAGCGCGAGCGCGCCCGCCCGCTGTGGGTCGCCCTGGCACAGCGCAGCGCCGGCTCGATCGGCTGGCTCGAGGCCAGCTCGCAGCTCGGCTTCGAGCCCACCGCGCTGGGCGCCGGCACCGCGGGCGTCCGGGTCTGGGCGCGCACCGTCGCGCGCGGCGCCAGCCTCGACGACATCACCGCCGCCGCGCAGGCCCTGGCCCGCGTCGAGCCCGTGCTCGAGGACGCCGTCGGCGAGCTGGCCGCCGCCGACGATCGCAAGTCCGTGCAGCGCCCGGGCTACCACGGCCGCACCGCGCTGGCGCTGATCGACGACCGCAACCTGGCCGGTCGCTTCCGCGCCCGCGTCGGCCTCGCGCACCGGGTGCCCGGCGGCACTCACACCGCGCTGTGGTTCGTGCCCGATAGCCCGCTGGCGCGCTTCCTCCTGCGCGACAACGCGCTGCTCGGCCTGGAAGGCGCCGACGAGCTGCCCTCGCCGCGTCCGCTGGCGGGCCTGGGCAACCGCTTCCTGGCTGCCGCCCACCTCGAGGCCGCGCTGCACGAGGGACGCACCGACGAGCGCGCCCTGCGCCGCGCCTTCGGCGACGCCGCGGTCACCGAGCTCTTGGCCGCGCGCACCGATCTGCGCCGCGAGGGCCGCCGCGCACGCTGGAACCCAGAGGCGCGCACCATCGAACCCTCGACCATCCTCTCGGTGCCCGGCGGCGCCGCCTGGCCCGATCCGCGCCGCGAGACCATCACCGCCAACGTGGTCGAGGTGCGCAGCACCCACGGCGCCGTCCTGCGTCGCGTCGATCGCCGCGTCGCCGCCACCCGGTTCCACCCCAACCGCGTCTTCCGCGCCCGCGGCATGCTGTACCAGGTCGGCGGCGAGGCCCTCGCCCCCGGCGCCCCGCAGCTCACCGTCAGCCCGGCCCCCTCGGGCGCCAGCCCCACGGTGCCCGACCTCGCCGTCGAGCTGACCCAGTCGACCTGGCTGACCAAGCCCGAGCAGCACCGTCTGGGCAAGGTCACCTTCGCGCGTGGCACCGCCGCGGTCGACGTCCACGAGAAGGTGCGCGGCGCGATGCCCCGCGGCGCCGCCGCCGCCACCGTGCGCTTCCCGACCGTCAGCGCCGAGTACCCGACCCAGGCCGCCGTCCTGCTGTTCGGCAGCGTGCCGTCGCGCCCCGCGCTGCGCCACGCCGCGCGCCTGGCCGCCGAGCTCATCCCCGCGCACCTGCTGGTGGAGCCCGAGGACGTCGAGCTGGTGATCTACCCCGACGGCTTCGGCGGCGTGCAGCGCCCCGCGCTGGCCTTCGTGGATCGCCACGTCGGCGGCATCGGTGTCGCCGAGGCGCTCGATCCGCGCACCCTGCACGAGCTGATGCGCTGGACCTGGGGCGTGCTCTACGGCTGCCCGTGCATGAAGGGCTGCGAGGCCTGCACCCCGGCCGACGTGCTGGCCGCCGGGCCCGACAAGGTCGGCGCCCTCAAGCTGCTGGGCGGCTGAGCACTTTACTTCGCGTCAACGAGTTCTATCTCGAAGAGCAGCTGGGAATTCGACGGGATGACCTTCATTGCCCTGGCGCCGTAGCCCAGCGCAGGCGGGATGACCACCGTCAGCTTGCCGCCCACGCGCAGGCGCGTGATGGCCTCGGCGAAGCCCTTGATGAGGTGCTCGGGCTTGGCCTTGAAGGGGCCGCGCTGGGTCGACTCGTCGAACAGCGCGCCCCGTCCGTGGTCCCACAGCCAGCCCTTGTAGTGCACCACGCACTCGTGCTGCGGCAGGCACGGCGCCCCGGTGCCGACCTCCTCGCTCACGATCATCAGCCCCGACGGCGTCACCAGCCAGCCGGCGTCCGGCGGCGGCACCACCACTGTCACCGGGGTGTCCTTGACCCGCCGCTCCTCGACCCGTGCATCCGCCTTCGGCGCCAGCACCGCGAACCAGCCCACCAACACCAGGCCTGCACCGCCCAGCAGCGCCGCCGCCCCGATCAGCCAGTCGCGCCCGCCCCACCTTCGCGGCGCGCCGCCCGCCGGCTCGAGCTCCGCCGCCGCCCCGAAACGCCGCTCGCCATCACCGCCACGCATGCCGCCAGAATGTACGCCCTCAGGGCCGCTTCTGCACCACGACCCCGCCGGGCAGGCTGGCCCCGCTGAGCCAGGCGTCCATCGCCGCGTCCGCCAGCAGGTGTCGGCGCAGGAAGGCCACCGCCAGCGTCTTCACCGTGCCGCGCACGGCCGCGTCGTCCGCCGGCCCATCCGGGCACACCGAGCACAGGAAGTTGCACACGTCGACGAAGTCCATGTGGTCGGCCCCGGTGAGATCCCACTTGGCCGCCCAGCTGGCCCCGGTCGCCGCCGCATAGAAGGTCTCGAAGTTCGAGTCCGTCGGCGCGCACGGCATGAAGCCACCGCTGCCGTTGACCGTCTCGCCCATGAAGCCGACCGGCATGGTCAGCGGCGTGACCTGGTCGGGCACCACGTCGGGGCTGTTCGAGTTGACCGGATCCAGCGCCAGCAAGGCCGCCACCCGGGTCCGGTTGGCGAACGCCGCCATGGTCGCCAGCTTGCCGCCCAGGCTGTGGCCCGCCAGCGCCACCTTGGCGACATCGAGCTTGCCCGCCAGCGGCCCGCCGGCAGCCACCGCCCAGTCCAGCGCCGCGCCGACATCCAGCGCCATCGCTGCATGGTCCGACCCCGAGGTGTCGACCCGCACGACGATCACCCCGTGCGACGCGATGCGCTCCGCCAGCGGCAAGTACATGCTGGTCTGCAGCATGAACCCCGGCATGAACAGCACCGCGGGCGACAGCTGCCCCGCCGGCCGCGTCGGCACGTGCGCAATCACCGGCACGCTGCGCGAGCCGCGCATGACCGTCGCCATCACGGTGGTCGCCGCGAACGGCCCCGCCGCCGCCGGCGACCCCGCCATCACGGCGCCGTCGGCGCCTGGCGTGACCGCCCCATCGACCGCCACGCCACCACCATCCGGCACCAGCGCGGCATCGACGCGCACCACGTTGCCGGCGTCGTCGCGCACCAGGTTGCCGCCGTCGTCGGTCACCGCTGGCTGATCGTCGTCCCCGCCACCGCCGCCGCTCGAATCGCACCCGCCGACCGTGTACCCTGCGCAGACGAAGAACATCACAGCCAGCGCACCGCGCGTCGCCTTCATGAGCTTCATGCCGCGCATCCTAGAACGAGCTTCATCGAATTGGTAGTCTGACTAAATCATCCGACCAAACGTGACCATAACCACCAGTAAAGACACATCTTCTTCCCCCGCCGTCGAGACCATCGGTGTCGCCAAGCGCTACCCCAGCGGAGTCGAGGCGCTTGCCGGCATCGATCTCCGCATCGAGCAAGGCGAGATCTTCGCGCTGCTCGGCCCCAACGGCGCCGGCAAGACGACCTGGATCTCCATCGTGTGCGGCCTGGCGCGCGCCACCGCTGGCAGCGCCCGCGTGCTCGGCCTCGATGTGGTCAAGGACGCCCTGGCCGCGCGCCGCGTGGTCGGCCTGGTGCCGCAGGAGATCAACTTCGATCCCTTCTTCAAGGTGCGCGAGGTGCTGCGCTTCCAGCAAGGCTACTTCGGCGTCCGTCGCGACGACGCCCGCATCGACGAGATCCTGGCCGCCCTCGACCTGACCGCCAAGGCCGACGCCGGCACGCGCGAGCTGTCGGGCGGCATGAAGCGCCGCCTGCTCATCGCCAAGGCGCTGGTGCACTCGCCCCGCGTGGTCTTCCTCGACGAACCCACCGCCGGCGTCGACGTCAACCTGCGCCGCGATCTGTGGGACTACGTGCGCGAGCTGCGCCGCCGCGGCACCACCATCGTGCTGACCACGCACTATCTCGAGGAGGCCGAAGCTCTCGCAGATCGCGTGGGAGTGATCGACCAGGGCAAGCTCCTGGTCCTCGACACCCCGGGCGCGCTGCTGGCCCGCCACGGCGCGCGCCGCATCAAGATCAAGCTGGCCTCCCCGCTCACCGTGCTGCCCGCCGAGCTGGCTGCCCTGGGCGCGACGCTCGACCCTGGCGGCCTCGAGCTCAGCTGCCCCGTCGCCAGCCCTGGCATGTCCGCCCCGCCCGCCAATGGCCAGCCCGCGCCGGCCGAGATCCGCCGGGTCATCTCCGCCGTCGCCGCCCTCGACGCCAGCATCGCCGTCACCGACCTGCGCACCGAGCAGCCCACCCTGGAGCAGGTCTTCATCGCCCTGGTCGGCCACCGCAAGGGCGCCGCCGCATGAATGTCATCGGCTGGAAGACCCTGGTCGCCAAGGAGTCGCGCCGCTTCATGAAGGTGCCCGGGCAGACCATCCTGAACCCGGTCATCAACACCGCGCTGTACTTCGTCGTCTTCGGCTACGCGCTGGGCGGCTATCTGCGCGAGCTCGACGGCGTGCCCTACATCCGCTTCATCATCCCCGGCCTCATCATGCAGTCGATCATCCAGAACTCGCTGCTCAACACGGCGTCGTCGCTGTTCGTGTCCAAGCTGCAGGGCACCATCATCGATCTGCTGCTGGCGCCGCTGACCGCGTTCGAGGTCGTCTCGGCCTATGTCGTCGCCGCGCTGGCCCGCGCGCTGTCCGTCGCCGTCCTGGTCTGGCTGGTGGCCTCGGCATTCACCAGCTTCCACGTCGCGCACCCGCTGTACGCCCTCGCCTTCGCGCTCGGCGTCGGCGTGGTGTTCGCCCTCGGCGGCATGGTGGTCGCCATCGCCTCCAACAACTTCGAGCAGCTCAACCTCATCCCCGCCTTCGTGATCACGCCGCTGACCTTCCTGGGCGGCGTCTTCTACAGCCCGCACGCGCTGCCGCGCCCGTGGAGCACCCTCACGCGCGCCAACCCCATCCTCTACATGGTCGACGGCCTGCGCTACGGCCTCATCGGCCACTCCGACACCAACCCGAACCTCGGGCTGGCCATCGTGGTGGGCACCGCCGTGATCCTCGGCGCCACCGTCTACGCCATGCTGCACAGCGGCTACAAGCTCAGGACGTAGCCGCCGCCCGGCGCCGCGCCAGGGCTCGTCGCAGCGCCGTGGGTCCCGCCGACGAGCGCTCGGCCTGGAGCAAGGCCAGCGCGCCCAGGCCCAGCGTCGCCACCGCGAGCTGGCGCAGCCGCCGCGTCACCACCACCGCCACGCCGACCGCGGGGGCGACGCCCAGCGCCGCGAACAGGGCGTAGTGGCCGCCCTCGGTGATGCCTGCGCCCATCGGCACCAGCGTCGCCAGCCACCCGATCACGACGCCCAGCGGCAGGCTGGCCAGCCACAGCTCGAGCGGCAGGCTGCCCGCGATGGCGTACAGCAAGATGCCGTACTCGAGCCAGCCCAGCAGGCGCGACAGCAGCAGCCAGCGCCACGCCGGCAGCAGCCCCGGGGCATGGCCGGCGCCGACCAGCCTGAGCGCCGCGTCGAAGCGCTGCAGGTGAGGGTCCCAGCGCCGTCGGCGCTCGACCGAGATGACGCGCAGCGCGCGCAGCAGATCGGCCAGGCTGGCGGCCATGCCGCGCTGCACCAGCGCCACGCTCGCTGCCGCCAGCACCAGGCCCAGTCCGGCGGCGAGCCACGCGGCGCGCTCCAGCGCGGGCGGCAGCTCGAGCAGCAGCGCGACCACCGGGAGCCCGAGCACGACGAAGCCGACGCTGGTGAGAAAGCCGAGCAGGTTGACCAGCAGCACGCCGCCCAGCACCCGATCCCGCGGCGCGTGACCGGCCAGCAAGCTCACCTTGGTGGCCTCGCCCAGGGCCCCGGTGGGGAGCAGCGTGTTCATGGCCTGGCCCGCCAGCTGGGTCGCGAGCAGCCGGGGCACGCGCACCATGCGTGACTCTGGCCGCAGCGCGCAGCGCAGCGCAGCGGCGTCGCAGCCCACCGTGGCCAGCTCCACCACCAGCACGACCACGAACCACCAGCCGACCGTGGCCACCATGGCGGCGAGCCGCGCGAAGCCGATGCCGTGCAGCGTCCACGTCATGGCCGCCAGGCCCGCCAGCAGCAGGCCCAGGTTCACCAGCTGCCGAGTACGGGAGTTCGCCCGACTCAATCGAAGATGTCTCCCAGGACGTCGAAGAAGCCGCCCTTGCGCCGCCGCGGTGGGTCGCGGTCGCTTTCGCCGTCGCGATGGCGCTCGGGCTCGCGGTAGCGGTCGCGGTCAGCGCCGCGGCCGCGGTCGTCGCTGCTGGCGCGGCCCGGCTCCCAGTCGCGCGAGCGATCGCGCACCAGCTCGCGCTCCCGGCGCTCGGCGACCTCCGCGGCCAGCAGCTTGGCCATCTCGCCATGATCGAGCCAGACGCCCTGGCACTTGGGGCAGACATCGACCTCGACGTCCTCGCGCCGACGCTGCTCCAGCACCGATGCGACACAGCGCGGGCACACCATCAGTCCATCACCACCGCTAGCAGGTCGCTTCATGACACGCTCCTCTCCAGCCGCGCCGCCGGCGCGCGCTTGCGCGTCGCCAGCAGCGAGACCACGATCCCGGCGGCCAGGATGGCCAGGATGGCGCCGAGCAGGTACAGGTTGAAGTGCGAGCCCATCCAGCTCTTGAGCCAGCTGTGGATCATCATCTTGGTGCCGACCAGCATGAGCACCGCGGCCAGCGAGACCTTGAGGTACTTGAAGCGGTCCATCAGGCCAGCCAGCGCGAAGTACAGACTGCGCAGCCCCAGCATGGCCATCACGTTGGAGGCGAAGACCAGGAACGAGTCGCCCGTGATCGCGAAGATGGCCGGGATGGAGTCGACCGCGAAGACCAGGTCGGTGAGCTCGATCATGAGCAGCGCCAGGAACAGCGGCGTGGCGATGAGCGCCCCCTTGCGCGCCCGCGCCAGCACGCTGTCGGTCTCCTTGGCTGCGCCGGGGGTCGCCGCCTCCTCGGCGGCGGCCGAGCCAGCGCGAACGAAGAAGTGCTGGCCGTGGAAGCGCTCGCTGATCGGCATGACCCGGCGCGCCAGCCGCACCAGGGGGTGGCGGCTGAGGTCGCTGCTGCCGCCCTTGACCACCAGCATCTTCACGCCGGTGATGATGAGGAAGCCGCCGAAGACGTAGATGATCCACGACACCTCGGTCAGCAGCTGGGCCCCGACGGCGATCATCGCGCCGCGCATCAGCAGGGCCCCCACGATGCCCCAGAACAGCACGCGGTGCTGGTACATCGCGGGCACCCCGAAGGACGCGAAGATGATCGCGATGACGAAGATGTTGTCGATGGCCAGCGACTTCTCGACCAGATACCCCGTCAGGTACTTGGTCAGCGCGCTGGCGCCGTCGTTGTAGACCGCCGTCCCGGCCACGACCTCCGGGCTCTCGACCATGAGGTCGGCGTTGTGGCCCAGGCCGAACCAGTGGTGCTCGTAGCCGAAGTAGATGAAGGCGCCGAAGGCCAGCCCGACGCCGATCCAGAGCGCCGACCAGCGCAGGGCCTCCTTGACGCCGATGACGTGGGCCTTGCGGTTGAGCACCCCGAGATCCAGCGCGAGCAGGGCCAGCACCAGGGTCACGAAGCCGAGGTAGACCGGGAGCATCAGGACCTCCGATCCTTGCGCGTGCGGGCGAGCTCGCGCGCCAGCACGCGCGCGGCGCGATGGCAGGCGTCGGCCACCGCGGCCATGATCTCGTGGCTGCGCGCCTCGATGTTCAGGGGCCCGCGCGTGGCGGACGGCAGGCTGATGCGGCACAGCTTGTCGAGCCCGCCCTTGGGGCCATTGTCATCGAGCACGGTGACCTCGACCTCGCCAGCGCCCACCAGCCGGCTCATGGCGAAGCGGACTCGACGATCGATGTCGCGGCGAAGCTCGGCGGGGAGCTCCAGGTTGCGCTGGCGGATGGACACTCGCATGGGCTGACCTCCTGTGTGGCTTCAGGATGGCCACGGCGGGGCACGACGACAAATGCATACTTATGGCATCAAGTATCGATTTTATACATGTGTCGATGCATCCTGGAGCCATGGCTGACTGGCTCAACTACCATCACCTGCTGTACTTCTTCACCGTCGCGCGCGAGGGCGGGGTGGCGCGCGCCGCCAAACGCCTGCACCTGTCGCAGTCAGCGGTCAGCGCCCAGCTGCGCACCTTCCAGCGCAACCTCGGCCAGACCCTGCTCCAGCGCGACGGGCGCGGTGTGGCCCTGACCGAGATGGGCCGGGTCGCCTACCGCTATGCCGAGGAGATCTTCGGGCTCGGGCGCGAGCTGGGTGACGCGATGCGGGGCCGCCCCACCGGGACGCCGTCCCAGCTGATCGTCGGCGTGGCCGACGTCATCCCCAAGCTGGTCGCCTACGAGCTGCTGTCGCCCGCGCTGGCGTTGCCAGAGCCGGTCCAGCTGATCTGCCGCGAGGACCGACCCGAGCGCCTGCTGGCCGAACTGGCGTTGCACAATCTCGATGTCGTGCTGTCCGACGGCCCGATCGGCCCCGGCGTGAACGTGCGCGCCTTCAACCACCTGCTCGGGGAGTGCGGCACCGTCGTGGTCGGCGCCCCCGCGCTGGCGCGGCGCTTCCGCCCCGGCTTCCCGGGCTCGCTGGACCAGGCGCCGCTGCTGATGCCGGCCGCCGGCACCGTGCTCCGGCGCAGCCTCGACGGCTGGCTCGACCAGCATGGCCTGCGCCCGCACGTGGCCGGCGAGTTCGAGGACAGCGCCCTCATCAAGACCTTCGCCCAGGCCGGCGCCGGCCTGACCCTGGTGCCCGAGGTCATCGAGGCCGAGGTCGCGCGCCAGTACCAGCTGCGCCGCGTCGGCCGTCTCACCGAGGTGCGCGAGCGCTACTATGCCATCTCGGTGGAGCGCCGGCTGCGCCACCCCGCGGTGGTCGCCATCTCGCACGCGGCGCGCAACCAGCTGTTTCAGGCCAGGCGGCGCCGATGAAGCGCGCAATTGCCTGGGTGCCAGCCTCGAAATGCACGACAATGGCGCTTCGATCCGAATCCAGGGAGCCTCGCCATGCGCAAGCTCAGCCTCCTCCTCGTGCCCCTCGTCGCCTGGCTCGGTTGCGGCAGCGGTGGTGGCTCGTCGGGTGACGACGACGCCGGCCCGACGCCCGACGGCGGCCAGCAGCCCGTCACCGATGGCGGCAGCGCCATCGATCGCACGGTCACCGTGCTGCCCGATGGCGGCCTGTTCGCGGGCAACCCCGACCGCGTGTGCAGCGGCGCCATCCCGCCCGAGGGCATGCCCGCCAACGTGTCGAGCCCGACCACCGTGGTCGGCACCGGCACCGCCGCCAGCTGCACCTTCGCCGCGCTGAACGCCGCGGTGACCACCGGCGGCATCATCACCTTCAATTGCGGCGCCGCCCCGGTCACCATCCCGATCACCGCGACCATGAACCTGCCCATCAACAAGAACACCGTCATCGACGGCGACCGCAAGATCACCCTGGACGGCGGCGGCACGGTCCAGATCCTGCGCTTCAACAGCCCCAACTTCCGCGCCCTCGACTTCCGCGTCATCCTGCAGCACCTGCGCTTCGTCAACGGCGCCATCGCCGGCTCGATGCCCATCCCGACCGCGCCCGCGCCGTGCTCGCAGGGCTTCAACGCCGGCGAGGGCGGCGCCATCTTCATGCGCGACGGCAACCTGTCGGTGATCGACTGCGTGTTCGACAACAACAAGGCGGCGCCGGTGGGCCCCGACGTCGGCGGCGGCGCCATCCGCATGCTGGGCAGCAAGAACGGCGTCATCATCGTGGGCAGCACCTTCATCAACAACAGCGCCAGCAACGGCGCCGCCGTGGGCTGCCTGTTCTCCAAGCTGAGCGTCTACAACAGCCTGTTCGACAACAACACCGCCACCGGCCACGACGCCAACAACAACGACCCCGCGCGCTGCAGCGTCATCAACAACGGCCAGAACGAGATCGGCTCGGGCGGCAACGGCGGCGCCCTCTACAGCGACGGCGCCTCGCTCGACGTCACCCTGTGCGGCGACAAGATCGTCAACAACCACGCCGGCACCAACGCCTTCGGCGGCGGCCTGTTCTTCACCAGCAACGACTTCGGCGGCGTGCTCACCATCACCGAGACCACCATGACCGGCAACACTGGCGGCTCCTGGACCCAGGTGCAGTCCGGCACGGTCAGGAACGCCGGCACCGCGGTCGGCACCAACGCCAAGAGCATCACCATCACCAACTCGATGCTGCAGGGCGTGCCGTAGCGCGCCCCGCCCCTGCTAGGCCGCCTCGGGCGCTGGCTCGCGCTGCTGGCCCCGCGTCGCCAGCAGCGACACCGCGACCCCGGCGGCCAGGATGCCCAGGATGGCCGCCAGCATGTACAGGTTGAAGTGACGGCCCAGCCAGTCCTTGAGCCAGCTGTGCGCCAGCATCTTGCCGCCCACCAGCATCAGGATCGCGGCCAGCGACACCTTGAGGTACTTGAAGCGGCTCATCATGCCGGCCAGCGCGAAGTACAGGCTGCGCAGCCCCAGCATCGCCATCACGTTCGACGAGAACACCAGGAAGGCGTCGCCGGTGATGGCGAAGATGGCCGGGATCGAGTCGACCGCGAAGACCACGTCGGTGAGCTCGATCATGAGCAGCGCCAGGAACAGCGGTGTGGTCACCAGCACGCCCTTGCCGACACGCGCCAGCACGCTGTCGGTCTGCTTCTCGGCGCCCGGCGTGGCCGCCTCCTCGGCGGCCGGCGAGCCGCCGCGCACGAAGAAGTGCTGACCGTGGTAGCGCTCGCTGACCGGCATGATGCGGCGCCACAGCCTGAGCAGCGGGTGCTTGCTGTGGTCGTGCGAACCCTCCTTGGCGACCAGCATCTTGACCCCGGTGACGATGAGGAAGCCGCCGAAGATGTAGATGACCCACGACACCTCGGCCAGCAGCTTGACGCCGACCGCGATCATGGCGCCGCGCATCACCAGCGCGCCCACGATGCCCCAGAACAGCACGCGGTGCTGGTACATCCCGGGCACCCCGAACGAGCCGAACACGATGGCGATGACGAAGATGTTGTCGATGGCCAGCGACTTCTCGACCAGGTAGCCGGTCAGGTACTTGGTCAGCGCGCTCCAGCCATCGTTGTAGATGGCCACGCCGCCGCGCTGCACCGGCTCGGTGACCAGCAGATCGACGTTGGTGCCCAGGCCGAACCACTGCTGCTCGTAGCCCAGGTAGATGACGCCGCCGAAGGCCAGCCCCAGCGAGATCCACAGCGTCGACCAGCCCAGCGCCTCGCGCACGCCGATGACGTGCGCCTTGCGGTTGATGACCCCGAGATCCAGGACCAGCAAGGCCAGGATCATCGTCACGAACGCTACATAGACCCAGACCATCGCGCCTCCTGACCTCCATAGATAAGGGCCAGGCCACTACACGACAAACTCATTGTCCGAACGCGATCGTTCGATTTATTCGATGTAACGCCAGCCCACCCGCGCGAGCGCGCGGGGCCCACTGGCCTCCTCCTGCAGCTCGGGTGCGACCGGCTTGACCCAGACCAGCAGCGCACCACCACCGGGCAGAGGGACGACGCGCCAGGCCTCCATGTCGTACCAGCGCACCCTGCTGCTGAGGCCCAGCATCGAGTTGTCCGGGATGCCGGTGTCCCGGGGCGTGCCCACGAAGCCGGCGGCGCTCTGGTCCACTGTGTGGAGCCGTCCCTGTTGCAGGTAAGGCAGCCCGGCGTCATCGACGGCAAGGACGTCAGCGCTGGGGGCCTCCGGGCCGAGCTTGCCGATGTACAGCCGCACATGCGGCGGCGCCCCCGTCAGGCCGAAGGTCGGTGCGTCGGGCATGGGAAACGCCAGGTCGACCCAGGTCGCACCGCCATCATGGGAGGCCTGCACCCTCGGATCGGGCGACGGGATGTCGCTGAACGCGGGGCCGGAGGTGGTGGCCAAGACGAGCTCGTCACCAGCGCAGCGCAGCTCGAAGATGCTGTTGCGGGCACCTGCGTCGGTGGTGGCCTCGGCCAGCAGCTCCCTGACGGTGCCGACATGGACAGACTTCACTCCCCGGCTCTCCCACAGCATCCGTGCCGGCGTTCCTGGACAGGCGGCGACCCTGGGCGTGTTGCTGGCGACCCAGTAGGCGACGTCGTCGCCCGGCAAGAGGGTCCTCGGGCGCATCGGCAGGGCGCCATCGGTGTGCACGACACCCGCGCTGTCGAGGTGGCGCACCATCGTGGGCACCGAGGCCTCGACCCAGGTCGGGACGCCGGCATCGAGGAAGCCGACCACATCGACCAGCTGTTCGCCCCTGACCAGCTTCAGGCGCTGCTCGGGCAGCCAGGTCGCGCCCCGGTCGATGCTGACGTCAGCGAAGCGGGTGCAGGCGGCCTCGACCGGCCCGGCGCAGCGCTCGCGGATGGCGACCAGTCCTTGCGGGGTCGCGATCGCGATGCGCGAAGTGCCCGCCGCGCCCGGGCTGCGCACCACGACGCTGCCATCGCGGGTCAGCGCCAGTCGCTCCAGGTTGCCGAGCACGTGCACGCGCTCACCGTCCCAGGCTGCGACGGCCGCGGGGTCGGGCTCGCCGATGCGCTGGCTGCTGGTCACTCTGCTGGCCCAGATCCCCGTGCTGTCGCGCCAGACCACCAGCGCCAGGCTGTCGTGCCCGGTCGCCAGCGCGAGCACCTGGGCGCGGCGTGGGCCGGGCAGCTCGATCTTGCCCTCACGGTGCACCGCCCCGGCGTCCACCCGGGCGGCGCCACTTCGGCCACCGCTGCGGTCGAGGCGTCTGCACGCCGCCTGAGTCAGCGTCGCCGCGAGCAGCCCGACCCCGACGACCCGCCACCTCGACATCGCAACCGCCCCCAACGGCGCACCGGCGCCAGCCTCGGGTGCTACGCCTCGGCCCTCGGTCTCTAGGCGTCCGACGAGCGCGGCTTGCCGGCGCCGTCGCCCAGCTTGTCGCGCAGCGCGCTCATGCGCTTGCCGACCTCGCGGAAGCGCGGGTCGCGCTTGGCGACCTTCTCGTAGTAGTACAGCGCCTCGCCGCCGTCGCTCAGGCGCTCGTAGGACTGGCCCAGCTCGAAGTACAGCGCCAGCGCCTCGCGCTCGGTGATCTGCGGCTCGTACAGCGCCTGCTTGTACTGGTTGATGGCCTCGCTGTGCTGGCCCATCTCGGCGTAGCACAGGCCGATCATCATGGCGCACTGCACCGCGCGCCCGGGCAGCTGCATGACGACCTGGAACTCCTTGATGGCGTCGTCGAAGAGGCCCATCTCCTTGTAGGCGATGCCGAGGTCGTAGTGCGTCTCGACGTCGTCGTCGCCCAGCTTGGCGACCACGCTGCGCGGCTGCGTCAGCTGGTAGACGCGCTCGGGCTCCGGCGCGCGCGCCGACGCCGGCGCCGGCGCTGGCGGCGCCTCGGCCTCGCCCACGCTGGCCAGCGCCTCGACGTCCTGCAGCTTGGCCTGCACCAGGGGATGGTTGGGATAGCGCGCCAGCAGCGCCTCGAGGATGTTGCGCGCCTCGCCGTACAGGTTCTGCTGCACGAAGAAGTCGGCCTCGTCGAGGTCGTCCTCCAGGCTGCCACCGTCGTCGTCGGCGCCGACGGCGGCGATGCCCGACTGTGTCTCGGACGACGGCGCCTCGGTGGCGACCCCGATGGCGGCCCCGCCTGCGTCGGCAGCCTCGGGCTCCAGCTCGACCAGGCCGCTGTCGAACTGGCTGGGGTCGCCCAGGCCGTCGCCCTCGCCATCCTCATCGAGCGTGTGCTCGCCGACCGGCATGACCTGGCGCAGCGTCGCGGTGGCCTGGCGCGCCGCCTTGGGGAAGTTGCCCGACTCGTGATCGAGCGGCGGCACCTCGACGACCATGTCGGCCTCGGGCTCGGCTTCGGCCTCGGCCACGATGATGTCGTCGGAGAACTCGTCGCCGTAGCCCATGGTGTCGGGCCGCTTGCCGCGCTGCCCACCGGGCGGCTCCAGCGGCGCCGGCTCGCTGCCGCGCGCGTCCAGCGCCATCTCGGCGTCGGGCAGCGGCAGCATGAAGCGCTCGGCCAGCGCACGCACGCGCTCGTCGCCAGGGATCAGCGCGGCCAGCTCGCCGAGGAAGGTCGCCGCCACCTCGGAGCGCGCCGAGCCGGTGATCTCGACCAGCGCCGCCAGCGCGGTCGCCGCCTCGTCATAGCGCCCGAGCTTGAGGTAGACCTCCTTCAGCTTCTCGTGCGCCTCCACGTTGCGGCCGTCGCGCGCCAGGATGGGGCGCACATGATCGATGGCCTTCTGGTGCAGGCCATACTTCACGTAGACGTCGGCCTCGGCCAGGACCTTGGCGACCTCCTCGGTGAAGTCGTCGGCGCTGTTCTGGCGCGACGGGTCGTCCTCGAACACGCCGCCCGGCATGGCCGGGTTCTGGCCGCTGACGTCGTAGCCAAACTCGTCGTCGGGGACCAGCTCCTCCTCGAGCTGGATGGGCGGCTGCGACGACATCGCGCGGTGGCCACCGGTGCCAGCGCCGGTCGAGCGCGGCGGCATCATCGGCGCACGCCCCGCGGGCGGCATGTCGCTGGCGCCGGGCAGCCCGGGGACGCCCTTCATCGGCGTGGCCACGCGCGGTGCGCCCAGGGCCTCCTCGATGGTGACGATGGGCATCGAGCCGGTCATGCCCATGGGCTGCGACGGCGCGCCCGGTGAGGCCTGCAGCGTCAGCGGCGGCA
>Ga0154020_10001838_pt1 | contig 26006 bp, 22 predicted proteins | sample Klosneuvirus_201_FD_109709 | JGI IMG/M metagenome (GOLD analysis project Ga0154020, IMG submission 109709) | Active sludge microbial communities from wastewater, Klosterneuburg, Austria - Klosneuvirus_20160825_MG | ecosystem: Engineered > WWTP > Aerobic digester > Activated sludge | place...
GCAGCGCGTGGTCGGGCTCGTGGTGAACGACCACCTCGGCGTCGCCCGGGTCGAGCGCGATCGTCTGCGGGCGATCCTCCACAACTGCGCCCGCTCCGGCGTCAACGCCGAGAACCGCGCGGGGCACGCGGACTTCCGTGCCCACCTGGAGGGGCGGGTCTCGTTCGTCGAGCAGGCGGACCCGCGCCAGGGGGCCCGCCTGCGCCGCCTCTTCTGCACCATCCCGTGGTGATGGCAGCATCTGGCAGGATCAGCGGCGTCGACGGGTCGCCGCGAGGCCCGCGAGGACGAGGGCGCCGAGCGCGGCGGCGCTCCCGCTCGAGGCACCGGTGCGGCAGCCGCAGCCGCCGGCCTCGGGCGTCGCCTCGCCGAGCGCTCCGCCGTCGACGCCCACGTCGGCGCCCGCGTCGCCCGGGGTCGTGCCCGTGTCGTCGAAGATCGGTCCGTCGGGCACGCCCGCGTCGCCGATGTCGACGATCTCGACCACCACGCCGTTCGAGCGCGTCTCGACCGACGAGCCCTTGGTCTTCGACGCCGCGCGCACGACGGCGAAGTACTTCTTGCCGTTGACCAGCGCGAGCGCCTTGAGCTTCACGTCGGTGACCGCGCCGACGTCGACCCAGTCGGGCTGGGTCACGTAGGTGCCGCCCTCGGTGACGATCGCCACCTGGTAGCCGTCGGCGTCGGGCACCTTGTCCCACGAGGCCGCGAGCGTGTCCTTGGTCTTCACGGTGTCGACGTCGGGGCCGGGCACCGCGCCGTACGGGTCGTTGTCGGCGATGGTGGCCGGGGCGGGGAGCAGCCGCGGGCCGATCGCGTGCAGATAGCCGTCGGCCGCGGGCACGAGGATCTCGTCGACGCCGTCGCCGCTCGTGTCCGCGAGGATCGGGTCGCCGACGGCGAACTTCAGATCGTACGACCAGTCGAGCGCGCCGCTGCAAGGGTCGACCGCGTAGAGGAACCCGTCGGTGCTGCCCATGAGCGCGCTCGGGTGCGTGGCGCCGGAGATCAGCTCCTGCTTCACGGCGACGTGGCCCACGGTGCCGAGGAACTTCTTGTCGGTCGCCGCGTCGGCCGCCGAGGCGAACACCTTGCCGCCGGCGAGGTAGACCGTCTTGGTGGTGCCCACGCTGGCGCCGTTCATGTCGACGAGCCGCACCATGCCTTGCACCTGCGACGAGGGCTGCACCCACACCGAGCGACCGCCGCTGCAGGCGCCGCGCGCGCCGTGCGGGTAGGGGCGATCGTCCGCGCCGATCCACTTCTGGGTGACCAGATCGTTGGCGAGCGTGCGCGCGGGGAAGTAGCCGCGGCTGAGGGTCACGTCGAGCTTGCCGTCGCCGTCGACGTCGGCGACGGTCGGCGTGAAGTAGGCCAGGAACGTTGTGTTCTCGGCGAGCTTGGCGCCGGTCGCGCCGTTCAGCACGCGCAGGGTGTTGGGGACCACGTAGAGATCGCTCACGCCGTCGCCGTTCCAGTCGGCGAGGGAGAACGGCTGGAAGCCCCACTGCAGCGCCTCGGCGTGCGGCGCGCCCCAGATCGGCGCGCCGGTCTTGCCGTCGTGCACCTGCAGCTTCACCACCGAGCCCGGGGCGATCCAGGCCGCGAACACGTCCTTCACGCCGTCACCGTTCACGTCGCCGCCGAGCGGGTCGTAGGTGAGCGTGCCATCGGGCATCTTGCGATCCCACAGCTTGGTGCCGGCCGCGTTCACGGCGAGCAGCGTGTCCGGCTTGCGGGTGACCGGGTCGTTCTTCACGCAGACGAGGCCGGGCTTTCCGCCGTCGATGCCGCCCACCGTGGTGGGGGAGCCGGCCTCGCGGATCTCCCAGGAGATCGCCGGCGGCTTGCTCATCCACGCGCCGGTCGGGTCGAGGCGCAGGAGCGTGCCGCGGCTGTCGCGGACCACCGGCGCGTCGGCGGTGCCGTCGAGGCGCGGCGCGATCGGCTCGCCGAGGAACCCGCCCACGCGCATGCCGGGGAGGGTGACCTTGAACTCGCCGGTGCCGTAGATGAGGTTGTTGGTCGGCGCGAAGGCGTCGTCGAGGACGAGCAAGAAGCCGTCGTTGCGCGTCAGCAAGAGCTGCGGGTAGCTGCGGTTGACGTTGGCGAACACCTCGTTGGTGAGGATCTCGATCCCGTCGGGCACGCCGTACGTGGCCTTCGGCGAGGCGAGCCCCTTGGCGTCGAACGCGTAGGCGGTGTAGCTCGCGAGCGTGCTGCCGGCCGCGCGCTGGAAGAACACCGGGTAGACCTTGCCGTCTCCCTTGAGGTCGATCGTCAGGGGCTTGCCGCCCACGGTGCTGCGCGCGGATTTCGCCCAGTCGGTGCCGTAGGGCACCTTGAAGTCACCGACGTCGGAGAGCGAATAGACGGCGGGCAGGATCGTCCTGTCGAACCGCCACGTGGAGAGGCCGACGCCGGAGGCCGGCTCGGTGAGCAGCTCGAGCTTCTTGTCGCCGTCGAGGTCGACGAGGCCGACGAGCTTGCCCCCGGTCTTGCCGAGCTCGGCGCCGGTCTTGGCGTCGATCACCGTGGTCGTCCACGGCCCCGCGCCGTCGTGTGACGCGAACACCACCTCCCACTTGCCGTCGCCGTCGAGGTCGACGACCGAGTTGCCGAGCCACCGCAGCTCCCCGGTGGCCTTCGGCACCGGCACCACGTTCCACAGCGTGCGCACCTTGGTCGGCGCGGCCGGGTCGTAGGTGAACGCCGCGACCCGGCGCCCGCCGCCCACCGTGGCGAGGTAAGAATCCTGGAAGCAGATCAGCTCGTCGCCGACGCGCCCGTCGACGTTCGCGGCGTCGCACGACGCGTAGTACATGGTCTCGCCCGCGACGTCGCTCGAGCCGAGCGCGGCGCCGGTCTTGCCGGTGGTCAGCGAGTAGCCGGTCGCGTTGCCGTAGGCGACGTCGGCCGAGCCGTCGCCGTCGAAGTCGCCGATCGTGGTCGCCTGCGCGCCGCAGTGGCTCCGCGACAGCGGCGCGTAGAGCTTGGTCGGCGTGCCGAGCTTGCCGGCCTCGAACTTGTAGACGCCGCCCGCCGGGCTCGCGATCGGGCTGATGCCGCAGCACGCGCAGTCGTCGATCACGATCTCGAGGGTCTTGTCGCCGTCGAGGTCGGCGAGGCGCACGCCGCCGACGTTGCCCACCTCGCCGTCGGGCTCGCGCCAGAGGATCGCGCCCGTCTTGCCGTCGAGCACGTAGACGTTGCGGGCCGAGCTCGCGACGACCTCGAGCGCGCCGTCGTTGTCGAGGTCGACGACGCCGTGGATGCTCGTGAGCTCCACGGGGGTGGACTCCCAGACGAGCCGGTCGTCGGGCAGCTTGGCGATGGCCTTGCCGCCCGCGAGGTAGACCACGTCGACGCGGCCGTCCTTGTCGACGTCGACGGCGAGGTGGCTCGTGCCGCGGAGCGTACCGCCCAGGTAGCGCTGCCAGTACTGGGTCGGCTTGGCGATGTCGCACTTGCCGCCGGCGATGGCGGTGCGTTGCGCGTCGTGCCGGGAGACCGGCCATTCCGCGACCGCGGCGGGCGCGACGAGGACCAGCACGAGGGCGAAGGCTGCGAAGGGCGACCGCTTCATCCCCTCATCCTAACAGGAGCCCTGGGGCGCGGGCCCGACGGTCCGTCCAGGGGTGCGTGCGACACTCCATCCGCGCCTTCGCCCACCCGAGCCACCGGCCTCAGGCGTTGTACCGTCCGGCGCACGGCGACCGCTGCACGCTCGTCCTCCTCGGCGCCACGGGCGACCTGGCCAAGAAGAAGCTGCTCTCCGCGGTCGGCGATCTGCGCCGCAAAGGGCTCTTGCCCGGGGCTTGCCGGATCATCGGCGTCGACCGGATGGACCTCGACGACGCCGGCTTCCGGGGCCTGGTGGCCGAGGCCATCGCCAAGGGAGACGGCGCCGACGGGATGGACCCGCGCGACCTGCACTCGATGCTGACCCGCACCCACTACGTCGCCGGCGACCTCACCGACCCCGAGCTCTACGAGGACCTCGTCACCCACATCGGCCTCCTCGAGCGCGACGTGCCGCCCGAGTCGCGCAACCGGCTGTTCTACCTGGCGGTGCCGCCCGCGGTGTTCGAGCCGGCCGTCGCCCACCTCTCGCGCGTGGGGCTCCTGACCCGACGCTCGGCGGAGGAGCGCCCCTGGGCCCGCGCTATCGTCGAGAAGCCGTTCGGCCGCAGCTTCGAGTCCGCGGCGGCCCTCGATCGCGCGGTGCGCTCGCGGATCGAGGAGCACCAGATCTTCCGCATCGACCACTACCTCGGCAAGGAGACGGTCCAGAACATCGTGGTGTTCCGCGCGGCCAACGCGATGTTCGAACCGATCTGGAACCGCGACCACGTCTCGCACGTGCAGATCACCGCGGCCGAATCGGTCGGCGTGGAGGGCCGCGGGGGCTACTACGACACCGCGGGCGCGGTGCGCGACATGTTCCAGAACCACCTGTTCCAGCTGCTCGCGCTCACCGGCATGGAGCTGCCCACCAGCCTGCGCGCCAACGCCGTCCGCGACGAGAAGGTGAAGCTGCTGCGCTCGGTGCGCGTGCTCGACCCGGCCCGCACCGTGCGCGCGCAGTACGGCTCCGGCGTGGTGGGGGGTCGCATCGTGCGCGGCTACCGCGAGGAGACGGGCGTGAGCCCGGAGACGCACACCGAGACCTACGCGGCGCTCGAGCTCGCGATCGACAACGGACGGTGGCGCGGCGTGCCGTTCTTCCTGCGGTCCGGCAAGCGCCTGGCCGGTCGCTGCACCGAGATCGCGGTGCACTTCAAGACGCCCCCCTACCTCATCGAGGGCCTCACCGGCGAGGAGCCGGGGGAGCCGCTGCCCGAGAACGTGCTCGTCCTCCGCGTGCAGCCCGAGGAGGGCATGTCGCTCAGCTTCGCGACCAAGGTCCCCGGCGTCGTGCGCGCGCTCGACCCGGAGCTCTCGGTCGCGCCGGTCGACATGCGCTTCGACTACGACGAGGCGTTCGGGACCGAGCACCACGCGGCCTACGAGACCCTGCTGCTCGACGCGACCATCGGCGACGCCACGCTGTTCACCCGGAGCGACGAGGTCGCGACCAGCTGGCGGCTGCTCGACCCGCTGCTCGACCGCTGGGCCGCCGACCCCACGCCGCTGCCGACCTATCACGCCGGCACGTGGGGCCCGAAGGAGGCCGACGCGCTGCTCGAGGACCACGGGTTCGGTTGGCGCGTCCCGGGCTCCTGAACTATCGAGGGCCATGGGTGAACCCTGGTCCGCCGTCGACGCGCTCTTCGAACGACACCTCCTGCCGACCGATCCCGTCCTCGAGGCCGCGCTCGCGAACAGCGCCGCCGCCGGCCTCCCGCCCCACGCCGTCTCGCCCACCCAGGGCAAGCTGCTCCACCTGCTCGCGCGGATGTGCGGGGCGCGGCGCATCCTCGAGATCGGCACGCTCGGTGGCTACAGCACGATCTGGCTCGCCCGCGCGCTCCCCGAGGGTGGCGAGCTCCTGAGCCTCGAGATCTCGGAGGAGCACGCCGCCGTCGCGCGCCAGAACCTCGCGCGCGCGGGGCTCCCGAATGCGGAGGTGCGCGTCGGCGACGCCCACGAGAGCCTGCGCGCGCTGGTCGCCGAAGGGGTCGCGCCGTTCGATCTGGTCTTCGTGGACGCGGACAAGAAGAGCGGCCCCGCCTACCTGGACCACGCGCTCGCGCTCTCGCGGAGGGGGACCGTCATCGTCGTCGACAACGTGGTGCGCGGCGGCGCGGTGCTCGACGAGGAGAGCGCCGACGCCAACGTGCGTGGCGTGCGCGCGCTGCTCGCGAGGATGGGCAGCGAGCCGCGGCTCTCGGCGACGGCGATCCAGACCGTCGGGAGCAAGGGCTATGATGGCTTCACCCTCGCCGTGGTGGAGTGAACATGCGCGCCTTCTCGATCGTCGTCGTCGCCTTCCTCGCCTGCAGCAAGACCACGCCCGAGACGCGGCCCATCAGCCCCGATCCTTCGACCACGGCGTCCGCGACCACGCCCGCTCCCACCCCCCCCGCTCCCACCCCCGGACCTTGCGTCGCGAACAAGGACTGCGAGTGGGACGACCTGTGCTTCGCCAAGGCGTGCGTGCCGAAGACCGGCAAAATCACGGCCTGCGAGGAGAGCGCGAAGCCGCCCGGCAGGTGTGGGTGTGTCCTCGGCAAGTGCACGCTGCGCCGCGACGACCCCACGTCCGGCGCGAAGAAGACGGGCTGCACGATCGCCGACCAGTGCGCGTTCGACCCGAAGACGGGCGGCTGCGACAAGGGCGAGGGGCCGCGGTCGCTCGACGAGGGTGGGTTCTGCACGTGCACCGCCGGCACCTGCACGCCCGGGTTCGTCGACCGCGTCGCTTGCGCCAGCTCGGCCGACTGCAGCTGGCTCGACGAGCCCCTGCGGCCCGTGTCGTCGAAGAAGGTGCCGCGCCCCGCGGGCAAGCCGTGCGCGGGCTACTCGCGGAGCGCGGAGTGTCGCGACGGGTCGTGCCAGATCGCCGTCTGGAAGTGCTAGCCGGACGTCAGGGGAGCGCGAGCTTCACGCGCGCCTGGATCCAGCCGCGGAGCACCTCGCCGGGGACCGCCGCCGTGACCGCGCCGCCCGCCGGATCGAGGGGGCGGGCCACGATGGTCAGCGTGTCGCTCGCGACCGACAGCTCCACCTCGATCGGTCGGTCGGCCGTCGACCACGCGCGGAGACCCTTCTCCAGGTCGGCGAGCGCGTGCGTCGTCGTCGCGAACGCGCTCGGCGCGTCGGGGTAGGGCTTCGCGTCGGCGAGCGCCGCGAGCCGGTCGAGCGCGGCGACGACGTTCGCGTGACGCGACCTTCGGACCTCGAGGTGCACGTCCGCGGAGGACGTTCGCCGGGCGAGCCCCCGCAACAAGTAGTCGGAGTGTCCGCCCACCGTCGCCGGCTCGCCGACGACGAGGAAGCGCTCGACGAACCCGACCGGGACGCGAAGGGCCGTGGTGCCACCGATCGGCGCGCCGAGCCACTGCGCACCGTCGTGGCTCGCGAGGGCGAACCGGTCCTTGGCGAAGGTGGGCAGGCGGGCGGGATCGTCGAGCCCCCAGGCTCCGGCGAAGCAGCGGTCGCCACACCCGATCGCGACCAGCGGCTTGCCGGGCTCGAGGGACGTCTCGAGCTCCGGAGGCGTCGCGAGGAACTCCGCCGCGAGCCCGAACGCCGACCGCGGCAACGGGAGCGCGATCAGACCGAGCAGCTGCCGCCCCTTGGTCCAGGCACTGGACGGGTCGGGGACGATGCCCTCGACGACCACGTCGGCCGGTCGCGACGGTGGCGGCGCTGGCGGCGGAGGAGGGGCCTTCTTGCGGCACGCGAGCGCACCCGCGGCGACGAGCGCCGCGAGCACGATCACTCGCCCCCTCGGCCCGCTCACTTCATGAGGACGACGGAGCCCGCGGCCACGACGGTGATCAGCACCGAGATCACGATGCCGAGGCCGACACCAGTGGGGTGCTCCTTGTCCTTCTCCACGAGGCGCTGGAACGCCGAGAGGAGCAGGAGGCCCATGCCCGAGATGCCGGTGGCGAAGCCGGTGTGGCTCAGGAAGCGACCACCGTCACCATCGATCTTGAACGACCCGACGAGCCATCCACACAGGATGAAGACGCCGAAGAGGATCGCCGCGACGAGCAGCATCGGGTTCTTCTTGATGGAGTTGTCGGTCGGACCACTCGGCGCGGCAGGCGCCGGCGCGGCCGGCTGCTGGTAGCCCTGCTGCGGGTACCCCTGCTGCGGTTGCTGTTGATATCCCGGATTCATCTTGGCTCCCTGGGGCACGACGGCCCATGGCGGTTGCACGAGACATCTCACGCGTACGGACGCACGGTCAAGCAGAGCTTCTCGGCGTTTGCAGTCGCCGAAAGGAGTGGTTTCATGGGTCGCCGTGAACGTCATCGAGCCCGCCCGCACGTCGCGCTCCCGCTGTCGCCACTGCCGCAAGGAGATCGAGGAGGGCGACCTGCGATTCGGCTCCGATCACGAGGGGATGTATGCGGACGGGGCCGAAGCCTACGGTTGGTACCACCTGCGCTGCGCGGCCCAGCGGCTCCCCGAGGCGCTGCGCGACGCCCTGAAGAAGGTCAAGAAGCCCGGCGAGATCCCCGACCACGACAAGCTCGTCGCCACCTGCGATCTCTCGCTCAAGAAGAGCGCCTCGCGCTACCCCTACGGCGAGCGCGCCCCCTCCGGCCGCGCCCGCTGCATCCGGTGCGACCAGCCGATCGGCAAGGGCGAGCTGCGCGTGGCCGTCGAGCGCGAGATCGTCACCGGCACCTTCGCGACCGTCGGCGCGGGCTACCTCCATCCCGCGTGCGCCGTCGCACACCTCGAAGACCCTGCGCTCTCCACCCAGCTGCGCGCGCAGTCGCCGCTCCTGTCGAAGACCGACCTCGACGAGCTCGTGGCGGCCTGCGAGGCGGCGGCAGCCGATCACCCCGTGGAGCCCAGGAAGGTCGAGGCTCCCGCACCCCGAGCCGCGCGCGTGGACGATCGCACCGCGGAGCTCGTGTTCGCGGACGAGCTCCTCGAGCGGGGCGACCCGCGCGGCGAAGCGATCGTGATCGCGAGCCAGCTCCGGGAGCTTTCGCCCGAGGATCCGCGACAGCGCGACCTGTCGCGCCGCGCGCAAGAGCTCCTGCCGAAGGCCACCGCGAAGTGGCACGACGACCTCGAGGTCCCGCGCGGGAGCCTCACCTTCGACCGCGGCGTCCCGACCGGCGCGAAGGTGGCGCTCGCGAAGAACAAGCTCCCCGAGAAGCTCCTCGCGTGCCCCTGGCTGCACGAGCTCGTCGTGACCGAGGCCAGCGAGCAGTCCCTCGCGGCCTTGCTGCAGCACCCGCAGTTTCCCCGCATCCGGGCGCTCTCGCTCACGCGGGTGACGTTCACCTGGGACGGCTTCCGGGGCTTCTGCGCGTGCAACGAGGTCGCCTCGCTCGAGTCGCTGCAGCTCACGGTGAACCTCGGCCTGCGCGCGGCCTTGCTGCTGCTGTCGTCGACCCGCTTCGCGCGCCTCGAGCGCCTCGACCTCGGCATGAGCTACGCGCTCGACCCCGACCTGCGGCCCCTCGATCGCGTGAACGGCCTGCCCGCGCTGCGTCGGCTCGCGATCGCCGTCGGCTTCACCCCCGAGGTGCTCGCCCGGTTCCTCCGCTCACCCCTCGGGCAGCGGATCGAGGAGCTCGAACCACGCTGGTTCCAGGAAGACCTCCTGGCCGAGCCGCTGCCCCGCCTGAAGAAGCTCGTGATCGGCGGTGGCTACCTCTCGCCGCAGTTCGGCAAGGCGCTCGCGCGCGCGAAGCTCCCTGCGCTCGAGACCCTCGTCGCCACGGGGGTGCACCTCACGGACGCGGGCGTCACGCCACTCGTGAGCCCGCTCGTGCTGCCCGCCTTGCGCACGCTGGACGTGCGCAACAACCCGCTGGGGCCGGCGATCCTCGAGCAGCTCCGCGCGCGCTTCGGCGGGGGACTCGTCGCCGACGCGCCGGCCCCGAAGACCAAGAAGGCCGCGCAGAAGAAGCCCGCGACCAAGAAGCCCGCCGCGAAGAAGGCGGCGGCAGGAAAGCCCACCAAGAAGGCCGCCACCAAGAAGGCCGCCACCAAGAAGGCCGCCCGGCGGTAGCGCCCCGCGGCGGCGTCTGCCACGCTCGCCGGCATGCGCGGACGGAGCTCGGGGCTCGTGTTCCTCGCGCTCGTCGGCGGGTGCGGGGGCGCACCGCTGGCCTCTTCGCCGAAGGTGCTGCCGCCGCGCGCCGCGCCGAAGGCCGACGCCGAGGTGTACGCGCTCGATCCGCGCACGCTCACGGTCGACGTGGAGGTGAAGGCCTTCACGACCCACACCCTGCGGTTCCAGAAGCGCAGCGGCACCCTCACGTTCTCCGCCGCGACGCCGCTCGCCTCGACGCTGCGGGTCGACGTCGAGACCCAGTCCGCCGAGGCCACGCTCAAGGCCGTCGCCGACGTCGCCAAGTGGGACTTCCTCGCCGCGGGCTCCTACCCGCACGCGGGCTTCGAGTCGCACGTCCTGCGCAAGGAGGGCGACGCGCTCTACCTGGTCGGTGCCCTCGAGCTCCGCGGCAAGACCCGCCCGATCGACTTCCCGCTCCAGCTCGACGTCAAGGAGTGCGAGCTGCACGTGGTCGCGTCGTTCCGCGTGCACCGCCGCGACTTCGACGTGGTCGCCACGAACAGCAAGCTCGACGGCGCGGTCTCCGAGGACGTGACGGTCAACGCCGAGGTCAAGGTCGCGCGCAAGCGCCCCGGCTGCCCCTGACCGGTCAGGCGGTGGCCTCGGCGGGCGGATCCTTCTTCCCGATCCAGCCGCGGAGCAGGAAGATCCCGACCGGTCCCATCATCGTCGTGAAGCCGATGATCGCCCAGAGCATCGCCGCGTTTCGCGGCCCGTTCGCCGGCACGTACCGCTCGAGCAGGTACCCCGAGGTCGGCCCCACGAGGAACTTGGCGAGGAAGTACGGCAGCGAGGCGAGGCTCACGTAGGTCGCCTCGCGCCCGCGCGGCGCGATCGACACGTTGTACTCGTAGAGCCGCGGCGACCACAGGGCCTCGCCGATCGTCAGCACGATGATCATGGCGATCTGGAAGCGCATCGCCGAGCCGAGGCAGAGCACGAACGGGCTCAACGCCGAGATGAACGCGCCGAGGAGCAGCACCTCGAACGGCCGCCGCTTGCGGGTCAGCGCGGTGCCGAGCGGCGCCAGCACGAGGATGAGCATCGAGTTGAACGACCACACGGTGCCCATGGGGAAGCCCTCGCCCTGCTCACGCAGCACGTACTTCGGCCAGGTGAAGTGCATGTGCTGGAACATCATGCGCACCAGCGAGAGCAACACGAGCAGCATCATGAAGCGCCAGAAGATCTTGTCGCCGAGCACCTCCTTCAGCGCCACGAGCGGGCTCGTCTTCTTCTTGGCCTCGGGCGCCTCTTCTTCCGGATCGACGCGGTGCTCGAAGTCCTTGCGCAGCAAGGCGACGACGAAGACCGCGATCAGCGCGAACACGAACCCGACGGCCATGATGGCTCGATGGGCACTCATCTCGTACGCGCCGACGAACGGCAGCGAGATCGCCTTGCGCACGAGCTTCCTGGTGCTCGGGTCGAGGAACGCGCGCCGGGTGGGGTCGATGATGAGGGGCCCACACATGGCCCCGGCGAGGTTGAAGCTCACGTACCAGAACGAGAAGGCGAACGCGCGCGTCCGTTTGCTCGAGGCCCGCTGCACGGCGGTCTGCAGGACGGGCGAGGTCGTGGCGTAGGCGAAGCCGAACGAGAGCAGGGTCGCGATGGCCATCTGCCGCGAAGGCGCGAGCGCCATGCCGAGCCGGGTGACCGCCGCGAGGCCGAACGAGAGCAGGAGGGTCCGACGCACGCCGATCGAGTCGGCGATCGACCCGACGAGGAACACGAACAGGGTGAGCAACGTGGAGAACGTGGCGGCCCACCAGCCCGCCTGCTTGTCGGTCATCCCGAAGTCGCCCGAGAGCCACAGGGGCAACGTGGGGAGGAACGAGAAGATCCCGAGGTACTCGAAGAAGGTGGCGAGGTAGATCAGCCAGAGTTCCCGGGGGGCGCGGAGCAGCGCGCGCAGGTCCTCGGCCAAGGTCGTCTCGCGTTCGGCGGTTCCAGCCACGCTGCGAAGTTAGTCGGGTTTCGGGGAATCGGACATGCCGCGACGCGGCAACGACCTCTGCGCACCCGGCCCGGTATGGACGAAGGGTGGAAGGCCTCCGTACTCTGATCGAAGGGACGCCCGGCGGCGCGCCCTCACAAGGAGTCCACGATGCGGGCCAGTCGCGCGCTCACGAATCGTACTGTCTTCACGCTGCTGTCGCTCGGCGTCGGGGCCTGGGTGTTCTCGCCGCTCGCCGCAGGGTGTGGCGGCGATACGACCGAGGTCGCGACCGACACCGACACCGGCACGCCGTCGGAGACGGGCGACGACGGAGACCTCCCGCCGGTGTGTGGCAACGGTGCCAAGGAGGGCACCGAGCTCTGCGACGACGGGAACAAGGCGAACGGTGACGGCTGCGAGAACGACTGCACCTGGAGCTGCAAGCCGCCGCCCGACGGAGACCCGGCCAAGTGCGACGACGGCAACGCCTGCAACGGCACCGAGGTCTGCGGCGCCGACCACAAGTGCGCGCCGGGCAAGCCACTCGCCGACGGAGACGCCTGCGGCACCGGCAAGGTCTGCAAGGGAGGCACGTGCATCGACTCCGTGTGCGGCGACAGCGTGAAGACCGCGCCCGAGGAGTGCGACGACGGCAACACGACCAACGGTGACGGGTGTGACTCGTGCAAGTTCAGCTGCGTCGCCGCGGACGCGGCGCGCAACTGCAAGTCCGCGGACGCCTGCATCGGCGACGGCACGTGCGACGACGCCAAGCACACCTGCACCGCGGGCACCGCCAAGGCGGACGGCACCACGTGCGGCACTGGCCTCGTCTGCAAGGCCGGCGCGTGCGTGAGCGTCTCGTGCGGCGACGGCATCGTCAGCGGCACCGAGGAGTGCGACCTCGGCGCGGGCAACGGCCCGGGCACCGGTTGCGAGGTGGACTGCAAGTTCTCGTGCAAGAAGTCGCCCGACAGCTGCCCGGACACGGAGCCGTGCAACGGCACCGAGGCGTGCGCCACGGTCAGCGTCGGGGGCAAGACCGGCCAGAAGTGCGCCGCGGGCACCCCCCTCGGCGACGGCGCTGCGTGCGGCACCGGCAAGACCTGCAAGAGCGGGGTGTGCGCCTCGGCGAACTGCGGCAACGGCGTGCTCGACACCGGGGAGGATTGCGACTTCGGCGCCGGCAACGGGCCCGGGACCGGGTGTGAGCTCTCGTGCAAGTTCTCGTGCACCACCGCGCCCGACTCGTGCCCGGACAGCAACCCGTGCAACGGCGTCGAGACCTGCGCCGCGGTCACGGTCGGCGGCAAGACCGGCCAGAAGTGCTCGCCCGGCACCCCGCTCGCCGCCTGCGCGGCGTGCGGCACCGGCGGCGTCTGCGTGGCCGGGGCCTGCAAGTCCTCGGTGTGCGGCGACGCGTGCGTCGACGCGGCCAAGGGCGAGGCCTGCGACCCGCCGGCCACCGGCACCTGCGACGCGAGCTGCAAGAAGATCGTCGCGGCGGTGTGCGGCAACGGCGTGCGCGAGGCCGGCGAGCAGTGCGACGACAGCAACACCACGAACCTCGACGGCTGTGACAGCAAGTGTCAGTTCGAGCAGGACCACCGGTTCAATTCGCTCAAGATGCAGTGGGGCACCGACGCGTTCTGCACCGCCAACACGCTCGGCGGCTCGATCGGCGGCGTCGCCCAGGGCCAGGTGCAGAAGCCGCTCGACGACGGCATCACCGCGGGCACCCTGAACATCCTGTTCAAGTACATGGCGCTGGACGACCTCACCGGCACGAGCGACCCCGCCGTCACGCTCGGGCAGATGGGCGGTACGGTCGTCACCGGCACGGGCTACAGCGGCACGTCGGATCTCGACTGGTGGTACACGGTCGACCCGCTCTCGATCGACGCGACCCGCACCCCCACCGCGACGCTCGCCGGCAGCATCGCCGCGAAGGTGCTCAACGCCGGGCCGGGCAACCTCAAGCTCACCCTCACGCTCTCGGGGGCTCTCACCCCGCTGAACCTGTCGGCCGTCCGCGTCCGCGGCACCATCGGCGCGACGAGCAAACCGCTCGCGTCCACGGCAGCGACGCCGGGCCACCTCGTCGCCGAGCACCTCGACCCCGCGCTGGTCAGCTTCGCCACCACCAGCAACGGGCAGCTGTGCGGCAACGTCAGCGCCTACTCGCTCTCGAAGGTGCCGGTGCCCGCGGCCATCCTCGCGGGTGGCTCGGTCGCCTGCATCGAGAACTACAGCGCCACCAACTCCCTGCTGGACGTCCTGATCGGCGGCTGCCGGGTCATCGGCGGCCTCATCACCGCCGTCTCGAAGACCCAGCCCGACGTCTCGGACCCGACGGCCCCGGTGGCCGGCGCCGGCCCGAAGTACACGCTGAGCGCCTCGTCGAGCTCCACCAAGGTGGTCGACACCTGCAAGGACAAGTCGGGGGCCACGGTCACCTTCGCGACCTGCATCAACTCGGCCGCGTACTCGAGCTACTTCAAGTTCACGACCGACCGCGTGATCGTGAAGTAGTGCGAGGGTCGCTACCTGCAGTCGCTGCGGTCCTGCGCAGTGACTGCAGCGCGTAGCAGGGTTCTCGCGAGCACTTCAGGGGGTATGCCGTTTGCTGGGTGCTCGACGTGGTCCAGCGCACCAAGCCCCTCCGTCCGACCTCCGTCACGCAGATCCACGCCGTCGCCACCGCGCTGTCACACGAGCTCCGTCGACTCGAGACGAGGCTCGTGGACCTCGAGACCCGCATGGCGTCCGCGATCGAGCGCGTGCCCGCCGAGCGCCGCGAGAGCGCGCGCAACCTGATCCACTACGTGGCGCTCCGCCAGCACGATCTCCGCGATCTGCAGCTCCAGCTCTCCCAGCACGGGCTGTCCTCACTGGGTCGCTCGGAAGCCTTCGTGATGGGCAACGTGGTCGAGGTCTCGCTGAGGGTGCAGGAGACCCTCGCGCTCCTCGACGGCAAGGGGGCCCTGCGCGAGCTCCGTCGACTCGCGCGGGTGCGCAAGGGCGCGCTCGACTGGGACGGCGCCAAGGCGTACCTGCACCGCCACACGCGCGAGATGCTCGGGCCGCGCCCGGACGACCGGCACATCTACGTCATGGTGACCGCGCCCTCCGCGCGGGAGGCGGACCGAGCCTGGATGGCCCGGATGCTCGAGAGCGGCATGAACGTGCTGCGCGTGAACTGCGCGCACGAGGACGAGGCCCACTGGGATCAGGTGATCCGCGCCCTCGACGAGGCCAAGCGCACGACCGGGAAGGAGTGCCGGGTGCTCATGGACCTCGCCGGGCCGAAGATCCGCACCGGCCAGGTGGGTGGCGCCCGGACCGCCACCTGGAAGCCGACGCGGGACGAGCTCGGCGCGGTGACCACCCCGGCCCGCGTGATCGTGCGGCGCGCTTCTGCGCCGCCCATCGAGGCCGAGGGCCCCGTGCTCCTGGTCGAGGACGCGCTCTTCGCGCAGGTGCGCAAGGGCGACGTGCTCGCCCTCCGCGACGTGCGGGACAAGCGGCGAAAGCTCCCTGTCGTCGAGATCGACGGCGAGCAGGGCCAGCTGGTGGCCACCGCCGACAAGCGCGCGTATCTGCTCGGCAAGAGCAGGGTGTCGGTGCTCCGGGGTGACGAGCTGGTCGCGGAGGGCGAGCTGGTCATCGGCGGCGCCTCGGACGCCGCGATCGACGTGCGCATCGGCGATCCCTTGCTCCTCACGGGTCGCGACGTGCCCGGCAAGGCTCCGCGTCGCGACGCGGACGGGCGCGTCCTCCGCGCGGGGACCATCGCGTGCACCCTCCCGGCAGCGCTCGATCACCTCGCGGTCGATCACCGGGTCCTCTTCGACGACGGACGCATCGAAGCCGTGGTCCAGAAGGTCTCTGCAGAACAGCGCGACTATCGCCTCCGCGTGGTGCGCACCCAGCGCCCCATCGCCAAGCTGCGCGCCGAGAAGGGCATCAACCTGCCCGACACCCACACCACGGTGCCGAGCCTGACCGCCGAGGACAAGAAGGCCATCAAGTTCGTGGCCAAGCGCGCCGACCTCGTGGGCCTCTCGTTCGTGCGCGGCCCCGAGGACGTGCGCGTGCTGCACGAGGTGCTGGACAAGCACGGGCGCCCCGACATCGGCGTCGTGCTCAAGATCGAGACGCGCGCGGGGTTCGAGAACCTCCCGCGCATCCTGCTCGAGGGGCTCGTGCGACCACCGCTCGCGGTGATGATCGCGCGCGGCGATCTGGCGGTGGAGGTCGGCTTCGAGCGGCTCGCCGAGCTGCAGGAGGAGATCTTGTGGCTGTGCGAGGCGGCGCACCTGCCCGCGATCTGGGCGACCCAGGTGCTCGACACGCTGGCCCGCACGGGCGTCCCCTCGCGCGCCGAGGTGACCGACGCGGCGGCGAGCGTGGCCGCGGAGTGCGTCATGCTCAACAAGGGCCCCTACGTCGACCACGCCGTGCGGGTGCTCTCGGACATCCTCCGGCGGATGGAGAAGCACCGATACAAGAAGCGCAGCTTGTTCCGGAAGCTCCGCGTCTCGACGCTGGTCACCCCCTGACCGTAGGATCGGCCGATGGGTCGCCGCTCGGACGCCTCGCTCGCCCTGTCGTTCGTCGCCGTCGCGCTGCTCGCGTGCGGTGGCGCGGTGCGGATTCCTGCGCTCACCGCCAAGGGCAAGCAGGTGACCGTGTCGCCGAACCAGCAGGTCGAGGCCTGCAAGGAGCTCGGCCCCGTGGAGGCGGACCACGGCAGCGGGTGCGAGCCGCTCGGCCTCGAAGGAGCGCGGGAGGGCGCCGAGGCCAACCTGCGCAACAAGGCCGCCGAGAAGGGCGCCAACTACGTCCGCCTCACCGAGGAGCAGCGGCCCCACGAGTCGCCCGGATGCCGCACCCGCACCTGGGTGCTCAAGGGGGTCGCCTACGCGTGCCCCCCGACGGACTAGACGGGCGCTAGACGATCGCCCCGTGTGTCAGCATTGGCAGCAACTCTGCCTCGAAGCGCACGAGGCGGACGGTGCTGCCCTCGTCGGTCTTCATGCGGATCTGCGGGACCACGTCGTGCAGGTAGCGCTCGTGCGCCGCGCGGTCGCGCCAGAGGGTGGTCACGAGGCACGCGTGTCGACCGCGGGCGACGAGGCTCCCGACGAAGCCGTCGCACGCGCGGGTGGCCTCCGCCCAGATCTTGCGCTCGACGAGCCAGTCGTCGATCCCGTCGTCACGGACCCAGGCCAGCGACTCGGCGACGTAGGTGGCGCCGACGAACGAGCCCTCTTGCTCGAGGACGTCGAGGTACAGGGCCGCGTACCGGCCCACGGTCCCCGCCTCGGCGAGGGCGCGATCGTGGTCGTGCTCCATGAAGCCGCGCAGGGCCTCGTCGCTCTCCCACAGGAACACGACCCGGGCTTGCCCCCCGTGCTCGGCGCCGAACGCCCCGTGGAGCCCGCCGGCCGCGATCGAAGCGGCGAGCCATTGCCGCTGGCTCGCGATCCACGGCTCGCGATCCGTCTCCTGGAACGTGATGTGTTTGAGCCGCATGGCGTTCGAACCACCGTACACGGTCGAGGCGCCGACCTGCCATGGAGAAGGCCTGGTAGGCTCCGGACCCCATGAGTCCACTCCGAGAGATCGCCCTGGTCGTCGAGCGTGAGCTCGTGCGCAACCTCAGGAGCGCCAAGGGCCTCGTGCTCGCGGGCATCTGCGTGCTCGGAGGGGTGGGCACCACGCTGGTCACGCTGAGCGCGCAGGGCCGGATCGGCAGCAAGTTCGGCGCCGAGAGCGTGCACTCGATGCGGGAGGAGGCCATCGCCCAGGTCTACGGCAAGGAGATCGGCAAGGCGCTCGCCGGGATGCCCGAGGTGCTGTTCGTGCTCATGAGCGGCACGCTCGCCCTCGCCGCGCTGCTCGCGGTGTTCGTCGGCTTCGACACGGTGGCCGGCGACCTCCAGCACCGCGCGGTGCGCTACTGGACGGTGCGCACGCGGAGGAGCTCCTACTTCGTGGGCAAGTACGTCGGCATGTTCGCCGTGGCCTCCGCGATGACCCTGCTCATGAACCTCGTGTGCTGGGTGGTGATCCTCGCCAAGAGCTCGATTCCTGTCTCCGACGTCGTGGTCTGGGGGTTCCGGCTGTGGCTCGTGACCCTGCCGGTCAGCGCCGCGTGGTGCGCCCTGGTCGTGTTCTTCAGCGGGCTGTTCCGCACGCCGATCCTGGCGCTGCTCACCAGCGCGTTCGCCTGGCTCGTGCTGCTCGTCACCTACGGCATCGGCCGCGCCAGCGACAACGACAGCATCACCTGGGTCCACCCGAGCGGCTTCGACCGCCTCTTGCTGTCTCCCTCGCCCGACAAGTTCGGGCTCGGCCTGCTCGCGTCGGGCCTGTTCGCCGCCCTGTTCCTCGGCGCGGCGCTCCTCCTGTTCCAGCAGAGGGACGCGTGAGCGCGGCGAAGGGGCCCGAGAGCGTCGCGTCGGCGGTCGTCCTCCGCAACGTCACCAAGCGCTTCGGCGCGAAGGCCGCGGTCGCCGGCGTCTCGCTCCGCGTCCCGCGCGGCGCGGTCTATGGGCTCATCGGCCCGAACGGCGCCGGCAAGACCACCACGTTCTCCATGCTCGCGGGGTTCCTGCAGCCGACGAGCGGGGAGCTCGAGGTGCTCGGCTTCGCCCCGAGCGAGGTCGACCAGCTGCGCGGACGCATCGGCGTGCTCCCGCAGGATGCGGTGCTCCCGCCCGGCGACCGCGTGGGCGCGCTGCTCGTCCACCTCGCGCGGCTGCAGGGCATGGACCGCACCGACGCCACCCGCGACGCGCAGAAGGTGCTCGCCGAGGTGGAGGGCGCGGGCTGGTGGGACACACGGTGCAGCGCGCTCTCGCACGGCATGGCCAAGCGGGTGCAGCTCGCGCAGGCGCTCCTCGGCTCGCCCGAGGTGGTGCTGCTCGACGAGCCCACCGCAGGGCTCGATCCGCGCGTGGCCTACGAGGTCCGCCAGATCATCGTCAAGCGCCGCGGGCAGTGCACGCTCATCATCTCGAGCCACAACCTGCACGAGCTCGAGGAGATGTGCGACGGCGCCGCGATCCTCGATCAAGGGCGGCTCGTGATGGCCGGCGCGATCGGCGAGCTCACGGCCTCCGCCGCCGAGGTGCGCTTCGACCTCGCGGAGGGTCCCGTGCCGCTCGAGGCGGTGCGCGGCGTGGCGGTCGTGGATCGCGCCGACTTCGACGCCGAGCGGCGTGAGCTGATCGTCTACTTCACGCGCGACCGCGCCGACGCCGAGGCGGTCATCGCCGACGTGTTGACCGTGCTGCTGCGCGAGAAGGCCCGCATCAGCGGCGTCAGCAAGGGTCGTGGCCTCGAGCAGCGGGTGATGGAGCTCACGCGGTGACCGCCGTCGGTCGGGCCTTCCCGCCGCGGCCGCGCGGACTCAAGGGCCGCGCGCAGGAGCTCGAGACCCTCGACCGGCTCGTCGGCAAGACCCCCACGCGCCTCGCGCTCGTCGGCGGCGGGGGCAGCGGCAAGTCGATGCTCGCGGCCGCGCTCGGCCACCGCGTCGCGCCGCGCTTCGAGGGCCGCGTGCACTGGTTCCGCATCGGCGCCTGGGATCTGCAGACCCTGCTCGAGATCCTGGCGGTGGGCTTCGGCACGCCCTCGGGCGCCGACCAGCGCCTGCCCGGCCTGCGCGCGTTCCTCTCGACCGGCGGCCCCCGGTTCGTCGTGCTCGACAACCACGAGGACGACCGCGCCACGGCCAAGCTCCTCGACGCGCTCGACGGCACCCCCGTCACGTTCCTCGTGACCGCGCGGCGGTGCCTGCTCGCGGGCGTGCTGGTCTACCCGGTGACCGCGCCGCTCGTGACCACGGGGCGCTCGGCGTTCCCCCGGGTCGCGGCGCTCACCCGGCTCCTGCGGTGGAACCCGCTCGCGCAGGACGTCGCCGACGGCATCGTCGAGAGCGGCGAGGCCACGGTGGCCGAGCTCCAGGCGTTCCTCGCGGCGCGGGGCCTCGGGCGGGTGCACGTGGTCGCCCACGAGGACGACGTCCCCGAGGTGAGCCTGCTGGTCGACTTCGTGTGGCGGCGCCTCTCGCCGCAGAGCCAGCGCATGCTCGCCGTGCTCGCGCACGTGGAGGGCGACCACGTGGACGAGACCTCGCTCGCGCAGCTCGCGCGGGTGCGCAGCGGGGCCGAGGCGGCGCTCACGGAGCTCGTGCGTCTGCGCCTCGTCCAGGAGCCGCTCCGCGGTCGCTACACGCTGCACGCCGTGGTGCGCTACGCCGTGGCGGCGCGCACCACGTTCGACCGCGCGCGCTTCTACCACCACTACGTCCGCCTCCTCGAGCGCGAGCCCGCGCGCATCCTCCGCGAGCAGACCCACCTGTTCGCGGCGATGGACCACGCCCACCGCACGAGCGACCTCGGGGCGATGCTGCGGGTGGAGCGCCTGCTCGACCGCCTGCGCTGATCAGGCGTCGACGAGCGGCATCATGGTCTCGGGGTAGCGGAGCCCCGCGGCCGCGCCCTTCGGGGCCACGGCGTCGATCGCGGCGAGGTCGGCCGGGGTCAGCGAGACTTCGAGCGCGCCGAGGTTGTCACGGAGATAGGTGCGCCGCTTGGTGCCGGGGATCGGCACCACGTCGTCGCCGCGCGACAGCGCCCACGCGAGCGCGAGCTGCGCCGGCGTGCAGCCCTTGCTCTTCGCGAGCTCTCCGACGGCGGCCACGAGGGCGAGGTTCTTCTGGAAGTTCTCGCCCTGGAAGCGCGGCGAGAAGCGGCGGTAGTCGTCGGCGGCGAGGTCCTCGAAGGCCTTGATCTGGCCCGTGAGGAACCCGCGCCCGAGGGGGCTGTAGGCGACGAAGCCGACGCCGAGCGCACGGCACACAGTGAGGAGGCCGTCGTCCGGGTCGCGGCTCCACAGCGAGTACTCCGTCTGCAGGGCCGCGATCGGGTGCACGGCGCACGCGCGTTTCAAGGTCTCGGGGCTCACCTCGGAGAGGCCCAGGTGGCGCACCTTGCCCTGCTTCACGAGCTCGGCCATCGCGCCGACCGTGTCCTCGATCGGCGTCTTCGGGTCCTTGCGGTGCAGGTAGTAGAGGTCGATCACTTCGACGCCGAGCCGCTTCAGGCTGGCCTCGCACGAGCGCTGCACGTAGGCGGGCGACCCGTCGAGCCCGCGCTTGGTCGGATCGCTCGGGTCGCGCACGATGCCGAACTTGGTGGCCAGGACCACGCGCGCGCGGTGCCGCTTCAGGAAGGGAGCGAGCAGGACCTCGTTCTTGCCGAAGCCGTAGACGTCGGCGGTGTCGAAGAAGTCGAGCCCGCGCTCGAGGGCGAGCTCGAGGGTGGCGTTGGACTCGGCGTCGTCGGCCGCGCCGTAGAACTCGGACATCCCCATGCAACCGAGGCCCAACGCGGAGACCTCGAGCCCACCGAGCTTGCGCTTGTGCATGGGCGACCGATGCCGCCCGACGGACGAGGTTTCAGAACGCCACGCCGAGCTGCAGCAGATCGAGGGTGGGGATGACGCCGCCACCCCCGAGGGTGTCGATGACCGAGGGCACGACCTTGTCCCGGGGCACACCTGCGGGGAGCGTGGTGTCGACCTTGTGCGAGAGCGGGATCTGCAGGCCGACGCTGGTGCCGATCGTGAAGCCCGGGCGGGACACCCAGAGCAGCCCGAGGCGCGGACCGAAGAACCAGCTCTCCTGGTGGGTGGAGCCCGAGTAGCTGCCGTAGGAGGCCACCGTGACGGTCGCGCTCGCGTCGAGGACCTGTCGTCCGAGCCGCGCGCCGAGGAAGAACGGACCGCCGCGGAACGGGAAGATGCGCAGATCGCCCGAGACGGCCGAGACGCCCACGGAGACGCCACCGAAGGTCGAGGTCGGCAACACGCCGTACTCGAGGCCGACGAGGACGCGCTCGCTGACGAGGAACATGCCCTCGACGGTGAGCGCGCGCGGGGCGCCGACACCGCCGAGCACGCCGACGCGGACGGGGGACACCGTGGTCCCGCTCGAGGGCTCGGGCGTGCCCTCCTTGTCGAGCGGGGCGGCCGAAGCGGCCATGGCGAGGCAACACGACACACAGGTGATCGACGAGACGAGACGGAACTTCATGATCCTGCTCCTTGCGCGGGGCACCGAGCGGAAACTGCGGTGGGGACGATCGATGCGATGCGGCGATTCGGCACCACGTTCGAGGTCTGATGCGGGTTCGTTCGAGGAACCTTGGGGTCACGAGGTCGGATCCATCACGCGTGGGAAGACCGGTGGTGCTCGCGTTCGTTGGTGCTACGAACGCGGCCTCGAGGTCCCCATGAACCGCTCACTTCCGCTCGCTGCCCTCGCCTTCGTCGCTTGCACCAACGACCCCGCGCCGGTCACGCCGACGCCGGTCGCCTCGGCCTCGGTGAGCGCTTCTTCGACGCCGCCCGTCGCGTCGTCGGCAGCGCCGGTGGCCAAGGCCTGTCTCCCTGCCCGCGCCGCCGAGGGCGGGATCCTGCACCTCGCAGTGCAGGGCAAGCAGGTGCTCGCGTGCTTCCTCGACGCGAGCCTCACCGGTGGCAACCCGTACGCCGAGCCCGGCCAGTCGCACCCGTGCTTGCTCGTCGATCCCGAGACCGGTGCGGTGGCCGAGGCGCCGCCGTACAAGGTGCCGGAGTGGACCGAGTCCGCGCCCTCGCCCACCGCGGTCACCGTCGAGACCACGGCGAGCACGGTGAAGGTCTGCCCCGCCGACAAGGCCAAGTGCAAGACGATCACCATCCCTGGTCAGACGCAGAAGGCGACCAAGAAGGCCGAGCCGAAGCCCGGCGACAAGAAGGGCAAGAAGGGCAAGAAGGCCGTCGCTCCGCCGCCGCCCGACGCCGACCCGCCGATCGCCGCGTTCGCCGACGACACTGGCGGCAAGGTCTTCGTGTTCGTGCGCGACAAGGACAAGAAGGGCGGCTTCCAGCTGCAAGGCGACACCTACGACGTCGCCACGGGCAAGCGCACGGCGCGCGTGCTGCTGACGACCTACGACCCGAGCAAGCCCGACACCCCGATGGGCTTCGCGGACCCCACCAACACGTGGCGCGGCCACTTCGTGGGCAACCGCGTGGCCCTCAGCGACACGGTGTGCTGCGGGCCGGGGCAGACCAACTGGCTCGTCGATCCGGTGAAGGGCCAGAAGCTGTTCCTCAGCGGCTACGGCGGCTCGCTCGCGCAGGATCCGACGAGCAAGGCCTGGCTCGTCCTCCACGACAAGATCCTCTCCATCGTCGATCTGGACGCCTTCACCAAGACCCCCATCGCGACCGCGCCGGGCGACGGGCTCGACCTCGAGTCGATCAGCGCCGACTGGATCTCGGTGGGCGGCAAGCTGGTGCTCGTCCACACCAACAAGCCGGGGCTCGCCATCGTCGACGTCGCGGCCAAGAAGGCCGGTCCCACCCACGCGCTGCCGATCTGCGCCGCGCCCTGAAGCTCCGTTCGCAGCCGGGGCGTGACGGGCCGGGCGTGCCCTGCCACACTCGCGCGCATGGCGACGCCCGCCGTCTTCCCGGTGCAGATCTACTACGAGGACACCGATCACTCGGGGCTCGTCTACCACGCGAACTACCTCAAGTACTTCGAGCGCGCGCGCGAGCACCTGCTCGGGGTGCAGGAGCTCCTGCGGCTCTACCACGAGGACGGCATCGGCTTCGTCGTCTACCGCTGCGAGCTCTCGTTCAAGCAGGGCGCGGTGTTCGGCGACACGATCGAGATCCGGTCACGCGCGGTGCTCGAGAGCGAGTACCGCGCGCGCTTCGAGCAGGACGCCTACCGCGGCGACACGCTGCTCGTGAAGGGCGTCGTCGAGATGGTGTGCCTCGACGGCAAGAAGCAGGTCGTGCCGATCCCGCCGTCGGTGGTGGCGCGGGTGCGCGGCTAGCCGTCGCGATCGGCGGCGTCCACGGCCGCGATCGCGGCGCTGGACCAGGGTCGCGCCGCGAACTCCTCGGCGGTGAGGCCGAACACGAGCGTGTCGCGCACCTCGCCGGTGGGGGTCGTGGTGTTGCAGCGCAGGAGGGCCTCCTCGGTGAACCCGAGGGCGCGCGGGACGCGGGCGCTGCGCTCGTTGGTCGCGTCGCAGTGGATGCGTACGTGGCGCGCCTCGAGCCGGCGGACCGCCAGCGCGGCGACGAGCCGCACGGCCTCCTGCACGTACCCCTGGCCCTCGCTCGCCTTCTCGATCCAGTAGCCCACCTCGAACGAGCGCACGTCGAAGTCGAAGCGATGCAGCCCGGTCCCGCCGATCAGGCGATCGCTCCCGCGGAGCCGCATCGAGAGCGCGAGGTCCTCGCGCAGGATCCACCTGGCGCCGAGCCGCCGCGCGGTGGCCTCGCAGTCGTCCACGCCCTGGGTCTTGTCGACCCACGGGAGGAACCGGCGGAGGTGGTCGCGCGAGCGATCGACGACGGCGAACAGCTCGGCGCCGTCACCGCGGCGCAGCGGGCGCAGGGTGAGGCGCTCACCGACGACCGCGGTGGGCAGAGGGAGGAGCAGCGGGGACACGGGGGCAGCGTCGGTCGGTGTCACGTTCGATGCAAGCGCTACAGGGACACGAGCGCGATCGATCGCGGCGGCAGCCGGAGCGTGCGGGCGACGTCGCGCGCGGAGGGCGCCGCGGACGGCGTGTCGAAGACCGAGAGCGCGCTCGCCGTGACCACGGCGCCGCCGACGGAGAGTTCCACGTTGCGGGCCGACGTCGCGCGATTGACGATCAGCGCCCGCACCTTCCCGCTCGCGTCCTTGGTCACGAGGACCACGCCGAGGCCGCCGTCGAGCCGACCGCTGGCGGCGTTCTTGACCGGCACCCGCGCGCCGCCCACCACCTGCGCGAGCAGCGTGTACGCGTGGAAACCGGGCTTCGGCTTGCGATCGTTGCCGACGATGCCGAACGGGATGCCGACGTAGTAGTCGTAGAAGATCGCGCGGTGCGCGTGCTCGATCCCGGCCGTCGCGGCGAGCGCGAGCACCGTGGCGGTGTGCAGCGGGACGTCCATCGTCGCAGGGTCCCAGCCCTTGCCGTCGAGCGAGAGGCCCCACTCGGCGAGGGCGAGCTCCACGTTCTGGTAGTGCGTGGACGCCCTGCGCGCGGCCGCCACCTCATCGACCTTGCCGGCGACCACCAGCGGGTCGTTGTCGTAGGCGTGGAACGAGACGAAATCGAACGGAAGGAAGCTGCCGTCGGGGAGCGCGGTCTTGTCGAACGCGCCGATCAGAGCCACCGCGGTGTCGCCGACGGCGAAGCTGCCGAAGCCGAACTTCAGCGCCTTGGCCGCGGGCGCGGTCGCCTTGCTGCGGTAGTCCGCGAGGCCCACGAGGGTGATCGCGGCCATCTTCACCCACTCGTCGAGGTTGCCCTTGGGCTCGTGGGTCTTGTCCCAGAAGTACGGGTATTCGGGCTCGTTCCAGATCTCGACGCGGGTGACGGGGCGGCCCTTCTCGGTGCCGCTGCCCTCGACGAGGCGGCGCACGAGGCCGACGACGGCGGCGGCGAACACGGTCGAGTCGGCGGGGGCCGCGTTGGAGATCGCGTTGGTGAAGGTGGCCATGCACGCGTCGGGGACGACGCTGGTGGTCCGCGACGGCGTGCGGTTCTTGGCGAGCGCGCGCGGCATCAGATCGACGTCGACCCACGGCTCCACGCCGAACGCGGTCGCCTGGTCGATCGCCGAGCGCGCGTACCCGAGCGCGTAGCGCGCGTCGTCGGCGGTCATGGCCAGCGTGACGGGTTTGCCGTCGTCGGTGAACCAGTCGCGACCGGCCACGAGGCTGAGGTCGGTGGAGCCATCGGGCGCGAGCGAGGCCTTGGGGAAGATGCTGGGGCACGCCGTGCCGTCGGTGAGCGTGGGCAAGAGCTGGGTGCCGAGCTCCCAGCGGCCCACGCCCACGCGCCACTCGGAGAAGCCCGCCTGCTTCATCTGGGTCGGCAGGCCCTCGACCTTGGCGAAGTCGTAGAGGGCGCCGGAGAGATCGTACTGGCCGAGCAGGTAGCGCGAGACGGTAGGGCCCGTCGCGCTCGGGTCGATCTCGATCGTCCAGTCGACGGTGGGGGTCACGTCGGCGAGCGTGTCCCCGTCGGCGCCCACGTCGGAGGGGGGTGTGGCGGCCGCGTCCTCGGAGCAACCGGCGAGGCAGAGGAGGGCCAGGAGGAGGTGGGGGCGCATCTTCCGAAAAGGATACTCGCTTGAAGCTCGCGGAGCCGGCGGCTCGATGCCGCAGCGCTCGTGTCACCATCTGGCAGCATCGTCAGCGCGGCAGGACGTGGGCGGCGTGAACGGCCGTGATGATGGCGGTGGCGACCAGCGTGGCCAGGTCGCGCTGGA